>ENA-OURV01001959-OURV01001959.1-human-gut-metagenome-genome-assembly--contig:-NODE-1959-length-15203-cov-2.817072_pt1 | contig 15203 bp, 13 predicted proteins | sample MGYA00242141_ERZ509072 | MGnify/ENA primary metagenome ERZ509072 (study PRJEB26280, sample SAMEA2338763) | human gut metagenome | biome: human gut; feature: human-associated habitat; material: faeces... | reverse complement strand
AAGGATTTTGTGGACGGCGCACTGGGTTTTGAAAAGGCGGTTCAGCTCGAGCAGGCAATCTGCCGCAAAATCGAGCAGGCGCGGGAGCAGAGTGAAGAGATTCTCTTTACCTTTGATACCCACGGGGACGATTACCTGCAAACCCAGGAGGGAAGGAATCTGCCGATTGAGCACTGTAAAAAGGGCTCGGACGGATGGCAGCTGTATGGAAAGGTTGAGCAGCTGCGCTGCCCGGAGGACCGCTGCTTTGACAAGCCGTGCTTTGGTTCGTGGGAGCTGGGAGAGTATGCCCGGGAGCAGCAGTTCGATGTCATTGAGCTGTGCGGCGTGGTTTCCAATATCTGTGTACTGTCCAACGCGGTGCTGCTCAAGGCGGCACTGCCGGAAGCAAGGTTGATCGTCGATGCCCGCTGCACAGCCAGCAACGACGATGGAATGAATGAAAAAGCGCTGGACATCCTGCAGGGCGTGGACAATGCCACCCTGCAGGGCACGGAGCCCAGCATTCTGGTGGCAGAGGATCTGGCACCCTCGGAGACGGTGCGGATGGACAAGAGCCTGCTGCTGGGCTTCATCACCCGGGAGGGCAGCTCCAACAGCCACACCGCCATCCTCGCCCGCAGTATGAACATCCCCGCCCTCATCCAGTGCAAGGACATCCAGGACGACTGGGACGGCAAGATGGCGGTCGTGGACGGCTACAACGCCTGTGTCTACGTTGACCCCACCCCTGATCTGCTCAAGAGCCTGAAAAAGCGCCAGCAGGAGGACCAGAAAAAGCAGGCCCTGCTGCAGGAGCTGAAGGGCAAGCCCAACACCACGCTGGACGGCAAGACCATCAATGTCTTTGCCAACATCGGCGGCATGAGCGATGTGGGTGCTGTGCAGCAGAACGATGCTGGCGGTGTGGGCCTGTTCCGCACTGAGTTCGTCTACCTGAACTGCAAGGACTTCCCCACCGAGGACTACCAGTTCGAGGCCTACAAGCAGGTGGTGGAGAGTCTGGCTCCCCGCAAGGTGGTCGTCCGTACCTGTGACATCGGTGCCGATAAGACCGTCGATTACATGAAGCTGGATCACGAGGATAACCCCGCTCTGGGCTACCGCGCCATCCGCATCTGCCTGACCCGCAGGGACTTCTTCAAGACCCAGCTGCGCGCTCTGCTGCGTGCTTCTGCCTACGGCAACATGAGCATCATGTTCCCCATGATCACCAGCCTGCGGGAGCTGCAGGACGCCAAGGCTGTTCTGGAAGAGTGCCGCGCAGAACTGACCGCCGAGGGCGTGAAGGGCAGCAGCGATGTTGAAGCGCTGGGCACCAATCAGGTTGACGTTGCCACCGGCATGATGGCCAAGATGCTTGTTCCCATCACCAACGGCGTTGATATAACCTTCACCGGCGGCGCGCACATAGGCTGCAAGTCCCTCTATGTTCTTGCGGACAGCGAATACGCCACCACTGCCGACCTTAAGGGGAAGAAGATCTCCGTCCCCAACGGCATCGGGAAGTCCGACTACAACATAACCGCCCTGCTCCTTGATGCGGACGGAATCAATTACAGCACCGATGTTGAGCTGGTTCAGGTTTCCGCGGACGCCTGCGTTACCGCAATGGAAAACGGCGAAATAGCCGCAGCCCTGCTGAGCGACACCTTTGCCTATGCCATGGTTAAGGACGGCAAGCTCAAGTGCATCCGTTCCCAGCTTGATACCGACTTTGCGGACCGCGTATGCTGCGTTATGGCAATGAACGGCACCTTCGTAAAGGAAAACCCCACCATCGCCAAGAAGGTGGCCCAGGCCGTGCAGAAGGCTCACAGCTGGATGCGCGACAACTCCGACGAGGCCACCAAGGTGCTTATGGACATGGGCTGGAACGGCGGCAACTATGAGATGAACATAATGATCAACAACTCCCTGCAGTTCGGCCTTTCCGATGAGTTCACCGGTGAAACCCTGAAGGACTTCATCGGGCGTTATATCCGCCTCGGCCTCATCACCTCCATGGACAACGCCGACGAGGTGCTGAAGCTGGCCTGGTCTCCGATACTGTAATCTGAACCTGATACAAAGCAAAACGCCCCCGCTAAGCGGGGGCATACACTGACGAAAAAGTGGCTGAACGCCACTTTTTCGTCAGTTTAGGGACGGTTTGACTATTTAAGGTTGGAAATGATGCTGTTTACCGCCTTTTCCACGAGCTCCCGTGAGGTGGCAAGGTTCATGCGAATGTGAGTGCCGAACCTTTCGCCGCCGAACCAGTCGCCGTAGTCAAAGGCAAGGCCGCACTTGTCCTCCATAAAGCTTTTTATTTCGGAGGCGGGAAGGTACGCGCCGAAGTCTATCCAGAGGAGATAAGTGCCTTCCAGCGGGGATACCACTGCCCCGGGCAGCGACTTTTTCAGGGACTCCCTTACATATTCATAGTGGCCGTAGATGATATCCCTTACCTGCTCAAACCATTGGCGGCCGCCCCGGTACGCGGCTTCCACCGCCACATAGCCGAAGGGGTTTCCTCCGTGTATACGTATGCCCTCTACGAAGCCGTCGAATCTCCTGCGGATATCAGGATCGGGTATTATAGCGAAGGAATTCTGGCAGCCCGCCAGGTTAAAGGTTTTTGTGGCGGCGGTGAGTGTGACGAGTATTTTATCATAGTCGCCTACGGTGGCGCTCGGTATGTGAACGTTGTCGCCGAATACTATGTCGTGGTGTATCTCATCGGATATCACGTATACGCCATGCTTTTTGCAGATGTCCAGCATGGCCTTCAGCTCATCGCGCTTCCATACCCTGCCCGCGGGGTTGTGGGGGGAGGAGAGTATAAAGAGCTTCACGCCGTTTTCCACGATCTTCTTTTCAAAGTCCGCAAAATCTACGGTGTATATGCCGCCGGTATTTATAAGGTCGCAGCAGACGAGCCTGCGGCTGTTGTTTTTCACGGCGTGCATAAAGGGGTAATATACAGGCGTCTGCACTATGACGGCGTCGCCGGGTTCGGTGAACACCTGCAAAAACCAGTTGAAAGCAGGTACTACGCCGGGTGCAAAGCGCAGCCATTCTTCCTTCACCTGATAGCCGTGGTATTTGCGTTCCCAGTCTATGAATGCCTGATGATAGCTTGGCCGGGGAACATAATAGCCGAACACGCCTGTTTTCATGTAGTCCTCAATGGCAGACACGACGCAGTCCGGCACGCGGAAATCCATATCCGCTATCCACATTGCCTGAAGGTCGCTGCGGCCAAATGTGGATTTCAGATTGTCCCACTTGCTGGAATCGGTGCCCCGCCTGTCTACGAATACTATCTGTTCCTTATTATCGCTTGCTGTATTTGTCAATTGATGTTACCTCCGGATAAATCTATATGGATTATAGTGCATTTTCGGCTTTATTCAAAGAGCAAAAAAAGCTCATTCGAAAAAACGATTATACCGTATGCAATATCATTAAACTGAATTTGATGACGGTACCCAAAAGCGATGCATATGCGGCTTTAAAGGGCCGCCTATGTCTTTGTTTTGGATTGCAAAATAAAGGTGAAGTTTGCGGCTACCGCATCGACAACGTAAGTTTATGGAGCTATACTTTTTATAGATCAAACTATTTTTACAGGCATCATATGCTTTTATAAAAGGAGTGAAACCATGAAAGAAGTAAAACCGTCCAAGAAGCCGCTGTTGTTTTACTATAGCATAGTGCTGCTTTGCGTGGTGCTGTTCAACGCGTTCATAGCGCCGATGCTGATGGACGACCCTGTCAAGGAGGTGGATTACGGCACCTTCATGCGCATGGTCGACAACAAGGAAGTGGACAAGGTACAGGTGAATACTAATGAGATAACCTTCACGGACAAGGAGGGCAAGGTATACTACACCAGCGCCATGGAGGATCCCAACCTTACACAGAGGCTGTACGAATCCGGCGCGGCATTCGACAGGGTTATAGAAAAGACAATGAGCCCGCTGGTGAGCTATCTTATTACCGGCGTGCTGCCGATAATACTCTTTGTCGCCTTGGGCCAGTACCTCTATAAACGCCTTATGAGCCAGGCCGGCGGCAAGAATTCGCTCATGTTCGGCGGAATGGGCAAGAGCAACGCCAAGGTATATATCCAGTCCACGGAAGGCATACACTTCAGCGACGTTGCGGGTGAGGACGAGGCCAAGGAAAGTCTCGCCGAGGTAGTGGATTACCTGCATAACCCCACAAAGTACAGCGAAGTGGGCGCTTCCATGCCTAAGGGCCTGCTGCTTGTTGGTCCTCCGGGCACCGGCAAGACCATGCTCGCAAAGGCTGTTGCCGGCGAATCCAACGTGCCGTTCTTCTCCATTTCCGGCTCTGAATTCGTGGAGATGTTCGTGGGCATGGGCGCATCCAAGGTGCGCGACCTGTTCCGGCAGGCCAAGGAAAAGGCCCCCTGCATCGTGTTCATCGATGAGATCGATGCCATCGGTCAGAAGCGCAACAGCGGCAATCTCGGCGGCAACGACGAGCGTGAGCAGACTTTGAACCAGCTGCTCACCGAGATGGACGGCTTTGAGAGCAACACCGGCGTCATCATTCTGGCGGCTACCAACCGCCCGGATTCGCTGGACCCGGCGCTGACCCGTCCCGGACGTTTTGACCGCCGTGTGCCGGTGGAGCTGCCCGACCTTAAGGGCCGCGAAGAGATTTTGAAAGTGCACGCCAAAAAGGTGGCGCTGGCCCCGGGCATCGACTTCAACACTGTGGCCCGCATGGCTTCCGGTGCATCCGGTGCGGAACTTGCCAACATTGTCAACGAAGCAGCTCTGCGCGCTGTGCGTGCAGGCCGTAAGAGCGTGACGCAGGCCGATCTGGAGGAGAGCATCGAGGTGGTCATTGCAGGCTACCAGAAGAAGAACTCCATCCTCACCGACAAGGAAAAGTGCATCGTGGCCTACCACGAGATCGGCCATGCACTGGTGGCGGCCAAGCAATCCAACTCTGCCCCTGTGCAGAAGATCACCATTATCCCCCGCACCTCCGGCGCACTGGGTTACACCATGCAGGTGGACGAGGGCAACCACTACCTGATGAGCAAGGAAGAGCTGGAAAACAAGATCGCCACCCTTACCGGCGGACGCGCCGCCGAGGAAGTGGTGTTCCGATCCATCACCACCGGTGCCTCCAACGATATCGAGCAGGCCACCAAGCTTGCCCGCGCCATGCTTACCCGCTACGGCATGAGCAAGGACTTTGACATGGTGGCGCTGGAGACCGTGAACAACCAGTATCTGGGCGGCGACACCTCGCTGGCCTGCTCGGCGCAGACCCAGCGCGAGATCGACCAGAAGGTGGTGGAGCTGGTCCGGGCCCAGCACGAAAAGGCTGTCCGCATCCTGACCGACAACCGCGCCAAGCTGGACGAGCTGGCACAGTATCTGTACCAGAAGGAGACCATCACCGGCGAGGAGTTCATGGAGATCCTGAACCGGGAACCGGCACAGGCCCAGTGACCCCGGCGGCAGAGCTGCCAAAAATTTTTTTTAGCCTGCTGCAATAATCCCGCCGCCGCATCCGTTTATAAGACAGATGCGGCGGTTTTGTATTACACCGCATGGCAGACCATGGTTTTCCACAAAACAAAAATGTGCGGTGAAAAACCGCCGTCAACGGAGGTATTCCAAATGAAACTGAACCATAAATTTGTCCGTACCGTCACCACCACCGCTGCAGTGCTGGGTGCTGCCGCCATGCTGAGCGTGGGCGCATTTGCCGCAGAGGCAGACATCAACGACCCTGCTGCCGCAGGCTATCTGCCCCCGCAGGAGCAGATGGTGCAGGGGGATATCGCCCTGCACAGCGCCGATGTGGCAATCGGCGAAAAGGACCCCACCTACGGCGGCTACGGCGCACCGGAGGGAAACCCCATTCAGGGCAATATCATGCTGATCTCCGGCGATGAGCTGGCCGCCCCGTCCGCAGATGCAGCGGCGAAAAAGAGCGAGGCCCGTTACACCGTCAAGGGCCTGTTCGGCAGAGAAGTGCTGTACACTGCCCGCCAGAAGGACAGTGTGCTGACGCTGGATGTGCCCGCCGGTTCTGCCACCTTCCGCACCACCGTGCAGGACATGCAGACCCTGCTGAACGAGGGCGTGAGCACGCTGGTGGTCCAGACTGAGAAGGGCTCCACCACCCTGAACCTGTCTCTGCTGGTGGAGGGCCAGAAGGGCACCGACCGCGTGGTGCTGCGCCGACTGGGCGAAAACACCTTCCTCACCGTGGGCCTGCGCTGCCGCCGCGATTTGATCGTGGGGCGCTGACCGCTGAGATCAAATGATGAAAGGGCTGCTGCACGCAGGGATGTGCAGCGGCCCTTTTTGCGCTTTTCTGTTAAGTTTTTGAAAATTTGCGCAGATGCCTTTGCAAAGTCTGCCGGGAGATGTTATAGTTAAATTGAAACAGTATGCATTCCCGATAGAAAGGAAAAAACGCCATGGAGCATTTTGTGGAGTTTGAGGACGTTTGCAAATATTATCAGACCGGCAGTGTGAAGATCGCCGCCGCAGACCACCTGAATTTCTATGTGGATAAGGGGGAGTTCTGCATCATCGTGGGGCCCTCCGGCGCAGGCAAGACCACCCTGCTGAATATCCTTGGCGGTATGGACAGCTGCGACGAGGGCAACGTCTGGCTGGACGGCCAGAACGTGAGCCACTTTACCGCCAGAGAGCTGACGACCTACCGCCGATACGATGTGGGCTTTGTGTTCCAGTTCTACAACCTTGTGCAGAACCTGACCGCACTGGAGAACGTGGAGCTGGCCAGCGAGATCTGCCGCGACCCGCTGGACCCCAAAGAGACCCTGCGCAGTGTGGGTCTGGGAGAGCGGCTGAACAACTTCCCGGCCCAGCTTTCCGGCGGCGAGCAGCAGCGGGTGTCCATTGCCCGCGCACTGGCCAAAAACCCCAAGCTTCTGCTCTGCGACGAGCCCACCGGTGCACTGGATTACAAAACCGGCAAGCAGGTGCTGGCCCTTTTGCAGGATACCTGCCGCCGCACCGGCCGCACGGTGATCGTTATTACCCACAACACCGCCCTGACGGCGATGGCAGACCGCATCATTCAGGTGCGCAGCGGTAAGATCGTCTCCAATCAGGTCAACGAGCACCCTGTGCCGGTGCAGGAGATTGAGTGGTGAGAGCTGTGCTGAAAAGTTATCGTAAAAACATCCTGCGGGAAATGAAGGACAACCTGAGCCGCATGGTCTCGCTGTTCGGCATCGTAGCGCTGGGCGTGATGATGCTGACCGGCCTGATGAGTTTTGCGCCCAGCATGCGCATCGCCGGGCAGAAATACTACGTGCAGCAGAACGTGTTCGACCTGCGGGTGCTGTCCACGCTGGGCCTTTCGGAGGAGGACATTGCCGCCATAGGACAGTCGGCTGTGCAGCACGGCAACGCGCTCCCCGAAGCGGCTGCGGAAGCGCTGCATTGCCTGCGGCGTGAGCGATATTTCCGGCACAAGCACTATCGCCTGCCCGCCCAATGACAGGGCATGGCTTATGGCCTGCATATAAACTTCCGTCTTTCCGCTGCCCGTAACGCCGAACAGAAGGCTTGTACCTGCTCGACCGTCTATGCTTTTATTTATTGCTTCAAGCGCGCTGCGCTGATCTGCCGTAAGCTCAAGCGGCTTGCTCGGCGCTATATTTACGCTTGCGAACGGATCGCGATAGACGACATAATCATCGTCCGTTAGTATCCCCTTCTTTATCAATGCGTTTACAGCCGCCGTTGCGTTTGGTATGAACGCATTGATGTCCGCAACGCTTACGGCGGTGTTCATCCGGCATAAAAGCTCCAGCACCTCGCTCTGTTTAGGCGCACGGGATACCCCGCTGCTGCTTTTCAGCGATTCAAGCGCCTGCTTTGTGTCTATGTTTTCGCTTATGCGCACTATGCGCTCGGTTTTTTCTTTAACCCTGCCGCCCCTAAGCTGCGCCGGTATCATAAGCCGCAGCGCCTCAACAAGCAGGCAATGGTAGCTTTTGCTTATCCACTTGGCAAGCTCTATCTGCTCAGCTGTAAGCGCGGGATACGGCTCCATGGCGCGAACTATCCGCTTTATAGTGCCGATATTATCGGGCGCATTTTCACTCAATTCAAGCACAAAGCCTTCTATGCTGCGGTTGTTCCCGCCAAACGGTATAAGTACCCTTTGCCCGGCGGTCACGGCCAGATCATTCGGAACTTCATATGTAAACAGCCTGTCCACATTGCTGTGCGCAACGTCCACCATTACCTTTGCATACATTGCCGCTTTACCGCCCTTTCTTACACTTCTTAAGTTTTTAATTATATCATATAATTATGAATATATCACGGTGTTAAGCATATATACATAAACATAAGGAGGCATATGATTTTGACATATTATCATCATTTATACGAATAATAGTGACAATACCATTGACATTTTGTTAACTTTGTTCTATATTCATAAAGGCGCATAGAATTGCGCAAAAAATAACAATTTCGATTGTAAAAAAAGACAGAGAGGGTTTCATTAACAATGGAAAAGCAAGGACTCAAAAAGAACCTTGGCGTAATGTCCGCAATGTCTATCGTTGTCGGCTGCGTCATAGGTGCCGGCGTATTCTTTAAGCCTTACGCCATCTATCAGGCCACCGGCGGCGCACCCGGCATGGGTATGCTGGCGTGGATAATCGGCGGCGTAGCAAGCATTCTCGGCGCGCTCACGTTTGCCGAGGTCGCAGTGCTAATCCCCAAGACCGGTGGCATGGTCACCTATCTTGGCGAAGTTTACAACGATAAGATCGGCTTCCTTGCCGGTTGGATGCAGGTAATCATATTCTACCCTGCCTTCCTTGCCGGTTACGGCGTGCGTGTTGGTCAGGAGCTGGCCGAATATGTCGGTTCCCAGTACGCGCTGCCCATAGGCATGGCCGTTATAATCATTCTTGTTGCCATCAACACCCTTGGCAATAAGACCGCTTCCGGCGTGCAGATAGTTTCCACCATCTGCAAGCTTATCCCGCTGGTACTGCTGATGATCTTCGGCTTCATACTCGGCGAAGGCGGACACCCCATATTCACCCCCATGGTCGGTAACGACCCCGCCACCGGCGCGCAGCTGAGCACCGGCGCAGTACTTGGCCAGACGCTTATAGCGGTTCTGTTCGCGTTTGAAGGCTGGACCAACGTTGGCGCTATCGCCGGCGAAATGAAGAACCCCGGCCGTGACCTGCCCCGCGCTATCGTTGGCGGCGTGTCCATCATAATGGCCGTTTACTTCATAATCAACATGGCTTATCTGTGGGTCATCCCCGCCGATGAACTGATGAACTATCAGTCCCCCGCGGCCGAAGTTGCCATGAGGATATTCGGGCCTGTCGGCGGCACGCTGGTAAAGGTTGGTATCATAATTTCCGTTATAGGTGCAGCAAACGGCTTCCTGCTTTCCGGCTCCCGCGTTGCCTACTACCTTGGCGAAGCTCAGTCCATCCCCTTCAGCGGCGCTTTTGCCAAGCTGAACAAGAACTCCGTTCCCACCAACTCCATCATACTGGTCGGCTTCCTTGGCTGCCTGTATTCCATCACTCAGCAGTTTGATATGCTGACCGACTTGGCGGTGTTCTCCTGCTGGATATTCTACACTCTGACCTTCGCGTGCGTAATGACTCTGCGCCGCAAGCAGCCGAACCTTGACCGCAAGTACAAGGTTCCCCTTTACCCCGTTATCCCCATACTGGCCATCGTCAGCGGTCTGTATGTTATGGTAAGTCAGCTGTTCCTCAGCGGCACCAAGGCCACCCTGCTCTCCCTGGGCAGCATAGCCGTGACCCTTATCGGTCTGCCTATCTACATACTTACCCGCAAGCATTATGCCAAGAAGGCGTAAAGCTGTCTGAACAACCAAAACTATGCCCGTCTCAGGCGAAAAGCCCGCGGCGGGCATTTTTATGCGCCAAAGCGCCATATTATGGCAAAAATTGGGGCTTTAGCATTGCCAAATTTCACATCCTGTTAATACGTCTCAATAAAAAATGTGGTATAATCTAACCTGTTAGCTCCCATGCGGGAAACTAAAGGAGGACTTGTTTATGAAAAAGAAAATATTATCATTAGCTATGGCGGTATGCATGCTGCTTTGCATGCTGCCCGCTGGCGCAACGGCCATGGAACAGGGCGACGCGCGCGTTACCATAGGCGCAGACCTTGACGCGGAAGAGCGCACCAAGGTTTATGCGGACTTTGGCATTGAACCCGGCGACGCGATAGAAATAACCGTTACCAACGCCGATGAGCGCGCCTATCTTGAAGGCATAGCGCCCGAAAAGAAAATAGGTAAGGTTGCGCTTTCCTGCACATATATAGTGATTGGCGAGCCCGGCAGCGGATTGCAGATAACCACAAAGCATATCAACTGGTGCACTTCCGAAATGTATATCAATGCGCTGACCACCGCCGGCATAACCGATGCAAAGGTGATAGTCACCGCGCCGTTTGACGTATCCGGCACGGCTGCACTCACGGGCATATACAAGGCGTATGAGGACATAACCGGCTCAAGCCTTAATGAGATCGCCAAGGCAGTCGGCGTTGAAGAGCTGATAACCACGGGCAATCTGGCCGAATACATAGGCAGCGAGGAGGCTACGCGGCTTGTAAACGGGCTTAAAGAGATACTTGACCAGACCCAGACCATGACCGACGAAGAAGTTAAGGCCGAAATAGATAAGCTTTGCGAAACCTATAACGTTTCCCTTAACGATTCGCAGAAGAACCAGCTCGTGTCCCTTTGCCGCAGCCTTGAAAAGCTGGATACGGACGAGCTGAAGGATAAGCTTGTAGGCATAGCCAAAACGGTCGATAACGCCGGAAAAATAGGCCAGACCGTAAGCAAGATAGGCGAAAGCATAAAGAGCTTCTTCGCATCCGTAGGCAATTTCTTCACCCGTCTTTTCGGCGGCAATAAATAAGTAAACCAAAAGCACAAAACCTCCGCATATCATAAATCATGCGGAGGTTTTATTTTGTCTATTACATTATATTATTATATTCGCTTAAAATACAGCCTGTCCGCTCCGTTCCCGTAGTTTACAATGTCCTTAACGTAGCTATAGCCAAACTTTTCATAAAGCCCAACATGCTCGGAAGGTATATACGTCACGTCAAAGCCGCACGCCTTGGCATAATCATTGGCAAAGTCTATCAGCCTTTGGCTTATTCTGTGCCCGCGGTATTCTTCGGAAACAAATATGGTCGATATCCACGGGTATATTTCCGGCAGCGGATAATAGTCCGTTTTCATAAACGATGCCATGCCAACGATTGTGCCGTCCGCTATTGCGGCAAACATAGTCTCCCAGTCCGTAAATCTCCAGTTTTTTATCATCATTACGGTGTGTTCTTTTACTTCTTCCCACGAAAAGTTTTCAACGAAGTCCAGCAGCTTTTCCGCAAGCTCCGTATCATTATCGACTTTTCTTATTTCAAGGGAATCTATTTCCATAGCTTCTGCCTCCAATGCTTTTATTTAGCAAATTCTACCATACAGCCATTGAGTAATCAACCGAATGCGGTTGCGAACAAGGCCAAAATGTAATATCATATCAGTTGATAACAGAAATGGAGTAAGCTGATGAAGTATAAAGAGATTTCCGTATTCACTACCGAAGCAGGGCTGGACGCCGTATGCGCGCGCTTTTCAATGCTGGGCATGGAGCAGCTTGAAATAGTTCAGGGCCGCGAAGAAATAGCCGACTTTTTGCAGAAAAGCGCAAAATATTGGGACTTTGCGGACATGGACGAGCTTTGCGCGGCCGAACCCTGCGTAAAGGCATATATTGACGATGATGACGCGGCGGACGCTGCCGTTGCCGCGCTTAAAGCATCGCTTGCGGAGCTGAAGGGCATGACTCTCGGCTTTGGCGTTGGAAGCCTTAATATGTTAGTGCAAACGGTTGACGATTCCGTATGGCTCAACGCATGGAAGGAAGCATATAAGCCCTTCCCCGTCGGTAAGCATCTGCTTGTAAGGCCATCATGGGAAGATGAATACGACGCCCAAGGCAGGCGCGTATTGTCGCTCGACCCCGGCATGGCGTTCGGCACGGGTTCGCACCCCACCACGCGCATGTGCCTTGAATACATAGACGAACTCGTTAAAGAAGGCGACAGTGTGGTTGATCTTGGCTGCGGCAGCGGAATACTGTCCATAGCCGCGCTTATACTGGGCGCAAAGGACGCTATAGCCGTGGATATAGACCCGATAGCCGAAACCATAGCATATGAAAACGCCGCGCTCAACGGCATAGGCAAGGACCGCTATACCGTGCTTACAGGAGACGTACTGACCGACAGCGCGCTGCGTGAAAAAATAGAAGCCAAGCGCTACCCGATAGTTACTGCAAACATAGTGGCTTCCGTAATAATCGCGCTTGCGCCGTATGCCGCGAAGCTGCTTGAAGAAGGCGGTAAATTCATAACCTCCGGCATAATAGACACTCGTGAAGATGAGGTTGCCGCCGCATTGACCGCCGCAGGGCTGAACATACTTGAAATACGCCGCGGCGGAGACTGGCGCGCCATATTGGCGGAGAAACGCACATGAACCGCTTCTTTGTAGAAAAAGAGAATATAACCGATTCTTCCGCCGTGCTTTACGGGGAGGATGTTAAGCATATTTCTTCCGTATTAAGGCTTAGGACCGGGGATGAAGTTATGCTGTGCGACGGCATTGGTATGGATTACCACGCCAGAATAACCGCAATAAGCAAGGCTGAGGTGCACTTTGACATACTCTCCTCCTCCCCCGCGCTTACAGAACCGCGATGCTCCCTCACGCTGTTTCAGGGCTTGCCTAAGGCAGGCAAGCTTGAAACCATAATACAAAAATGCGTTGAGCTTGGCATAAGCGAGGTAGTTCCCGTGGCGATGGAACGCAGCGTTGTAAGGCTGAGCAAGAAAGACTTCGGCAAGAAGTTGGAGCGTTATCAGCGCGTTGCAATGGAAGCATCAAAGCAATCGCGCCGCGGCGTTATCCCGCGCGTAGGCGGGCTGATAGAGCCTAAGGAGATAGACCCTGCCGCGTTCGATGCGCTGCTGCTCGCATACGAACTTGAAAGCGAGCATTCAATAAAGAATGTGCTTGATGCATTGGATGGCAACATAAAGCGCGTAGGCGTGATAATCGGACCTGAAGGCGGCATAAGCGACGAAGAAGCAAAGCTTTTTGCCTCACTCGGCGCGCAATCCTTTTCACTTGGACACAGGATACTGCGCACGGAAACGGCAGGCCCTGCTATAACCGCAATAATAATGTATCACATGGAGGGCGAAGCATGAAGGTTGCATTCTGCACGCTTGGCTGCAAAGTAAATCAATATGATACCGACGCCATGCGCGAAATGTTCATAAACGCCGGCCACACGGTTGTTGACTTTGATGATATTGCGGATGTTTATGTTATAAACACCTGCACTGTCACCTCAACAGGGGATAAAAAATCACGCCAGATGGCCTCCCGCGCGCATTCGCTCTGTCCTGATGCAAAGCTTATAATAACCGGCTGCTACGCGCAGACGGCGCCCGAAGAAGCGCTGAGCCTGCCGGGAGTATCGTTGGTACTCGGCACAAGCGAACGCAGCAGGATAGTTGAGCTGGCAGAAAAGCTCATTGCTGAAAACGCCGGCGATAAAACCTCCGCCGTTACGCCGCACGGGCCAAAGGATGAATTTGAAAACCTAAGCGTGAGCCGCGAAGGGCGCACGCGCGCTTATCTAAAAATAGAGGATGGATGCGACAGATATTGTGCATATTGCATAATCCCCTATGCCCGCGGCCCGGTAAGGAGCCGTTCGCTTGAAGATGTACGGCATCAGCTTGAACTGCTGGATAATGAAGGTTACCGCGAAGTAGTGCTTACGGGCATACATCTTATGTCCTACGGTAAGGACAAGCGCGGCGCAATAACGCTGAGTGACGCCATAAAGCAGGCGGAAGGGCTGAAAAACATAGTCCGTATACGCTTAGGCTCGCTTGAACCGCAGCTTTTGAGCGATGAGTTCATAAAGACCGTAAGCGAAAGCGGACTTGTATGCCGCCAGTTCCATCTTTCACTGCAAAGCGGCAGCGATAGCGTTCTTCAGCGCATGAACCGCCGCTACTCCCCCGCCCTTTACGCGGACTGCGTAGCCCGCCTTAGGCAGGCCATGCCCCTTTGCGCAATAACCACGGACGTTATAGTCGGCTTCCCCGGCGAAACCGAAGAGGAGTTTGAAGAATCGATGGCGTTCGTACAGAAACAGAAGCTTTCAAAAATCCACGTGTTCCCATATTCGCGCCGCAAGGGCACGCCCGCATACAGCATGCCGAATCAGCTCTCCTCCGCCGAAAAGCACGAAAGGGCAAAGCGGCTGATCGCTGTTTCAAGGCAGCTTGAAGGCGAGTTTATTTCATCCCTTGTCGATACAAAGCAGGATGTGCTTTTTGAAGAAGAAAAGAACGGCCTTATTTGGGGACATACCGACACATACGTTAAAGTAGGCGTAAAGCCGAACGGCGCTAAGCTTATAAACACCATCGTTCCCATTACGATAAGCGGATACAACCGCTTCGGGGCGACGGGTATTATAAAGCAAATTTGATTTTATACGGAAGGAGGAACCATAACAAAATGGAGAATTGCATTTTCTGCAAAATAGCCTCTGGCGAAATACCTTCCAAAAAGGTATACGAGGATGACAAGGCGATAGCTTTCTATGACCTTGAGCCGCAGGCGCCAGTACATGTTTTGATAGTGCCCAAGAAGCATTATGATAACGTTACCATGGTTGACGACGGCGCGCTCATGGGCCATCTTATGCAGGTTGCATCCTCTGTTGCCGAACAGCTTGGCATAAAGGCAGGCTTCCGCCTTGTTATAAATACGGGCAAGGACGGCGGACAGAGCGTTAACCATCTGCATATTCATCTTCTCGGCGGGCGTGAGCTTCAGTGGCCTCCGGGATAGTATTACACTTAACGTACAGCAAAAGGTCGGGAGAATATCCCGACCTTTTAGTATGCTTTATTATCTGTCGTCCTGGCTGAACTTGTCCTTCATCTTTTCGATTATGGTGCGCTTCATGGGCTTCGGCGTGTTTGTGGTACGATCGCCCATGGCCTCTGCCAGCTTTTCATAGTGGGCATACATCCCATCTTCCATGGGGA
>ENA-OURV01001955-OURV01001955.1-human-gut-metagenome-genome-assembly--contig:-NODE-1955-length-15212-cov-47.745464_pt1 | contig 15212 bp, 10 predicted proteins | sample MGYA00242141_ERZ509072 | MGnify/ENA primary metagenome ERZ509072 (study PRJEB26280, sample SAMEA2338763) | human gut metagenome | biome: human gut; feature: human-associated habitat; material: faeces... | reverse complement strand
CCTTCGGCTGTCCGCCCAGCAGTTCCAGCTTGTGCATGGCCTCCTGCAAGTCGGTCCGGCTGATGGGCTTGAGCAGATAGGCCACGCTGTTCACCTTGAACGCCCGCAACGCATATTCATCGTAGGCCGTAGTGAAGATAATCGGACAGGTGATGTCCACCTGTGCACAAATGTCGAAGGCTGAGCCGTCGGCCAAATGGATGTCCATAAACACCAGCTCCGGCATGGGATGCGTACGAAACCATTCCACTCCGTCGAAAATGCTGTCCACCTCCCCGACGATTTCAAAATCGGTGTCTACTTCCTGCATCACGGCCTTCAGGTTGCGCAAAGCCGCTTTCTCATCTTCTATAATCAGTGTTTTCATTTCACATCAAAGGCAAAATCACAGTAAAACGGTTGTTCTCTTCCTGCACGGAAACCTCTTTTTTATACAGCAACTGGTAACGTTTGGCCAGGTTGGCCAGTCCGATTCCCATTCCGGCCGTCCCGCCCCGCTTGGGTTGCAATGGGTTGCTCACCTCCACCGTATCGCCTTCCGCCTTCACCAGCACCGTCAGCGGACGGCGGTTACTGATTTCGTTATGCTTCACGGCATTCTCTATCAGCAGCTGGAGGGCCATGGGAGGCAGTTTGCGGGAAAGCAGTTCCGGCGAAATCTGGATGTCAAACTGCAGGTTTTCTTCGTAACGCACCTGCAGCAGAAAGATATACGATTGCACAAATCCCATTTCCTCCCGCAGGGTGACGGAATGCGACTCATTGTCCTGCAAGGTGTAACGCATCACCTTCGACAGTTCCTCCAGGTAATGACGGGCCTTGTCGGGCGATTCGCGAATGAGCAGATACAAGGTGTTCAGCGAATTGAACAACATGTGCGGATTCAGCTGGCTCTTCAGGGCTTCATACTGGTTGATGATGTTTTCCGTGCGCAACTGCTGGTTTTCGAGCAGCATCTTGCGGCTTTTCCGGTTCTGATGAAAAAAATAACAGCTTCCCGTCACAATGCAGGTAATCAGGAAATCCCGTAAAGGATGGAGATAATGGTGAAGCATGGCATCAATGGCCGGAATGTCGAAATGCTGGTGCAAGTAGACGAAAAACTTTCCAAGCAGATTGCTCGCAATCCACGTGAGCACAAACGCGCAGAGCATCTTCTTCCACCCGATGGAAACCATGTCACTGTTGAAATGGAACACGGCCTCGTTCAGGAAGAAAAGCAACAACAAGGAAACATACGTAAACAGCACCTCATTGCCCACATCTGCCCAGTGCATACCCGGAAACGAAAGCCCGTCGGCCGAATACGGATTCGACAAGGTAATCAGTTCCGGAAAATGGGTAAGGAATGCCACCATGATGGCGATGGCATTCACTACCAGCAGATATCTATTATTCACGATTCGCTTCATCCTCAAAATCAAGATTTTTGGGGAGCCTTACGGGCTGATACATACATTCCGGGACGGAAATCTTTCAGCGGATGCAACACACGGGCATACACCTTGATGGAGCGGTTGGTGCTGTCCACCATCTGGTCGATGGAAACCAACACGGCTTCAAAAGTCTGGTTTCCCATGCCGTTCACACGAAACTCAATCTGGTCGCCCACCTTCAAATCGTCCAAATCTTTCTCGTAAGCAGTCAGCTGCAACATCAGTGCCTGCTTGTCAATCACATCACATACAGGTTCACCCACATTGAAATATTTTCCCAGGTTGACATTCATATTGGTGACATATCCACTCAAAGGAGCCTTGATTTCCAAATACGTATGAATGCCATCGGCCTTCAAATGACGGGTATCCATGCCCAAAATCTTCAATTGGGCGGCACTTGCATCTAACAAGCTCTTCATGGAAAGATACTCCGATTTGCTCTGCTGCATCTGTTTCTGGGAAGCCGCCTCATGCGAAGCCAGGTTCTTCTGGCGTGCATATTCTTTTTCCAGGAACTCAATCTGTGCAGCCGCGTCCAGCCAGGTCTGCTGCAAAGTGATAAAATCCGGATTTTCCAGCGTCAGAATCACCTGACCTTTCTGCACGTAACTTCCCGGCAGGAAAGACACACTGTGTACGGCCCCTCCCATACTCAAAGTGATGGTGGCATGCCGCTGCGGCGGTACCATCAGAATACCGTTGAACGAAGGAGCATTGGCCACCTGGGTAGCTCCCGATATGCCGTCTACGACCATGCTGTCGGTAGCCTCCGCAAGGCTATCCTGCGATGCCGACAGAGTATCGGCTGCTCCATCAGTTGTTTGTTCGGATGCACCTCCTCCGCAAGAAGTGAAAGCCAGTGCACACCATAAGGCTGAGAAAAAAAGTATCTGTTTCATCTTGTTATGCTTTTTATTTTTTATTCAGTGTATAATTCGATTTCCAGTACGGATACGTTATAGGCATATACCGTTTCAATGTAACTCCGGCGGATGTCGCGTGAAGCGTTCAGGCTCTGCACGAAGTCCGTGATATTGATTTCACTTTCCTTGAACTTCAGCAGGGCACTTTCCTGAAGCGCTTCCGCCTCTTTCAGGGCTGCCTTGGAATAGTAGTCCAAGCTTTCCTGCTGCTGACGGGCACGGCGGTAAAGTTCTTCCACCTGGTTGTTCAACTGTACCCGGTTCTGCTCAGCTTGCCACTCCGCAATCTGCAAGTTCACCTTGGCCTGCTTGCTGCGGCTGCGCTGCGGGAAGAACAGAATGGGAAAGGACACGCCCACCATCCACGAGTTCAACCCGTTCAGCGGTGCGATTTTCTGACGCACATACCCCAGTGAGAACTCCGGGAAAAACTTGCTGCGTTCAATGCGGAGTTCCGATTTCTTTTCCTGCACCTGGCTGGCAAAATAATTCAGATGGGCTGCCGAAAGAGGCCGGTCCTGCAAAGAGAGCGGAAGTACCGCCAGCGAACTGTCGTTGGGCACTACCGGCGCACCGGCATAGCAGGCCCACGCAAAACGACGGGAAGCCAGTTCCATTTCCTCCCGAGCCTGCAGGCTGCGGGTGTGAAGATCCGCTGCCAGCGTGGCAATCATGTTCCGTTGCGTCTGGTCAATATCTCCTTGCTGATAACGCAACTCCCCGCTTTCACGCAGCTTCAGGGCCAGTTCTTCCTGCTCTCCATACAAACGATACAAATGGAGAGCATATTGATAGTACACCCACGCCCGTTTCACTTCGGCCACAATTTCTTTCTTCACCATGTCACGGTAGTTGCTGCCGGTGGTTACCTGTGCATTGACCAAGGCATTCTTATAGAAAGGAGTCAGCAAGGAACCGAGCGACTGTTCTACCGACAGTTCATTGTCTTTCCGGTATTCCCCGTTCAACTGCCCCCAGGAGTAGCTGAACGAAGTGTTGCCCCCGTCCCAGACTTCTCCACGGGCTGCCCGGCTCCGTTCGATTTCCGCATTGGCCATCTTCAACCGTGGGTGATTCTGCAAGGCTATTTCCAAGGCCTCATCCAGCGAAATCGCCTTCTGAGGAGTCGGATTCACGGCGGAAGCAGATACGGCCAGCAATAACAGCAGACAGGTCATTCCGGTTTTTCGGCCCAACCGAGCACGGTGTCTTTTCCGTCCCCACAAATGGGCAATGACATTTACCAGCCGGTAGAACACCGGAATGACAATCAAGGTCAGCACGGTAGATACAATCAGTCCGCCAATCACTACGGTCGCCAGCGGGCGTTGTACTTCGGCTCCGGCCGAGGTAGCTACCGCCATGGGCACAAAGCCCAGTGAAGCCACCAGTCCGGTCAGGAACACCGGTCTCAACAGATGAGGACATCCTTTTGCAATGATTCGATTCGTACACATAGTATAAGTTTTTTCTTTTCGCAAATCATTAAAATGATTGATCATCAAGATACCATTCAGCACGGCCACACCAAACAGGGCGATAAATCCCACACCGGCCGAGATACTGAACGGAAGTCCACGCAACCACAAGGCTACGATACCTCCAATCAGTGACAAAGGTACGGTAGAAAAAACAACTAACGAATAAATTACACTTCTAAATGCGAAAAACAACAGTAAAAGTATCAGCATCAGGGCTATCGGAATCACAATGCTCAACGTACGTACGGCATTCTGCAGGTTTTCAAACTGTCCGCCGTATTCCCAGTAATAACCCGGTTTCAGTTTCACGTTCTTCTCCAAAGAGGTACGTATCTGTTCCACTACCTGCTGGATGTCGGCATCACGCACATTGACACCGATGACAATCCGTCGTTTGGTGGCATCACGGTTAATCTGCAACGGCCCGTTCTCCAGGTCGATGCTAGCCACTTCGCTGACCGGTATCTGGATGCCTTCGCTCGTGCGGACAAACAGTTTGTCGATATTCAGGTCTTGCACCTTATCCTTATCCAGACGCAGTACGAGGTCGAAACGACGTTCGTTTTCAAAGACCACTCCGGCTGTCTCTCCGGCGTAGGCCGTACGGATAATCGTATTCAGTTCCTCTATGTCGATGCCGTAGCGGGCAATCTTGGCACGGTCGTATTTCACCAGCAACTGCGGAAGTCCCATAGCCTGCTCTACCAACACATCGGAAGCTCCAGGCACCTGTTCCACATACTTGGCCGCCTCTTTGGCCTTGGCATAGAGTTCGGCCATATCTTCTCCATACAGTTTAATGGCGATATCGGCTTTGGCTCCTGTCATCAACTCATTGAAACGCAACTGGATGGGCTGGCTGAAATTGAACTCGGCTCCTTTCACCGACTCCAGCGACTTTTTCATCTTCTCCACCATCTCCGCGCGGCTGCTGGCCGAAGTCCATTCACTGAACGGCTTCATCACAATCATCACGTCGGCATCCTCTACGGCCATCGGGTCAGTAGGTACTTCAGCCGTACCGATTTTGGCAACCACGTGCTTGATTTCCGGAAAATCCTCCTTCAGTTTCTTCTCGGCCGCAAGCGACACCTCGATACTGCGGCTCAAAGAACTACCTGCCGGAAGCGTCATCTGCATGGCGAAGTCGCCTTCATCGAGTGTAGGAATAAACTCGGCTCCCAACCGGGTGAACAACAAGAAGGACAATATTAATAAGGTAAAGGCCGAAGCCAACGTACCCCACACATGGGCCAGACAGAAATTCAAGGCACGGTGATACACACGGTTCAACTTCTCGAAGAAACGGTCGGCCAAGGTCGGCTTGACGGCTACGGTGCGTTTCAGGAAAAGCGATGCCATCATCGGCACATAAGTAAGCGACAGCAACAGGGCACCGATGATACAGAACACCAGGGTCTTGGCCATCGGAGTGAAGTACTTGCCTTCAATTCCCGTCAAGGTCAATATCGGGAAGAAGACAATCAGAATAATGAGTACGGCAAACGTCGCACTCCGCACCACATTGCCGGCACCTTTTTCCACTTCCTCATTCATCTCCTGCTTGCTCAGTGTGCGGCCCATCCATTTCTTGCCATAGATGTGTGCCAGAATACCTTCCAGTATCACGATGGAACCGTCTACCACAATACCAAAGTCGATGGCTCCCAAACTCATCAGGTTGGCCGACACACCGAATACCCGCATCAGGATAAAGGCAAAGAGCATGGCCAAGGGAATGACGGACGCCACAATCAGTCCGGCACGTACATTTCCCAGGAACACAATCAATACGAGGAACACGATAATGGCTCCTTCTACCAGGTTACGGATGACCGTCGAAATGTTACGGTTCACCAGTTCCGAACGGTTCAGGTAGGGTTCTACGCTGATACCCTCGGGCAGCATCTTCTGTACCTTGGCCACCCGCTTCTCCAGTTCCTGAGTCACCACATTGGCGTTGGCTCCTTTCAGCATCATGGCGATACCTCCCACGCACTCACCTTCTCCATCTTTGGTCATGGCTCCGAAACGCTTGGGAGCACCGTAACGCACTTTTCCGATGTCGCTCACATGCACGGGAATCCCGCCCCGGTTGGTCACGACAATCTGCTCAATGTCTTTCAAATCGGAAATCATACCTTCCGAACGGATGTAATACGCCCGGTTTACCTTTTCTATATAGCTTCCTCCTGTGTTCTGGTTGTTGCGGCTCAGCGCATCGAACACATCACTGATGGTGATGTTCAACGAATACAAGGCATCTGGGTCGACAGCTACCTCATACTGCTTCAGGTAACCTCCGAAGCTGTTAATTTCCACGATACCCGGGATACCTGAAAGCTGGCGTTTCACAATCCAATCCTGGATGGTACGCAGCTCCATGGCATCGTACTTCTTTTCATACCCGGGAGCCACCTTCAGCACATACTGATAGATTTCGCCCAGTCCGGTGGTGATAGGCATCATCTCCGGCACTCCTAATTCAGAAGGAATCTCTCCAGCCACGGTCTGTATCTGCTCATTTACCAGCTGACGGGCATCCAGCGTGGGCACGCTTTCCTTGAACACAACCGTCACCAGCGACAAACCGAAACGGGACACCGAACGGATTTCCTGTACATTCATGATGTTGCTCATGGCCACCTCTATCGGGAACGTAATGAGCTGTTCCACCTCCTGAGGCGCCAACGTGGGCGACACCGTGACAATCTGCACCTGATTATTGGTGATATCGGGCACGGCATCAATGGGCAATGTCAGCATGGAATAGATGCCCCCTATCATTAAAAACAGTGTCGTCAGGGCGACAAACAGTTTTTTGCGAATTGAAAAACGGACTATTTTCTTAAACATTTTCTTGAGTGTTGATTGATGATGGTAGCAAAATTAATTCCTCGCTCTCTCTAAAAGATGCATAAAAGTGTGAAACAGACAAATCAAGGGTTGAAACGACCTTTCGGGAAGATGAAATGGAAAAAGGAAAGCCGGAAGCCGAAACTTATCTTTTTCCATGTCAGTGTGGCAGTTTTTTATTATTTTTGCGGCCAATCCGTACAAAAGCCGGATTAAGGCACAGATTTTGCTAGTGAAAAAGCAAAAACATTCAACTGAAATAAAAACCATTAAGATATGAGTAACAAAAATCAAAACCCAAACGTGGAAGAAGAATTGAAGAACCAACAGCAGAACACTGCCGAAAACGCGCAGACTGCCGCTGAATCTCAAGAAGCGGAAACGCAAGAAACCCAGAAAGAAGGGGAAGAAAAGAAGGAACTCACTGCAGAAGAAAAGTTGGAAAAGGAATTGGAAGAAGCTCAGAAAGTAATCGACGAGCAGAAAGACAAATACCTGCGCCTGTCTGCAGAATTCGATAATTTCCGGAAACGTACCATCAAGGAAAAGGCCGAACTGATCAAGAACGGTGGTGAAAAGGCCATCAACGCCGTACTGCCGATTCTGGACGATTTGGAACGCGCACTGCAGAACATGCAGAAAGCGGAAGACGTGAAAGCCATCTACGACGGAGTAGAACTGATTTACCAGAAGTTCCTGAAAAACCTGCATCAGGAAGGCTTGGAAAAGATGGAACCTGTCGGTCAGGACTTCGATACTGATTTCCACGAAGCCATCGCATTGGTGCCGGCTTCCAGCGAAGACCAGAAAGGAAAGGTGCTGGACTGCGTACAAACAGGATACAAGTTGAACGAGAAAGTCATCCGTCACGCCAAAGTGGTGGTTGCCCAATAATAAACAGGTAGAGTCATGGCGAAAAGAGATTATTATGAAGTGCTTGGAGTTGCCAAAACGGCTACGGCAGACGAAATAAAGAAAGCGTATCGAAAGAAAGCCATCCAGTATCACCCGGACCGCAACCCGGGCGACAAGGAGGCAGAGGAGAAATTCAAAGAAGCAGCAGAAGCCTACGAAGTGTTGAGCAATGCCGACAAACGTGCACGTTATGACCAGTTTGGTTTTGCAGGAGTAGACGGTGCAGCCGGAGGCGGAAGTGGATTCGGCGGATTCAATGGCCAAGGCATGTCCATGGACGATATCTTCTCTATGTTCGGTGATATTTTTGGTGGACACGGAGGCTTTGGCGGATTCAGCAGCGGATTTGGCGGAAGCAGTCAGCCACGCCAGCGTAAGTTCCGTGGTTCCGACCTGCGGGTAAAAGTCAAATTAAACCTGAAAGAAATTTCTACAGGAGTAGAAAAGAAGTTCAAGCTGAAGAAATATGTGCAGTGCAGTCACTGTCACGGTACGGGTGCCGAAGGCGACGGAGGCACGGAAACCTGTCCTACCTGCCATGGAACAGGTAGCGTAACCCGCACACAGCAGAGTATTTTCGGTATGATGCAGACCCAGACCGTATGTCCGCAATGTGGAGGTGAAGGAAAAATCATCAAGAACAAATGTAAGGAATGCGGCGGCGAAGGCATCGTGTACGGTGAAGAAGTAGTCACCGTGAAGATTCCTGCCGGAGTGGCTGAAGGCATGCAGGTAACCATCAACGGAAAAGGTAATGCCGGAAAGCACAACGGAGTGCCGGGCGACCTACTGGTCTTGATTGAAGAAGAAAAGCATCCGGAACTGATTCGTGACGAAAGCGACCTGATTTACAACCTGCTGCTGAGCGTTCCGACCGCAGCCCTGGGAGGTACGGTAGAAATCCCGACCATCGACGGAAAGGCCAAAATCAAGATAGAACCGGGTACACAGCCTGGTAAGGTACTCCGCCTGCGGGGCAAAGGCTTACCGAACATCAACAGCTACGGATACAATACGGGAACAGGCGACTTGCTGGTCAATGTCAGCGTCTACATTCCGGAAACACTGACCAAAGAAGAACGTCAGGCACTCGAAAAATGGCAGGAAGCCGAGAACTTCAAGCCGAACATGAGCCTGAAAGAAAAAATCTTCAAGAAGTTCAGAAGCCTATTCGACTAACACAATCTCTTTTTGACAGAAATACAAGGTCATTCCTTCGCGGGAATGGCCTTTTTTTATGGGTTCCCCTCTCATTCTCCAAATAATCTTTAAACCCAACCTAAAAAGAGATAATCGCAGAAAATGCAAGGCACTTTTTTTGTACTTTTGAGGCAACCTAAAAACAAGAATCAATGAAACACTGTATCTTGATAGGAATGCTGTTTTGTCCGGTCCTCGTCTTTGCACAGACCGAAAACAAAAAGTCTCTTCCGGCCGACTCCGTTTCTGCCGCTCCCCTGCACACGGAGAATCTGTTGCCGCAGGATACCCTCAGTGTACCTCTGCCCGCACCCGTACAATCACATTATCTATATTCTCCCTTCGACATGTATGGCATCACTCCCTTCAGCTATACCACATGGGAGCTGCATAAAGGATTCAATGCCTCCATCGGCATGAACGTCACGTTCAGCCCCAGCAAATATGCGCCTTCCGGCGTAGGATTCGGACAGGATGCAGCCTTCCTGTATGCCGTTCCCCTAAACAAACGCCTCAGCGTGGCTGGCGGACTGTATGCCAGCAATTTCAACTGGGGAGGTATCAACTACCGGAACGTGGGCATTGCCGGTATCGCAGCCTTTAAGGTGAACGAACGAATCAGCCTGTATGCGTATGGCAACAAGTCACTCATGCCGAAACGTTCGCCCTACTACTACCCTCTGCCCAATTTTGCGCCAGACCGGATTGGCGGAATGATTAACTTCAAATTCAACGAAAGCAGTTCCATCAGCATCGGTGTGGAAGGAATCAGAGCCCCTCAAGGACCATACTGGTGGTAAATGAAAGCTAAAAAGATAGGTTATCCTGATAAAAATGATGATATTTGCAGCGGCTTAAAAAACAAGAATCATGAATTATCAGGAAACACTCACTTATCTATATAACAGTGCCCCTCTGTTTCAGCAAGTTGGCAAGGATGCCTACAAAGAGGGACTGGACAACACGTACGCCTTGGACAATTATTTCAACCACCCTCACCGCCGTTTCCGCACCATCCACGTGGCCGGAACCAACGGAAAGGGTTCTTGCTCGCATACGCTGGCAGCCATCCTACAGTCTGCAGGCTATAAGACAGGCCTCTACACCTCTCCGCACCTCGTCGATTTCCGCGAACGAATCCGTGTGAACGGCACACCGGTGAGCCAGGAGTCCGTCATCGACTTCGTAGAAAAACACCGTGCCTTCTTCGAACCGCTGCACCCTTCTTTCTTTGAGCTGACCACTGCCATGGCTTTTACTTATTTCGCACAACAGGAAGTAGACGTAGCCGTCATTGAGGTGGGTCTTGGAGGAAGACTGGACTGTACCAACATCATCCAGCCCGATTTGTGCGTCATCACCAACATCAGCTTCGACCACGTACAGTTTCTGGGCAATACGCTGGCAAAGATTGCTTCCGAAAAAGCCGGTATCATCAAAAAAGGCGTTCCGGTAATCATCGGAGAAACCACTCCGGAAACCCGACCGGTCTTTCAAGCCAAGGCAGAAGCCGTAGGTGCCCCCATCGTATTTGCCGAAGACGAACACCTGCTTCTCAGCGCCACACGGAACGAAGCCATGCACTACGTCTATCAGACGGCAGACTATGCCAACCTGGAGGGTGAACTGGGCGGACTGTGCCAGTTGAAGAACACCAACACCCTGCTCTCTGCCATCCGCCGTCTTCCCGATGCAGGCTATCGCCTCACGGAAGAAAATGTACGGGAGGGTTTCCTGCATGTCTGCGAACTGACCGGCCTGATGGGACGTTGGCAAAAACTGGGAGAACATCCCACCATCATCTGCGACACCGGACACAACGTGGGCGGCATGCAATACATCACAGAACAGCTTAAAAACCAATCCTATCAGACCCTACATATTGTCATTGGAATGGTGAACGACAAAGACGTGAGTGGCGTACTCTCCATGCTCCCCAAAGAAGCCCGTTACTATTTCACACAAGCCAGCGTGAAACGAGCTCTTCCTTGTGACAAAATGAAAGCTTTAGGAGAAAAGTTCGGATTGCACGGTGAGGCCTACCCACATGTAGCAGAAGCCTTCAAAATGGCCCGTACACAGGCTCTGCCCGAGGATTTCATATTTGTGGGAGGAAGTAGTTTCATTGTAGCCGATTTACTTTCTTTAAACAAATAAAACATATTCTTTCTTTGCAAAATGTTTGGGTATGTGATAGAAAATCTTTTTATTTGCACAACAAAATAATGTGTGAACTAAAAGATTTTAATAATATGAACAACACATTTTACAAAGAAAATAATTTAAGCGGCTTAAAAAGAGCAGATTTTCAAAAAACAATCGACGGTAAAGAAACGGATTTGTTTATTCTTTCAAATCAAAACGGCGCTGAAGCAGCCATCACAAACTACGGGGGAGCGATCTTAGCAATCATGGTTCCGGATAAAAACGGAAAACTGGCCAATGTCGTACAAGGTCACGACAGTATTGACCACGTCATTCAAAGCCACGAACCTTTCCTCAGCACCTTAATCGGACGTTATGGCAACCGTATTGCCAAAGGTAGTTTTCTGATAGACGGTCAAGAATACAACCTGACCATCAACAACGGCCCGAATTCTCTTCATGGAGGCCCCACAGGTTTTCATGCCCGCGTATGGGATGCCAAGCAGGAAAACGAACAGAGTGTCGTGCTTCATTATGTGGCAAAAGATGGAGAAGAAGGTTTCCCTGGTAATCTGGATGTCACAGTTACCTACACCTTCACCAATGAAAATGAACTGGTCATTACCTACGTGGCCAACACGGACAAAAAAACCATTATCAATCTGACCAATCATGCATTCTTCAGCCTGGCCGGTTTGAATAATCCTACACCGACCGTAGACAACAATATCGTCACCATCAACGCAGACTATTACATTCCTATTGATGAAGTATCTATCCCGACAGGAGAAATTCTGAAGGTGGAAGGTACACCGATGGACTTCCGTACACCCCATACGGTGGGAAGCCGCATCAATGAGCCTTTCCAACAACTCATCCACGGAGCCGGATACGACCACTGCTACGTATTGAACAAACGGGAAACAGATGCCTTGGTCTTCGCCGCAAAATGCGTGGAACCCGAAAGCGGACGTTCACTGGAAGTTTATACCACCGAACCGGGCGTACAGGTCTACACAGCCAACTGGCACAACGGTTTCGCCGGATACCATGGAGCCACCTTCCCGGCCAGAAGTGCCATCTGTTTCGAAGCACAGCACTTCCCTGATTCACCCAACAAAGGCCATTTCCCTTCAGTAATACTGAAACCAGAAGATACCTATCACCAGGTAACCATCTATAAATTTGGCATCGAAAAATAATACCTAAAAAATCAATCTAATTTATAACTTAATACACTTTCAATTTAAACCATGGAGCAACAAAAACAAAAAACTAATGTCATCGCAATCATTACGATGTTCTTTCTGTTTGCGATGATTTCATTTGTTACCAACCTGGCTGCACCGTTTGGTACCATCTGGAAAAACCAGTATGCCGGTGCAAACACATTGGGTATGATGGGTAACATGATGAACTTCTTGGCATACCTTTTCATGGGTATTCCTGCCGGTAACATGCTGGTAAAAATCGGATACAAAAAAACATCTTTGATTGCCATGGCAGTCGGCTTTGCCGGTTTGCTGGTACAATATCTGTCAAGTCTCTTCGGAGCTGACGTGGATGTATTCTCTTTAGGTGAATACTCCATCAAGCTGAACTTCATTGTGTACCTGTTGGGTGCCTTTATCTGCGGTTTCAGCGTATGTATGCTGAATACAGTTGTCAACCCGATGCTGAACTTGCTAGGAGGCGGTGGTAACAAAGGTAACCAGCTGATCCAGACAGGTGGTGCATTGAACTCATTGGCGGGTACACTGACTCCGCTTTTCGTAGGTGTACTTATCGGTACAGTTACTCCCAAGACAGCGATGTCTGACGTGGCTCCACTGCTGTTCATCGCCATGGGCGTGTTTGCTTTCACTTTCATCGTGATTTCTTTCGTATCGATTCCGGAACCTCACATGAGAAAGAAAGGCGACAATACAGTTAAAGAAAAATTCTCTCATAGCCCCTGGAGTTTCCGCCATACGGTGCTGGGTGTTATCGGTATCTTTATTTATGTAGGTATTGAAATCGGTATTCCGGGCACACTGAACTTCTATTTGGCAGATTCAAGTGAAAAAGGAGCCGGTATCCTGACCAACGGAGCCGCCATCGGTGGTGCCATCGCAGCTATTTACTGGCTGTTGATGCTGGTGGGACGTCTGACCAGTAGTATCATCAGTGGAAAAGTTTCAACCCGTGCACAGTTGATTACAGTTTCTGCTACCGCCATAATCTTCACCGTGATTGCCATCTTTACCCCCAAAACAGTAGGTTTCAATGTACCGAAAGTGGTATACGATCCGGTAGCCAAAACCTCTGAAATCTTGACAAACGCAGGGGTTCCGGCCGAACAGATTGCAGCATTCGTCAGCAATCCGTCGGAAGAAGCTTTGGCACCCTATGCAGATGCACTGAAAGAAATACATTCAACTCCCGCTGAGGTCGTAAAATCAATGGAGACACCCCGTGTTCCGGTAAGTGCATTGTTCCTTGTACTCTGCGGTCTGTGTACTTCTGTCATGTGGGGAGGTATCTTTAACTTGGCTGTAGAAGGATTGGGCAAATACACCGCACAGGCTTCCGGAATCTTTATGATGATGGTAGTAGGTGGTGGAATCTTCCCGTTGCTGCAACAAGTCATCTCCGATGCAGTAGGTTATATGGCCAGCTATTGGCTGATTGTAGCTATGCTTGCTTACCTGTTGTTCTACGGTGTAACAGGTTGCAAGAACGTAAACAAAGATATTCCTGTAGAATAATTCCGGCTGTCCGGTCCTGCGCGTCAGGGCCGGATATGCTTTTTAATATTAACCTTTAAATTTTTATCATTATGGACATAGAATTTGTAAGAAGCCGCTTCATCAAGCATTTTGACGGTACAACAGGCTCAGTATATACTTCTCCGGGACGCATCAACCTGATTGGTGAACACACAGACTACAACGGAGGATTTGTATTCCCGGGAGCAGTAGACAAAGGCATGGTAGCCGAAATCAAACCGAACGGAAAAGATAAAGTTTGCGCTTACTCCATCGACTTGAAAGACTACGTAGAATTTGGTCTGAACGAAGAAGATGCCCCGAAAGCAAGCTGGGCACGTTATATATTCGGTGTTTGCCGCGAAATGATCAAACGCGGAGTTGATGTGAAAGGCTTCAACACCGCATTTGCCGGTGATGTGCCTCTGGGTGCCGGAATGTCTTCTTCTGCTGCCTTGGAATCTACATACGCTTTTGCGTTGAACGATTTGTTTGGAGACAACAAGATTGACAAATTCGAACTGGCTAAAGTAGGTCAGGCAACTGAACATAACTATTGCGGTGTGAACTGCGGTATCATGGACCAGTTTGCTTCCGTATTCGGTAAAGAAGGCCACCTGATTCGTCTGGACTGCCGTTCACTGGAATACCAGTACTTCCCCTTCCGCCCGGATGGATACCGTCTGGTATTGGTTGATTCAGTAGTGAAACATGAACTGGCTTCTTCTGCATACAACAAACGTCGTCAGAGCTGTGAAGCTGTGGTGGCTGCCATTAAGAAGAATCACCCGAACGTAGAATTCCTGAGAGACTGCACAATGGACATGCTGAACGAAGTAAAAGCAGAAATCACTCAAGAAGACTACATGCGTGCAGAATATGTAATCGAAGAAATCCAGCGTGTATTGGATGTATGTGATGCACTGGAAAAAAGTGACTATGAAACAGTAGGTCAGAAGATGTACGAAACTCACCACGGCATGAGCAAGCTGTACGAAGTGAGCTGCGAAGAACTCGACTTCCTGAACGACATCGCATTCGATTGCGGAGTTACAGGTTCACGCGTGATGGGCGGCGGATTCGGCGGATGCACCATCAACCTGGTAAAGAACGAGCTGTATGAAACCTTCATCTCTACTGCAAAAGAACGCTTCAAAGAAAAATTCGGTCGCAGTCCGAAGGTATACGATGTAGTCATCAGCGACGGCTCACACAAAGTCTGCTAATTCTAGATTCTTAATCTTATAAGTAAGGCTGTCTCAGTTTCCATTCCATTGGAAAAAGAGACAGCCTTTTTTCATGTCGATAAACGACCCCATAAAAAACCTCCTGTCTCAGTTTTCACACGTTCCAATCGCATGGCTGAAGACAGGAGGTAATTTCTTTATTGACGCTTGTTTCCTCAATCGCCTCTGTAGTAATACAACAAAGAATGACGGGCTATGAAATCGGCATTCAGGCGAACCAGCATCTTCTCTCCCACTTCGGGCAACTCCGCATCCGGCA
>ENA-OURV01001952-OURV01001952.1-human-gut-metagenome-genome-assembly--contig:-NODE-1952-length-15241-cov-14.088503_pt1 | contig 15241 bp, 7 predicted proteins | sample MGYA00242141_ERZ509072 | MGnify/ENA primary metagenome ERZ509072 (study PRJEB26280, sample SAMEA2338763) | human gut metagenome | biome: human gut; feature: human-associated habitat; material: faeces... | reverse complement strand
TTGATACGAACGGGAAGCTGCGGGATGCACGCAGGTTACATTCGATAACCTTCACATCGTTGTTCTTGGCTAGGAACTGGATGTTGAACGGTCCGCTGATGTTCAACTCTTTGGCGATCATTTTGCTGACCTTCTTGATACGGCGGGCTGTTTCGAAGTAGATCTTCTGTGCCGGGAATACCAATGTCGCGTCACCGGAATGGACACCGGCAAACTCGATATGTTCGGAGATGGCGTACTCGACCACTTCGCCATTCATGGCTACCGCGTCGAATTCTATCTCTTTCGCCCCTTGCAGGAATTCGGAAACAACTACCGGATATTCTTTGGAAACCTTGGCTGCCAAGTTTAGGAATTCGATCATCTGCTCCTTACTGTGGCATACGTTCATGGCTGCGCCGGAAAGCACGTAAGACGGACGGATCAGGATTGGGAAACCGACCTTTGCGATAAAGGCGTCGATCTCTTCCATGCTGGTCAACTCGGCCCAACGTGGCTGGTCGATACCTAACGTATCCAGCATTGCGGAGAATTTGTGACGGTTTTCGGCACGGTCGATCGACAGTGGTGAAGTACCCAATACAGGTACGTTCTGGCGGTACAGTTTCATGGCCAGGTTGTTCGGTATCTGTCCACCTACGGAGACGATTACGCCCTTCGGCAGTTCTAAGTCCATGACATCGAGCACGCGTTCGAACGAAAGCTCGTCGAAGTACAGACGGTCGCACATGTCATAATCGGTGGAAACCGTTTCCGGGTTATAGTTGATCATGATGGATTTATAGCCTAACTTGCGGGCTGTCTGTGCGGCATTCACCGAACACCAGTCGAACTCAACGGAAGAACCGATGCGGTAAGCGCCCGATCCCAGAATCACGACGCTCTTGTCGTTCGGATAGTAAGAGATATCGTGCTGGCTGCCGTCGTATGTCATATACAGGTAGTTCGTCAGTTCGGGATGTTCCGATGCGATCGTATTGATGCGTTTTACACTCGGCAGGATACCTAATTTCTTACGCAGGTTGCGCACGCGGATATTTTCCTTTTCCATGTTGCCTTCCGGGTTTTCAACATAACGAGCAATCTGGAAGTCGGAGAATCCCAGGCGTTTTGCTTCCTTCAGCACATCTTCAGGCAGGTCTTCGATCTTATCGTAAGCAGACAATACTTTCGTATAGTCTACGATGTTTTTCAGTTTTTCCAGGAACCACGGAGTGATCTTGGACAGTTCGTGGATGCGGTCTACCGTGTAGCCTTTTTCAAGCGCTTTGGCCACGGCGAAGATACGGAGGTCGGTCGGGTTGGCCAGCGCGTCGTCCAGGTTATCGAATTCCACGTCGTTGTTGCCGACGAAACCGTGCATGCCCTGTCCGATCATACGCAGACCTTTCTGCATGATTTCCTCGAAGCTCTTGCCGATCGACATAATCTCGCCGACAGATTTCATGCTCGAACCGATCTGGCGGCTTACACCGACAAACTTAGTCAGGTCCCAACGCGGGATCTTTACGATCATGTAATCTACTTCTGGTGCTTTGTAAGCGGAGTTGGGAGTTCCCATCTCACCGATTTCGTCAAGGCTGTAACCTAATGCCAGCTTGGCAGCCACGAATGCCAGCGGATAACCGCTCGCTTTGGATGCAAGTGCGGAAGAACGGCTTAGGCGGGCGTTTACTTCGATCACACGGTAATCGCAAGTATCGGAGTTGAATGCGTACTGGATGTTACATTCGCCGACGATACCTAAATGGCGGATCGTCTTGATTGAAAGTTCTTTCAATAGGTCCAGTTCTTTGTCTGTCAGTGAACAGGTAGGAGCGACAACGATACTTTCGCCCGTATGTACGCCTAACGGGTCTACATTTTCCATGCTTACAACCGTAAAGCAGTGGTCGTTCTTATCGCGGATTACTTCAAATTCAATTTCCTTCCAGCCTTTCAACGATTCTTCCACCAACACCTGGGGAGAATAGGCGAAAGCGCTTTCTGCCAGCGTACGCAGTTCTGCCTCGTCTTTGCAGATACCGCTACCCATACCGCCCAATGCGTATGCGGAACGGATCATGACCGGGAAGCCGATCTCGTAGGCTGCCTTCACGGCATCTTCCAGGTTTCCGACAGCGTGGCTAACCGGAGTTTTTACTGCTATCTCGTCAAGTTTCTTTACAAACAGGTCGCGGTCTTCCGTGTACATGATCGCTTCGACCGAAGTTCCCAGTACCTTTACACCATATTTGGCCAGTGTTCCGCTGGTATACAGTTCGGTTCCGCAGTTCAAAGCAGTCTGTCCGCCAAAAGCCAGCAGGATACCGTCCGGTTGTTCTTTTTTGATCACTTCTTCAACAAAGTAAGGAGTGATCGGCAGGAAATACACCTTGTCGGCTACCCCTTCTGATGTTTGAATGGTTGCAATGTTCGGATTGAGCAATACGGTGCTGATTCCTTCTTCTTTCAGCGCCTTCAGTGCTTGTGAACCAGAGTAGTCAAATTCTCCGGCTTGTCCGATCTTCAGGGCACCCGAGCCCAGAACAATCACCTTTTTGATACCACTTTTCGACATAGTAATTTGGGTTGTTTAATTTATTGATTTTATAGAATGTTATAATTGCCTTACGAGATCACAAGGTGCAAAAAAAATGCGTTAGTAAAAATAACTAACGCATCCTATATAACCAAATGATAATCCTTTAAAATAAAAAAATGAGCTTCATTGTCCGACATATAACCGGAAAAGTACGCTGGATTATCCTTATGTGCTTTCTGTGTCATGAAACTCTATCTTCAAAATTTCGGCAAAGATAAGGCTTATATTTCAAACATGCAAGAGATGTTGGTGCCCTCTTTCTGAAAAATACTTTTCAAGTTGACCGAAATGTCCGGAAGATAATTTTATTTTCCTATCTTTATCCCCATCAATCATTCAAATAATTCTGATATTATGAATAAGACACTTTATCTCATTTTTATTTGTCTCCTTTTATGTGCCGGCACCCATCTTGTTGCCCAGACTTTTGATTATAACCGAGTGAGTGGCCATCCCCGCTTATTGATGAAGCAGGGTGAGGAGCAGCAGATACGAGAAAGCCTGAAAGATAACCCCGAAATGCAGCGCGTCTATAAGCAGATTGTCGGAGAAGCCGACCGGCTGTTGGTCTGTCCGACGTTAACATATAAGAAAGAGGGACGTCGTCTGTTGGCCGTTTCCCGTGAGGCTTTGAAACGTATTTTTGACCTTTCGTTTGTATACCGGATGACCGGCGAAGATAAATACCGCTTGCGTGCCGAGCAGGAGATGGTGTCCGTCTGCTCTTTCGGCGACTGGAACCCGTCTCATTTCTTGGATGTCGGCGAGATGACGATGGCGGTTGCGATCGGTTATGACTGGCTGTTCGATAAGCTGTCTCCGGAAACAAGGAGAGTGGTACGTGAATCGATTCTTCAGAAAGGTTTTGCTCCGTCGAACGACAAACAATATAACTGGTTCCTGAAAGCAGAAAACAACTGGAACCAGGTTTGCAATACCGGGCTGGTATATGGAGCCCTTGCCCTTTTGGATTCGGACAGCAAAGAAGCGGCTGCTGTTATTGAACGGGCTATGTCGTCTGTTCCTCTGTCGATGAAAGTGTACGCGCCTGACGGCAACTATCCGGAAGGGTATAATTATTGGGGATATGGGACGAGTTTCAATGTGATGCTAATCGCCGCTTTGGAATCGGCTCTCGGTTCGGATGGAGGACTGAGTGCGGTGGAGGGCTTTATGTCTTCGGCCCGGTTCATGCAGTATATGGCGGGAACGACCGGTCTTGCCTTCAATTTCAGTGATGCACGCGAAACGACTCAATCTTTTCCGGCCATGTTCTGGTATGCATCCAAATTAGGCGATCCTTCCTTGCTCTGGAACGAAAAAATATTCCTGACACGCGAGGATACGCATTTTACTGCGGAAGAAGAGCGTTTCCTGCCGATTATCTTGATCTATGGTTCCCGCTTCGATATGAAGGAAGTGACGCCTCCTGTCTCGAAAATCTGGACCGGACATGGAAAAGTGCCTGTAGCTCTGATCCGTACCGGATGGGATAAGGGTGAAGGTTTTTATGTCGGGATAAAAGGAGGAACGGCTTCGGCCAACCATGCTCATATGGATGCCGGATCATTTGTGTTCGAAGCTCAGGGAGTTCGTTGGGCACAGGATTTGGGTATGCAGGAGTATTATTCTCTGGAAAAGGAAGGCGTACGACTGTGGAACGGTGATCAGGACGGGCAACGTTGGGATGTCTTCCGCTATAATAACTTTGTGCATAATACGTTGACGGTAAACGGAGAAAAGCACCAGGTAAAAGGAGCGGTTCCGATTCTCGCTACTTATACGAAAGATGCACGGTTGGGAGCCAGCTTGGATATGACTTCTTTGTTCGGTAGTAATCTGAAGAAAGCGACACGCGAGGTTGTGCTTGTGAAGGAACGGTATTTGCAGGTAACGGATCAGGTGCAGGCTGCCGGCCAACCAGCTTCTGTCCGGTGGACGATGGTCACCTCCGCCACTCCTAAGCTGCTCGATTCCCACACGATAGAATTGACGAAAGAAGGTAAGAAATTACATGTGATTATCGACAGTCCTTCGGCTGCCGCCTTCTCTGTGGTCGATAATGTTCCGTCGCATAGCTACGATGCTCCGAATCCCGGTTCTGTCCGGATTGTTTTTGATGTTGATGTGAAAGCCGGTCGGAAGGAAACATTGAAAGTGCGGCTGGTTCCGGTTGTGGAATAATACATGAATGTACCGATATGCCGGGGTACGACAATACCGCTGAATGGGCATATCGGTATGCTTCAATTCCTATTTGTTATTTGCCGAAATTCCAGTTCCTGATGATTTGCAGTATTTCCTCTTTCATTTCCTTCGTTATGTTGTTTTGTGTACTGGGCTGGAAGGCGAGAAACCTCTTGGCTGCTTTATGGAATTTGTCCGGATGTAAAAAAGAGGGGTTTGTATACAATTTGGCGAGTAGGAAGTAGGTATATCCCTGTTCCGGTAAAATCCGGCTGATTTCCAGCAGGTAACTTTCCGCTTTCTGGTATTGCTTGATCGCCTTTTCGTTTTTTGCAATTGCATAGTATAGTTCGGGGGCTGCACTTAGTTTTAATGCCCTGTCCAACCATTTGATGGCAATATCGTGCTGTCCGGTCTTATAGAAACATTCTGCTCCCTCATATAGAAAATCTGTCCGGTGGTATAACTGGACAAACAGACCGGCATACCGGCTGGCTGCTTGTTCGTACTCCTGATTATGATATAATTCCTGAAGCGTCTTCCATTCCCTATAGGTATAGTAGGTATCTTTCTGTCCGTAGAAAAGAATGCAGGTAAGAATGGCGGCGATGGCACTGATATACGGGATACTCCTTTGTGCTCGCTGCTTGTTATGCTTCGGATTGGTCACACATATAGTGGTCAGGAATAAGAGCAGAACCCAGTAGGTCGGGAGTTGGAGCGGATAGGAATAAAGGGCGAAGATTCCGAGTGCCAGAATTCCGCCGGATGCTCCAATCTGTCTGTGTCTGATCCCATAATAAAGGGAAAATGCGAGCCAGAAGATGAAGAACAGCAACCCCGTAATACCTAACTCAAGTCCTATTTGCAGATATTCGTTGTATGCATACTGGGGACAGGTTGCGGTTTGTTTTTCTTTGGAAGAAGCGGTATCGGTTTCGAAATAGGCAGATTGTTCCTTTGCGTATGTGGCTGGAAAGCCGCCTATACCTATGCCGGTTACCGGATGTTCCATGATAGCCTGGGTCGTGATATTCCAGATCAAAAGCCGGCGATCTCCGGCCTGGGCTTTTTGGATATTCCCGACCAAAATGACTGCCGTGATCGCAACAAACAGGATAATCGAAGAGATAGCAAACAGCTGGATGTGTTTCTGTATGGCTTTTTTCGTCTGTTTCCATCCGATCAGCCTCATCCAGCAAACCCAGATTCCGGAAAGGAGGGCTGCAAGCCATACGGGTTGGTCTGTTTTGAATATTAAGGTGGTGATAATCAAAGTAGATCCGAGAATGGAGAAATAGAACAGGAAAGTACGGGATTTCCACAAAGCGATCTTGTCGCAATTCTTAAAACGGAGTAATGTGTTCAGACAGACTGGAAAAATGACTGCGATATAGCCATAGAAAGGCTCTGGTTTCAGCGATGTTTCAAGCAGCCTGAAGACAGGATGGGTGATGGGAGCAGGATTGATGGTATGGCTGATCCCCCAGATGGCCGGAACGATTCCGGTAAATATGATGATCGTAATGAAAAACGGTCGTAATTCCTGATGCGCCTGTAAAGCACCTCTGAGCATAAACCAGAGAGCAACCAGCTGAGCGATGAAAAGGAAACGTTCCGGCTGAAGATTCTCGTCTTTGTCGTAAGAAACCAATACGATACCGAACAGAAGTAATAATAAGGCATCCGGTAATGAAAAGATAAAACGGCTTTTCTTTGTTGTGAATTCCATAAGTAGAACCCCACCGGCTAACAATAGAGATGTGAAATGAAACCAGCAAATTTTTCCGGACAGCGTGCCGTCTGCTAATTCCGGATTCATGGCGAAGATTATACACAATAGTAACATTCCACTCGTTGCGAGTAAAAGTAATCTTAGATAACTAAAAAAATTATTCATAATTATATTTATTAAAATGTGAAAAAACTCTGCTTTCTGTGGGTTGAGAGGCAGAGACCTTCTCACAACTTATCTGTCAGGCATTGCCAAATGGATGGCAAAGAAATGGACCGATGCAAGTATACCCTATTTAAACAGAAAGAGAAGCCAGTGTGTTTTCCTTTTGAGAGGAAAGATTTGAACAGGTCTAAAGAGGTCGCAAAAGTATATTTTGCTTTATTGGAGGGTGAATGTTAGAGTTGACATTTTGTTGACAATATGCAAACGACTGGCATACAAAATATTTTGATGATAAACGGTAATCCTTATTTGAAAGGGGAAAGTTAAGGTTAGGGTTGTTTTTTTAATGTGAAAAGAGGTAAATAGAGGAAGATTCCTAAGATAGACATGGCAAGCCCGCCGATGGTGCCGGCGGCAAGCGGGAACCAAAACGCTTCCTTATCCGGACCTAACATGAATGGGATGAAGCCTAAGATGGTCGAAACGACTGTGAGGAAAATGGGCGTGATCTTAGCATTCCAGGCTTTCAGATATGCCTTGTAGGGCGACATCAACGGTTTGCGTTGCCGGATTTGGTTGTATTCATTCAAAATGTAGATGCTTGCGTTAACGGTTATGCCGCACAATAGGACGAAGGAGGCAAATCCTCCTTGGTCGAAATTCAATTTGAACCAATAGAACGTGAGGAATACGCCAATGTAAGAGATCGGTATTACAAAGATAACGGCCAACGGCTGTTTCAGCGAATTGAACAGGATACTGGTGGTAAAGAAGATAATGACGATGATCAGCAATAACAGAAGATATTGTTTATTGTCCTTTTTGTCCCAATACCAGTAAGCGCTTTCCGACTTGGCGGTATAACCCATCGGCAGTATGGCATTGATTTCCTTCAGGTCGCGTTCCTGTATCTTATTTCCTTGATTGGAAGCCCCGATATATTCGTATTGCAGACAGAGGCGGTATTGTTGGTTTACTTTGCAAACCTTCTGCGGCATCTGTCCTTTTTCGACACTTGCAAGTTCTGCTAACTTGTAGGGCTTGCCGTCAATAGTTTGTGGAACATACTGCATGCTCCACACATCGTATTCCTGTGACTGGCGGGAGGAGAGTTTCAGTTTCTCTGTCTCTTCGTTGACGACGATCGTCCCGGTATAAATGTCCTTTCCGAAAACGGGATTGATGGAGGCGAACAGGTCGATCGGCTGTATGTCCTCCTGGGTCAGCCGGGCTTTGTTGAGGTTGAAGTAGAACTCCTGGTAATCGTCTTTCCACCACGAGAATTCTGAATTGATCAGCACTTCCTTGATGCGGCGGTGGGTGAGCAACTTGGCTTTCAGCTGTTCGGCCCATTCGTACAGCTCGTCGTAGTTGTAACCATACATCACGATACGGAAAGAACCGGCTCCTTCGCGTACATCGTTGCTGAATCCCTGGTCCTGCAAACCGTAGACTTGCCAGCTCCCCCCCCCCAATTCAAGTGCTTTGCTGATGATTTTGAAAGCGAGGTCATAACCGGCCTGCCGTGCGGACAAAAACGTATTGTCCTGTCATTCATCACTCTGTCGGCAAGCGCCTGCAATTCGAGAATATCCGTATCATCGTGCGCCTTTATCGCCGATTTGCAAGCCATCGTATGAAGCATATCGTCAAAGAGAGCGCCTTTCTGGTCGGTGGCAGTATTCATAAGCCGTTGTGCTACATCGGCTACTATTTCCTGCGGCGAGCATTTCACTACGGACGGCATTGCGGTTATCTGCACTGTGCTGTCATCGCAGAAAACAAGCTCTATACCGCTTTGCTCCACATATTCGTAATACTCGTGCAGCGCCTCGTATTCTTCGGGCGACAGCTTAAGCTCGGTTTTGTCGATAAGAAGCTGTGAGGTGGTGATAAACTCCTCTTTCAGCTTTTCAAACCTGATACGTTCGTGGGCGGCGTGCTTGTCGATTATTATAAGCTCTTCGCCCGCCTCGCACAGTATATAGGTCTTTAAAAATTCTCCGATAACACGGACGTTTATTTTTTCGGGCTTCGGCTCGTCTATCCTTTCAACCGTTACCGGCTTTGCGTTTATAAATCTGAAGCCTTCGTCAGTTTGCGGTGCTGTTACGGGAATATCGTCCGTATCATCGTCAACGGTGACAACAACACTGCTGCTTACCGCCTTATATGACGGGATGTGCGGCTCTTTTGGCAAAGGTATTTCGTCAATAGCTTCACCTGTGTTTTCTTCGGGCTTTGCACTGTAGTCCGAGCGTGTGCTGTGCAGCGAAACTGGCTTTATTGTGCTGTCACCGTATATTTTTTCGGCTTTTACCGTTTCGGTCGGTTCTTCGGGCTTTATATCAACGACCGGACGTTCCTCAGACAAAAGCGGAAGCGTTACGGGGATATGTGCGAGCGTCTGCTGTTCACGCTTTATTATTTCGGGGTTGTGCCTGAAATAATCGTCTGCGTTATCGTATTTCTTCGGTTTTTCAAGCTCTATCTGCCGTTTATCGTCTGCGGCGTTCACCAGTGCGTTCTTTACCGCAAAATACACCGCATCGAACACAGGCTTTTCATAAGCGAAGCGTATCTCGGTCTTTGCCGGGTGTACGTTTACATCGACAGTTTCGGGAGAAAGCGATATATTCAGTATGCAGGCAGGGAATTTTCCGACCATCATACTGTTACGGTATGCCTCCTCAAGCGCCGCCATACAGGTGGTGCTTTTTATATATCTTGTGTTCACGAAAAACGTCTGCATACTTCTGCTGTTGCGGCAGAAAAGCGGAGATGAAACATAACCGCTTACATCTATGCCGTTAAGCGAAAAGTCAACGGGAATAAGGCTGTCGGCAAACTGTCTGCCAAATACCGCCTTTGCCGCAGATAAGAGCGAACCGTCGCCCGATGTCATTCTGACGCTTTTGTTATCTCTTATGAATCTGAAGGAAATATCAGGGTGGGAAAGGGCAAGTCTGTCGACCGTCGCCGCTATGAAATTGCCCTCGGATATGTCTTTTTTGAGGAATTTAAGTCGTGCGGGAGTGTTGTAGAAAAGCTCCTTTATCACGATAGTCGTGCCGACGGGACAGCCGCAGGATTCGTGCTCCTTTTCCTCGCCGCCTTCGATAATGTAACGTCCGCCGAGTTCATCGCCGTCCTGCCGTGACATCATCTCTATCTTTGCGACCGCCGCAACGGACGCCAGCGCTTCTCCTCTGAAGCCCATCGTCATAATGCCCGTAAGGTCGTCACCTGTGCGAATCTTGCTTGTGGCATGACGGAGAAAGGCTGTCGGCATCTGTTCGTAAGCTATGCCGCAACCGTCGTCCGTTATACGCATATAGCTGATACCGCCGTGCTTTATCTCAACGGTGATATGCCGTGCGCCTGCGTCTATTGAATTTTCCACAAGCTCCTTTATTACGGAGGACGGGCGCTCTATGACCTCGCCTGCCGCAATAAGCTCCGCTACGCTTTTATCAAGCAGTCTGATTTCGGGCATTGGTTTTCCTTTTCTTTATAACATTGCTTTTAGTTCTTCAAGCTTTGCGTAAGCCTCTCTCGGCGTCATATCGTCAAGGTCGAGGTTTTTTATCTCGGCTATGACATTCTGCCTGCCTGTTGCCTCAAAGTCTATCTGGCTTTCGGATTCCTCCTCGGCTCTCAGTTCAAGCTCACGCTGTATTTTCGGTGCTTTTTCAAGTTCGGCAAGAAGCTGTTTTGCTCTGTCGGTGACCTTCTTCGGAAGTCCTGCAAGACGTGCGACCTCTATGCCGTAGCTGTCGTCCGTGCCGCCCTCGACTATCTTGTGCAGGAACTTTATATCCTCGCCGCTTCGCTTTACCTTTACGCTGTAGTTGCGCACACCGTCAAGCTCGTTTTCAAGCGAAATAAGCTCGTGGTAATGCGTTGCGAAAAGCGTCTTGCATCCGATAGCCTTTGAGCTTATGTACTCGGCTACCGCTTTTGCTATTGATACGCCGTCGTAGGTCGATGTTCCTCTGCCTATCTCGTCAAGGATAACGAGTGAGTTTCTGGTCGCTTCGTTAAGGATAGTTGCAACCTCGGTCATCTCGACCATAAAGGTGGACTGACCTGCGGACAAATCATCGCTTGCACCGACACGGGTGAATATTCTGTCCACTACTCCGAGCCTTGCATAGCTTGCAGGCACAAAGCAGCCTATCTGCGCCATAAGGACTATCACGGCTACCTGCCGCATAAACGTGGATTTACCCGACATATTCGGGCCTGTGATTATCATCAGGCGGTTGCTTTTAACATCAAGGTAAACGTCATTCGGGGTGAAAAGTATCTCGTTGACCATCTTCTCAACAACGGGGTGTCTTCCGTCCTTTATCTCTATGACGCTGTCGTTTGCCATCATCGGACGGCAGTAGTTGTTTTCTATAGATACAACGGCGTAACTGCACAGCACGTCAAGTGCCGCTACAGATTCGGCGGTCTGCTGGATAAGGTCGAGCCGCTGTGCGATAAATTCACGCACCTCGGCAAATATTGCCGCCTCAAGTGCAAGTATCTTATCGTTTGCGCCGAGTATCTCGTTTTCTATCTTCTTAAGCTCATCGGTAATGTATCTCTCGCCGTTTGTGAGCGTCTGCTTTCTTACATATCTGTCCGGCACCATCGACACGTTGCCCTTTGAAACCTCGATATAATAGCCGAACACACGGTTATAGCCGACACGCAGATTCTTTATGCCGGTAGCCTCTTTTTCCTGCTGTTCTATCTGAGCGAGCAGGTCCTTGCCGCCGCCTGTGATATTTCTCAGGCGGTCAAGCTCCTCATTGAAGCCGTTCTTTATATAACCGCCGTCCTTCATCAGTGCGGGCGGTTCATCGGCTATCGCTCTTTCTACTAAATCCGCAATATCATCAAGAGGGCTTATCTTCTTATCAAGGCTTCTTGTAAGCTGTGTGCTTATCTGCGACAGGTCGCTTTTAAGCTGAGGAAGTATCCTGCAGGTAGCGCCGAGCGCCTTTACATCCTTTGCGTTTGCCGCCTTGTAGATTATCCTTGTCATAAGACGTTCAAGGTCATAGACTTTCGCAAGGTCGGTCTTTATATCATACAGTGCCGCAGAATTGTTTATAAGCGCTTCTACCGCATCGTGTCTGCGTATGATAGCCGCCGTATCTGTAAGCGGCTGCTCTATGCACTGTCTTAGCTTTCTTCTTCCCATTGAGGTATCGGTCTTATCAAGCACCCACAGAAGCGAGCCTTTCTTTTCGCCGCTTCTCATTGTCGATGTCAGTTCAAGGTTTCTTCTTGTGGCAAGTCCAAGCTGCATAAATTCGCCGCTGCTGTGTACGTTCAGCTTTACAAAACGTTTTGCTCCGCTTCTTTGTGCCTTATACAAATAGCGCAGCAAAGCGCATAAAGCCCTTAATGCGTTGTCCTTTCCGGCAAGGCCTATTTCATCTGCCGTGCCGCCGAACTGTGCGGTTATCTCGGATACGTCATCTATAGAAAAATCCTCATCGGAAAGCTGTTCCGCAGAGCATTTTCCGTAACGGTTCCTTATAAAAGTATATGCCTGTTTCCGATTCAGAAACTCCGCATTGAATAGTAGCTCAACGGGGGTATACTGCGAGAACTGTGCTATTATATCCTCGTCGGTCTTTTTTGAATTTGCCTTTTCAACTGCGTGTACCTCGCCCGTTGAAATATCGGCAAACACCATACCTGTGCCGTTTTCTCCGACATAGATACAGGAAATATAGTTATTCGAGCCGTCCTCAAGCATTGACGCTTCTATGACCGTGCCTGCGCTTACAAGCCTTACTATATCACGCTCTACAAGTCCCTTTGATAACGCAGGGTCGGTTGTCTGCTCGCAGATAGCTACCTTGAAGCCTTTATCTATCAGCTTTTTTATGTAGCCTTCCGCAGAATGATGCGGTACGCCGCACATGGGCGTACCAGCTCTTGATGTAAGCGTCAGCTCAAGCTCCTTTGACGCTACCATTGCGTCCTCGTTGAACATTTCATAGAAATCACCCAGACGATAGAATAATATATAATCCTTGTAATTTGCCTTGATCTCAACATACTGCTGCATCATAGGCGTGAGCTTTTCTCCGCTGTTTCCTGCTTTCAAGAGTTTCATTCCTTTCGGTTTTATTGTTTAATCTTACAATGCCATACTATCAATGCCATTCAGTCAAGGCAATCAGTGGCATCCTCCGCAGGTCGAGCATGAGCCTGAGCATCCGCCTGCCTGTACCTCGCAGGTATCAGGGTCTTCACCGTCACAGCACAGTGCGATAATGCCGTTAATCTCGTGTAACAGCTTATCCATATCAGCCTTTGCCATTGTGAAATCAGCCATATGCTCGTTCTGCATAACGAGAGTGTATAATCTCTGCATCTCCTTGTTCTGTGTGTCGAGCTTTTCCTTGTTCTGCTCTTCCTTAGACTTGCTCATTTCAAGCGCTACGTTCTGACGTGCAAGGTTGAATTCGCCTATAAGCTCCTGAAGCTCCATATCGGCATCGTTTGCCTTCATTGCCTCGTTATAACGTACATAACGCTCGTCTGCCTGTATAGCCTTGCCGAGCTCTCTTGCTGCTTTGATTGCGTCCATTTGTATTTTTCCTTTCTTTCCGCTTTTGCGGCTGTTAAAAATATATATCTGACGGGGATTCCCGACCGATTGTGAAAATTCAGTCATTCACGCTTACAAGCTCGCCTGTGACTGCCCAGGGCAGAGCCTTTTGTATTCTTACCGTGACGTACTTTCCTATCATATCCCTTGTGCCGTTGAAATCAACGATAACACCGTGGCGGGAATGGCCTGTCATAAGTCCGTCAGCCGTTCTGCCGATACCCTCGCACAGAACCTCGACCTCATCTCCGATAAAACGTTCGTAAGCCTTTTCACCGATAGAATTCTGCACATCAAGAAGCTGTCTGAACCACTTTCCCTTATCCTCATCGCTTATGGGATCAGGCATAGCCGCCGCCTTTGTTCCCTCACGCTTGCTGTAAATAAAGGTATATGCGGAATCATAGCGTACCTTCTTCATAAGCTCCACAGTGCCGAGAAAATCCTCATAAGTTTCGCCGGGGAAGCCTACTATAATATCTGTAGTGAGTGCTACCTTCGGTATGCGTTTTTTTGCATATTCGATAAGTTCAAGATAATGCGCCGTGTCATAGTGGCGGTTCATTTCCTTTAAAATTCTGTCGCTTCCGCACTGTACGGGCAGGTGCAGATGATACGATATATGCCTGCTGTCCGCTATCGTATCTATAAGCTCGTGCGTGCAATCCTTAGGGTGAGATGTCATAAAGCTGAGCTTATATTTTCCGGGTATCTTATCAAGCTCGGAAAGCAGTTTTGCAAAGCCGAAATCATACTCCTTGCCGTATGAATTCACGTTCTGTCCGAGCAGTAGTATTTCCTTATATCCGTCATTTATAAGCCCTTTTACTTCGGCTATGACCTCTTCTGGTCTGCGTGAACGCTCTCTGCCTCTTACAAAGGGAACTATACAATAGGTACAGAAGTTGTTGCAGCCGTACATTATCGGCACGCTTGCCTTTACCTTGCTTTCTCTTATAACAGGAAGTCCCTCGGCAATAACGCCGTCACTCTCGGGGATAGACAGCGTTCTGCGGTTCTCGCTGAGCTTTTCGTATATCATCTGCGGCAAGGTGTGCATAACGTGAGTGCCGAAAATAATATCGACCTGCGGGAACGATTTTCTCATTCTCTGTGCTATATGCTCCTGCTGTACCATACAGCCGCCGACCGCAATTATTAGATTTCTGTTTTTCTCTTTCAGCTTTTTGAGTGCGCCTATATTGCCGAAAACTCTGTCCTCTGCGTTTTCTCTTACGGCGCAGGTATTGAAAAGAATAAGATCCGCAAATGCGGTTTCGGGCGTGAAGCCGTAACCCATCTGTGCAAGCATACCCTTTATTTTTTCTCCGTCGCTCACGTTCTGCTGACAGCCGAAGCTGTGGACGTGTGCCAGCGGCATCTGCTCACGCTTTGCGTTTATCGCTTTTACTTTTTCTATATATTCCTGCTGAACAAGCAGTTCTTCCTTGTTTATCTCTTTAGTCAAGTTGTTTCTCCGTTTCTTATCCAAAGTCCTGTTGCAAAGACAGTATACCATAAAAGACAGCATACCATAATAGATTATAACATTATTTCATCGTGCAGTCAAGCACGATGAAGTGATGTTAGAACGTTCTCAGGCAATTATTGCCTGAGGTTGTTATTGCGGAGCAAAAACGTTCTCAGCCATTGCGTAGCAAAGCCGCATTTCTATGCGGCGAAATCGTCTTATGACGATTTCAGGCTGAGGTTGTTATAACAATCACAAAATCGTGCCATCAAGCACGATGAAATAATGTTAAAACGTTCTCAGCCATTGCGTAGCAAAGCCGCATTTTTATGCGGCGAAATCGTCTTATGACGATTTCAGGCTGAGGTTGTTATTGCGTAAGCAAAAACGTTCTCAGCCATTGCGTAGCAAAGGCGCATTTTTATGCGGCGAAATCGTCTTATGACGATTTCAGGCTGAGGTTGTTATAACAATCAC
>ENA-OURV01001951-OURV01001951.1-human-gut-metagenome-genome-assembly--contig:-NODE-1951-length-15243-cov-8.892218_pt1 | contig 15243 bp, 15 predicted proteins | sample MGYA00242141_ERZ509072 | MGnify/ENA primary metagenome ERZ509072 (study PRJEB26280, sample SAMEA2338763) | human gut metagenome | biome: human gut; feature: human-associated habitat; material: faeces... | reverse complement strand
CGTAACGCTGCTATACCGGCTGGAGTCCCAGACCAGATAAGGTCAATTGCGGCGGTGACGTGACCGGCTGGATGTATGCACCCGAGAGCAAGGATACGGTGGCCAATTTGCTCGTGAGCATTGATACTGTCGCGCACGGCAGCGCAGGCGGCAGCCTGCAGCAGGCAAACGCCGCAGTTTCTCTGATGAACCTCGCTATGAACGAGAGCGGAAAGGTCGAAGAAGCAGCGAAAACTTATCTGGCCGGAATGAATGCAACGCAGAAGGACTTCTTCTCCTTCCAGTGGCAGCAGGCGCTTCGTCAGGCAAACGCCCTGCTGGACGGCAGCGAGGATCCCGCGATTCTGGACGACGCCGGCGATGCCGGTTTTGACCTGAAGGCAGTCAGCAGCGCCAAGGTCGATGCCTTGGATAAAACCATGATAAAGCTGCTGCTGGGCGCCGGCGTCACGGACGAGTGGAAAAATCATACCGATCTGGAGCCGTTCTACGCCGCCTAGGTGGTCAATTCTTCTTTTGTCGAATCTGATAAATTTATGGAGGTTTCCGGATTTCGGAAGCCTCCATGTTTTTTGTACGGCAATCTTCAACTGCGTTTCAGCCGCCGCTGCGGAACCGGACGGCAGATCACAAGCTGGTGGTCGAATTTTCCGGATACGGGGAGAAAACCCTGCTGGCCAAATTCGCCAAACTGACCAAATTATAGGAAATCCGCCGGAAGGATTCCGGCTTAAAACAGGAAGACAATGACTTTGAAGGAGCGTTATGCGGGGGTGATCGCGTGGTTCGAGGAGCACATGCCCGTCGCCGAGAGCGAGCTTGCGTACGGCTCGCCGTATGAGTTGCTGGTGGCCGTGATCCTGTCGGCCCAGTGCACGGACAAGCGGGTCAATATGACTACGCCGGCCCTGTTCGAGGCTTTCCCTACACCGCAGGCTATGGCTGCCGCGACTCCCGAGCAGATCTATCCCTACATCAAGAGCATCTCCTATCCCAACAACAAGGCGAAAAACCTGGCGGGCATGGCCCGCATGCTCTGCGAGGAGTTCGGCGGCGAAGTACCGAGCGATCTGAAGGAGCTGCAACGTCTGCCCGGCGTGGGACGCAAGACGGCCAATGTCGTGGGCGCCGTGATCTGGCAGAAGGAGGTGATGCCCGTCGATACCCACGTATTTCGGGTTTCGAACCGTATCGGACTCACGAACCGGTCGAAAACGCCCCTGCAGACCGAGCTGACCCTCGAAAAATACATCCCTTCCCACCTGCTGCCGACGGCTCACCACTGGCTGATTCTGCACGGACGCTATGTCTGCACGGCCCGGGCGCCGAAATGCGCCGAGTGCGGGGTTTCGACCTGGTGCCGCAAATATGCCGAAGACAATAAACGATCTAAAACCGAATGATTATGAAGAGATTTTACCATGCGATTCTCGCTTGCGGAGTGTTTGCCGCAGTAGTTGCGGCCGTCTCGTGTACCAAGGATGCGACCGGCGGCGGAGGCGGCGGTTACAACGGGGAGCCGGAGGTGAATCACGATATGGACGGGATCCTGCGGCGCAACTACTTGTGGAACGAGGAGTATGCGACTCTTTCGCCCGATTTCGGCCTGCCTTACGACGAGTTTCTCGGCGACGTGCTCATGCGTATGAAAACCAACGACCTGGACAAGAAATTCCGTAACGGAAGGTGGCAGCTCTATTCCAACATCCAGCGCCTCTCTCCGGTGAGCCGGGTAGCCTTGTCTGCGGATATCGACAGTCAGTTCCCGAAGGAGCCCGTTTACGGGTTCGGCATCGTTTCTCTGGCGATTATCTCATATACCGATAATGGCGGTGCGGAAACGGGGCAGTACGGTTTTGCCGTTATGGCCGTGTACCCCGACTCTCCGATGGCGAGGGCGGGTCTCGGGCGCGGAACGATCATCAACCAGGTCGATGGACAGTGGATCACTGCCGGGAACTTGAATACGGTCTATTCCAAACTGCTCGCACCGAACGGCGCCGCGACGCTCTCCGTGGCGGATAATCAGGGCGGTTTCGGCGTGTCGGAGCATAAGCTGACGGCGGAGTTGATATACGAAAATCCGGTGCTGTACCGCGACGTGCTCGAATACGGGGAGCACAAGATCGGCTACTTGGTGTACGCCAGTTTCGATGCGGCTTTCGACGGCGAATTGCTGGATGCGCTACAAGCGTTCAAGGATGCGGGCATCAACGACTTGATCCTCGACCTGCGCCTGAACGGTGGAGGATATGTGATGTCTTCCCGGATGCTCGCCTCCTGCATCGCCGGTGCTCGGTGCGAAGGGCAGGTGTTCCAGTATTACCGTTATAACGATGCGCGAATGGAATACCCTGAAATGACGGCGGCGGAGACCGGGCAGGCTTACGACGAGTCGAAAGAGCGTTTTTACGAGGAGTTCATCTACGGCGATTACCGGGGAGCCGACCTGCGTGGGTATGCGCTGGATCTTCCTCGGCTGTATGTCATCGTCTCTTCCGGTACGGCTTCGGCGAGCGAAGCCGTTGTCAATGCTTTGCGGGGAATCGGACTCGAAGTGGTGCTGGTCGGGCAGAAGACCAACGGCAAAAATGTGGGGATGGAGGGTGTCTATCTGGAGGATGGAGCGTACGAATACCTCTTCATGCCGGTCTCTTTCCAGGGATATAACGCCCGGCTCGAAACGGTGGACCCGAACGGTCTTGCGCCGGATGCTTTGAAGGGAGATTGGAACAACGGATACGAGGAGTTCGGCAGTTTGGACGACCCCTGTCTCGAGTATGCGGTGACGAGCATCACCGGGCAATCCGTCCGCTCTTCCGAGTCCGCAGCGCAGAGGAGACCGGGCGTGCGGTTGGTCGAAGGCCTCTCTTTGCCCGAAATATCCTGCCGGCCGGAGGGTATGATCCTGCTGCCGCCGGACGCTGTCCGGAAAGATTGAACATCCGCTCCACGATCGGTTTCGGAACGGAGAAACGCCCCGGAACGGGTGCGGATTTGATATTTAACGGATAAAATCGTATCTTTGCATCAATAATGGTTTCTCAAGAAGATATAGAACGGCTGCGCGAATTGCTTGCCCGGCCTGCGCAGAATATCGTGATCGTGTCGCACACGAATCCCGACGGGGATGCCGTGGGCTCTTCGCTGGCGTGGCGCGAGGCGTTGCTGGAGATGGGGCATCGCGTCACTTGTATCGTGCCCAACAAATACCCCTATTTTTTGGACTGGATGACGGGTATCGAGAACCTGGTGCTTTTCAAGACGGACGAAGCGGGAGTCGCCCGCCGTGCGGTGGAGGAGTCGGACCTGATCTTTTTCCTGGACTTCAACGCCGTATCCCGTCTGGAGGGGTTGAGCGAGGTGATCGAATCCAATACGACGGCCAGGCGAATCCTGATCGACCACCATCTGTCGCCGGGACCCGGTTTCGATCTGATGTTTTCCTGTACCGGTTCGTCGAGCACCTCTTTCCTGATCTATCGGATCCTCGAAAAGATGCTGGGCACGCAGGCGATTACGCGGAGTATGGCCGAGTCGTTATACGTGGGTATGATGACCGATACGGGGAACTTCTCGTTTTCGTTCCTTACGCCGGAGTTGTACCGGGCCGTTGCGGTGCTGGTCGAAACGGGCATCGACATTCCCACGATCCACAACAATGTCTATAACGCCTTCACCGAGGGCCGTGCCCGGCTGTTCGGCTATGCGATCAACCGCAAGATGGAGGTGATCCACAACGGTACGGTCGCTTATATGTCGCTTCTGGAGAGCGAGATGCGCCGGTTTCAGTTCCAGCCCGGCGACAGCGAGGGGTTCGTGAATTATCCCCTGACGATCAAGTCGATGAAGCTGTCGGCGATCTTCGTTGCCACGCATAAGTTTATCCGGGTGTCGCTTCGTTCGCGGGGCGGGGTGGACGTGGATCTTTTCGCCCGCAAGTATTTCAACGGCGGCGGCCATCGCAATGCGGCCGGAGGCAAGTCTTTTATGACGATGCGGGAAACCATCGAGCATTTCAAACGATCCGTAGCCGAGTTTGCCGCCCAGGGCGGTTTGGATTAGGTCGCTATGGACGATTTCCGCTTGCGGGTTTTCATTACGGCGGCCAAAACCCTCAATTTCACCAAATGCGCCGAGCAGCTTTACATTTCGCAGCCCGCTGTGAGCAAGCATATCGGCGAACTCGAATCCCGCTATAAGGTACAGCTTTTCGAGCGCAGCGGCAGCCGTCTGGCGCTGACCGAAGCCGGGCGTGTCATGCTGGAGCATGCCGAACGCATTGCCGACGGCTACCGCCGTCTGCAGTACGAGATGGATCTTTTCACCGACCGGCTGGGCGGCGAACTGAAGGTGGGAGCCAGTACGACCATCGCCCAGTATGTTCTGCCGCAGGTGCTGGCCCGTTTTACGGCCCGGTTTCCCGAGGTGAAGGTTTCGCTCGTGTCGGGCAACAGCGAGCAGGTCGAGGCGGCCCTCGCACGTCACGATACCGATTTGGGGCTGGTCGAAAGCAGCGCCCGGCATCCGGGGTTCCATTACGAACCGTTTATTCCCGACGAACTGGTGCTGATCGCTTCCACGAAAGGCTGGTACGGCCGCTGCGACCAGGTTACGCTCGCGGAGTTGCAGACGGTGCCCCTGGTGTTGCGCGAAAGCGGTTCGGGAACCCTCGAAGTGATTTCGAAATACCTCGCGGCGGCGGATGTACGACTCGCTTCGTTGCGTGTAGTGATGCAACTGGGCAGTACCGAGAGCATCAAGAGTTTCGTGCGCAACAGCGACGCCATGGCCATCGTGTCGGTGGCGTCGATCGTCGATGAGCTGCGCAGCGGCGAGCTCCGCATCATCGACATCGAGGGCTGTACGATCCGGCGGGAGTTTTCGTTCTGCTGGCCCGAAGGACGCAGCGATGCCTTGGCCGCACGTTTCGTGGAGTTCGCCCGCCATACGGCCTGATCCTTCGCGGCGCTTCTGCGATATTTTGCAGGCCGTTTTCGGCTGTGGGATCGCCGCCGGATCCGTTCGGGTACTCGAGAATGCGGTGGCCTGTCATCGGAAACCATTGGTCGTTTATCCGTGGTCTGTGTCTGTAATGTTGCTCCGCCCTAAATTCCTTACTCGGAGGGGATTCGGAACACTGCATCTCCGAGGAGGTATGCTAAAGTATGTAATCACGTTTTATCTATGGAAACCGATTTGAAATTCAGACCTTTCCGATCGCCTGCCGACCCGGGTTGGGACGAGGCGTGGGCGATCTATCAGAACTCTTTCCCCCAGAAGGAGATCCGTTCGCTGGAAGACCATCTGCAAGCTCTTTCCGATCCGCACTATACGGCCGACGGCATCTGGTCGGACGGCCGGTTGATAGGCATTCTTTATTACTGGACGGCTCCGGAATATGTCTATATCGAGCATTTGGCCATTTCGCCCGACCTGCGCGGTGCCAATATGGGCAGCCGGGTATTGGAGGCTTTTTGCCGGAAGGCCGGACGCATCGTGCTGGAAATCGATCCGCCGGAGACGGAAATCGCCGTTCGCCGCCTTCGATTTTACGAGCGGCTGGGGTTCGTGCGCAACGATTATCATTATGTACATCCGTCGTTCCAGCGTCCCTATGAGCCGCACCAGTTGGTGCTGATGAGCTATCCGAAGGCTATGACTGACGAGGAGTGCCGCAGTTTCGAACGCTTCGTCCGCGATCCGGTCCTTCGTTATTCCTGTCATGGAAAGAAGGAGTAATACCTTTAGAATATAATCAGGTAATAATGGAAACAGCCCGAAGATCGAAAGTCTTCGGGCTGTTTTATGGTGATCGGATGCTGCCTACAAGAGCAAGATCACGGCGAGCGATGCGACCGAGATGACGGCCCAGAGGATGATGCCCAGCACCAGCGGCTTGAGGCCTACCTTGCGGATTACCTCTATGGAGAGCCCTCCGCCGATCAGGAACAGCGTGGCCGAAAGTCCGCAGCGTGCGGCGACCGAAATGCCGTGCGTGAGCTGGGTCGGCAGGTTGCAGTAGGTGTTTACGAGCATGGCAACGACGAACCAGAAGATGAACCAGGGGATCTGGATCTTCTTGCCTTTCTGACGGAAGATCAGGGCCGACACCAGCGACAGGGGGATGATCCACAGGGCGCGGGTGAGTTTGACGGTCGTGGCTACCTTGAGCGCCTCCTCGCCGTAGGCGGCACCGGCGCCGACGACCGAACTGGTGTCGTGGATGGCGATCGCGGCCCAGGTTCCGAACTGGGTCTGCCCCATGCCGAGCCAATGCCCGATGACGGGGAATACGAAGAGGGCGACGGCGTTGAGGATGAAGATCGTGGCCAGTGACAGCGAAGTTTGGTTCTCGTCGGCATCGATAACGGGTGCGACCGCCGCGATGGCGCTGCCGCCGCAGATCGCCGTGCCCGACGAGATCAGGTAGCTGTTTTTGCGGTCGATGCGCAGCAGGCGTCCCAGCACTACGCCGACGATCATTACCGTGACTACCGAAACCACCGTGAAGGTCATGCCTTCGCGCCCGGCGGCCAGCGATTCGTGGAAGTTCATGCCGAATCCCAGTCCGACGACGCAGTATTGCAGCAATTTTTTCGAAGCCTTCTTGCTCCAGACCGGAAACGGATTGCCGAGGGTCAGGGCGAAGAGAATGCCCGCGAAGAGCGTGACGACGGGCGAACAGAAGAGCGAACCTATGAGCAGTCCGGCAAAAAGGATTTGGCGCCAGTTGAGCTTTGCGGATTGCATGGATTTCGTGAGTTGCAGCGGTTTCATACGGTGCTAATAACTTTTTGTAAACGATGCTGCAAATATACAGGCTTTATCCCCTTGAAACAACGGGGAAAAAGTTATGTCGTATAACTAAAAGTTATTGTTGCTGTCGCTGCGATGACGGATCCGCTCCCGTTACCGGTAATTTCGGATCAGGTCGCGGAAATAGGCGATCATTCGTCCGTAGTTCTCGAGCGAGATCGATTCGTTTTCGTTGTGGATCGTACCCTGTTCCTGTTCGGTAAGGAGGACCGGCATGAAACGATATACGTTCGGACTCACCGCCTCGTATTTGTAGGCGTCCGTGCCGCCGAGCGTCAGGTAGGGCGTTACGATCGTACCCGGGTAGAGTCCGGCGAGCGAGGTGCGGATCATTTCGAAGGCGTGGACATCGTCCGGGGAGATTTGCGACGGTTCGCGGGTCGAGAGTTCCTCGATCCGGACGTCGTATCCGTTGCAGATATTTTCGACATGCCGCTTCACCTGGGCCGTCGTGTTGCCCGGCAGCAGGCGGAAATTGACCGTGACTTCGGCTTCCGAAGCCAGTACGTTGGCCGCGTCGCTGCCCCGGGCCATGGTGATGGCGGTGGTGGTGCGTACCAGGGCATTGGTGGCCGGGTTGCTTTCGAACGAGCGGAGCAGCGGACTCTCCAGCAGCCAGCGGTTAGCGATCGCGGTGCGCTGGGCGACTCCCATCGAGCCGCCGATCCGATCGAGGAAAGCTATGACCGGAGCTGTCAGGAAGGCGGGCATTCGTTCTTGGTTGAGCATCTCGATGATCTCGGCCGCCAGTACGAGCGATCCCTTCTCCGGCGGCATCGAGGAGTGACCTCCGGTGCCCCGGACCGTGATTCGGATCGTGCTGAATCCCTTTTCGGCCGTTCCTACGAGGGCAGCCGTACGTTGGATTCCTCCCAGCCCGGGGGCGATGATGATGCCGCCTTCGTCATAGACGGCGTCGAAAGCGATGCCCTGTTCTTCGAAATAGCGGGCGATCTTCAGGGCACCCTGCGTGCCGCCGGTTTCCTCGTCGAATCCGAGGGCGATCCACACGTCCCGCTCCGGGCGGAATCCCTCCGCAAGCAGCGAGTCGGTCGCTTCGAGGATCGAGAACAGCATGCCTTTCATGTCGAGCGTGCCGCGCCCGTAGATCCGTCCGTCGGCTACGGCGCCGGAGAAGGGTGGGTAGTCCCAGCCCGGAAGGGGTGCATCGGGAGCCGACGGGTCGTAATTGAGCACGGGAACCACGTCGTAGTGGGAACAGAGCAGGATCGGGGGCAGGGCCGGGTTCTTGCCGGGCCAGCGGAATACAAGCCCGTATTCGTTGATCGTCAGAGTATCCAACTGACTGTAAATCGCGGGATATGCCTGCGGCAGATAGGCTTTGAAGGCTTGGAACGGATTGTCGTCCGTCCGGTCGATCGCATCGCTTACGGTCGGAATCCGGATTCCGCCGGCCAATCGTTCGACGGCCTGGGCGGACGGTTCGACGCTCCGGGGAGGCCCGTCCGGACCGGTGGTGCGGATGAAGGGATAGGTCGCGGTGCGGACTATCACTACGGTGCAGAGTACGAGGAGCGACACGGCGGCGATGCCCGTCAGGAGCCAGATTATTTTCTTTTCTTTTTTCATGGAAGCGGTAGGTTAATATAGGTCCGATCGTCCGGTTTACGTGCAATTAATCTGCCATACGGAAATTTTTTCGAATTTATTTTCGCCCTTACAGGGCCTTCCGGAGGCGTTTTTCGGGGGGGGGATTTTGTCGGGAAAAAGCGGTTGGGAAAGCGAAATTTTTTCCATATCCTTATATCGTTGAGCTTCGGTGGAGAAGTTCTGGCCGGAATGCTATCGGGTTGCGGTGAGTTTGTAAGAGTCTTTTGGGCGGGATCGGAATCAACTTATTAAATTAAATAAATTCGATTATGAAAGTACGTGTCTATTTATCAGTAGGAGCCTTGCTCCTGTTCTTGGCTCCGCTGGGCTGTTCCGACAAGGCAGAAAGTCCGGCACCGGAAACTCCGCCGGAAGAACAGCCCACGCCGGAGCCGGAACCAGAAAAGCCGGAGTTCGTGGATGCGAATATGTCGATGGAAGAATTGATGAAAACAGAAGATCCAGACCGTAATTATCGTTTAGTTAGTTATAGAGATGACACGTGTGCTATGTATTCTTTCTTCGACCCTATGACCGAATTGCAACGCGGTACGCCGCGCGACCAATTGCAGTGGGTATCCGAAAAGGTGGACGGAAACAGCGTTTGCTGGACTTATCGTATCACCAACGGAGACCACGACGAAGCCGTGCGTCAGATACTCGAACGCTGGGCCGAAAAAGAAGACGAGGAAGAATAACCGGATTACGATCAGGGAAAAGGATGTTTTCCTCTAAATGTCGTTGCGAGACAGATCGAATCCGACGGTCGCTTATTCGCGGCCTGCGGCTACGTTTATAATTCTGCACTTTCCCTGCGTTCTCTTCTCGGAGGGGGGCTTGGGGTGCATAGCGTCCCAAGCGGTCATGAAGTATGCAATCACGATCAGGAAAAATAAAACCGGTTTAGAAATTATTCTAAACCGGTTTGTTGTGCCCAGGACGAGACTCGAACTCACACGGGCTAATGCCCACCACCCCCTCAAAGTGGCGTGTCTACCAATTCCACCACCTGGGCCTCGATTCCCGCCGCAGCGGGTTTTCAGGTGTGCAAATATAGTGACTATTTTGTTTTTCCCAAAATATACGGCAAAAAAATTGCCGGGTCACGAAACTGACCCGGCAATTCGACGTTGTTTTCGAAGCGTGCGGCGGTCCCGGCAGCGTGCGGCACGGTTGCTTCGGAAAACGGTTTATTCGGCGAAGTCCATCTCTTCGAAGAGGTAGGAAGCGTCTCCGATGCGGTCGATTACGAAAAGCACGTAGCGGATGTCGAGCGCGATGTTGCGGCAGAAAGCCGGGTCGAAGGCGATGTCGCTCATGGTCGAGAGCCACGTGCGGTCGAAATTCACGCCGATCAGCTCGCCCCGGCCGTTGAGTACCGGCGAGCCGGAGTTGCCGCCTGTGGTATGGTTGTCCGCAAGGAAGCAGACGGGAACGGTCGTGCGGCCGTCGATCTCCACGCCCCAGCGTCCGTAGTCCTTGGCGGCGATGATGTCGCGGAGCCGCTGCGGGATGTTGTAGTCGTAAATTTCCGGATTGTCCTTTTCCAAAATACCTTCGACAGTGGTGTAGGGCTTGTGATATACTCCGTCGGCATACCGGTAGCCGCCTACCTTGCCGTAAGCCACGCGCAGCGTGAGGTTGGCATCGGGATAGAAGGCACGCTCCGTATCCCATTCGCGCAGACCCTTGATATAGGTCGTGTAGAGTTCGTTCAGGCGCTCGCTGTTCAGGTTGCGGGTCGAGCACTTGCCCAGTTCATCGAAAATGCGGGTGACCGTCGTCCGAATATCGGCCCGCAGAGCTTCCAGTTCGGGAGCCTCGGTCGATTCGTCCTCCTTGTGCGTGGCTTCGAACATCAGCTCGGCGTATGCTTCGGGCGATCCCAGACGCTCTACTTCGGCGGCGAAGAGCGGTACCATGTACTCTTGCGGGCAGTTGTCGTAATATTCGCGGTACAGCACGCGGAAAAGGTCGCGGTTGAGCGCCTTCACCTGGGGATAGATTTCGTCGCCGAACGAGGGCCGGTTGTAAATCCGGTTGAGCTCGCCGGTTCGGATGGTTTCGCTCATCAGTTCGAGTGCGAAGTAGGCGTCGAAGATGCGGGCGTACTCCGCCTTGAGCTCTTTGAGCACGTCGCGGTATTCGGGCTTGTCCTGGGCCCAGGCTTGGAAGGCCCGTTCGTACTCCTGTTTGCTCGCCACAGTGTTCAGACGCGTCAGACCCAGCGCTTCGCCCTGCCATTTTTTCCAGGCGTTCGAGATGCCGGCGTTGATCGCCGCGTACATGATGCGCATGGCGGGATCTTTCTCCTGCGCCGCATTGATCCGATCGAGCCGTTCGGTGCGGATACGGATTTTCATCGGGTCGCTGCGGTGCACGATGTAATCGACCGCGTCGGAGAGGATGTACTCCTGGGTGTTGCCCGGGAAGCCGTAGATCATCGTGAAGTCGCCTTCCTGAATACCTTCGGTGGAGATCTTGAAATGTTTTTTCGAGCGGTAGGGTACGTTGTCGGGCGAGTAGGCCGCAGGCCGGTTGTCTTTATCCGCATAGATGCGGAACATCGAGAAGTCGCCCGTGTGCCGGGGCCATGCCCAGTTGTCGGTGTCGCCGCCGAACTTGCCGATCGACGAGGGCGGAGTACCTACCAGGCGGACATCGTCGAACTGCTCGTAGACGAACAGGAACTGTTGGTTGCCGTAGTACATCTGCTCGATCGAGGCTTTGTAGCGGCCGTTCTCGCGGGCTTTTTCGAGGATTTCCTCGCGGCTCTCGCCGGCGGCCAGACGCTCGGTGATGTCCTCCATGCGTTTGAGGAACTTGACGTTGAGGTTTTCGTTGGGAAGTTCCTCTTCGCGCGACTGTGCCCAGAAGCCGTCGGTCAGATAGTCGTGCTCGACGGACGACAGGCGCTGGATCGCTCCGTAGCCGCAGTGGTGGTTGGTAATCAGCAATCCTTCCGGGGAGATGAGCTCGGCCGTGCAGCCGTCGTCGAAGAGCATGACGGCGTCTTTGAGCGAAGCCTTGTTGATGCTGTAAATGTCTTCCGCAGTCAGTTGGAATCCTTTGGCGCGCATATCGTCGATGCGCGACGAGATCAGGCTCGGCAGCCACATGCCCTCATCGGCGAGTGCCGTGAGCGAAAGCAGCGCGAGGCAGAGAGTCGAAAAGATACGTTTCATGGATTGTTTTTTATTGATTGAATGAATTGATTGAGTTCGGTATAGACGCGTTGGATCGGCAGCCCCATGACGTTGAAGAACGAGCCGTCGATGCGCTCGATGGCGGCATAGCCGATCCACTCCTGAATGCCGTAGCTGCCGGCCTTGTCCAGCGGATGGAAGTTGTCCACGTAATAGACGATCTCCTCGCGGGTTAGAGCCCGGAACCAGACATTGCTGCGTACGGAGAAGCTCCGGCGCCGGCGGGCCGTGCGGAGCGTGACGCCCGTGACCACCGTGTGACGATGGCCCGAGAGCCGTTCGAGCATCCGGATCGCATCTTCGCGGTCTTCGGGCTTGCCCAACACCTCGCCGTTCAGGATAACGACGGTGTCTGCCGTCAGCAGGATTTCGTTTTCCGCGAGCGGCCGGGGATAAGCACGGCTCTTGAGTTGCGAGAGGTAGCGGGGCACCTGCGTCGCGGCCAGCGTCGCGGGATAGACCTCCTGGCAGTCGTACCGGGGGGCCGGTTCGTACGGCAGCCCGCTCTCGGCGAGCAGTTGCTGTCGTCGCGGTGATTGCGAGGCCAGGATCAGGCGGTAGGGTTTGAGTTTGTCGTGCAGCAGCATGGCGTTACGGGTTTTGGGTTCAGGACCGGGTTTCCGTTGCCGTTGTTTCGGATTTCCGGGTTCCGGCGAGTTTTTTCATAGCCCGGCGGTATTGGCTTTCGACTTTGCCCGGCCGGATGCGGCGGTCGAGCAGCCGACGGAGAAAGCCGTCGAAGGACTCTCCGTCCCGCAGGTCGGGCAGATAGCGGTAAACGATTGGCGCCAATACGTGCGTGCCGTCGCAATAAACGAGAAATTCGTCCAATACCTGCTTGTCGTCGATGCGCCCCAGGCGGCGGGATACATACCGTTCGGCCGCTACGACGAATGCCTCGTTGCCGCCTTCGCCGTAGGCGCGTGCCCGGTCTTCGTGCGTGCGGTAGAAGTCGTCGTTGTCGTAGAGCGTCTGCAACATGTCGAGCAGTTCGCCCGAAAGCGAGAGCCGGTGCAGGTTTTCGTGAATATAGACCTGCATGAAGTCGATACGGTATTGGCGGGCCGTTTCGGGATCGAGCAGCAGAGGCGTACAGCAGAATGTTTCGTCCAGCAGGGCGAAAGCGTTGTCTATGTTGCCGAGGATGTAGATTCGGGAACCCGTAGCGTCCAGAGGCTGCCCGCCGGCCAGACGGGTGATTTCCTGATGGATGGCGCCCAGTTGTTCCGGGGCGATCCGGTACTGTTCGATCGCGTTGTTCAGGCAGGGCCGCACCTGCTCCTGCCAATATTGTGCGTAACCCGCTTGTGCGAGCCGTTGCAGGCAGTAAGAGAGTTCGTCGCGGACGCTGCATATTTCGTCGATCCAAGCACCCCGCACCTTTTGCGGGAGCGATTCGGGGTCGAACGAGGCGAAGAATTCGACGACTTGTTCCGGATCGTCTTTGCTGCCTCCGCTCAAACTGTAAAGGTTGCAGAGTTGCGAAGGACGGACGACCGAATCGATCCGGTGCGCCCGGTCGAGGAACAGCGTGTCCGCTCCCAGTGTGCCGGTGAAAAACGGGTCTTCGGCGAGTTTGTCCGCCTGCGGAAAAACGGCGAGTATGTCGTATGCCGCCGAGGTGTTGAAAAGATCGGGAAATTCTCCCTCTCCGCTTTGGGCGGAGGCGGTCATCGGCAGGAGAGCTGCCAGCAGAAGGGGAAGTAGTAATTGCGGTTTCATGGCGTGAAAAACGGTTAGCGAATATCGAAATCGAGCAGCATGTGTCCTTCGAGCGAGGCTTTCAGGTTGTCGCCCGGATGCACGGGACCTACGCCGGCGGGGGTGCCCGTGTAGATCAGGTCGCCGATTTTCAGCGTGATGTATTGCGAAATGTGGTGGATGATCCGGTCGATGCCGAAAAGCATTCGGGCGGTGTCGCCCCGCTGCCGGACTTGGCCGTCTATGGTCAGTTCGAAGTGAAGCCGCTGCACGTCGCCGCCCAGCTCCGCGAGCGGGATGAATTCGGGCGACAGGGCCGCCGAGTGGTCGAAGCCCTTGGCACGCTCCCAGGGGAGCCCTCGGGCGATCGCCTCGCGTTGGAGGTCGCGGGCCGTGAAGTCGATGCCCAGTCCCACTTCGTCGTAGTAACGATGCGCGAAACGCTCTTCGATGCACTTGCCTACCCGGTTGATCCGCACGACCAATTCGCATTCGTAGTGCACCTCCTGCGAGAACGAGGGGATGTAAAATGGGTCGTTATTGCGCAGCAGCGCCGTATCGGGCTTCAGAAAAAATACCGGTTCCGTCGGAAGTCCGTCGGGTCCGCCTGCCGTATTATGCAGCTCCTTCACATGTTCGGCGTAATTACGTCCTATGCAAATTATCTTCATCTCTTTTCGATTTTAGGGGGCATCTTTCGCCCCTTCTCGCTCATCCCGACTGGGAAATACATAAAGTATGTCCCATCCGGTCCTCGCCTCGTCGTGTCAAAACCTGCACCCCTAAAATCAAAAAGGGTTGCAGGTGGGGCGTCTTTCGTCCCTTCTCGCTCATCCCGAATGGGAAATACATAAAGTATGTCCCGTCCGGTCCTCGTCTCGTCGTGTCAAAACCTGCACCCCTAAAATCAAAAAGGGTTGCAGGTAGGGCGTCTTTCGCCCCTTCTTGTTCTCCTCGAAAGGGAGGTTCGAATATGTCCTGTCCGTCCGGTGTGCCCGGTTTATTTGTTGCGGTCGTATTTTTGCGCTTTGACCAAGAGGAAAACACATCCGGCGGGCAGCCAAAGAAAATCCACCGCCAAAACCCATTTTTCGCCGCCCAGATTTCCGGCCAGCATACCCAATGCGATCCAGCCTATGCCGATCGCCGCCAGGCTCAAGCACATGAAACGCGATAATCCTTTGACATCCACGTTTTTCTTCTGCTCGGCGGACATCGTGTTGTAGCCGGCGATCAGGTTCGGGAAAAACCGAACCAAAATGCCGAGCAGGACCAACAACCCTCCGCCGAGGAGTTGCGTCGGGTATGTCGTGAACAGTTCGCGCATCTTACCGCACCTGTTTTTTCAGCAGCTCCACCATCCGGGCCGCGAAGCGGTCGCTGGCGCCGGGAGCCCCGATTACGGCTTGCAGTTCGGCGAAGTCCCGGAGCATCCGCTCCCGTTTTTCTCCGCCCGTAAGGATGGCCCGCAACTCCCGTTCGGCCCGTGTGATGTCCAGGTCGGACTGGATGATCTCCACGACCGATTCGCGGCCCAGGTTGAGGTTCACCAGCGACACGTAGGGAACTTTCAGCACGTAGGGCTGCAATTTCACCTGGAACCAGAGCGTGCGATAGACTACCACTTCCGGTACATTCAGCAGGGCCGTTTCGAGCGTCGCCGTGCCGGAGGTCACGACGGCGGCTTCGGCCGCCGCGAGTGTTTCGTAGGTTTGGTCGCAGACGTAGCGGATGCCGCTGTCCGCGATATATTGTTCGTAAATCGAGCGGTCGAGCCACGAAACCCCCGTGACCACGAATTGCCGGTCGGGGAATTTCCGGGCCAGGTCGGCCATCAGCGGCAGGTTGGCCTTGATCTCGCTGCGGCGGCTGCCGGCCAGCAGAGCCACGATCGGCCGCTCGTCGA
>ENA-OURV01001950-OURV01001950.1-human-gut-metagenome-genome-assembly--contig:-NODE-1950-length-15249-cov-8.427669_pt1 | contig 15249 bp, 14 predicted proteins | sample MGYA00242141_ERZ509072 | MGnify/ENA primary metagenome ERZ509072 (study PRJEB26280, sample SAMEA2338763) | human gut metagenome | biome: human gut; feature: human-associated habitat; material: faeces... | reverse complement strand
CTACTGTTCCAGTTTATAAAAAGAAAAAACGTCTAGTTATATCAGGAAAAGTCAATTTTCTCAGTACTCCTTAGGAAGTACTGCAGTACTGCCGTGGAAGTACCAGAGTACTGATAGGAAAGTACTGGAGTACTGCCGTGGAAGTACTGGAATATTTTTTGAGAAAGTACGGAGAGAAGGCAACTGATTAACTGACTGTTTTTCCCAGCCAAGTCAGTTTATGCCAAAGGGTCTCCAGCGGACCGCGCTTGAAATGCCGGAACCACCAATGGGCAAAGGCCAGCTGCAACAGGAAAAAGACAATTCCCACGCACAGGCTGACCGTCGTACCGCAATACTGGTGCAAGGCCAATCCGTAACCGAAATACAGGAAACTTCCGATGACTGACTGCATGATGTAATCGGTCAGACTCATTCTTCCATAAGGCACCAGAATCTTCTGTATCTTGCCCTTTCCCATCCAGAAAAGCAACAGGAACACCGACACCATGGTCAGCATGAAACAGAAATTATACCATGAATTCAGGATGGTTTTCAGACTGTCCAGCATCAAAGGCTGAGACACTAACGAGAAGACAAAGGTTTTGACAAAATAAAACACCACTGCCAGTGGAAGAGAAAAGCACAACACGTAAGTCCAGAAGTTGCGGGAACGTCCCAAGGCCGTTTCTGAAGATGAATCAAAATAACCCATCCGACCCATCCACAGGCCAAGCACAAACAAGGCACAGGTCTGGAACACCCTTCCGTAACACCACGCCCAGTTCAGACTGGCCAACTGACCGATGGTAAAGTTCATTTTCACCATCTCCCACCAGGAATCCCCTCCCAACTGCGGATACACATCGCCCAACGAGAAGATTATCTGGCGGGGTGCATAATCCGGACTGAGCCATCCACATACTACTTTGATCCATTCCACCGGCTGAAGCATCAGTATGACAGACAAAATCAACAAAGACCGGTTCTTCCAGTGACGGACGGGTACAAGGATGAAACCTAAGATGGCATAAAGCACCAATATCTCACCGGGGAAAAACAAGGAATTCACAAATCCGAATCCCAGCAAAAGCACCAGTCGCCACATGTAGCGTCCTTTGAAATCCTCTCCCCGCTTGGCGGCACTACGGCTCTGCAAATAGAAAGTGAACCCAAAGAGCAAAGCAAAAATGGCGTAAGCCTTTCCTGAAAACAGAAAGAACAACATATCCCACAACGTCTGGTCCAAATTCGCCAGTGTCGGAGAAGAGGTTTCGGGAAAAGAATAAAAATTGAAATGTTCGATATTGTGGAGCAGGATAATCCCCATCACTGCAAATCCTCTCAGCGCATCGATGGCCAGGATTCGCTCTTTTTTCTGTATGTTTTCCATAAAAGATTTAATTCACAAAAAAAGAAAACGGAAAGCCGTGGTAATTATCCTCCGGATTTCCGTTTTCTCGCCCAAAATGAATGAGCTAATCAGCCCTCATTTTGTCTACTATTTTTTTATTCTCACTTCTTGGTAGAATCAGTTGCAGCAGCCGGAGCAGTTGTAGCAGCTGCGTCTTTCTGAGGAGCAGCAAAACCTGCAGGAGCATTCAACGGATTAGTTTTCTGTTCTTTCACTGCCTGGTCCATGATGACTGAAGAACCTTCGGTCTGAGAAGGAACCACGTATGCAGTAGCTACGCTGACAATTACCATAAATGCAGCCAATCCCCAAGTCAGTTTTTCAATAAAATCAGTTGTCTTGCGAACTCCCATAATCTGATTGGAAGATGCAAAGCTGGAAGAAAGACCTCCTCCTTTAGAATTCTGTATCAATACCACGAAGCACATCAATACAGCTGCGAGTACCATTAATACGACAAATAATAAATACATTTTCTTTTATTTTGATTTAGCGTTAATAATCAACTTCTCTAAAAATCTAATTTGGTCTGCAAAGTAAGTATTTTTTTTCGGATATTTCAAATTTAATTTTTTAATAATTTCCAGCGCCTTATCATATCTCTGCTGTTTAACATAAATTTTAGCCAAGGTTTCGGTAAAATAATTTTCTTCGTCCTCCGGTTCAGGCTGTTCCGCGTCCGTATGCTCCTGTTCGTCTTCTTTTTCGGATGCTTCCTCGCCTGATTCCTCCAAAGCAAGCATTTCCTGAGACCACGCATCTGCCAGACGTTGTTCTTCTTTTTTCACTTCTTCCTTGGAGTCCTTTTCAATGAAGCTGTCAATCAGTTCCTGCCCCCTGAGAGGAGTTGATTCCGTTTTCTCAGTTGAAAGTCCTTCTGCCAGCACAGAAGTATAATCCACGGCTTCGGCCGGCAATGGAAGCAAATTATCCGTCGTAGCCCCACAGGTATCCGAAAGGAAACGGTCAATCAGGTCCAACGTCCGGTCTTCTGCGCCCACCACAGGCGTATTATCGGCTGTTTCCGCGTGCTGCTTAATCTTAAAATGCTCTCCTTCGATGGCATAAAACAACACGCTCAGATCGGCTACGAACAGAGCTCCCTTACGCAACTCATCTTGAAAAGACGGGTCGTGCAACAAAAACAAATTCTTCAGATACAAAATCCGGGCCGTCTGAAAATAAGGATAACGTTCCAAGAGGTTTTTCAGTTCATACAAACTCTCCGTATCCAACGACTCCGGATGCTCAATCCATTGCTGTAACCGCTGCTGTATCATCATTCTCTTACCAGTTGGCTACGGTTGCATTGAATATCTGCTCTACGATTTCGTCAATCATTTGCTGTACCAGCTCTTCCTGTACAGACGACAGCTGCTGACTGGCATTGTACTCACGACTGGCCGTGAACTGCTGGTCAGTGATATCTTCTGCATGGTTCGAATTGTTCACAAACCGTACGTTCACCGTCATTCTCAGCTCTGCCATGGTAGAATAACCATCCGAACCGACTCCTTTATTATAGGCATCGTAATTGGTAATCTCACCCGAGAGTTCCAGGTCTCCTCCCTGACGTACCTGTTTCAAACGGGTCTGCTGCATATATTTATCCTGCAAAGCCGTATTGAACATAGACTCCATCGGGCCCCAAACGAAGGCAGCCGAACGGTTCGGGAAGTTCTGGAAACTAATGGTCTTCACCTTATCATAATTAATGGAAGAACCATTAAACTTATACGACACGGTGCAGGCAGTCAAAATGCACAATACCACCGGAAGTACATATTTCATCACGCTGATATACTTCTTATTCAAGCCCATATTCTTTTATCTTTCTATAAAGTGTACGTTCTGATATTTTCAAATCATTCGCCGCATTTTTCCGTTTTCCATGGTGACGTTCCAGCGCTTTCCGAATCATCTCCTTCTCCACCTCATCCAGCGACAGATTTTCTTCCACATATTCTTCCGTGTCCTGCACATCCGATACTTCTGCCGGAGTGACTTTCATGCCGGAATTCACAGGTGAAACATTGCTTACCGAAGTCACATTGGAAACCTTTCCCACTTCAGTCACCGGATTCACCACCACCGAAGGGGTCTGCATCAAGCTGACGGGAGTTTGCGGAATGTAATGCACCGGAGTAGAAGAAGTGGAAGGCATAGGGGCCTCACCTGCCCGCTCCGCCATAATGTCGTGCACAAGTTTCTTCAACTCGGTCACATCCCGGCGCATATCGAACAGCACTTGGTAAAGAATTTCTCTCTCGCTTTGGAAACTTTTTTCACCTTCCGGCTTCAATCCTCCCAAGAGCGCAGGATATTTCGATACAGGCTGTGCCGGCAGATAGCCCTGCAAAATATCAGCTGTAATATCACGATTGGTTTCAATAATGGAAATTTGCTCCGTAATGTTTTTCAACTGACGGATGTTGCCTGGCCACGGATAAGAGACCAGCATCCGGCGCGCATCCTCCGATAACTGAATGGCCGGCATCCGGTATTTTTCGGCAAAATCGGAAGCAAACTTCCGGAACAAGAGCGGAATATCGTCCGGTCTTTCACGCAAAGCTGGCACCTTGATAGGTACCGTATTCAAACGATAATACAAGTCTTCCCGAAAACGTCCGTCGGCTATGGCTTCCGAGAAATCCACATTCGTGGCAGCCACAATACGTACATCCGTTTTCTGCACCTTGGAAGAACCTACCTTGATATACTCTCCTGTCTCCAGTACACGAAGCAAACGAGCCTGCGTAGAAAGCGGCAACTCTCCCACTTCATCCAGAAAGATGGTTCCTCCATTCGCCTCGGCAAAATATCCGTTACGGTCACTGATGGCCCCTGTAAAAGCCCCTTTCTCGTGTCCGAACAATTCCGAATCAATCGTACCTTCCGGTATGGCTCCACAGTTCACGGCAATATACGGACCGTGTTTCCGCCGACTAAACTGATGGATAATCTGCGGAAAACTTTCCTTTCCGACACCGCTTTCACCCGTCACCAACACAGACAAATCCGTAGGTGCTACCTGCATCGCCACGTCAATCGCCCGATTCAACCCCTCACAGTTCCCGATAATGCCGAACCGCAGTTTCACGCTTTGTATTTCTGATTTTACCATATATTCCTCGATTATATGACAAAATTACAAAAAGTTTGAAACCCGTCCATGCATTTAGTAAAAATTAGAAGACCGTTCGAATCATGAAGCGGATACCCCATTTGCTGGCAGTTGGCAGGTCGTTGTAGTTCAATCGGCGCACATATTCCACATGCAACAGTTTGAAGATGTTATGAATGCCCGCACTAATCTCTACATAGGGCTTCTTAGGATCCATCACATAACTTGAGGTATGGAAGTTGCCAGCCGCATCGTAATGTCCCGGGAAGAGCATCAGCTCTGTATCACTGGCATTCTGAGGAAGCAACGGATTATTCTTGTCCGTCAATTGTCCCCATAAACATTTTATGCCGATAAATTCACGCCATTTCAGTTTCTTCAGCAATGGAATACGGTTGAAAATCTTTCCCTGCAAATTCCATGACACATCCAAAGAGGCATAACGGTCGTTCAGGAACTCCATGTTATTAATCAAGTTGAACGTCTCCTCCTGAATAATATAAGACAAATTGGCAGCCGGCATAATCAACAGCGGGAAAGGTACCTTGTTCCATTGGATTCCTCCCTTCACACAGGTATCGATGTTTCCCCAGGAACTCAGCCACCAGCGCTTGTAAAGACTTACCTCCGTCATGTTGTACGTATAATCACTGCCCAATACTCCTTTCAGCCCCAATGTGTGCTGCAAGGTAAATACCGGCGCATCAAGATTAATCGGCAAACGGCGTTGCTTGGTATTGACAAACGTTTCGCCCGGAGCATAACGGAAAGCTAATGTAGCCTCCGCCACCGAGAAATCTTTGGTATTATAAGGAGAATGCACCCACTCCGTCCCCATCAGTTCACCCGAGGCCAAAGCCTGCTGCAACAGATTTTCCTGTGCCATGGTACGATAGAACAACTTTCCACAGGCCTCCAGGTTGGTATGTTTCAGCATCAACGTCGTTTTCAATCCACTCTCCTTTTCCAGCTCATATTTCACGCTGGCTGTCCGTTCGTAATTATACTGGTCGACAGTCGTCACCTTGAAAGAGGTAAACACATTATCCTTGTCTGTCCCCATAAACTTGTCGGACGGCAACATGTTATCGTATGAATACGAAACAGTCAACGAATTAATCGGATACTCACGCGGCAGGTATTCCTTCTTATTGAAAGAATATTCCACCTCAGCCTTGTATTTCGATTTTTCATCCTTAAAACCGTATGCATAATATCCTCTTAAAAAGAGGTGTGGATTCAGATTGGCTGTAGTCTGTGCGGAAGCTCTCAAACGAAGTCCGTCGATATAGTTGCTGGATATCATGGTATTGATCGGCCCGATATCCACCTTGCTGGGCCTTCCTTTCACTCCGGTTTCCACAAAGTTTTCAATGAAAGCCTTCGCCACAAACATGATGTACTTGAATCCTTTGATTTTGGCAAGATTGTCCACAAACGAGTCCATATTATCTTCCGACTTCGTCAGTTCCGTCGGACGATATTCTTTCCAAAACGAATCATCGCGCATCATCGCATTCACATCCTTTATCTCATCACCCTTCTTCTTGAATATCTTCTCAGGGATTTCATCAAATCCAAAATCGGAGTAACGCGTTGTACGCCTTACCTGAAACGAACCCAGCAGTTTCTTCAAATAAGAGAGCTCACACACCATGTCGTCTTCCATCAGTACCCATTCTCCAGTGTCCAACTGACCGAACTTCTGCTCGATAATCATGTTGTCCACAAAGTTGATGTCGGTTTTTTTAGGAAGATTCATGACACATTTATTCACCCGGAAAGTCGAATCAGCCAGGATATACAAATGTCCCGTAAAACCAAAGTCCTGCGAGTTATTGGGTACGAAAGTCAGGTGGAAACATTTCTCACGGTCCACCATCACCGTATCCATGATATAATACTTATAGAAATTGATACCGGCATTCGATATCGGACTGTCGAAAGGATACTGAAGGAAACGGAAACGGTCCTGATAGATATTAATATCCTGGAACACGTCTTTCAGCACGGTAGACAACATATCACCGGTATTGAACAGCTCGTTCACGCCCGTAGAATTAATACCCTTCACCAATGTCTTCTCGTCATGAGGATTTTTACGGTACAGCTTCTCTGTCACCGTTTCATCCACTGATATAGGCAATATGTTCTTTCCCGTTATCTCGCAAACCTCTACCTGGTCGCGAAAGAACGGATACTTCTTGAACAAATTAGACTCCCGAAGAGAATCAGTCGTGATGTTGTTCAACGAAAAAGTAATCTTCTGATACTTATTATAATGATAAAAGTCGTTGACACTCAAGTCATTCAACTTCTTGGCTGCAATGACTTTCTTCATCATTTCCACCGCCGGATTATTCTTCCGGGAATATTTCTCTTTCTTCGGCTTGACAATGACTTCATCCAACACCAAATCGGGCTTCATTTTCACATCCAGTTTCTTGGTATTGGCCGACACATTACGCACCTCCGTAGCATAACCTACCATTGAGAAAGTCAGTTTAGTCCATCCGGAGTGAAAAGCTATCGTATATTGTCCATCTATATCAGTAATAGTTCCTACCCCTTTTCCATCATAATATACATTCAAATAAGGAATAGGATCGCCTGTTTCAGAGTCCGTCACAACTCCAGTTATCTGCGCTGAAAGTTTCACAACTCCCATACACAAGACAAGTAAAAAAAACAATCTTTTTATCATACTTGAATTTAATACTTAAGTAATACGCACTTAACCATTTTGTAAAAGTACATAGTGTAAAGGTCTCTTACAAATTTCACTCCCTGAAAAACGATATTCTTACCTTTTTTTATGAATAATAGAATATAATTTCTTCCATCTGACAAAAAAGTCGGCGGTGAACAAGACATTCACCGCCGACCTAAAAAACATTTATCAAAGAAATTCTTGCGAATCAATCCATCTCTTCATCGGCTTCATATCCCCCCATCTCACGCAAGGCATTTTTCAGCATGACATACTGCTGGAACAAATGGTTGATTGGAATCTCTCCTTCCGTATAATCATGCATCGGGCTCTTCAGGAAGAAACTCAAGAAACGCTGGATGCCGTAACGGCCCGCACGCATTGCCAAATCGCTCAACAACACCAGGTCCAGACACAGCGGAGCAGCCAAAATGGAGTCACGGCACAGGAAATTAATCTTAATCTGCATTGGATAGCCCATCCAGCCGAAAATGTCAATGTTATCCCAGCCTTCCTTATTGTCGTTTCGGGGAGGATAATAATTAATACGTACCTTATGGTAATAATCAGCATACAAGTCCGGCTGATTTTCCGGCACCAGAATGGATTCCAAGGTAGAAAGCTTGCTCACTTCTTTTGTGTGGAAGTTAGCCGGTTCATCCAACACCAGTCCGTCACGATTACCCAGAATATTAGTCGAGAACCATCCAGACAATCCCAAACAACGTGTACCGATAATCGGAGCAAAGCCTGATTTCACCAAAGTCTGTCCGGTCTTGAAATCCTTGCCTGCAATCGGCATTTTAGTTTTTTCGGCCATTTCCCACATCGCCGGAATATCCACCGTCGTGTTCGGAGCTCCCATGATGAACGGGGCACCTTCGGCCAGCGCCGCATACGCATAACACATGGAAGGAGCCACATGCTCCCGGTCGTCCTGCTTCATCGCATTCTCCAAAGCCGACAAGGTACCATGCACCTCTTCGCAAACCGGCACATAAATTTCGGTGGAAGCTGCCCACAGCACCACCACGCGCGCGCAATCATTTTCCGCCTTAAACTTGCGGATATCTTCCCGCAGTTGTTCCACCATCTCCCAGCGGGTGGCACAATCTTTCACATTATCCCCATCCAGACGCTTCGCATAATTCCGATCGAAAGCGGCTTTCATCGGGACAATCTTTTCCAACTCCTCCTTTACCGGGAGGATGTCCTTTTCACGCAACACCTCGCAATTCATTGCCGATTCATACGCATTGGCGGGATACACATCCCATGCCCCAAATACAATGTCATCCAGCTGGGCCATCGGAACAATCTCTCCATAATGCAGGTATTTCTTGTCCTTTCCGCGTCCGACACGAATCTTGTCATACTGGGTCATCGCACCGACCGGCTTGGCCAGCCCTTTGCGGACCATTAACACGCCGGTCATAAATGTGGTAGCCACAGCTCCCAGACCGACACACAATACGCCCAACTTACCTTCAGCGGGCTTCACATTCATTTTTTCCATTTCTAAATTTCTTTTTTCTTTTCTATTTTTTTCTTCTCAGAAAGCCATCGCCATGTACCTTTCCGAAAAGAACAAACTGCTCAAAGTTAAAATTTTGTTTGATTAAACCCATACTTTACTGCCTCTTTTATTGAGATATACGTAAAAATAAGACACAAAATCAGAAGAAAAATCCACCAACTGTTTCCTCAGACAGTAAAATTATCCGTATCTTTGCAAGCGCATTAAAAAGAAATACCCAATCCATGAATGATATTTGTTGCATCGGACACATTACATTAGACAAAATTGTGACTCCAAAACAAACTACTTACATGCCGGGAGGCACTTCCTATTATTTCTCTCACGGTATCCGCCGGTTACATGACTTCAAAAACTACAAACTGGTCACAGCGGTTGCACCCAGTGAATACGGCATTGTGGAAGAAATGAGAAAAGAAGGGCTTCAGGTAGAAGTTCTTCCGAGCCGTCATACGGTATACTTCGAAAATACATACGAAGAAAACCAGGACAACCGTTCACAGCGTGTATTGGCCAAGGCTGATCCTTTCACAGCCGACGCCCTCAAGGATGAAAATGCTCGCATTTTCCATTTAGGAAGTCTGCTGGCAGACGATTTTCCATTGGAAGTGGTCAAAGAACTGGCCCAGAAAGGAACCTTGGCGGTAGATGCACAAGGATATTTGCGGGAAGTGAAAGGTGAACAAGTCTATCCTGTAGACTGGCATGAAAAGAAAAAAGCCTTGAAATACATTGACATTCTGAAAGTCAACGAACACGAAGCAGAAGTACTGACCGGATTTAAGGATCCAATGCAGGCCGCTCGCCAGCTGGCTCAATGGGGAGTAAAGGAAGTGTTGCTGACATTAGGAAGCTTAGGAAGTCTGATCTATGCTGAAGGCAAATTCTACAAGATTCCGGCCTACGCACCGAAAGAAGTGGTAGATGCCACGGGATGCGGAGATACTTATGTGCTCGGCTACTTGTACATGCGCAACAAAGGAGCTTCTTATGCAGAAGCCGGATGCTTTGCAGCGGCTATGTCAACCATCAAACTGGAAAAATCCGGTCCTTTCTCTGGTACGGAAGAAGAGGTTTGGCACATCCTGCAAACAGACAAAGCCAAACCGGAGGTACTGGCTGCCAAATAAAAAACATTTTACAAAACCATAAAAAGAAAAGGGTTTGCAACCAAATGCAAACCCTTTTCTTTTTTACCTGTCATCGATTCCCGGATTATCCCATCTTACCGGTCAGATAAGCCCGGGTACGTTCGTCTACCGGATTCTTGAACATCTTTTCTGTATCGTCGTATTCAATCAATTCACCCATATACATGAACATGGAACGGTCGGAGATACGCATCGCCTGCGACATGTTGTGGGTCACAATCAAGATGGTCACCTCCTTCTTCAGCTGGTCCATCAGCCCCTCAATGTGCTTGGTGGCAATCGGGTCCAAGGCAGAAGTCGGTTCGTCCATCAGCAATACATCCGGCTGGAGCGCCAGCGAACGGGCAATACACAAACGCTGCTGCTGTCCTCCGGAAAGGAAGGTACCCCGTTTGGTCAAGGCATCTTTCACCTCATCCCACAGACAGACGTTCCGCAGGTTTCGTTCTACAATCTCATCTTTCTGCGACTTGGACAGGTGGATACCGTTCAGAATATATCCTGCCAGCACATTGTCGTAAATATTCATGGTTGGGAAAGGGTTCGGACGCTGGAACACCATACCGATGCGGCGGCGTTCTTCCATCGGATGCATCTGCAACACATTTTCGCCGTTCAGCAGGATCTCACCCGTCACACGAATATTCTTGTATAACTCATGCATACGGTTCACCGCACGCAACAAGGTACTCTTACCACATCCCGAAGGCCCCATGATGGCCGTAATCGTATTCTTTTCAATGTCGGCCGATACATGTTTCACGGCCATCACACTGCTGGTATAAGAGATACACACATCTTTTATCTGGAGAATCGGATTCTTTATATTTTCCATTTCTTTGCAATTCGTTTAGCTAATAAATTCAGACATAACACAAAAGTCAACAGGAACAGGGAAGCTCCCCATATCAGGCTCTGCAGGTTCGGGTCGTTGAAGAATTCCCAAATCAGCAACGGCACGGCCGACATCGGCTTGGTCATGTTCCAGCTGATGGCTGCACCACCCAATGCCGTAAACATCAGCGGGGCTGTTTCACCGACCACACGCGAGATGGCCAGCAGGATACCGGTAAAGATACTGCCCAATGCGGAGGGCAACATCACTTTCAGCATCACCCGCCAGTAGCTTCCCCCCAAAGCCAAACCAGCTTCTTTCAGGGTATCCGGAAGTACCTTCATAGTCTCTTCCGTAGAACGGATTATCAACGGCAGCATCATGATAAACAAAGCCACACTTCCCGCAATGGCCGAATAGCCTTTCATCGGCACTACCACCCAGATATAGGTAATGATACCAATAATGATGGACGGGGTTCCCTGCAGCAAGTCGGTCAGGTAACTGACAATCACTGCAAACCAGCTCTTTCTGTATTCCGAAAGACAAATACCACAGAGTATCCCTACCGGAATGGCTACCACGGCTGCCAAAATCAACATCAGGAAGGTTCCAATGATTCCGTTGGCAATTCCTCCCGGAATAGCCTCTCCGGCTGAAGCGGCCATCATTGCCTTGTAGGCATTCGGCGTGGCTTCCGTGATGAACGACCACCCTAACTGTCTCCATCCTTTCACCAGCACTTCTCCCAGTATGGCCAGCAACGGAATGGCTGTCACACCTGACAGCACACACACCAGGATGTAGAGCAACCGGCTTTTCAGGATACGAAATTTTATATTATTTTCATACAACATACATTCTTCTTTTTAGAGAGTTAGACATGACGGGCACGGCGAATCAGAATCTTACCGATAATATTGATAATGGCTGTAATCAAGAACAACAGCAATCCGATGGCTATCAATGAAGACAGTTTCAAGCCATCCGCTTCTCCAAACTGGTTGGCAATGATACTCGCCATCGTATTTCCCGTGGTACGCAACGTATCGGGCATCTGGTTCGTGTTTCCGATCAACATGGTCACGGTCATGGTTTCTCCCAATGCACGACCAATTGCCAGAATATAAGAAGAAAAGATACCGGAACCTGCCATCGGGAAAATTACTCGCCGGATAACTTCTGCCCGGGTCGCTCCCATGGCATAAGCTCCTTCCTTCAAATCGGAAGGCACCATCTTGATGAACTCTGAACTCAATGAAGCCGCATAAGGCACAATCATGATGGCCAATACGAACGAAGCAGTCAGAATACCGGAACCTTGCGGCGACAAGTTCAAATGCATGAATACCGTACGAAGTACGTAGAATCCCCACAAACCATAGATAATAGAAGGAATACCTGCCAGCAAATCAATCACCGTTCCCAAAATGGCAGCGATTTTCTTTCCGCGGAAATACTCACCGGTAAACAGTGCGACAGGAAGAGAAAAAGGTATACACATCAGTAAGGCCAATATCGTGGTCAGCAGTGTACCTGTAATAAAAGGAAGAGCGCCATAACTTTCTTTACCGGAGGTCGTTACCCAGTCATCCGAGAAAATGAAGTGCCAGAAACCGAAGGTTTCAAAAGCCCCAGAAGCGTCAACGGTGAGGGAGTAAATAATTCCCCCACCAATGACTGGTATCACAATCGCCGATAAGATAAGTAAGACTTTAAAAATCTTGTCTTGCATAACTTATCCTTTTAGCTGTTTATTTAAGAATCGGCTGTCCGTCGTAAGTTACAGTTTTCAGATTCTGAAGACTCAACTCTACGGCCTTCTTAGGCAGCGGAGCATAGTGTACGGTAGCGGTAGTCTGCTGTACGCTGTCGCTCAGCATATACTGCATCAAGTCTAATGTAGCTTTGGCCTGGTCCAAAGAACGTTCTGCATAGTGCTGTTCCTTGTAGATCAACAACCAAGTGAAGCAGCTGATAGGATAAGCTCCGGGTGCATCGGCATCCGTAATAGAGCAACGGGTATCCTGCGGAATGTCACCGGCAGCTGCTGAGATACTTTCTGTAGAAGGAGTTACCAGTTCACCGCGTTTGTTGTATACGCTGGCATACGCAATCTTCTGTGCGAAAGCATATTCAGAACCGATGTATCCTAATGAGTAAGGAGTCTGTGCAATGATTCCAGCCACACCCGGATTACCCTTGGCAGCCTGTCCTACCGGGAAGTCGACCGTCTTTCCAGCTCCGTAAGTGTTCTTCCAGTTTTCGCTGACTTTTGACAGATAATCGGTGAAGATAAAGGTAGTACCACTACCGTCTGAACGATAAGCCAGGATAATCTTCTTAGCCGGCAATGTCACGTCCGGATTCAGTTTCTGCAGACGCGCATCGTTCCAGTCGGTAATCTTACCGGCATAGATATCGGCAATCACGTCACCTGAAAGGTTCAGTTTCACGACATCCGGCAAGTTGTAAGCCATCACTACGGCTCCCATACAGGTCGGGATGTGTACCACCGGCTGCATTTCTTTCATTTCGTCATCGCTCAAGAAGGCATCACTACCCGCAAAGTCTACGATGCCGTCTTTCAAGTTGCGGACACCACCGCCACTACCGATACCTCCGTAAGACACCTTGTCGCCGGAAGCGGCATTGTAGTTTTCGAATGACATATTATAAAATGGCAAGGGGAAAGTGGCTCCTGCACCAGTCAGTTCCACGGATTCACGTCCATTAGCAGATTTCTGTCCACCACACGCTGCGAGTGACAAAGCCATCGCTCCAGCAATTAAAGGCAAATAAAACTTTTTCATTGTGTTATACATTTTATAGAAGTTATGAATCTATTTGTTTTTCTACTCAGGTTTAAATGGCAAACGAAGCATTCAGGTACAGATAGCTGGCCAGTTTACCCCCATCGGCTTTCGGTGCCCACAGACGGAAGTTCGGTGCCAGTTTCACGTACTTGCCTAGTTTGAATTCGGCTCCTAACATACCGGCCATCCCATCGTCAGCCTTGTTCCAATCCGTTTTGGAAGAAAGGCGGTCCCAACGCCCGAACAAGCCAATCTTCTTGTTCAGTTGAGCCGAAGCGTAAACCGAGATACCATCCTGGTCGTGATTGTCCACATACTTGGCATTGGTCTGGTAGTTATATTCAGCTGCTACCGAGAAGGCCTCATTTTTATAACCCACAAAGGCCGCCAGATTGGTAATGCCTTTCAGGTTATCTTCCGAAGCTTCATTGAAAGAACCGTAAGCACGAATCACCAGTCCTTTTACCGGAGTCACCGTCACACCGGCTCCATACTGAAGTCCGTCTTTCACCTGAACTTTCTTATACCCTTCACCATTGGCTACAATCACATCGGCTGCCACCACCTTGTTGAACTGATAAGCTGCTGAAAAAGCCAAATCGGCACTGCTTCCGAATTTGTATTCATCCTGGAAAGATTTCATCACATAGCGTTTGCCCCAGAAATCTTCCTGCAGCTTGAACTGCGTGGTACTGATCAATCCGGCATTCAGTGTCCAGCCTTTTTGCTTCCACGTGATTTGCGCATTCTTGATATAGCCGATGCGGTGATAATCACCTACATCCTGTGACTGACCGAAGTCTACCACTGCTTTCATCTGCAAACCGTGAGGCAAATTGTATTGATAACCCAGATACGCCCGATCCAATCCAAACCCTCTTTCGTCATTTACATGTCCAAAACCGGAATGTACATCAGAATAGATGGTAATAATAGCCGCACCTTTTTTCTCGGCCGATTCCGACTTGCCGGGATTACTCTCAGCAAAAGTTGGCATCGCCACACAAGCACATGCCATCAACAACCATGAAATTCGATTTCTCATTTTCGTTTGATTTGGAATTTTGTTTTTTGACACTGCAAAGGTCTTGAATTGGTATTACAAATAGATGTCATCCACTTAAAGAAAATGTAACACCATGTTACAAAGAAGTTACAAAAACAAATACATCGCTTCCTGAATCCCCCATAGTAAAAACAGGAATTCAGGAAACGATATATTTTTGATTTTCAGCACTTAGACTTCAATCCGCATATCGGATTGAAGTCCTATATTAAGATTTTACTTGATTTCCAGCGTTACGATAGACTTGGCTGGCAACTTGATTTCCAACCCGTTCTTGGTCAGTTTGGCACCCTTGAAGTCAGCCAGTTTCACTTTGTCAGGCTGTTCAAACGTGTTGTAGTCATCGATGTTCGCTGAAGTAAGAATGCGGCCGGTCACTGATTTGGCTTTCACGTCACCCAAAGTCAGCGTAATATCCTGCGATTCTTTCAGGTCGATGTTCGACAAGGATACATGAATCACACCGGCTTTGTCACGTGAAGCGGTGGCACTGACCATCGGCACAATGCGGTCGTCGCGTACAATTTTCCGCTCACACTGCAAGTCCAGCGGCAGATAAGTAGCATCCTGATGCACATTATACATCTGGAACACATAATAGGTCGGAGTCAGCACCA
>ENA-OURV01001943-OURV01001943.1-human-gut-metagenome-genome-assembly--contig:-NODE-1943-length-15283-cov-21.803126_pt1 | contig 15283 bp, 10 predicted proteins | sample MGYA00242141_ERZ509072 | MGnify/ENA primary metagenome ERZ509072 (study PRJEB26280, sample SAMEA2338763) | human gut metagenome | biome: human gut; feature: human-associated habitat; material: faeces... | reverse complement strand
GCAGCGAAGCGTCCCTGCCAGTAACTTTGCGCGTCCGCAGACGCGCCCCCAAGCTCCTCTTCCCCCAAGATTCCATGAAGACAACCTAAAAAAGGCAGGCGATTTGCCTGCCTTTTTTAGTGCGCTGCTAAGTATTCATTGTAGGTCTGCTGAACCTGCTTCTTTCGCGGCTGGGAGATTTTCAGCTCCTCGCCGTTATCCAGCAGCAAACTGTATCCCTTGATGCCCGCAATGTGCTGCAAATTCACCAGATAGCAGCTGTTGCAGCGGACAAATTGTTTGTTCGTCAAATCGGCTTCGAGCGTGGAAATCGTGCCGCACTGCCGAATCTGCCCCTCGGCGGTGTGGAAAATCAGGTAATGCCCATCCGTCTCAGCATACAGCAGATCCCGCAGGCGCAGTCGAATTTTGCTGCCGCCTGACACAAGCAGTATCGTCGCTTCCTGCTTTTCCGGCAGATGCTCCAGCGCCCAATGCAGCTTCAGCGCGAAGTCATAATACTTGACAGGCTTGAGGATGTAGTCAAACGCGCCGACCGTGTACCCCTCCAGCGCATACTGCGCCAGGCTGGTCACAAAAATCAGCATGACCATACGATCCATCTTCCGCAGATTCCGCGCCGTTTCCATCCCGGACAGCGCGGGCATCCGAATGTCCATATAAACGATGTCGTACTCCGCCTGATATTCCTCCAAGAAGAGCAGCGGGTCATGCCAGACACGAATCGTAAACGACACCTTGTTTTCCGTTCCGTAGCGCTGAATCGCCTGTTCCAGCACGCGAGCGGCGGACTTTTCGTCCTCGACGATGGCAATGCGCACAGCCATGGCAGACCCTCCTCTCTGATGGTTAATATTTTACCATGCGCGGAGGGAAAATGCAAGGCAGGATTCATCCCCCTTGTTTCAGGCGGCACCGCACAAATGAGACAGTGCCGCCTGAATCCACTCTCTGTGACTATCTTTTGTTTTAGTTCGCAGTATCTATCAACAGCACAGCAACATCGTTGACATTTGTGCCGGTTGGGCCAGTAAAAATAAGCCCGTTTGCCTTCTCCAGCGCATGATAAGCATTATTTTCTTGCAGCATCTGCGCAATTGAGACTCCCTGTGCCGACAGCCGGGAAGCGGTGTCGCCATCCACATAGCCGCCCGCAGCGTCCGTGGGGCCGTCCGTACCGTCACTCCCAATGCTAAAAACAGCCGCATTGGTGATTCCTGATAATTCCTGTGCAGCGGCAAGGGCAAGCTCCTGATTGCGTCCGCCTTTTCCATGGCCTGTGACGTGCACGACCGTTTCGCCGCCCATCAGGAAAGCGCGCTTCTGCCCGTCCTGCGCATGTGTCCGAGCAATGGCGGAAAGTACCTGCCCTGCGTCGCGCGCCTGACAAGCCAAGACATCCGTGAGCACTATGGGGGTGTAGCCCAGAGAACTGCAAGCTGCCGCCGCGGCTGCGCATAGCTCCCGAACGCTGCCTGTGACATGGGTTTCGACGTTTGAAAGTGTCTTGGGCGTCTCCTGATGCAGCAGTGACATCGCTTCCGGCGAAAGGCGCAAATGGTAACGTGCGGCAATCGAAAGCGCCTCGCCGCAGGTGGATGCATCCGGACAGGCAGGGCCAGAGGCTATCATATCCAGCGGGTCGCCCAGAATGTCAGACAGCACGATGGAAAACACACGCGCTGGCTGGCATAGCTTGGCAAAGCGTCCGCCCTTTACGGCAGAAAGGCGCTTGCGAATGGCGTTGATTTCGACAATACTTGCGCCGCTGGCAAGAAGCTGCTGGGTAATGTCCTGCAATTCTCGCAAAGGAATCAGCGGCTTCTCGAAAAGCGCGCTGCCGCCGCCCGAAAGCAGGAATAGAACCGTATCCTGCGCTGTCAGTCCCTGAACGAGGGACAGTGCGGCATCGGTGGCGCGAAGGCTGTTTTCATCCGGAATGGGATGACCACCTTCGCAGCAGGTGATTTTCGGCAGTTTTCCCCCGCAATGCCCGTATTTGGTGCAGATAACACCGCATTCCAGCGAATCGCCCAGCGTCTTGCTGGCAGCCTGCGCCATTTGCCACGCTGCTTTCCCTGCCGCTACCAATCGAATTCGGCCAGGAAAAGAAGCTGCATCCAGCGCCCGGATGACCGCTTGGTCAGGCAAAACAGCATGAATCGCGTCTGCAATAATGCGGGCAGCATCCTGCCGAAGCTGCTGATTCATAAAATGACCACCTTCCCTGCATCACGATGCCTGCTGCCGTATCATAGCGCGGCGCAAGCAGATGGCGCAGTTGAATCTGGAAATCGTATCAGTCAAGAAATACCCCTTGCTCCCGCAGCGTCCGGCGAAGAAGCTGCACATCCAGCTTTCGCGGAAGCACGCCTTCGCGGACACACAGCGCGGCAGCAGTACCAACGGCCTGTCCCTGCGCCATGCAGGAAACGGTGTTGCGGGTGGACATATGCGCTTCCCACTCGCGGGTCACACAGCGCCCGGCAACCAGCAGCCCCTCCACCCCTACCGGCACGAGCGCGCGGTACGGGAAGCCATACCATTTACCGTCCCGAATGGTAATCCGCGGTGCGCAGTCGTGGAAGCCGTAAAGGAAAACCTCGTCAGGGAAGCGTGTGCCGCTAACAATTTCATCCAGCGTCAGGACATGTTCGCACTTGACAATCCGTGTCAGCCGAACGCCCACTTTTTCCGGTGTCCAGCTGAGATAAGCATGTTCAAAGCCGGGAATATAGCGAATGAGCATGTCGGAAAGCTGCTTGACCTGCAAACGGAGCTTGATTTCAGCATCCGAAAGCACCTGTGCATCCGTCGCATCGACATTTTTGATGCATGTGCCGTTGATATAGGTGAATTCGCCTTCGTGCAGCGAATAACCAAGCGGCCCCCAGATGCCATTTTCCTCCATGAATTGTGTAAATTCCGGCACTTTTTTCAAATCAAAGCCAAGGCGGATTGCCTGATTGCCCTCCGAAAGTTTGCCGCCAGATACAAGCTGGGTAATCAGCTGCTTTTCCTCCAGATAAGCAACGAGCCGCTTCATATCGACATGCTGCATACTGAACGGCATTCCGACACTGGTTGTCTGGTGTCGCTTTTCGACTTCGCAGCCCGATAAGGCGGCAACATCGGCGTCACCGGTCGTATCAATCACAACCTTTGCGCAGATTGCCTCGCGGCCGGATTTGTTTTGAACGACAACATCGTGCACACGGTCGTCTTCCTTGCATACAGAAACCACATCCGTATGCAGCAGCAGCTGAACGCCCGCCTCCTGCAGCATTTCCAGCGCCAGCGCTTTATAGCCCTCCCAGTCAATCAGCGTAATCACGGAGTCGTAGTTGCCGCCGCGCTTTTGCTCCATGTGGCCGGTTGATTCTCCGCGCGCTTGCAGTTTTTCAACAATCTCCTGCGCAATGCCGCGAACGACCTGATGCTTTCCCGCTTCGGGATAGGCATGGTAAAGATTGAAGAAGCTGTGCAGCGGGCCTGCGCCGTTCACCAGCGTACCGCCAACATAGCCGCCATGTTCAACAAGCATCGTTTTCGCGCCATTGCGGGCTGCGGCGAGGGCTGCTGTAACACCAGCTGTGCCGCCGCCGCAGACCAGCACATCACAGTTGTAGTTGACGGGAGTCGTCACCGTTTCCGTTAAAAATTGCGTGGTCATTTTTCTTTCTCCTTATCCCATTGACAGGAAACGATGGTTTGGTCAAACGCCGTTTCTGCATAGATGACACCACTGCTGGGCGAACGCAGTACGCGAATGCATTTGGTCTCGCCCGGCAGTAAATCAAAGAAATTATCATCAAACAGGGTATCAAAGCCGTCGCCATGGAGCGAGACGCAGCGGGCATAGTGCTCACAGCGCAGCAGCAGCGTGTCGGTATCCGCCGACGCAATCATCGAAAGCCCCACTTGCTGGGGATACGGCAGCCGTCGTTCAATATCCAGCGGCTGAATCGTTTCGGCAAGCAGCGTCCTGCGCTTATCCAGTACGCGCACACAAACTATCTGTTCTTTGCGGATCTGTCCCCATTCATCCAATGTGCAGAGCCGTGCTGTTGCATCCGGTTCTATCGTGAACGGAAGCTCCATTTGGTGCGTTCGCTCATTTTTTACAAGATGGAAAAGGGAAACCTCGACGGTGCCCGCAATGGTTCTCGTTGTGTCATTCGTCAGATAAATGCCTGCGTGATCATCCAGCGCGACACTGGCGAAAACGGGCGCATAGCAGCGCTTCATTTCGTAGTAGGCATGTCCGGGCTGCAAAAAATAGTCTACTACCCCGAAGGAAATGACGTTGCTGTTCTCATTCAAGCGCCACAGCAGGTGACCGTTGGTATGGCGGATGTCGCTATTTTCCCACGGCGCACGCCCTCGCCGAAAACGGCCGACCTGTTCATGAATGTACTCTGCATGAGCAGCACAGACACGGTACACCATCTCCTGCGGTGTTTCTGCATCGCGATAATGCTCCACAGGCCCCAGCTTCAGCCAGCCTTCGTTGGGCGTGTGCTTCATCCAGCTTTCCGGAATTTCGCAGGGATGATGCGCCGTCAGCGCGTACGTTCCTTCCTCCCACAGCTCATCAGGCGTCATCATCTGATTCATGCTTTGCCATGTTGGGGTAGAAACACGACAGTTTTCGCTCAAAAAGTGCGGATAGGCGCGTCCCGGTACGAACCACAAGTGTGTGTAGCCATGGGTATCGCCGCATTGCGGATCGTTCGCGAAGGAACCGCCGCAGGGAGAAGAAGGGTAATACAGGCGATGCGGGTCAAGCCGCGCGCAAACTTCTGGGAATACCTCGCGAATGATTTTTTCTCCATATACCGGCGCCTCAGGGTGCTGATATTCCTGCGCCAGATACAGCTCGTTTCCGCCGCACCACAGCGCGATGCAGGGATGGTGCTTTCGCGTGCGCAGCAGCATTTCAGCCTCCTGCCGATAAAGCGAAAGCTGATCCGCCTCTTCCGAATACAAAGAGCAGCCGAGAAAAAAATCTTGCCAGAGGAGAATTCCGCGGCGGTCACATTCCTCATAAAAGGCTTCGGGCAATTTATCTGCTTCGCCCCAAATGCGCAGCATATTACAGTTGGCCAGCTGCGCAAGGTCAAGGATTCTTGCCATTTTCTCCGGGGAATAGCAGTTCGTCAGGGTGTCCAGATGCATGAGGTTTGCACCCCACATCCGCACAGGCATTCCGTTCACACGGAAGAGAAACCTATCGCTGATGTCAATTTGCCGGAAGCCGACAAGCCAGGAAACAGCTTCCTTTTCGGCGCGTACCGTCAGCGTATAGCAAGTCGGTGTGCCGTGCGTCCACGGATACCAGCGTTCCGGCTGATGGACAGACAAGGAGAGCCGCTGCCTGCCATGCGCAGTTGTCCCCGAAGCGTCGGCGACAACTGTTCCATGCGCATCCACCAGCGAAACAGCGTACGGCGTGTCTGCCTGACCCACCCATGTCAGCTGGACTTGCACCACGCCATCCCCATCTTCCGTCAGCCATGTGTCGCAGGTGATTTCCGTCAAGGCGACAGGTTCTGCCTGCCGCAGGGTGACAGGTGCATACAAACCGCAGCGAATGAGGCAGGGAGATGGGCCGCAGTAATCATGATACCCCGTGCGAAAAACGCGAGCCGCAGAAATCGTTGGGACGAGCCCTGCATAGCGTTCGGGCAAGGAAAGTTTTTTCAGCTCCGTCTGCGCAGCGTGAAAGTAGACAATCAGCGTATTCTCCGTTCGCAGCAGATGGCCAACATCATACTCCCATGAAAGATAAACATCGCTGCAGCTGCCAAGCAGTGTGCCATTGAGCCACACATCCGCAAAGGTATCCACGCCATCGAAGGTTAACAAGGATGGTACATTTGCCTGTGCGGAAAAGCGGCAGCAGTACACCCAGTCGCGCTCGTGAATCCAGAGGTCGCGATTGACGCCCCGAATATTCGGATTTTCGATGATACCATATGCCAGCAGGACATCATGCACCTGCATAGGAAAACGCGGAAGAGAAAAGGAATCTGAATTCTCTGAAAACAGTGCGCTGAGTGCTGTCCAGTCCGGCGGACAAGGCGATTCCAAGCCTTTCAGAAACCAGTTCGTATCAAGACAAATGCAGCTCATCTTGCTTCTCCCGCCTGCAATCAGTACACAAAGCCGGGCACGTCTGCCAGGCGCTGACGCATGTCCTCCGGAATACGCAAACCGGCTGCCTGCACATTTTTGCGCACCTGCTCCGGCGTTTTGCCGCCCGGAATCACGCAGGTAACACCGGGTGTGCTCAAGTTATAGGCAAGCGCAAGCTCTGCCATCGACATGCCGGCTTCTTTTGCGCAGGCGGCAATCTCCCGCAAAGAGCTTTCCATGGTTTCCCAGCGCATATCATTCCAGAAGCCTTTGCGATGGTCGCCGTCTGCAAAGTCCGTCTGCGCATGGTATTTACCGGTCAATACGCCACTGGCAAGCGGTTCACTGGTCAGAACGGCAATGTTTCGCTCACGGGCGATACGGAGCACCTCAAAGTTGCTTTTGTTGAGGATGTTAAACGGCACCTCCAGCACGTCGATAACGCCGTCTGTATCCTTCTCCAGCGCGTGCAGCGTATCCGCAGCCCCCCACATGGCAAGACCAACAAAATGCGCTTTTCCGCTGTTCTTGATTTCCCGCAGTGTATCCAGCACATGCGCCTCGTCCTGCCACTGCGCATTGGGAACATGCAGCAGATAAACGTCTACATAGTCCGTTTGCAGCCGTTCAAGGCTTTCATCCAGCGAGCGAATCAGGTAATCGCGCGTAAAGTCCTTGCTGCGTTCCTTCACGCGGTAGTTCGTACCGCCTTTGGTAACGATGACGGCTTTTTCGCGCTGTCCAAGGAGGAATGCTCCAATCAGCGCTTCGCTGTGGCCATCGCCGTAGCAGTCAGCTGTGTCAAAGAGGTTGATGCCTTGCTGCCAAGCCTCTTGCAGTGCAGCCATGGCGTTTTTGTCGGTGATGTCATTTCCCCATGCCTGTCCACCGATAGCCCACGCACCAAAGCCAATTTCGGAAACATGCAAGCCAGTTTTACCCAATTCAGTATATTTCATATAGTTACCCTTCCTTTCAAAAAATGTGCAGTTCATTGAGCAGTGCGACAACGTCCTTCATGCGGTTCTTCTGAAATTTTTTGAGAATGTGGTTGATTTGCGAACGAATGGTGGTTTCTTCAACATATCGTTCCCGCGCCATCTGTTTGTAGCTCATGCCGGCACATGCCATGCGCAGAATTTCATATTCGGTCGTGTTGATTTTGAGCATCACCTGCATGGTTTCTTTCATGCGGTTCTCTTGATTCTGAACGCGCTGATACTCCTGAATCAGCCGCTGACCGACTTCGGGACGCAGAAGCAGTCGATTGTTGACGACCGCAAGAATGGAATTCTTGATGGTGTCAATGCTCCGTGTCTTGATGATGTAATCTGCCGCACCGGCAAGGTATGCCTGAAAGATGAGTTCATCATCCTCATGAATCGTCAAGGCAATGCACTTGATATCGGGATGCCTTTCATGAATGATGCGGATAGCATAAATTCCTTCTGTGCGGGTCTTCATCTGGATGTCCATCAGGACAACGTCCGGCAGGAGCGAATCAACGAGCTTGACAGCTTCTGTACCATCCTCCGCAGCGCCTACAACCGAAAACTGCTCTGACGCGGCAGCTAATTCCTCCGCAAGATAATTACGAATATCCGGCATATCATCCACGATAACAAGACGAATCATGCGCTAACCACCTTTTTGTGCTTTTTCTGTCTACCACCGGGCAGCATGATGACCACGCGCGTGTAGATACCGGGCTGACTGTCAATGTGGATTTGCCCCATGTGCGCCTTCACCACTCGGTATGCATAGGAAAGCCCCATTCCCCAATTCAAGCGACCCTCTTTCCCGGAGTAGTGCGGCGCAAAAATCATGGCGCGCTCCTTATGTGAGATGCCACAGCCATTGTCGGTAATACTAACAACCACCCAGCGAAGGAAATTCCCGGTTTCTACGCGAATACGGCCATGACTGTTTCCTGCGGTTTCAATCGCTTCAACGGCGTTCATCAGCACATTGACCAGCACATGCTCCATGCTGTATGCATTCACCATAACCGTCGTGTTATCCTTTGCGCTGTCCTCCGGATGCCAATGCAGATGGATGGTATCCGGAAGATGCAGCTGCGCAATCGCGTTGGAGACAATGCTGACAATGTTTTCTTGCTCACTTTGCGCTTCAACGCGGCGAATGGCATCCAGTATCTCTGCTGTACGCTCAAGCGAAGCAGTAATCAGCTCATGCAGCCGTGCAGCTTCCGGCACTTTGGATAGATCCGCCTGACGTTCAATCCGGTTCATCAGAATCTGCATGGAGAAAAAAACATTCTTCTGCGAGTGAAGTGTTTCGCCAAGCGCTTCGTTGAGCGTAGCGATGTTGCGCTGAATCCGCCGTTCGGTCAGCGGCGAAATGAGTACGTCCAGCTGGCAGCTGAGCAAAGCAAACGCACAGAAGCTGAGAATCAGGAAAATGATGATGGAACCGATGATGTAGGAGTACGGAATCACGCCATCCAGCGGCTGAAAAAGCCAGAAACCAGTTTTGATGACCGTTGCGACCGAAATGCTGCAAGTGCCCAGATAGAAGAACGCGAAGAAAATGCTGTTTGCTAAAAGCATCCCGATGCTGAACATCCACAAGCGGCGTTTGAGGAAGAACACATTGTTTTTTCGGATGGAGCGCATGAGAATGAACACGGGGCGCGCCAGCAGCAGAAGAAGCACCATCTTGTAAATGCACTCCCCTACCCGGAATGCAAGCAGGATGTCGGCCGGATTCGCCGCAGTATGGTACAGCAAGTACATTGCGGTGGAAACGTTGGGATCTTGCACAAGCAGTTCTATCGCGGGCACAATCAGCAGCAGATAGCGGATTTTATGCCTCTCCGGCTGCTTCGGACGCTTGGGCTGCAATTCCAGCGTAAACGCGAGGTTGAACAGCGTCATGCCCAGAAGATACAGGGCGATGCCTATGTTCATCAGGCGCAGCCGCCAGAGAATAGGGATTGTCATTTGCCCCGTCATGAATTGGAAAATGCGCCAATCCAGCTGAACAAAATTGCTTTGGTTTCTGTAAGCGCCGTAGTCAGCAAAGATGGAAAGCTGCTGAATCATGAAAAAGAACGCAATGGTCACGCCCAGAAACATAACCACGAAAAACCGTGTGTACAGGCTTTTATGGTCCAGCACCAGCAGCATAATCACCACAATCAGCATGAGCGTAACGCCGTAAAACATCCCTGTTCCCTCCGCGTAAGGTGATTATACGATTTCCAGATAAGAATGCGCCAAGATGCGCCGCGAATTTTTCATTCTGGCTAACGTGAATGAAACGCAGCGTAGCAGCGCTACGCTAAGTGGAATGAGCGGACGCCAGAAGGGAAAAGGCGCAAGCAGATGGCGCAGGTGAATCTGGAAATCGTATTATCCCTTGACGGATCCTTCCGTCAAGCCTGAGATAAAGTATCGATTCAGGAACAAGTATACCACAAGCATGGGCAAGATGGAAATCGAAATGCCTGCCAGCATCAAGTTCCAGCTGGATGCTGCTTCACCGCTGGATTTCAGGCTCACCACGCCGACAACCAGCGGCCACTTCGTGCGGTCAGCAATCGTAAAGACATACGGCAGCAGATAGTCGCTCCATGCCGTGCGGAATGCCATCAGACCGGTTGTAGCAATCAGCGGCTTGCACAGCGGAAAAATGATGCGGGCGAAGATGCCGAAGAAGCTGCATCCGTCAATTTGCGCAGCCTCGTCAATCTCACGCGAGATCTGCCGAATGAAGCCGGTTGCAATAAAAATCTGCGTGGCGTTCATGCCGAAAACACGGATGATGATAGGCCCCCAGAGCGAGTTATTCAGATGGAACACCTTTGCCAGCTGAAGCTGCGGATACAGCGACAGCGAACCGATGGAGATAAACAAAGAACACAGCACCATCGTATGAATAACCTTGACAAACCGTGTTTTTCCCCGCTCAAAAACATAGCCAGCCGTAATGCAGGTGATAATCGAACCAACGACGACACAGGCAGAATAAAAAATGCTGTTCATCGTAAGCGAGCCGAAACGTGCAAGCGTCCATGCCTGCTCATAGTTGGAGAAAAGCCACTTTTTCGGCAGCAAGTCAACGCCGCCGACAAGAATTTCTGTATTGGATTTGAAAGAACCCAATAAAATGTAGATTACAGGGAAAACCGCGAAAACTGCAACAATCAGCAAGAAAAGATAAGTCAGTGTCTTACTGAAAACAGCAGTAACCTTACGCATCTTCTTTCTCCTCCTTACTCATCATAGCTCTGCATTTTGCGGGAGACACGCAGGTAAATCAGCGTCGTAATACCGAGGATAACCGCGGTAACGACTGCCATCGCGGATGCATAGCCAAACTGTACGTCGCGCGCGGCGTTGTCGCCGTAGGAGAAGAAATACTTGAAAATGTAGGTCATCACAACTTCCGTTGTACCGCCGGGGCCGCCGTTGGTCAGTACCAGAATCAAGTCCGTCATCTTCATCGTTCCCAGAACGCTGAGCATCAGCACCAGCTGAAGGATCGGCGACAGCAGCGGCACAGTGATGGAAAAGAACTGCCGCAAGGGCGAAGCGCCGTCGATTGACGCGCACTCGTAGAGCGATTTCGGAATGTTTTGCAGACCCATGAGGAAGTAAATCATGTTCAGACCAAAGGTCGTCCAGAGAGAGACCAGAATAATCACGAACATGGCATGTGTTTTATCACCAAACCAGCTGATATTGCGGTTGATGATGCCAAGCTCCCACAAGACTGCATTGACAATGCCGTTAAAAGCGCTGAAAAGAATTGAGAAAATCAACCCGACGACCGCAATACTAAACACGGATGGCAGGAAGAAAACAACGCGGAAAAACTTGCCGCCGCGAAGGCGTGCATTGTTGACCAGCACAGCCAGAATGAGTGCCATCGGAATTTCCACCAGCATCTTGAGCCCGGCGATGATGAATGTATTCAGCAGAGAATTCCAGTAGGCAGGATCCCGTGTGAGCACGCGGATGAAGTTGTCCAGCCCACACCAGACGGGCGTGCTGAAGCCGTTATAATTGAAGCATGACCAGCGGATAACCCAGATAATCGGGTACACGGAGAACAGCAGAAATCCGATGGTCATTGGAAGAATCATCAGAATCTCCTGAATCCGGTTGCTTGACAAATGCTTTGCGCAGCTGCCGGGCTTGCTGTGATTGATGACTTTCGTCATGTATCCTTCCTCCTGTTTGAGAAAAATCCCATTAGAAATAGGATAAAGGCAGAGGGAATCCCTTGCGATCCGTAATGCAGAAGGGATTCCCTCCGAAGGCAGACGATTACTTGACGGGCTGCATCTTTTCAGCAATGTCGGGATCGATGTAGTCGGAAAGGACAACCTTGCCGTTTGCCACAGCTGCATCCAGCGCAGCATTGTACTTTTCGTCCAATGCCTTCAGCGCGCCATCAATATTAGGCTCAATGCCGGTGAGAATCTTGCTAATCACGTCCTGATAGGTATCGCCCTCAATAAACAGGTTGCTGTCCGGATTCGGGTACTTGATACAGAAGGTATCCATGTCGGAGAAGCGCAGCCAGTTCTGGTCAATGTCCGTCGCGGTAGACTGGCTGGTAATTTCGTTGCCGAGGATGGAAATATCCACCTGCGCATCGCTGGTTGCAAGGAACACTTCATCGCTGTAAAGGTAATTCAGGAACAGTGCCACCTTGTCCGTGTAGTTCTTTGCAGCTTCGCCGATAACGTAGGACATGGAAACACCAACAGGCTCCTTGTAGTAATGTTCGGCATCCGCCACGGGATACGGAATCATCGTCCACTCAAAATCGCAGGGGAACTGATTCTTGAAGGTAGTCACGTCAGAGGACATAACGCCGATCATGCCGATATTGCCGGCGGAGAACTGCGCACGAGCCGTATCGCCATTCATGCTCTCATAGCCGGGGAACATGGAGCCATCATCAATGAACGTGCGGACATGCTTCAGGAAGCCGGAGAGAGAAGTGAAGTCATAGCGGCCGGTCGTATGATTGAAGTACTCATCACCGACGCTCGCGCCGTTAGCAAGCGTAACGTAGAAGTAATGGTAGGAGCCGTAGCCCATCGCCAGCGCATAGCCGTACTTGCGGCCGCGGCTGTTCTGGGTAATGACGCGCGCCGCTTCTTCCATCTCTGCCCACGTCTTCGGGAGTTCCAGATTGTTCTCCTCGAAAATCTGATTGTTGCAGGCAATGCCATACGTCGTCACGCGAATCGGCACAGAATACGTTTGACCGAAGAATTCGCCGTAGCCGGGCGCATTGTAGGAAGAGAAGCGCTCCACCAGCGTGGAAAGCGCGGGAATCTTCTCCCAGGGCAGAATGTAGCCGGCTTCTGCGTAGTTGCCAATCTTGTTGCACTTAAAGATGTCGGGGCCTTCCTTAGAGGTCACGGCAACATCCAGCGTGCTGTAATAGTCGCTGCCATAAACCGTGTACTCCACGGCAATCCCGTTTTCCTTGCCAATCGTGGCATTGAACGCTTCAATCTTTTCCTTGATGACAGACTGATCGTGCTGGTCGTTCGACCACATGCGGATGACCTGTACATCATCGGCGGAGGCGACGCTGAGCATCGTCAGCATCATGGCGAACGCAAGGAGAAGCGCAGACAGTTTCTTCATGGGAAAACCTCACTTTCCATTTCGGGTCGTTTTGCTTGGAAACGATGTAGGAATTCCGGACTTCCTAATGAGTTCATTGTAGACAAAATGTCCTTGCAGCGCAATATGAAAAATAATCAACATTTTTCAGCACATCCCAACAAAAAATAAAAAGGTGGAATAAAAAAACCTCCTGCTCACGCAAAATGAACAGGAGGCAGCAGGGGGAAGGTGATGTCATGTTGTGCGGTGTCGCCTTAAAAATGCAGTTCCGAAATTGGTGCGGCAAACGGCCCCGGCAGCGGAGAGGGAACATGCTTCTGTCCGCACATATCCGTATCAAGCGTCAGCGGTGATCCATCCGGCGCTTCATAGCGCTGCTCAGGCTCAAAGGCACTGCCCAGCACATCGCTGCAGACGCACTTCGTATCCACCGCTGGAAGAAAATCATAGAGGTTTGTTGTCAAGCCGTTTTCCGTAACTGCAAAAGTCACAGGGGCTGGCACGGTGACACTGCCAATATCACAATCCGCCGTCTGCGCGCCGTTCAGATAGACGTTTCCGCCTGCCTTGACGGGTAGATGACCATAGTAAATGCCGCGGTCGCCTGCAATGCGCTCCGGTGTAAATTGTGACAGGTATTCGCTTTCTGTCGGGAAGCCCTGATAGGGCAGCGTACCGACGATGAGGTTCATTTCGCACAGCTGATTTTTGCCAATGCTGTTGATGTAGGCCGTATATTCCTCAGAAATCGGCTGTTGCACAAACAGGTTATTCCAAAATTGTGCATCGCCGTGGAGAATAGACATGAAGCCCGCCACAGCCGTCTGATGCGGCACATGGTAAGGCGTGTAGCGCACGGAATCAGGGCGGGAAAGCCCGGCGTTGTTTGTTCCCGCACCGACAAAGGTGAACGAACCGGCAATCAAGTTCTGCGCAAATGCAATCCCTTGTGTGCTGATGCGCCCTGCCATTGGGCTGAGCAGAAGGTTGTGGTCAATCAGGGTCGGGCCATGGCTGACCTCAACAAAAATGTCTTCGCCAAAGCTCAGCTGTGTGCGGATTTTCCGCCCGCACAGCGGCTGATTGTGGTGAAATGTATTGCCCGTCACGCGCGTTCCCTGCGCCTGCCAATCCAGCCACAATCCGCGTGTACAATGGTGAATGTGATTATGCGCAATGATGGTGTCAATGGCAGCGTGCAGCTTAATGCCGCCGATTTCTGCGCCGTTCAGCTCCTGCTTGTTGTTGATATGGTGAATGTGGTTGTCCTCAATCACGGAGAAAACGCAGCCAAGATGCCCGGCAATGCCTGCCTGCCCACAGTCGTGAATGTTGCAGCGGCGGATAACGTGGCTGCCGACATGCGCCCGATCCCAGCCTTCCAGCTGCGCCTGACAGATGGCGTCCCGTTCATTCTGCGTTCCATGTTTCAGCCCGAAGCGGCGCCACTTGTTTTCGTTATTGGACTGAAGGTATTTGCCAAGCGAAATGCCAACGCACTTGCTCTCGTAGAGTTCGCAATCCTCAATGACCCATCCCTTTGCCCAGTGCGGGCCAACCATGCCCTCTTGATAGGCCTTCATCACGGCGGCGCCCTTCTCCTTCGAAACGCACGACACGTAGACCGCACGGTTCTTGGGCCACTTCTTGCGCAGCTCGATGATCATCCGCGGGCAGGCCTTCACGCAGGCGCCGCAAGCCGTACACTTGTCGGGATCGACCTCCGGGAGTCCCGTGGCGGGATTGATGTGGATGGCATCGAAGGCACAGGCCACGACGCAGTCGCCGAAGCCCAGGCAGCCGAATGCGCAGGCGCTTTCGCCCACGTAAAGCGACGAAGCCACGGCGCACGACCGGGCTCCGTCATACTGATTCGTGCGGGGACGTTTCTCGCACGTACCGCCGCAGCGGACCGTAGCCACTTCGGGTTGCTTCTCGGCCGCAGCCTTGCCCAGGTAGGCCGCCACAGCCTTCATGCAATCCCCTCCGCCCACCGGGCAGAAGAGTTCCGAAATGTCGTCGCGCTTGACCAGCGCATCGGCCATTCCGCGGCATCCGGCGAAACCGCAACCGCCACAGTTCGCACCGGGGAGCATTTTCTCCACCTCGTCGATGCGGGGATCCTCCTCGACGCGGAACTTCTGCGCCACGAAGTAGAGGACGACCGCCGCGAGCACACCCAGCGCACACAGCGACAGGATCGTGTAAAGTAATACTTCCATTTAGCTTTTTGTTATTGTAAATTGAATTGTGTGTTCGATTCTGCTGCGGAAGCACCACAGCACCGCATAATAGAGCGACACTCCGCCGAGAGCCGCGACGACAGCCTGCCCGTCGCTTCCGCCGAGAAGTTTTGTGGCAGCGAGGACTAGAAGCAGGGCAACAAGAGCCCCGACATAGGCCAGAAGGACGGCCCGGGCCCCGGCATTGCTCCGCACGCCCACCATGACCTCATCACCTGCAGTAAACTCCGTGGCACGGCGCGTCCGCACGACGACGATCTTCTCCTGCGCCTCGGCCAGACCGCA
>ENA-OURV01001933-OURV01001933.1-human-gut-metagenome-genome-assembly--contig:-NODE-1933-length-15339-cov-2.397736_pt1 | contig 15339 bp, 13 predicted proteins | sample MGYA00242141_ERZ509072 | MGnify/ENA primary metagenome ERZ509072 (study PRJEB26280, sample SAMEA2338763) | human gut metagenome | biome: human gut; feature: human-associated habitat; material: faeces... | reverse complement strand
ACTGTATCAAACCCATTAGGAAGACGCTTTATAAATCCGTATGAGTATGAAGCCTTAGCTGCCTCAATAATCTCTTCTTCTGTGGCATCCGGTTTGCCCATAACAATATTTTCTCTTATAGTTCCTGACTTTAGCCATGTCTCCTGAAGAACCATACCAAAGCCCTGTCTTAAAGACTTTCTCGTCATCTCTCTGATATCAGTTCCTGACACATCAATGCTTCCGCTGTTAACATCGTAAAATCTCATAAGAAGATTAATAACTGTTGTTTTACCACAGCCTGTAGGTCCTACAATCGCAATTCTCTGTCCCTTCTTGACATGAAGATTGAAGCCCTCAATAAGCTTCTTATCTGGCACATAAGAGAAGCACACATCATTAAGGTCAACTGTTCCATCAACCTCATCAACAACCTTTGCATCTTTTGCATCAGGAATCTCAGGATCTTCTTCAATAAGTTCAAATATTCTTGCTGCGCAGGCAAGAGCGTTCTGAAGCTCAGTAACAACGCCTGATATCTCATTAAATGGCTTAGTATACTGGTTAGCATAACTTAAGAAGCTTGATAACTGACCAACTGTGATACCTGCACTAACTCCGTTAATGCCGTTGATTGCCGAAAATGCACCAACAATCGCAACACTCGCATATACAAGGCTGTTAACAAATCTTGTTGAAGGGTTAGTGATAGATGAGAAGAAGATTGCCTTGAGCGAATACTTCTGAAGTCTCTCATTAATCTCATCAAACTTTCTTACTGCCTCATCCTCGTAACCGTAAGCCTTAACAACCTTCTGTCCACCAATCATTTCATCAATAAGCGCTGTCTGCTCACCTCTTGTCTCAGACTGGAGCTTGAACATGCTGAAGGTCTTCTTGGCAATAAAGCTTGCAACTAAAAATGAAAGTGGTGTGATAACAACAACAGCAAGTGTAATCTTAGCACTGATTGTAATCATGAATATAAGTGTTCCAAGTATAGTCATTACACCTGTAAAGAACTGTGTGAATCCCATAAGCAAACCATCTGCAAACTGGTCAACATCAGCTATTACACGGCTCACAATCTCACCATATGAATGTCCGTCAATGTACTTGAGTGGAAGCACCTGAATCTTCTCTATAGCTTCATTTCTTATGTCCCTTGTTACTTCATATGTGATTCTGTTGTTACATATATTCATAAGCCACTGTGAAAGTGCTGTAATTCCAACAAATATACCGATTCGAATAAGTATTTTCACAATCTTTGCAAAATCCACATTATCCACACCGATAATGCAGTCAATTCCACGACCTACAAGAATTGGCACATAAAGTGTAGTTGCAACAGTTACTGCTGCCATAATAAGCGATAATATTATAAAAAAGCTGTGCTTCTTAATTCTTTTAAGGAGTTTTACAAATGTTGATTTATTCTTCTTCATTATGCTACACCCCCTTCTGAATCTGCTTTCTTAAACTGTGATTCATATATTTCTTTATATACCTCACAATTTGCAAGAAGCTCGTCATGTGTTCCCATTCCTGCAACCTGTCCGTCATCTAATACGATGATAAGATCAGCATACATAAGGGATGCCGCTCTCTGTGAAACTATGAATACTGTAGGAGAATTGTTCATTCCCCTTATAGCTTTTCTAAGGGCTGCATCAGTTGCAAAATCAAGAGCTGATGTAATGCTTGTTCTTGAAGAGAAGCTTATTGGCGTGGAAATCAAAAGTGATGCGGATACATATGCAAGGCTTGCAAGACAGGTGAAGGATTATAATAAGTTTTTTGATTATAATTATGTGGTTGTGGGAAGTAGCCACTCAAAGCATATTGAAGAACATGTTCCGGAATACTGGGGAATTATTGAGGCGATTAGTAAGGAAGAAAGTGTGGAATTTAATGTTTTAAGAGAACCGGAAATTAATAAGCGTGCCCAACGAACTTATAAGATGAAGCGTAAGCTAAGTATATTGTGGCGACCGGAACTTTCCCATATACAGGAGATTAACGGTATGCCTAAGTACAAACAGAGGAGCAAGGATTTTGTTATAACAAAGATAATGGAGAAGGTGCCGTGGGATTTGTTACACAGGCAGATTAGTGAAGAACTTTTTCAAAGGGATTATAATACTATAAGTGAAGCAATAAAGGAGTGGCGAAGCTCTAATAAACATTAATATATATGACAGACTAAAATTGTTGAAATTGCTACATAGAATATACAACTGTTTTGGTGTAGAATAGAGGTATATTTTTTAACAAAAGGAACAGACCTGCTTAGGGGCAAGGAGGTAGGTATGGCAAAAGGAAGCAATCAGAAATTAAAGATAGTATATCTGATAAAGATATTAACTGAGAAAACTGATGAGCAGCATAGCATAACAATGAATGAAATCATTAGTGAGTTAAAGGCGTATGGGGTGAATGCTGAACGTAAAAGTCTTTATAATGATATTGAAAATTTGCGTCAATATGGATTGGATATTGTAGGAGAACAGCACGACAGAACATATTACTATTATTTGGTAAGCAGACAGTTTGAATTGGCAGAGTTGAAGTTATTGGTAGATTCGGTGCAGTCAGCTAAATTCATTACTGAAAGGAAGACTAACCAACTTATTAAGAAGATTGAGGGTTTGGCAAGCAAATATCAGGCATCACAGCTTCAGCATCAGGTTTATGTATCTCAGCGCGTAAAGACAACTAATGAGAAGATTTATTATAATGTGGATAAGATACATACTGCAATTGACAGAAATTCTATGATTAGTTTTCAGTATTTCCAGTGGAATGTGAAGAAGAAAATGGTTTTGAAAAAGGACGGAGAACCTTACATAGTAAGTCCTTGGGCTTTAACTTGGGATGATGAGAACTATTATATGGTTGCAATTGATTCAAGTGATGAAAAAGTTAAACATTTCAGGGTTGATAAGATGCTTAACATTGAATTTTTGGACAAACCACGACTTGGAGGAGAAAAGTTTAGCGGGCAGAATGCAGATGTAGGTTTATATGCCAAGAAAGTATTTGGTATGTTTTCCGGCGAAGAGGAAATAATAAAACTAGAGTGCAAAAACGAAATGGCAGGTGTTATTATTGACCGATTCGGAAAAGACACTATGTTTATACCAAAAGATGATGAACATTTTACTGCAAATGTAAAAGTAATAGTAAGCAATCAGTTTATTTCATGGATATTTTCTTTAGGTGACGGTGTAAAGATTGTAGGACCTGAGGATATTTTGGAAAAAGTTAAGACAGAGGTTGAAAGACTGTCTAAACAGTATTTTGAATAAGGAGAGATATGTGTACAGCAGCAACTTATAAAACTAATGATTTTTATTTTGGAAGAACTTTAGACTATGAATTTTCATATGGTGATGAGGTGACAATAACACCTAGAAATTATGGATTTGATTTTAGACATATGGGAATATTGGAGAGCCATTATGCAATTATTGGTATGGCACATGTGGCAGGCGAGTATCCGCTGTATTATGATGCGGTCAACGAAAAAGGCGTTGGGATGGCAGGACTGAATTTTGTCGGAAATGCGTATTTCCCGGAAGTGACAGAGGGAAAAGAAAATGTTGCCTCCTTTGAATTTATTCCGTGGGTGTTGGGACAGTGTGCCAATATGAAGGAAGTACGGGAACTGCTGGCTAAGATCAACATTACCGGAACACCTTTTGCGGAAAATATGCCGGCGGCTTCCCTGCACTGGATCATTGCGGACGCTGATGAGGCTGTCACAGTCGAATCCATGAAGGATGGACTGAAAATTTATGACAACCCGACGGGCGTTATGACAAATAACCCACCATTTGACCAGCAGATGTTTCTGTTGAACAATTACAGAGGACTTTCGCCAAGACAGCCGGAAAACCATTTTTCTGAGAAACTTCCGTTGGAATGCTATAGCCGTGGCATGGGAGCATTGGGTCTGCCTGGAGACCTTTCCAGTGCATCCCGTTTTGCCCGGGTGGCATTTACGAAAATGAACTCTGTTTCCGGTGATTCGGAGGAGGAGAGCGTTGGTCAGTTTTTCCATATTTTAGGATCCGTGGAGCAGCAGAGAGGATGCTGTGAAGTGGCAGAAGGAAAATATGAGATCACGATTTATACTTCCTGTTGTAACGCCACAAAAGGTATTTATTATTACACAACTTATACGAACCGCCAGATCTCAGCGGTAGATATGCACAGGGAAGACCTGGATGGAAGTGGACTGATCCATTATCCGATGCTGGAAAAAGAGCAGATCCTTTGGCAGAATTAATAAAAAAATAGTTAAGATTTGGAAAAATTTTTATAACGAAATTGACAGGACAGGCATTCTTATATTAAACTAACGAATATAAGAGGGAGTAGTTAGCATCTTCGGATGGAATAGTAGTCGTCATCACGCTGAAAGGCCGGTTATTATTGTAAGTAACGAGACTTTTATCACTCAAAAATTTTTTTGATGCGATAAAGGTCTCTTTTCATAATCAATCCTTTATCGCAGGAAAGGAAAGCGTTATGGAATATTTACTGTTACTCGTTGGTTTTGTACTTTTAGTAAAAGGTGCAGATTTTTTCGTGGAGGGAAGTTCTTCTCTCGCAAAAATCATGAAAGTACCGAGCGTCATCATTGGTCTTACCATTGTTGCGATGGGAACCAGTGCCCCGGAGGCATCCGTCAGCATTAATGCGGCGCTCACAGGCAATAATGACATTGCGATCAGCAATGTTGTCGGTTCGAATATTTTTAACGGTCTTGTGGTGGTCGGTATCTGTGCTTTCTTAGCAAGTTTTAAGACAAATCTCGATATTTTAAAAAGAGATATGCCTCTCAACATTGTGATCACAATGATTCTCTGTTTCATGTTTATGGATGGAAAACTGAGCCGTATCGAAGGTCTGATTCTATTGGCAGGAATGGCAGCATATATTGTAAGCATGATTTATTCTGCTTTGAAAAATCGTGAAACTGGTGAGGATTGTAAGGTACTGTCGCTGCCAAAAAGTATTGTGTTTATGGCAGGCGGTCTTGTGGCAGTTATTTTTGGTGGGGATCTTGTGGTGGATAATGCCTGTGTGATCGCAGCAAATTTTGGTGTCAGCCAGAACTTTATCGGACTTACGATCATAGCGATCGGAACATCACTTCCGGAGCTTGTGACGTCAATCGTTGCAACCAGAAAGGGAGACAGTGGTCTTGCACTGGGCAATGCGATCGGATCAAATATTTTCAATATTCTTTTTATCCTTGGTATGTCAGCAGCAATTTCACCACTTAATGTGTTAGGAGAATCCCTGACGGACTGTATCATTCTATTGATCAGCACAGTTATTTTGTTTGTGTTGGCAAAGACAAAAAAGACAATGTCAAGATGGGAGGGCGCGGTCTGTGTACTGCTGTATATTGTATACACAGCATATCTGCTGATCAGGTAAAAATAGCACAGATCTGGGAGAGGTGATTTCCTGCGGACAAAAGTAGCAAAAGAAACCATGCATTTAAAAAGGAGGTCACTTTATGACAACATATCTTCTTATTACAGCGGTAGTTATTTTTGCCTGTGTATTCCTGAGCAAGGTGTCAAGCAGACTTGGAATTCCAATGCTGCTTGCGTTCATTTTGCTTGGAATGCTGTTTGGTTCGGATGGGATTTTAAAGATTCCGTTTGATAATTATGCGTTTGCAGAGCAGATATGTACGGTCGCATTGATCTTCATTATGTTTTATGGGGGCTTTGGAACGAACTGGCAGCAGGCAAAGTCCGTTGCGGTAAAGGCAGGGCTGTTATCGACGGCCGGAGTTGTGATAACAACTGCACTTACCGGAGTTTTCTGTCATTACGCCTTACATATCGCATGGGTGGAAAGTATGCTGATCGGTGCACTGATTGGTTCCACAGATGCGGCATCCGTATTCTCAGTGCTGCGATCGAAACGGCTGAGTCTGCGTTATAATACGGCTTCCCTTCTGGAAGTGGAAAGTGGTAGTAATGATCCGTGCGCATATATGCTCACGGTGACATTTATTGCGATCGCACAGGGTAGCGCCAGTGGTGGACAGATTGGACTTCTCATTGTAAAACAGATGCTTTTTGGTATTCTTTTTGGTGGGTTGATCGCAGCAGCTGCAGTGCTGCTGTTGAAAAAAATTAAGTTTTCGACCGCAGGATTTGACATGGTTTTTGTGGTCGGAATTGCAGTGATCGGGTACGCACTTCCGGCAGTTTTTGGTGGAAATGGATTTTTAAGTGTCTATATTGTGGGAATTGTGCTCGGAAATACCGAGATCCGCAACAAGCGGAATCTGGTAAACTTTTTTGACGGACTGACCGGATTAATGCAGATGCTCATTTTCTTTCTGCTTGGACTTCTGGCATTTCCATCGAGACTGCCGCAGGTGGTGATTCCGGCACTTTTGATCGCAGTATTTCTGACATTTGTGGCAAGACCGGTGGCAGTTGCACTTGTACTCACACCGTTTAAAGGAAAAATTTCCCAACAGCTTCTGGTGTCGTGGGCAGGTTTGAGGGGTGCAGCGTCCATCGTGTTTGCAATTATGGCAGAGATGGCAGTGGAAACAGAAAATGATGTGTTCCATATTGTTTTTATGATCGTGCTGTTTTCTATCCTGCTTCAGGGCTCGTTACTGCCGCTTGTGGCAAAGAAGCTTGATATGATCGATGAAAAAGGCGATGTCATGAAAACGTTTAATGATTATTCCGATGAAGTTCCGGTGCAGTTTATCCAGCTCAGTATTCCAAAGAGCCATCACTGGTGTGGAAAAACACTAAAAGAGCTGACACTTCCGCCGGAGACACTGGTCGTATTATTAAAAAGAAATGGAGAGAATATCATCCCAAATGGGAATACCAGGCTTCTCGAAAACGATGTTCTGGTCTTAAGCGCAACTTCGCCGGATCATGTCGAGGGTGTATCACTTGTTGAGATTTATGTGGATGAAAACAGTAAGTATAACGGAAAATTGTTATCAGAGATTCCAAAGAAAGAGAATACGTTAGTGATCATGATCCAGAGAGGAGAGCAGGTCATTATCCCGCACGGAAATATCCGGCTGGAAAGTGGCGATATGCTGGTTGTGAGCAAAACGGAAATCTGATTTACAGACGGAGAACGGTCAGAACGTAATAATTACTGATTTTACTCTAAGGAAAATCAAAAAATGTCCGATAAATAACGTGAAAGCGAATTTCAAGGAAGAAAGGAGATGCCTCATATGCGTATAGATGCTTATAATCAGATCGCGCAGGTATACAAGACGACAAGCGCAGCAAAGTTACAGAAGACAGAGAATGCAAGGCACGGACGTGATGAAGTACAGATCTCGTCTTTTGGCAGAGATTATCAGATCGCAAAACAGGCAGTCACTGAAGCAGCGGATATCAGGGAAGATAAAGTCGCAGAACTAAAAGCAAAGGTTAACTCTGGTAATTATTTCGTGGATACTGCAGATTTTGCGAAAAAATTATTGGAAAAGTACAACACATCATTAATGTAAAAGTGAGGATGAATTTTGGCTAGTTTAATGGAAGACCTGATCGACGTTCTGAATAAGGAAGAAGAACAGTATCAGGGATTGATCGAACTCGGAAAGAAAAAGAGGGAAGTGGTGATCCGGGCGGATATTAAGACGCTGGATGAGATTACCGCGACGGAGCAGGAGGTTGCCAGCAATCTGCAGAATCTGGCGAAGAAGAGAACCAGAGTACTCAACGACATGGCAACGGTTCTTGGCAGGAATCCGGGGGAGGTTACGATCACAAAGATGATTTCTTATCTGGAGGAACAGCCGGTCGAGCAGAAACAGCTCATGGAAGTAAAGGAGCGGCTTTTACAGACAGGAAAAGAGATGGCAGCCATTAATGAACAGAATGAGATCCTTTTAAATCAGGCATTAGAGATGGTGGAGTTTGACCTTACATTGCTTAAGAGTATGCGACAGGCACCTGAGACCGCCAACTATAATAAGAACGCCTGCAATACAGGTGATCTGCTTGGCAGCAGCGGCTTTGACGCAAAACAGTAACATGTAAGGAGGGAGCACCATGGCTAACGGCTTTGGAAGCTTATATATCGGAGCATCCGGGTTACAGAATTCCCAGAATGCTTTAAATACAACATCAAATAACCTTGCAAACGTAAATACCAAGGGTTATGTACGTCAGCAGGTTTTACAGGTAGACAGAAACTACACAACCTTCAATACAACTGCATCGATCAGCCAGCAGCAGTCTGGTCTTGGCATGAAGATCGGTGATGTAGTGCATGCGAGGGATATTTTTCTGGATAAATCATATCGAAACGCATCAGGACGTCAGGCATTTTATGCAGCCACGTATGAGGCAGTGGATGAAGTGTACACTTTTTATCAGGAGTTACAGGGACAGGCTTTTCAGAACACATTAGAAGATTTCTGGACGGCTTTTCAGGAATGGGCAAAAGCTCCGGATGACAGTGTGCAGCAGAATCTGGTCATTCAGAAGGCCAATCTGTTTGTCAGCAGATCCAATGCAGTCTATACGGGACTTTCCGACTACCAGAGCACGATCAATACACAGATTTCAGATGATATTGATCGAATCAATGAGCTGGGAAATACCATTTTTAAATTGAATTTGGAAATCCAGAAAGTAGAATCGGGTAATGTTGAGACTGCAATGACATTGCGTGATGAGAGAGATAATGCGCTGGACGAACTTGCTTCTTATGTAGATATCAGTTACAAAGAGAATTCTGATGGAATTGTAAAGGTAAGTGTCGAAGGTGTTGAATTTGTAGACGAGGCAAGATGTTACGAGATGGGGAAGAACCGTGATGAGATCACGGGATTTGTCACACCTTACTGGACACATCTTTCTGATATCGAGAACGGCGATTACGACAACGTATTCAGCTTTACAACACCGATCTCCTCGGATCTTAATAATGATCTTGGAGAATTAAAAGCACTGATCCTGGCACGGGGAGACAGAAAAGCGACATATAAAGATATTGTGGGACTGACATCAGATGAATATAACAGATCAACGGCAGATTCCATCGCAACAGGAATGTCTGTCATGTTACAGGCACAGGCGCAGTTAGATCAGTTAGTACATGGGATGATCACAGCGATTAATGATACACTTTGTCCGAATACAACACTTGGAGAACTGACCGGAAATACAGCATCCCTTACCGGAACAGATGAGAATGGTAATACCGTTACGATCACATCCGGAATGAAAGTGCTGGATACGAAAAACTGCTCTACCGGAAGTGACAAGCAGATTCCACCACAGGAGCTGTTCACAAGACTTGGTACAGAGCGTTATACCAAAGTTTCTGTGCAGGAGACAGATGCCAATGGCAATACCGTTACCAACGATTATTATGTATACAATGAAGAGAGTGAGACAGATACTTCCAAACAGTATACATTAGCGAGTGTCAGTGTAAATGATAAGCTGGTAGAACAGGAGTCGCTGCTTCCACATCTTTCACAAAATGGGAAAGTGAATTATGATCTCGCCCAGAAAGTAGCAGCTCTCTGGAAGGGTGAGTATCTTACCCTGGATCCGGATGATACGAATAAAGTTACATTTATTGATTACTATAATAATATGGTGGAAGCATTTGGAACGATCGGTTCCGTTTATGAATCCACCGCGAAAAGTCTTTCCGGAACAGTGACAGCTGTAGATAATCAGAGATCACAGGTTATGGGAGTTTCTTCTGATGAAGAATTGACCAAGATGATCAAGTTCCAGAATGCATATAATGCATCCAGCCGATTTATCAATGTGGTGAATGAAATGATCGAATCCATGATCACACAGCTTGGCTCATAAAGACCGGATTTTTTAGCGGAACAAAAACAGTTACTTTCACAGATTACATAGCAGAAAGAGAGAGGTGAGAGGATGCCTTCACAATTTTTTGGATTAACAATTGCATCGTCAGGCTTAAGTGCGTATCAGGCAGCACTTAATACCACCGCCAATAATATATCAAACGAACAGACAAAGGGATACAGCAGACAGGCAGCAAATCTTTCCGCATCGGATGCACTTCGTGTCAATGCAAAATACGGAAGCATGGGTTCCGGCGTTACGGTGAATTCCATTAAACAGATCCGAAGTGAGTACTATGATACAAAATACTGGCAGAATCAGGCAAGCCTTGGTCTGTATGAGACGAAATTAAGTTATTTGGAGCAGATTGAGAACTATTTTATTGATGATGATACAGAAAAAGGTTTTTCGACCATTTTAAATAAAATGTTCAATTCATTGGACACATTAAAAAATAATGCCGGTGATGTGAATGTCAGACAGCAGTTTATCTCAGATGCACAGAGTTTTACCACTTACTTTAACAGTGTGGCAACCGGTCTTGGCGAGATTCAGGACAGTGTGAATGAGGAGATCAAATCAACCGTTGAAAATATCAATGCGATCGGCAAAAAGATCAGTCTTTTGAATAAACAGATCAACGTTATTGAAGTACAGGGCGGTTATGCAAATGAACTGCGTGATCAGCGGGCACTTCTGATCGATGAGTTATCCTCTATTGTTCCAACAGAGGTTTCTGAAGTTCCGGTAACGAATTCCAAACATCCGGACATGCAGACAGGTGCAAATTATTATACGGTAAAAATCAATGGACAGAAGTTTGTTGATACTTACGAGTATAGTGAACTTACCTGTGTGGCAAGAAAAAACACGATCAATCAGTCTGACCGGGAAGGAATGTATGAGATTGTCTGGGCGGATACCGGAAACAGTTTTAAAGCAGGTTCCGACTCCAGCTCCGGTTCGTTGAAAGCGTTGTTCGATATCCGGGATGGTAACAACAGTGAGAACTTCCGAGGCTCCATCAAAGGGGTTACAGCAAGCACAATTACAATCAGCAATCCATCCATTACAAACGTCAATGCCATGACTATGCCGGCAGAGGGTGTTCTCACGATTGATGGAAAGAACTATAACTATACAGACTTTACTTTTACGACGGATGCAGATGGAAATGTCAAGGAATATACATTTACATTGGAGAATCAGTTGAGTTCCGATCAGCAGGCAAAGATAGATGGAAAACAGGCATCTATCGGCGAATCCATCGATGCGATGGGTATTCCTTATTATCTTGCACAGATGAATGAGTTCCTTCGTAATTTTGCGATTTCATTTAATGAGATCATGAATGGCGATAATGCGCAGGATCTGAATGGTAAGCAGACAAATTATTTTTCTTTCTTTACAGGTACACATACCAAGACAGGAGAAGAGTATCATTTCAGCAAAGCGGCTGGTGATTATAATGCGAAAGCAAGTAATAGTTACTATCAGCTTACCTGTGGAAATGTATGTGTTTCCAATATTGCGGTCAAAGATCCGACAACCATTGCAACAACCGAGAAGATTACCAATGGTGCGGACGCATATGATCTGGTAGAGAAAATGTTATTGTTAAAGAGTGATACAGAGATGTATCGTGGTGGTGGTGCAGATGATTTCTTACAGTGTATGATCTCAGATATTTCTGTGGATACACAGAAGGCGACCATTTTCCAAAAAAATTACAGTAATATTTCAAATGCGATCGACAAGCAGAGAATGTCCGTTTCCGGTGTCGACAAGGATGAAGAAGCAATTGATCTTGTAAAATTCCAGAACGCGTATAACCTTTCCTCAAAAATGGTATCTGTTCTGGCAGAGATTTATGATAAGCTGATCAATGAGACAGGTGTATAAAAATTTCGTGATAAGAAGAGAGGAGTCATCCTATGAGAGTAACGAATAACATGATGCTTCGTAATACAACTTCGAACATCAATAACAATAAATACAGTGTGAACAGTCTGAACAATCAGATGTCTTCACAGAAAAAAATCTCAAGACCTTCCGAGGATCCGGTTGTTGCCATCCGCGCACTTCGTCTGAGAAGCAATTTAAGTGAGATCAATCAGTATTATGAGAAGAATATCCCGGATGCAGATGCGTGGCTTAATGTGACAGAAACTGCGTTGAAGAATATGAAAACCATTTTGTCAGATATCCGTACCCAGTGTACGTATGGAGCCAGTGACCAGTTGAAAGCAGAGGATAGAAAAACGATCCTGACACAGTTAGAGTCATTGCGTAAGCAGATTTATTCAGAAGGTAATTCTGATTCTGCAGGAAGAACCGTTTTTACCGGGTATCGCACGAACTGTAAATTGACATTTATGGAAGACGAGAGTAATACGGAGTATAATATCCAGCAGAAGTTCAGCTATGAAGATATCGGGGAACATCGTTATTATGATGGACAGGTAGAGCTTAAGACAGCAGAAGAAATGAGTCAGAAGGTCACCACCTCTGATACGAAGCAGTATACTTATGACAGGATCCGGCTGGCGTATGGAGACATCGGATCTCTCAAAGATAAAGACGGTAATGAAATAGCTGTGGGCAAGACAGGAACTCTCTCTTATCATTACACAGATAACACAGGTGCAGCAAAGACCGGTAATTTAAACGTAACGGTCTATGAGACAGAAGATGACTGGAAGAAAGCAGTGAAAGCCGGAAATATGCCGAAAGATGGAGCAGCTTTCATCAAGTCAACAGGAGAGCTTGTTTTAGGTAATGAGGCAAGTGAGACTTTGAAACAGAATAAGGCATCCATTGAGTTAAATTATGATAAAAAAGGCTTTAATTCTGGTGAAGTAAGACCTGAGTATTATTTTAACTGCACAGATATTACAGATGCTAAAAATAAAATTACATATGAAAAATATGATGCTAAAGGTAATGAGATTTATCAGGATATCGACTATATCATCGCTGTAAACCAGACATTGACAGTCAACACAAATGCATCTGACGTATTCAATGCAGATATCGGACGTGATGTGGACGAGATGATCAATGCGGTAAAAGCTGCCATTGATGCCAATGACAAAGTGGATAAGATTAAAGATATGATGAGTCAGGCAGCGTATTCGGGTGTTTCGGCACAGGAGAATCTGCAGACATGGTTAGAGGCAGCACAGAAGGAAGCAGATTATGCAAATGACAATCTGCAGAAATTGTATGACAGCTATATCGGTAATTTTGATGAATATCTTTCGGATGTAAACCTTGCTAGTACAACTGTAGGAAGTAAGGGCGATCGTCTGGAACTGACAGAGACACGTATGTCAAACCAGCAGCTGACCGTAAAAACATTAAAATCAAATAATGAGGATCGTGAACTTTCCGATATCATCATTGATTATACAGCAGCTTACACTGCTTATCAGGCATCTTTACAGGCGGCAGGAATGCTGAATCAGACAACATTGTTAAATTACATTTAAGGCATGCTGTGGAAAGTGTGTGATAAGATGGTCGGAGACCAGACGTTAGGAAAACGTTATAAAACCAGGAGGTCAGAAAGATGAAAGCAAAAACAAGAATGTTTGGCGAAATTGATATTCAGGAGGATAAGATCATCACTTTGGAGAGTGGAATGATCGGCTTTCCGGATATGCAGAAGTTTACATTGATTTTTGATGAGGAGAAAGGCAGTAAATCACATATTATGTGGCTTCAGTCTATGGATGATCCACAGACTGCGTTTCCGGTCATCAATCCGGTGACGATCAAGGAGGACTATAATCCATCGGTCAGTGAGGAATTGTTGAAGCCATTGGGCGATATGAAACAGGAAGACACCTTTGTACTTACAACCGTCAGAGTCCCAAAGGATATTCAGGATATGTCAATCAACCTGAAAGCTCCCATTATTATCAATATGTCCAACAATAGAGGGGCGCAGATTATCGTGGAAGATGATCTTCCGGTACGTTATAAAATTTATGACCTGCTGAAAAGTAGAAAAGAAAAGGCAGGTGAATAGAAATGCTGGCATTGACAAGAAAAAAAGGCGAAGCCTTAGTGATCAATAATAATATTGAGATCACAGTATTAGAGATTCGCGGGGATCAGATCAAAATCGGTATTTCTGCTCCAAAGGATGTACCAATTTATCGAAAAGAAGTATATTTACAGATCCAGCAGGAAAATGAGGCTGCCATCAGTGCAGATGGTCTGGATGCGTTAAATAATTTGTTGGATTAGAAAAGAATGATACCCGAACGGGAGTGCATTTGTTGAAAAATAGATTGCATCCGTTCGGGATTTTTTTGTGTATTTACAAAACATAAGCAGCGAGATATAATACTTTTGTAAAACATTTTATAAAAGAGGACGAAAATGCCGGAACAAAAGGAAAAAAGGAATCTTACAAAATCTAAAATTATATATTATATGTTAAACCATTCGGTGACTTCTAAGGCAGAACTGGCAAAGGAACTTAACTTAAGTATGCCAACTGTTCTTACAAACGTAAATGAACTGATTGCCAAAGGCATCATTGCAGAAAATGGGGAATACGAATCTACTGGTGGCAGAAAAGCAAAAAGTATCGGTATCAACAAATCTTACTGTCGCGCAATGGGAATGATCATTACGGCAAATCATTTAGAAATGGTAATGGTCAATCTTGGCTACGAGATTGAGAAAATAAAACGGGTGCGTCTTAAATTCTCTTCGGAAATCGCTTATTGCTCCGAAGTGCAGAAGAATGTCAGGGAATTTTTAAAGGAAAGTGATGCAGGAGATGAGATACTTGGGATTGGTGTTGCAATTCCGGGAATTATCGATCAGGAGCGAAAAATTGTTTTGAAATCCCATGCATTAAAGCTGGAGAACTATAGCTTAAGTTTCTTAGAGCAGGCATTAGGTTTTCCGGTTTATTTTGAAAATGATGCAAACGCAGCAATGCTGGCGGAAGATACGTTAAAGTATGCGAATGCAATCTACCTTTCATTGAATCATACATTAGGGGGAGCATTCTGTATTGACGGACAGTTAGTCCGTGGTCAGAATCAGAAAGCCGGAGAGTTCGGTCACATGATCCTAGTTCCAGGTGGAAAGAAGTGTTACTGTGGCAAACTTGGGTGTGCAGATGCATATTGTGCAGCAAGCGTTCTGACAAATGATAATCAGATTTCGTTGGAAAAGTTTTTGGAACAGCTCGAAAGCAAGGATCTTGCGACAACTAAGAAATGGGAGGAATATCTGGATAATCTTGCAATATTGATTTCGAATCTTCGCATGGCATATGATATGGATATCATACTTGGCGGTGATGTTGGAGGAGTATTGTCTCGTTATATGATTCCTCTGGGCGAGCGGATCATGGCGTACAATGGATTCGATCATGATGTGTCTTATATGAAAAATTGTTCTTATGAAAAAGAGGCATCGGCAGTTGGTGTTGCAAAACATTTTTTTACAGAATATGTGATGCAGA
>ENA-OURV01001926-OURV01001926.1-human-gut-metagenome-genome-assembly--contig:-NODE-1926-length-15380-cov-2.580685_pt1 | contig 15380 bp, 10 predicted proteins | sample MGYA00242141_ERZ509072 | MGnify/ENA primary metagenome ERZ509072 (study PRJEB26280, sample SAMEA2338763) | human gut metagenome | biome: human gut; feature: human-associated habitat; material: faeces... | reverse complement strand
TGGTATGTTGTTCTGGCGTAGCTTTTCCCAGTGGATTGGATGATATATGACTTTTTTTAAATGCTTTCTGACTATGTTTAGTTTTATGAGTTCTTTCTTTGCGCTTGTAAATAATAACCCCTAATTTATTAAATATGATTTTCTTTATTCCTTTGTTTATACCTCCGTAATTTGTGATGTTTTTGGAGTGGATATATGGTATTTGAACGCCTCTTGTTGATAGGTGTTTTAAACATGAAAAACATAAAAGAGTATGAAAAAGAGTTTTATTTTATTTGTTTTTCTTCTGTGTTCGATTGTAGTTGTGGCACAGAAGAAAAGTATTACGGGCATAATAACGGATACTGCGGGTGAGGCGGTCATTGGTGCCAGTATTGTGGAAGTTGGAACAACAAATGGCACTGTTTCTGACGTTGATGGTAATTTTACACTCTCGGTTTCTGATAATGCCAGTATACAGGTTTCATTCATAGGTTTTTCTTCCCAGACTTTGAGTGTGCAAGGAAAAATGAATTTTAAGATAATCTTAAAAGAAGACAGTGAACTTTTGCAGGAAGTTGTTGTGACCGGTTATGGCGGAAAAGTTTCACGGGCAAAACTGACGAATTCTATATCGACTGTCAGTCCCCAGATATTAGAGAAGGGTATATATACAAATCCCTCTCAGGCACTGTCGGGTTCTGTTCCCGGTTTAAAGGTTTCTCTCACTTCGGGAAATCCTACTTCATCTCCTAAAGTTATATTACGTGGTGGAACGGAATTTGATGGTTCGGGAGGACCCCTGGTGATAGTGGACGGACAGCTTCGTGATAATTTTGATGATATCAATCCTCAGGATATTGCATCTATGGATGTTCTGAAGGATGCTGGGGCTACGGCCATATACGGTGCCCGTGCAAGTAATGGTGTAATTTTAATTACAACAAAATCTGGTCGGGCAGGACATCGGGAAATTAATTTCAGAGCAAATATAGGTCTCGGTTATGTTAATAATCCCTACGACTTTTTGGGCGCGGAAGACTATATTACAGTCCTTCGTACAGCCTATAAAAATACCCCGTGGGCAGCTACGGCAAATCTTACAGGTTCTACGCCTTTTGGTACGGGTAATAAGCTCGGTGCGAATATGGTGTGGAATATTATGGGGAAAACGGATGAAAATGCCTATCTTTTGGATATGGGCTGGCGAGAAATGCTGGATCCTTTGGACCCTTCTAAAACAATCATTTATAAAGGGACAAAACCGGAGGAATATAATCTTCGTAATCCGGTAGTGACACAGGATTATACGGTTAGTATGTCGGGGGGGAATGATAAAGGAACTTATTATGCAAGTTTGGGTTATAATGACTCCCCCGGAGCCCCTATCACTACCGAATATAAACGTTATAATTTCACATTCAACGGTTCGTACAAAATTGCAGATTGGTTGAAAACGACTTCCAATGCGACTTTCAGCCGGGCTAATTATGTATGGTTAAACAACGCCTGGGGGACGGAAAGTGATTATTTTGGTCGGGTGATGAGTACTCCTCCTACTGTCCGTTTTGAAGACGAGGATGGTAATCCGACATTGGGTCCTAGTCCCGGGGACGGTAATCAGACTTATGTTGCAAAAAGTTACGATCAGGATAATGAACGGACAAAGTTTACCCTTATGCAGTCATTAGAAGCTAATTTATTCAAGGGATTGGTCTTGAGGGCTTCTGCCAGTTGGTATTATTTTCATACTGTACAAGAAAGTATGCGCAAGGACTATGAGACGGTTCCGGGGCAATGGAATCGAACTCGTTCAACTAGTGCAAGCTATTCTCGTCAGTTCTCTCAGACCTATAATGCTGTTCTAGATTATACGACTGTATTTTCTGCTGTTCATAATTTGAATATTATGTTTGGTAGTGAATTTTATGATCAGTATAATAACGGTTTCTCTGCATCCGGTTCTGGTGCTGCTACCGATGATTTTAAAGATTTAGGTCTGACCGATGCAGGTGAGGGTAAACGTCAGATAGATTCGAATCATAGTCGTTACCGTATTCTTTCTTATTTTGGACGCTTGAACTACGACTATGAGGGTAAATATTTGTTCTCCGGGGTATTTCGTTATGACGGTTATTCTTCTTTGCTGGGTAAGAATCGGTGGGGATTTTTTCCGGGAGTTTCCGGTGGCTGGGTTTTTACGAAAGAGGATTTTGTTAAGGAATCACTTCCTTTCCTCTATTATGGAAAGCTGAGGGCTAGTTACGGTTTGAATGGTAATGCCAGCGGAATCGGTCCATATACTCTTCAAGGTTCATATAATTCTAATAAATACCATGGCAACAATGGTTTTCTGATAGGTACTTTGCCTAATCCTTCTTTGCGTTGGGAAAAGACGGCCAGTTTTGATATAGGCTTGAATGTAGGACTCTTGGGAGGACGCTTGAATTTGGATATCGATTACTACAATCGTCTGACATCTGATAAGTATGCAGACTTCACCCTGCCTTCGACCACGGGATTCTCTTCTGTTAAGAACAATAATGGAAAATTACGTAATAGCGGAATCGAATTACAACTCTCTGGTAAGGTGTTGGATGTCAATGATTTTACTTGGGATGCTTCTTTTAATATAACTTATAATAAGAATAAGATTATAGCCCTTCCTGATAACGGGCAGGTACGAAACAGACAGAATGGACAGCAAGTGTATACCGGTCGGAAGGTTGTAAATCCGGGTACAGGTAAGTTGGAAGATGAGAAGGTGTATGTCGGAGGTTTTCAGGAGGGAATGGAGTATGGGATACTTGTCGGTTACCAGGCCGAGGGTATTTACAGAAGTGTTGATGATATTCCGGGAAATTTGGTTGTGACCTCGGGGAATATTCAAGGTAAATATCAATATGGCCCTGAAGCTTGGAATAAACTTTCTGATAATGAGCGGGCAAAAGGCATAGAGTTAAAACCTGGAGATGTGAAATGGAAGGATGTGAATGGAGATGGCATGATTGACCAGTATGATCAGGTTGTAATAGGAAATACTACTCCTCGTTGGTATGGTGGTTTTAATACCACAATGTCTTGGAAGGGACTTAGTTTGTATGCCCGTTTTGACTTTGCGCTTGATTATTGGGTTTATGATGATAAGACTCCTTGGTTTTTAGGATGTATGCAGGGGGCTTACAATACGACAAAGGATGTTTTTAATACATGGAGCGAAAGTAATCCAAACGCAAAATATCCCCGTTACGTATTTGCTGATCAGGTGGGAGCTGCCAATTACTATCGTACCTCAACTCTATTTGCCTCTAAGGGTAACTATTTAGGGATTAGAGAATTGTCTTTGTCATATACTCTTCCTCAAGAATTGTCTAAAAGACTATATATGCAGAAACTGCAATTCTCAATAACGGGACAGAATTTGGGCTATTTAACTTCTGCCAGGACGGTAAGCCCGGAGATTTCGTCAGGATATCCCTTGCCACGTACCGTTATATTTGGCGTTAATGTTACATTTTAATAATTCGAAGTGAGATGAGAAATTTAAAATTTATACATATTATGGTGTTGAATATAGCTGCTATAGTGGCTACATCATGTGGGGATATGCTGGATCTCGCCCCGATAGATAATTATGGAAGTACCAGCTATTGGAAAACAGAATCCCAAGTCAGTGCATATATTGACGGTCTTCATAAACAATTGCGAGATATGGCGGAACAGCATATTATCACTTTTGGCGAATTAAGGGGCGGACATTATAAGGATGGCACAAGTGCAGATGGTCTGGCTATCTCTAGTGGGGAAATCCGTTTACAAAATCTGTCTAAGGAGACTCCCGGAGTTACCAAGTTTGGAAATATTTATGGCTGTATAACCAATATCAATCTTTTTATAGCTCGTGTAACTGATGCTAATTTCATTCCGGAAGCTAAAAAGAATTATTATCTTGGACAGGCGTATGGTCTTCGTGCCTTTTACTATTTTGATCTTTATAGAGTCTATGGTGGGGTACCAATTCGTCTTGGCGTGGAAGTTATCGATGGAGTGCTTGATCCGAATAAACTTTATTTGGGGAGAGCTAAACCAAGTGAAGTTATATCACAGATTAAAAAGGATTTGGAAACCTCCCTACAATATTTTGGAGAGAATTCTGATTTTAATTCATATGGACATGGTACCAAGGTGTATTGGTCAAAGGCGGCCACAGAATGTTTGGCTGGAGAGGTATATTTATGGAATTCCAAAGTAACTATTGGTGATAACAAAGCTACCGAATCGGATTTGTCAAAGGCCAAGAAGTACTTGAAAGATGTAGAGGGTAACTATGGACTTCAATTGCAACAAGATTTTAAACGTATATTCAGTGCTGATAACAAAGGTAATAGTGAGGTGATAATGGCTGTGTCTTATATGGAGGGTGAAGCAGAAAACTCCCTTTCTCGTGGATATACCTATTCTCTTGTTTCCGGGACGACTAATAAAGATAGTTTTAGAGAAAATGGAACGCCATGGGATGATGCGCTTGATATACAGAATAATGGTCAACAGAAATATGAGTATAAACTTTCGCTTTATAATAGTTTTGAAAAAGGTGATGCTCGTTGTGACGCCACATTTATGCCTTCATATCGGAAAAAGGAAAGTGGAGAATTGTATGTATATGGTACTCATGTATGTAAAAATTTGGGCTCTCTCAATGCTCAGGGAAATAGAGTCTATGATGGTGATCTTATTCTTTACCGTTTATCCTGGGTATATCTAGCATTAGCCGAGATTGCTAATATGGAGAGTGATAATGCAAATGTTGAGAAATATATAAATTTAGTCAGAAATAGGGCGTATAAGTCTGAGGCAGGTTCACATATATATAAGGCATCTGATTTTCTAACTAATGAATTAGCTATTTTACATGAAAAGGATAAGGAGTTTGTACAGGAAGGACAACGTTGGTGGGATTTGTGCCGCATGAAGAATGCAAAGGACGGTATTCCATTAGTGTTCTGTATAGAAGGTGATATTGATAATAAAGTTGCTATTCTTGATCAGAAGACTGAGGCATATAAAGTTTTATGGCCGTTGGATCAGAATATACTTGATAATGATTCGGCATTGGAACAGACTCCTGGTTATGAATAGAAGAAGATATGACGAGAATATGTCCGGTTGGAAGGGAGGAGTTTCGTATTCCGGCTAGATATACTTTTATATCTGTTTATGGTAGTATAAAGATAATATAAAATAATACGAAGTTGAGTTATGAAAAAAAGTATAATACCCTTATTAGCAGTTTTATTTTTCGGATGTTCAAACGACTTTTCTGACAGTTCCATTGATGTGCTGCGACCAGAGAAAGAAGATTCCGTTGAAAGAGTGGATAAATCGTGGGTTCTGATTTTTTCAGATGAATTTAATATCGATGGGGCCGTTGATTCCAAGAAGTGGAATTATACTCCCAGGGGAGATGTTGCTCATGCCTATTATTATAAGCCGAATGATATATCCGTTGTTTGGTGTGAAGATGGTTTGTTGAATCTCAAGTTTATGAAGGATGAAACAGATCCCCGCGGATATAAATCTGGAAGTATACGCACTGATAGTGGAAAGTTTGATTTTACTTATGGTAAAGTAGAGATTAAAGCTAAGTTTTCATCAGGGAATGGTTCGTGGCCGGCTATATGGATGATGCCTGCCAGTTCAGAATACGGAGGATGGCCTGCAAGTGGTGAAATAGATATAATGGAGCATATAAAAGATTTAGATGTTGCTGTACAAACGGTACATACTACTGGTACGGAGCAAAAGACATATCCTTTTGGTCATTCAGGGTCTAAATTCAAGCAGGGTGAATGGAATATATGGGGAATAGAATGGAACGATAAGAAAATTGATTTTATGGTAAATGGAGAAGTTTGCGCAACCTATTATAACAAAGGTTTGGGCGCAGTACAATGGCCCTTTGATATTCCTTTCTTCTTGATATTGAATGTTGCAGGTGGAAAGGGAATGGCTGGTCCTATAAATGAGAAACATTTGCCTTTTACCATGCAAGTTGATTATGTGCGGGTATATCAGTGGAAATAGTCTTTTGTAAAATAGATTTATAGGGTCCTGAATGTACTCTATGATTTAGAATAATATTTATGGTGTAAAAGTTTGTTTTTGAGGTGACAGTGCCTGTCGAAGGGAGTTGTCAGCACTCTTGTGGTGACAACTCTTCTTTCGATGAGGTAATATTGTTTTTGAAGAAAGAATGGTTTTTTAATCTTTTTAATTTATAATCATATGAGATCAATTTTGTGCTATTTATTGTTTGCTATAGGTGGGACTGTTACTTATGTATGCGCAGAAGAAAAGGAGCAAATCGGATCGGATACACTTGAAAACATTTTATTTGTTGATGATTTTGATGCGAAATGTATTGTGCCCGATACAGCTATCTGGAAACTTTGTACGTATGCCAACAACGCCTGGTCACAGTATTTTAGGGGTGTGGATGGTTACGAAAATGTAAAGGTGGAGGAAGGCTATTTGAAGTTGAGGGCCTGTAAGGACAACGGGACTTATAAAAATGGCGGGGTGTTTTCCAAGATAGGTTTTCCCTGTGGTACACGTTTGGAAGTTAAGGCCAGATTAACCAAATTGGTTCGTGGAGGTTTTCCTGCTATCTGGCAAATGCCTATAGGAGCACCGGAATGGCCCAGAGGGGGAGAAATAGATCTTATGGAATGGGTACAAGGGAGTCCTAAGCAGATCTTTCAAACGGTACATACTTTTTATATAAATGGTGAAAATGGCTCTGCAGGAGTAACGAACAAGGAGGCTGATAAGAATTTTGATGTAACTAAAGATCATGTATATGCAGTGCAGCGGACTGAAAAGGAATTAATATTTTATGTCGACGGCAAAGAGACTTGGAAATATGAGAACCAACATTTGGATAAGGAGAAACTACAGTATCCATTTTGTGAATATCCCTTCAATATAATTCTGAATTTTTCATTGGGAGGTGAATTGAATGGTATGATGACATGGCCGGGAGAAATCCATGATGAAGATTTGCCGGGAGAAATGTGGGTTGACTGGGTGCGTGTTGTGTTGTTGGATAATAATAAAATCAATGAATGAATATCACTTCTGGAAAACGTGTTTCTAAGAAGGGGGAGATATGCTGAAATAGGTTCTTTATGTTATGTAATTATTTCTCCCGCTTGAATTATAGCCTAAACTATGAATCTCCAAATTATGAAGCCTCTATATAAATGATAGTTGTCTGATGCATAAAATATAATGTCGTTTATTTGTAACAGATTGAGATAGGAATTGCCTTCTTTTGCAAAGTGTTATACAATGTTTGATTTGGTATGAGATAGCTGATTACAATTAGTTCACTTTGCCGGATTAGTGTTTGTTGAATATGGAAAAGCAACAGAAAAATATGACTTTACGTAGAGGACCGTAGAATCGTGGTCGTGGGTAGGTCCCATTACAGCAGCTGAGAAAGACGTACATAAACATATATACTCACAATGGGTGATTTTATTTTGTATTGTAAATGAAAGTAGTAGTTAGTCAACTATATAGCTAAAGGTAGAATGTTGGGAATGATATATATTTCAGCCCCAATTCTGCTAATAATAAATTTAAATAAGAATTATGATGAAAAAGATTTTTGCAGGCTTATTGCTATCTGGTATTGCCATTTGCCATGTAAGTGGACAAACAGCTTTGGAAGGAAACAAATTTTCGGATAATTGGTCAATCGGTATTAATGTAGGTGGCGTGACCCCATTGACTCATCACTCGTTTTTTAAAAACATGCGTTCGGCAGTTGGAGTTCATGTAAGCAAGCATTTAACCCCTACCTTTGGATTAGGTTTTGAGGCAATGGGTTATTTTAATACAACAAAAAGTAAAACAGCATTTGATGAATCAAATGTAAGTTTGTTAGGATTGGTGAATTTAAATAATCTTTTTGGAGGTTATAACGGTATTCCAAGAAGTTTTGAGATTGAGGCTGTGGCTGGTATTGGCTGGATGCATTATTATGTTGGTAGAAACATGGGGGAAGATCAAAATGGTATGTCTACTAAGTTGGGATTAAATTTTAATTTTAATTTAGGGGAAAGTAAGGCGTGGACTCTAGCTCTCAAACCGGCTCTTGTATATGATATGAATTCTATGGGTACGAAACCTGTATATTTCCATTCGGGGCGTGCCGTGTGGGAGATTAGTGCAGGCTTCGTATATCATTTCAGATGTAGCAATGGTGAACACCATTTTACTAAAGTAAGACCTTACGACCAGTCTGAATTTGATGCATTAAATGCTCAAATAAATCAACTTCGTTCAGAACTTGAACGCAATGATAATGTATTGCAGGATGCTAACCAAAAAGTGATAGATTTAGAAACGGCTTTGGAAGAATACAAGAATCGAGAACCGAAAATTGTGAAAGATACGATTGACAATAGTAAAAAAACACTAGAGTCTGTGATTACTTTTCGTCAAGGTAGAATAACTATTGATAATTCTCAATTGCCTAATGTTGAACGGATTGCAATTTACTTGAGAAACCACAAAGAGGCAGGAGTTGTAATCAAGGGTTACGCTTCTCCGGAGGGTAGTGAAGAACTTAATGAGCGTATTGCGCGACAGCGTGCCGAGGCAGTTCAAAAGATGCTGGTTAATAAGTATGGGATTTCAAAGGAGCGAATTGTTGCTGAAGGACAGGGAATTGGCTATATGTTTGAGGAACCGGATTGGAACCGAGTAAGTATTTGTACTATTAATTCTAAATAAGAAGTGATAGAAAAATAGAAGATGTATAATAAATAGAAGCAGTTCTGCTTTATAATCATCAGACTTCCCCATTTATCGCAATAGTTTGTGTGGTGGGGGAGTTCCTTGTGCTTAGGAAGATATGTAAAATGAAGTAAGTATATTGAAAGATGATATTGCTTGTGGCTAAGTTAGGGCTATATGTGTCATGTAGGGAGCGAGAGTCGTTAATGGATGCAGATATATATTCCTTTTTAAGTATATGTTTATAGAATTACAGTTTTTGTTTGTAGTTTAAAAGTATGTGTCTTAAAAAAAACAAACATAGTAAGCGAAGCGAGTTGTTTTAAAATTAAACTACTTAAATTATAACATGAAATTACTTTATTTGTCGGAACATCATTCCTGTTTTAATTATGGAATTAAAATTGACAGTGGTTTTACCCAATACAGATTGGTTGCGCAAGAATCCGGACAGATTGATAATAGTTGTTGTTTTTGTATTTTATTTCTTTTGAAAGGAGAACTATCCGTTAATATAGGCAGGGAGCATAATATACATCTTTTAGAGCATAATATGCTGCTTATACCGCAGCATGAAGAAAATAGGGTTGAAGGTATTGTGTCGGCAGAATGTCTGTTGTTGTTTTGGAATAAGCAGATAACGGCTTGTGACAAAATGTATTTTGAATCAATCTCACATGTAAAAATGGAGAACGGTAATAATTGTATTTTACCAATCCGAAAGCCTCTGTTACATATTTTGAGGCAGTTACTTTTTTATCTGGATACAGGATTGCTATGTAGGCATATGCATATCCTTAAGCAGCAGGAAATCATTCTTGCATTGAGGGGGTTTTATACTAAATCAGAACTTGCTGCTTTCTTTTCTAGAACGACTGGAGTAGGACGGCAGTTCGAGGATTTTGTACTGGATAATTATAAGAATGTGAAAACCGTGAAAGAATTTGCAAGTTTGTGTTGTGTTTCGGAACGCTCTTTTAATCGTAAGTTTCAAGAGAGTTTTAGTCAGAGTCCTTACCGATGGATGCAGGAGCGGAGGGCTGAACTGGTTCGTGAGAAAATTTGTGATCCGGATATTGCTTTCCGGGAAATAGCTATGGACTTTGGGTTTAGCTCTCCTGCACATCTGACTTGTTATTGTAAAAAGTTATTTGGTGCAACTCCAACTGAACTGAGAAATAATTATAATAAGGGAAATGAAACTTAGACTGTAATGTGTTCATAGCTCTTGTCTTTTAGGGATCTTATTAGAAAGATCTCCGTGTGTATAAAGATAGGAAATACTTCTCGTAATTTCTTGGTATAAGACTTCCTTTGTTTTTTTAACTCTCGGTTTTACATTGATCCTTTAACTCTCGGTTTAACTGAACCATGTAATCCTGCACAATTCAGGCATAAAAAAAGAGAGTTACTTTCGTGTAACTCTCTGATTTCTAAGTGATCCGCTTGGGGCTTTCACCGTAGCGGTCTATATCTTTGATTTATAAGCTCTTGTAAACCTTGAAAAATTGTACCGTAACGAATTAGTAACGATTTATAGGAACGCTTGTTGTCAGTGAGAGGCATTCGTTTGTCAGCCGTTCTCTGATGCCGCAAAGGTAGAGCATTACTTTTTATTTTCCAAACATTTGATTATTAAATCTTTAAAAAAGATCCCCAGTGCAAGGGGCGAACCTATATATATGGATAGGTTTGCCCCTTGCACCGGGCGGATGCTGCATCAGTCCTACAGCCTTGCCGTCCGCCTCGATACCGCCGTTTATGTGAAGCGGTTCCCCCTCCTTTTTTCGCTGGACCGAAAAAATCATGGTGTAGTACACGTATAGTATCCCATGCGCTGCCTTTTATTGTTATTCTTTTGCAGCAAACATTGAAAATTAAGTTTGTTATGGAAGTTATTACATTTGAAAGTGAAGCGTATAAAGCGCTTGTAGGGAAGATTGAAAAAATCGCCGGGTATGTAGCCGAAGCGCAGCTGCCTTCGGAAGAAAAAAAGGAGGCTTGGCTGGACAGCAACCAACTGGCGGAAGCGTTGGGGATCAGTACACGTACATTGCAACGCCTGAGGGATGAAAACCTGATCAGCTACTCCATGCTGCGTGGACGGTGTATGTACAAGCTGTCGGAGGTCGAACGCTGTCTGGAAGAGCGTACCATTCGGTGCAAGCCTCAAACATTGGAGGATTTTCGCAAGAACTACCTAACGAGAACCGGCAATGATAAGAAAGGATGATATACTGAAAATGACGGAAAAGGGCATTTCCGTATTCCGCTATTACCTGCCGGTGGACTTCAAGGTGGGAAAGAACTTCCTGAACCCTTTTTATAAGGATACGAAGGCTTCGTGCAATATTTATTACGAACGCAAGGCCGGTGTGTTTAAAATGAAGGATTTCGGGAACGAGGATTATTCGGGGGACTGCTTTGAACTGGTGGGCAGGCTGAACGGCCTTAGCTGCAAGGAGCCTAAAGAGTTTGTCGAGATCATGGAAATGATAAACCGTGATCTGCATTTGGGGCTGTCCGCACATGAGGAATATCATGTGAGCCATAGCAAAGTACCCCAAAAGAGTGAAGTGGTATCGGAAGAACCGAAAGCGAAAAGCGTCCGGCCTTATACTGTCGTGCAAAAGCCCTTTACGGCTGCGGAACTTGCCTTTTGGAGCAAATCGGGAATCGGGGAAAATGTTCTGAAAGCGTACCGGACGGTATCGCTGAAGAAGTTCAGCAGCGAGAACCAGGAAAGGAAGCCTTTTTCCTGCATGACAAGCGTCGATGAACCGATGTTCGGATATATGGGGAAACAGCATATCAAGGTTTACCGTCCGTGTTCACAAATGCGGTTCCTGTATGCCGGTGATTTTGGCGACAACTACTGTTTCGGGCTGGAGCAGCTGCCGGCAAAGGGTGATCTGCTCTTTATCACAGGCGGGGAAAAGGATGTAATGAGTCTGGCGGCACACGGCTTCCATGCGATCTGTTTCAATTCGGAAACGGCTTTTATCCCTGCGGCTGTCATACACCGACTTTCGTTCCGGTTCAAACATATCATCCTCCTCTATGATGTGGACAGTACCGGGCTGAAAAGTTCGGCGAAGCGTGAAGAGGAGCTGAAGGAATACGGGGTTAAACGATTGTTGCTCCCGCTTGCCGGTACAAAGACGGAAAAGGATGTATCGGACTACTTCATGCTGGGGAACAGCCGTGAGGATTTGATAAAACTTTTTCTGGACTATCTGGAAACCTTATACAGTGAAACCATGTCGGCATTGAAATCCTGCGAGGTGGATTTCAACAACCCGCCTCCCATTGCACAGATGATCGTATCGGTAAATGACGTGCCTCTCGGAACTCAAGGCAACCTGCTTTGTATCACCGGCGGAGAAGGCACGGGAAAAAGTAACTATGTGGCGGCGCTGATTGCCGGTGCTATCCGTCCCACCGGAACGGATGTGGATGCGCTGGGCGTTACGCTCCACGAAAACAGCAGGAACAAGGCGGTACTGTTCTATGACACGGAACAGAGCGAAGTACAGCTGTATAAGAATATCAGCAACCTGCTGCGGCGATGCGGACGTGAGGCGATGCCGGAATGGTTCAAGGCGTATTGCCTTACGGGAATGAGCCGGAAAGAACGCCTGCTTTCCATTATCCAGAGCTTGGACAAGTACCATTATCAATACGGCGGTGTTCATCTGGTGGTGATAGACGGGATTGCGGATTTGATAAAATGCGCCAACGATGAAGCGGAGAGCATAGCCGTCGTGGAAGAACTCTACCGGCTGGCCGGTATCTACAAGACGTGTATCGTAACGGTACTGCATTTTATCCCCAACGGGCTGAAGCTGAGGGGACACTTGGGAAGCGAGTTGCAGCGGAAGGCTGCGGCGATCCTTTCCATAGAGAAGGACAGCGATTCGGCCGTATCGGTGGTGAAGGCTCTGAAAGTAAGGGATGGAAGTCCGCTGGATGTGCCTATCATGCAGTTTTCGTGGGATAAGGAAAAGGCCATGCACGTCTATCTGGGCGAAAAGCCGAAAGAGGAAAAGGACAAGCGTAAAGAGGACGAGCTTGTAGCGGTGGCCAAAGAGGTATTCAGCCGGAGGCGCTTTGTTACTTATGTGGAGCTTGCGGAAGAAATCCAGTCGATACTGGAGGTGAAGGAACGCACGGCGAAAAGCTACATCAAGTTCATGCGTGAGAAAGAAATCATTCTGAAATCATCCGATAACCAAAGCTATTATGTTATCGGGAACTTTTAAGGAGGAAAGCGTATGTTAGTAGATAAAACGGAATTTGAAGCATGGATGGAACGTATCATGGGTGAGCTGTACCGCATCTCACGGAAGCTGGACAAGGCGGAAACGAGGGAAAAGCACCTGAACTACCTGAACGGAGAGCGTCTGTACGACAATCAGGAAGTATGCCTGTTGTTGCGCATCAGCAAACGCACGCTGCAACGATACCGGAATAACGGGGTGTTGAAGTTCTATTCGATATATCACAAGACATATTACAAGGAGTCGGACTTGCACGAGTTCATCCGCAACAACTTCGACGAGAACGAGATAAAACGGCAGGCACGTGAGGACAAGCTGTCCGAGAGCTATCCGCTGCCGAAAGAATAAGTCCATGTTTTTGCTTTGTACCGGTGAAACTACTGCCGTGAGGCAGGAAATCCCAAACTGCGCATTGGTGTTTGTCATGGCAATGACTTCATACAGTTGTGAAACAGGATGAAGTTTCTTTTCTTGTTCGAATGGTGATACTCCAAAGGACAGCGGTCCGGAGGGGTATCATTTTTTATGTGTGCACCTAAAAATGTTCCAGTTTTGTGGCGTAAAAACTGGAACATTTATTATCTTTGCCTTTGTAATACAGAAAGATATTTTTATGGTTATAACAAGAGAAGTGCAAAAACGGATTGAGAACTTCCAACCTGATTATGTTTTCACATATCAGGATCTCAATTTACCTATTGAACGAAGTGAAAGCGTTATCAAAATGCTGAATCGTTTGGTAGCTGAAGGTGTTATTGCCAAAATCTCAAAAGGGCGTTTCTATAAACCTAAAAGAAGTATTTTCGGAGTTCTAAAACCTAAACAGGAAGAAATAGTAAAGGATCTGCTTGAAAAGGATGGAGAGGTTATTGGCTACATAACCGGATACTCGGTTTTTAATCGGTTAGGATTGACCACGCAAGTACCAAATATCATCCAAATTGGTACGAATGTACGTAAGAACAAAAAGGTAAGAGGAATATTTACGATCAGCTTTGTGATGCAATCTAATTTCATAACGAAGGAAAATATACCTCTATTACAGTTATTAGATGTCATTAAGTTTATAAAAGAGATACCTGATACGACTATTAGTCAATCATGTAAACGTATCATAGCTATTATTCAGGATTTGAACAAGAAAGATAGGGATAATTTACTTGTACTTGCAGAAAAATATCCTCCGGTGGTGCGTGCCTTACTTGGAGCGATAATTGAAAACATATACGGTACAAACAAAGCATTGTCATTATGGAATACACTAAATCCTCTTACCTCCTACAAGGTAGGGATTGAGGAACAAGTATTACCTGAAATAAAGAAATGGAGGATTGAATGAAATTGGATCAACAACCAGAACTGCTGGCTGATGCAGTCAGAGCGACATCAGAATATTATCATATAGCACCGGTCTATATTGAAAAAGATTATTGGATTAGTAAAATATTGCAGCAATTATCTCGTAGCATTTATGCAAATAATACGGTTTTCAAAGGTGGAACTTCACTTTCAAAAGGATATGGACTGATTAAACGATTCTCTGAGGATGTAGATGTTGCCGTACTAACGGGAGAATTAAGCGGGAATCAGATAAAAACGCTTATTACCAAAGTTTGTAAGGAAATGACACAGGGGCTACAAGAACAAGATGTTCCGGAACTTACAAGTAAAGGTTCACGATATAGAAAGACACTATATCAATATCCCACATCAGTACATGATCCTTTGTATAGTTTTGTGGCAAATCGTGTCATTGTGGAAATTAATTCTTTTGCAAACCCTTATCCTTATGTAAAAAGGCAGATAAGGAGTTTTATTACATCATATCTGGAGGAAAATAGTATGCAATCTTTGATTGAAGAATATGATTTGCATTCGTTTGAGTTAAATATACTGGATAAACGTAGAACACTATGTGAAAAAGTTGTTTCACTATTGCGTTTCTCTTTTATGGATAATCCTGTTGAGGGATTAGGTAGTAAAATCCGGCATTTTTATGACATCTATTATTTATTAAATGATGCAGAGTGTATGGAATATGTAAAAGGCGATTTTATGAATGATACCAAAGAGTTGATAGAACATGACAAAGAGGCTTTTGATGTTCCAGAAAAATGGAAAGATACTCCAATCAGTGAAGCTCCTTTGCTAAATTCATTTGATGAGTTGTGGAAAGAGCTAAGTGGATTGTATGAGAAGGAATTAAAGGCATTAGCCTATAGTCAAATACCTAAAAGTATAGATTTAAAAATGAAGGTGAACGAGTTTTTAATCCAATTAAAACAAAAATAATATATTTTTATAATGGCTGTATTG
>ENA-OURV01001920-OURV01001920.1-human-gut-metagenome-genome-assembly--contig:-NODE-1920-length-15425-cov-3.381913_pt1 | contig 15425 bp, 18 predicted proteins | sample MGYA00242141_ERZ509072 | MGnify/ENA primary metagenome ERZ509072 (study PRJEB26280, sample SAMEA2338763) | human gut metagenome | biome: human gut; feature: human-associated habitat; material: faeces... | reverse complement strand
TCGGCGGGAGCATGGACAACATGATCGCATACAACACCCCGTTTGCAAGGGAGTGCGCCGCAAAGGGAATTGTCCTTGCCTACACCTTCCCCGGACCGTGGAGCTGGATGAACACCGGCGCCGTCCGGATGACCGACCTCATGGTGGATGCGTTCATGGACAGATACGGCTGGCAGAGCGAGGATGATTTTTCACTCGTCGCCATCGGAGGGAGCATGGGCGGCTCCGGAGCGCTTATCTATGCCGCCGATTCGAGGCACACCGTTGATGCCTGCGTGGCTCACTGCCCGTGCTATGACGTCAAGGAGTGCTTCTCGACAAAGGATGTATTCCCCCGCGCGTTCGTCAGCGCCATAAGCGCCTACGGAATGCCGATAAGCGAGGCGCTTGAGACGATCTCTCCCGCCCACCGCCTGAAGGATCTGCCGAAGATACCCTATATCGTCACCGGCGACGAATTCGACGACTGTTTCCCGCTGAAGGGCACCGAAAAGTTCGTCTCCGACATGAAAAATGCCGGTCTTGACGTGACATATATGTTCCTCAAGGGCAAGAGCCACGGCGAGATATCCGATGCCGACCGTGCGGCGGTGAATGAGTTTATTTTCAGGATGGGCGAAGGCAAATGACCGCGGAATGAACATCGGAAGGCAATAACAGCAAAAAACTCCCCCTCCCCGCCGCCTCACGGCAAAAGGGAAGGGGGGATGTTCGCATTATTGAGCCGGTTCTGACCGGTGAGCCGGGGAGGGAAGGCGGGAGGTTAAGCCTTTACCCCGAAGATGTGCTTTGGGGGAACTGCGTCGTGGTGTCTGTCCTTGTTCCTGTTGACGAAGTAGACGATGAGGTTGCCGACGACGAGGACGATGTTCCAGATGTAGACCAGCAGGACGTAGTTGATGTTTCCGGTGTATATCTTTGCGCTGATTCCGGCGATGTAGCCGATGATGATGAGGACGGTGAACATCAGGCTCATGCCCTTTGCAGTGCCGGAGCGGATATTTTTGATGAGGGATACGGGCCATGAAAGTCCGAAACAGAGAAGCATGAGAGCTTCAAGAAAGTCAGCCATAACTAAAAACCTTTCGTTTTTTCTTTTTGCACATATATTATACCATTGACAAATGATAATGTCCAATATATAATTAATATGAAAACGATATATTTTGAGTTATCGTTTTGATATATGCGTCACCGTGACGAAACAACCGGAGGATGAAATGGAACTTACACAGCTGAAATACTTTCTCTGCGCCGCAAAGAATCAGCACATCACAAAAAGCGCAGAAATGCTTCACATTGCGCAGCCTGCGCTGACAAAATCGATAAAATCGCTTGAGGAGGAGCTGGGAGTGCCGCTGTTTGCGAAATCCGGGCGGAATATCGTGCTGACGCAGTGCGGAAGGTACTTTGAGGAGCGGCTTGAGCCTTTGATAGCGTCACTGGATTCGCTCCCTCATGAGGTGCGGCGTATGGCGGAGCGCGAGGGCGAGACGGTCAGGATCTGTGTTCAGTCGGCGTCAATGCCGGTGACCGAGGCGGTCGTGAACTTCAGAAGAGAGCATCCCTCGGTCAACTTTCAGATAACGAGGGAGATGACGGACGGGCTTTACGATATTATCGTTACTACCAAAATGCCCTCGTCGCCTCTCCCCGCCGGGAAGTCGGAGGTTATCGACGAGGAGATCTTTCTTGCCGTTCCCGACCTGCCGGAGTTCCGCGGGAGGGATTCGATAGAGCTTGCCGAGCTGCGTGACAGAGGGTTCGTGTCGCTTATCGGGTCAAGATATCTCCGTGTCATCTGCGACCGCTTCTGCCATACAGCCGGCTTTGAACCCGACGTCATATTCGAGAGCGACAGCCCGGATGCGGCGAAAAACATGATAGAGGCGGGACTCGGCGTCGGATTCTGGCCGGAGTACTCATGGGGGCGTCACCCGGAGGGCGGGATCAGACTGCTGCACTCGTCCTACCCGGAGTGCCGCAGAGAGCTTGTCATAGCCATCAGCCCGTCGGGAATTGAGCGCGGTCAGTGGGCAGGCGAGGTGTACCGGTACATGAAAAGCGTGATCGGAAGGACGCGGAAAAACGGATAACAGCCGCTCCGGTCGGTGCGTTGCGTGTCGGCGCAAAAAAACGCGCCGGGGTGTTGACAAACAGATCCCGGCGTGATATAATAGGGGTGTAAAGGGCATCCGGCGTACGGTTGCTCCTCACTAAAGGGATTACTTAAGAAGTAACCGTCTCAGTTTGGAAGCAGAGGGCGGTTATTTCTTTTTGCTGTTGCGAGTGATAAGTGCGAACACCGTGACACAAAGTGCGACGGTATCGATAAGTATCCCGACAAGAGTGAGAAGCTCATCCAAAGTGACATACACCGTTACCACCTCCTCCCGGAGTCATCTGGGAGGAAACAATAAAAAGTTTTTCACGTTCCTCCCGTCAAAAGTGTCTGACCCTTAACGCGAGGAGCACGGAAACGATCCCTTTTTGAGGGAAAGCCGCCGTTTAACCGTCCGTTTTTACCCGGAGCCCTTTACGGGAGTTATTATGTCACAGTCTGTCGGAAGCTGTCAATAGTTTCCGGCGGTTTTGTATTCTGCCCGAAGAGTAATCCGGAACCGATCCGCGCTTTTTTCCGTGTGAAGGTTTCGTGAAAATACTTGACAGGCTGAGACGGTGTGAGTATAATATTGTTAGCATTCAAACAATAAGGAGAAAAGAGATGGGACCGGGAGGATTCATGCCGCCGCCCCCGCCGGGGGACGAAAATCGAAAAAACCGGGAGCCGAAGCCGAAGAGTCTGCGGGAGGTTCCGGGGTACATATGGAGGACGGGGACGAAGTTCTGTTACCGTCTGCTTTACATTTTCCGCCTTGTGTGGGAGACGCGTCCGTGGATACTGTTCGTGATGATGTTCATGGCGCTGTTCAACGGGATCATGCCGATAGTCGGGGCAACGATATCGGCAAAGCTGCTCAACACGCTGTCCGACGCGTATTCGATCGCGGTGAACGGCGGAGAGGTTATCTTTGCCGGGATAATGGCGATTCTGCTGTTCTATTTCGGATATCTGTTCATAAACCGCATTGTGGCGCAGATAAGCTCCATCATCATGAACATAGCCGGAGAGCTCGTTGTCAACCATGTAAACGTCAGGATAATGACCAAGGCAAAGGAGATCGACCTTGCCGACTACGACCGCCCGGACTTTTACGAAAAGCTGGAGAATGCCTCGCGCGAAGCGGGACACCGTCCGATACAGATACTCAACGCCGGGTTCACGATAATCAGCACGGTTATCAGCATGGTGTCGTTCATCGTCGTGCTCTGGGGAGTAAGTCCGGCGGCACCGGTTGTCATAGCTCTGCTCAGCATTCCCTCTGCGGTGATCAGCTTTGTCTACCGCAGGAAAAATTTTCTCTATATGCGCCGCCGCTCAAAGGACAGGCGCATGATGAGCTATTATTCCGGGCTTATGACCAACAAGGACATGGTCAAGGAGGTCAGAATGTTCGGGCTGTCCGATACCTTCATCGACAGGTACAACGGCGTATTTTCGAAGTATTTCGGCGGGCTGAAGAAGCTGTTCCTTCAGGAGGGCGGGCTTCAGATCGGGGTTTCGTTCGTCTCTACGGTCGTCAACTGCCTGCTGTTTATCTATATCGCCCGCGGGGTGGCGAGGGGAGAGTATCAGGTCGGTGACTTCTCGCTCTACACCGGTGCGCTTACCAGCATTGCCGCCGGAATCGGCACGTTTATCTCGACGACCGCATCGATATACGAGGGGACGCTTTTCATCGACAACATGATTACCTTCATGAACGAAGAGAGGACGGTAGTCCCGTCGCTGCCCGAGCCGAGAAAGGTGAACCGTCATGCCGCGCACGAATTTGAGTTCCGCGACGTTTCCTTCCGATATCCCGGCACGGAGCGCGACGTCATCAGCCACGTGAATCTGACCGTGAAGGCCGGAGACACGGTTGTGCTTGTCGGACTGAACGGTGCCGGCAAGACGACGCTTATCAAGCTTCTGACGCGGCTCTACGACCCGACGGAGGGCGTTATCCTCCTTGACGGTCACGATATCAGGGAATACGGCGTAGAGGAGCTCTATTCGATGTTCGGGATCATTTTCCAGGATTTCGGCAAGTATGCAGTCACGGTCAGGGAGAACATCATGTTCGGTCAGATAAGCCGCGAAGAGGACGACGCCGTCATCCGCCGCGCGGCAGAGGAGAGCAACTCGGCAGGGTTCATCGAGGCGCTTCCGAAAAAATATGACACCCCGCTCATGAGGTATTTCGAGCCGGACGGGATCGAGCTCTCGATAGGGCAGTGGCAGAAGCTGTCGATAGCGCGCGCGTTTTACAGCGACACCGACGTGCTTATCCTTGACGAGCCGACGGCATCCCTTGACGCGATTGCGGAGCAGGAGATATACCGCCAGTTTGACGAGCTGCGCCGCGACCGGACGACGATATTCGTGTCGCATCGCCTTTCAAGCGCAACGACAGCCGATATGATCGTCGTTCTTGAAAACGGGAAGGTGGTCGAGACCGGCACGCACAGCGAGCTCATGCGCGCAGGGAAACAGTACTGCCGTCTCTTCTCGGCCCAGGCAGAGAGGTATCTGACAAAAGAGCAGGAAGGGTCGCCGCAGCCTCCGGGGGGGAATTCCGGGGGAAACCGGCGGGACGACACGGCGGGGAAAATATAGTATAATAATTCCGTGAAAAGCTTTTCACGGAAAGGAATGATGCTATGGGAAGAAAAAAATCCCTCCCGGAGGACGGAAAGATTGTGTCGGAGCTTGCGGAGATAGCCTTTTCGGCTGAAGAAAAGACCGCAGACCGCCTCCGCGCCCTCGGTCAGCTTTCGGATGCGCTGAAAGCCGGAGAAAACGTGGATGACGCGCTGAAAAAGCTCGATGAGGTGCTTTCGGAGCTGTGATGCTTCATAGGTTCTGAGCCCGTTTCCGTATCGTCAGAAACCGGACATCGGGTAAAAAACCCGATGTCCGGTTTCTGTTATATCCCGATGATGTTCCGCACAACCGTCCATATGACGAGCAGCACAAGAAATGTGATGTTCAGCCATTCCGGAAAAGGAGACGATGCCCGTTTTCCGGTCTTTATGTAGCTCCCTGCCGATGAGACGGAAACCGCCGCTACGTACCCGGCTATGGCAGGCATGAAGGGGTTGCATCTCATTGCGCCGGCGAAGTCAAGCCGCAGAAGTGCGCGGCAGGCTCCAGAAAAACCGCAGCCGGGGCATTTCAGTCCGGTCAGCCGCTTTACCGGGCAGACGGTGAAGCCCAGCCGGAACGGCAGCCACATGAGAAGGAGAAAGAGCAGCAACGCTCCGAGTGCGAAAACTCCGGTTGTCACTGCTCTTTTTCCGGCTCCGTTACGCCTTGTTGATTTCGTTCTGGACAATTCCGATGAGAACGATCGGTATGAACAGACCGAGGATGATGTAGAGAACGTTATTGTCGGAGGTGATTCCGCGGCGGGCATTGAGGCTGTCGATGCACTTTGCCGAATCATATCCGAACAGCGCGTACCCGACCGTTCCGAGGAAGATGGAGAGGAGCAGGATTGCCATCGGGGAGAGCTGGCTCTGTCCGCTTTCCTTCTGGAGCTCGTTTGAAGTGGTGTACATCCAGTACCAGCCGTAGATACCGCAGGTCACGAGTGTGAGGATGATTACCGTTGCAACGCTTCTTTTTGTCATTGTTCTGTACCTCTGAATATAAAATATGGTGCTTTAATTATGTCAGTAATTGACCTGTATGTCAATAGACTGTTAAATTTTTTTTGCGGGAATCCTGGGGCAAAGATATTTCGGAATATACTCTCAGCAATCGGATGAGCGCGGAAGGCCGACGGAATGTGCATAAGAAGATAAACGAATTAAGAAGGTGTAACACCGTTGGTGATGAGAGAGGAGTATTATATTTCGCAAGGGCTATTTTTTCCGAAAAAGGCGTAAAAAACAATCTGTGAGGAATATTTGCTCTTTCGTAAATGACATAAAGTTGATCTTTTGTGCAAGTGCTGCAACCCGGTTGCAAAGATCTATCGCCATCACAAAAAGAACTCTGCCTCTTACTGCTCGGACAACCGTCTTATTTGTTATTTCAATAGGGACGTCGTTGAGATTAAAAGCATACATAGCCAATGGAAACTTGTGGCGAACGATGAGGGGAGCATAGATCTGTATTATAAGAACACACGCTTCAAGAAGAAAGATGTTGACAGCCCGGTATGGGGTTACCACCTTCAGAAAGCCTTTTACAAGGATATGACCTCATTTTTGAAGTATATCGTTGACCACGATAAATATCGCTTCTCATATCTCGATAAACCTTTGAAGCCAAAGGGCGGCAAGAAGCCCCCGGTTAAGGGAACAAAGCGTTGGAGAGCCGAGCAAGAAAGACAGAAAAAACGTGACCGCCGTGCTGCGATCAAGAATGTTTACTATATTTTTGAGGAGTTGGATGCTGCGAGAGCTTCGGATGAGGTAAACTAATATGCCGGATAAAGAGCTTTCGCTTCTGGAGTGCGGTTACACTGAAGCTGATATTGAAACTGCTTCGCCCGACGATATGAACGTGTACTATTCAAAAGATAATCAGCAGAAATACGGAGTTGTAGGAATCAGAATAGCTTTGCTATAGGTTCATATTTTGAGGTAGTAGCGTTCATGGTTCGTACCTCCTTAGTGTGGGAAGCTCAATATACCACATTTCTTTTATGATAAATACGCAAAAGAAGAAAATCGGTGCGGAAATATATTTTTCTAACGATAAAGAAATGTTTGAGCGATTTAGGGCACACTCGGAGGAGATCGAGCAGGAGCTTGGAGTAAAAGCCGAATGGCGTACTGCAACAAAGGATTGTCGAATACTAATTCTGAACGATGGAGACGCGAAAAAAGGCCCCGATGCTTGGAGTACATATTTTGATTGGTTTTGTGATATTGGTGTACGCCTTCTGCCTTTCCTGAATGCTGCGGTGCAATTCGAGATTTGGTGCCGTTTACAGAAATGACACCGGAGGTCGTTCGTTCATACGATGATGATGTCGAAGATGAATAAAAGAGTGGCAAGGACACAAATCCTTGCCACTTTATTATCTGAAAAATTACCCGGTTTTTACCTTAAAAAACCAATTGTGGTCAAACATGTAGTCGGACCTAAAAAACGATGAAAAAAGCTCCCAATATGGATAAATAAAGGTAAACGCAAAATCACGAAAAAACGAGCATTTGCGAGAAAACAAGAGAAAACAAAAGAAAATCGGAGGTTCGATTGAACCTCCGATTTTGGTCTGAGTGACAAGACTTGAACTTGCGGCCTCTACCACCCCAAGATGCCCAGAACCGTAAAGCAGCGATTCTTGCGTGATTTTCGGTACTTTTCAGTCCGAAAACCATGCTTTCGTGTGCTCTCGTGAGCATTGTTTCCACACAGTCCGAATCCAACTATGGTCAAACATGTGGTCAAAGAATGCTTGCAAAATGGTGCGGAATATGCTATAATGAAGTTGCCGATATAGCCAAGAGATCGAGGTCGTCGGGCTCATAACCCGGAAGGTTGGCTTGACTCCAAATGCCACCTATATCGGTTTCATAGTATTTTATCTCCGAGAAGGAATACATCCTTGCTCGGAGTTTTTTATATTGTCGTATTGTAACTCTGTTTCGAAGAATTGTCAAGCGTTTTCGGTGTTCAAAAATTGAGCCGCGGTAAGCAAAGAAAAGGATTTCAAAAGCGCACCGATATGTAAGTACATATAACTCGGTACCAATATCGGTAATCGGTATCGGTTTGTTGCGAGAACGAGGAATAAAGAAATTATAAGGTCATTGAATTTTTTCAATAATAATATTGCAATTTGACGAAAAAAGTAGTATAATATAATTGAATAAAAATACTTGCTTTTATGAGGTGGAAAATGGCTGCAAGCTATAAGAAACTTTTCAAATTACTTATCGACCGCGAGATGAAGAGCAAAGAGCTCGCTGCGAAGGCTGGAATCAGCCCGGCAACACTCGCAAAGATGAAGAAAGACGGAGCAACAGTGTCGAGTGATGTGCTGGTAAAGATATGCACGGCGCTTGATTGCAAGTTGGACGATATCGTTGAAATAGTACCTGAGAAGAATTAATAAAGGAGCCAATAATTATGGCGAGATGTTTGTATAATAGCGACTTCGCAACGTTCTTATATACAGATTCGGCTTCGATATACAGAATATTAGATGACAATTACCATGGCGAAGCACTGACCACTACAAGAGACGCGTGGAAAGCGGAGATCGACATTATGAAGAACGTGGTTTCTTCACTTAACACTGTTGATGGCCAAATTATCTTTGAATACGATATTCCTCGTCTTGGTAAAAGAATTGATGTTGTCCTCCTTTATCGCGGTGTTGTATTCTGCCTTGAATTTAAGGTTGGGGAGTCAAAAATTCTCGAAACGAATATTGACCAGGTCTTGGACTACGCTTTGGATCTGAAAAACTTCCATAAATTCAGTGAGAACAAGGTTATCGCCCCTATTTTAGTAGCTACGAATTATTCCAATCGCAGTACATCCATACAGATGTCGGTGTACGATGACAGAGTAATAAACCCATTGGTTACCGGAAAAGCAGGAATATCTGCTTTGATTGACAACGTGTTGGAAAAATTCCCGAGCGAAGCTCCGGTTCATAACGATTGGGTGATCAGTCCTTATGCACCTACGCCGACCATTGTTGAAGCTGCAAAAACACTTTATGAAAGTCATTCGGTTGAAAATATCACAAGGCATGAAGCGGATAAGGTTTCAACCGATGCAACGATCAAATATATCCTTGATGTGATACAGAAAAGCAAAATAAACGGAGAGAAAAGCATCTGCTTTGTGACAGGTGTACCCGGCGCAGGAAAAACACTTGTCGGTCTTGATGTTGCTGTAAAGCAGACCTATCAAGGAAATGATGCTCCTGTTGAAGACGAAGGCGCAGTATATCTTTCCGGAAACGGCCCGCTGGTTGCTGTGCTTACAGAAGCTCTCGCGAAAGATAATTATCAGAAATGTCGTGACAGAAACGAAAAGAAAAATCTTTCCGATTCTCGCAGAGAGGTAGGTAAGTTTATTCAAATCATTCACCGTTACCGTGATAACATGCTCGCTAAGATCAAAAATCCCGTTGAAAACGGAGTTTTGGAAATCGATCCCGAAAAAGCGGTGAAGCTTGCAGAATCCGGTTATGGAGAAGTGGAGCACGTCGCCATTTTCGACGAGGCACAGCGCTCATGGACTCACAAAAGGCTTGCAGATTATTTGAAGCGCGGCGGAACGTATGGTAACAAGCTGAAGGTTCCTAATTTCCCATTATCTGAGGCGGCTTTCTTGATATGGTCTCTCGATCAGAGAGAAGACTGGGCAACGATTGTTTGCCTTGTCGGTGGTGGTCAGGAGATCAATACCGGTGAAGCGGGAATTTCAGAGTGGATACATGCGCTGAATGACAAGTTCCCCCATTGGAAAGTATATATTTCTCCGAAGCTTACAGAGCCGGAATATGCCGAAGGTAAGGTTAACGAGCTGTTGGCGAAAAACGAAAACGTTACTTATTCAGAAGGCTTACATCTTGGCGTTTCTCTGCGTTCTTTTAGAGCAGAAAAGCTCTCTGCATTTGTTCATTCGATGCTCACCTTCAATCCCGATGCAGCAGAATTGTATAAAGAAATTAAAGACAGATATCCCATTGTCTTAACACGAGATATGGAAACTGCAAAGAGATGGCTTCATAGTAAAGTCAGAGGAACGGAACGGACAGGCGTACTCGTAACCAAAGAGGCCGCGCGATTCAAGCCTTTGGGTATACACATTCTTCCCTCGGGTGATGAGAACGCAGTTCATTGGTTCCTTGAAGACAAAATTGATACAAGAGCTTCCAATTATCTTGAAGATGCAGCTACCGAAATTCAAGTGCAGGGATTGGAGCTTGATTATACCTGTGTGCTGTGGGATGCTGATATGAGATGCGACAACGGCAAATGGCGTTATTACACGTTTAATGGCAAAACAGCGTGGAATGAAAAAATACCCGATACCGAGAACAAGCAAGAGCAGATCAAATATATGCTCAATGCCTATCGTGTTCTTCTCACAAGAGCAAGGGCGGGCATGGTGATTTGTGTTCCGGCAGGTAATCCAAATAAGAATCCAAGTGGATTTTGGGAGGATAGCACTCGTTTGCCTAAGTTCTACGATGGAACCTATCAATACTTAAAGAGTTTAGGAATTGAAGAAATATGAAAATAATCGAAGTAGTAGCAGCCCTCATTTGGCAGGGCAATAAATTCATGATCTGCCAAAGACCGGCGCACAAGGCGAGAGGTCTCCTTTGGGAGTTTGTTGGCGGCAAAGTTGAACCAGGAGAAACAAAAGAACAGGCGCTCCTCCGCGAGTGCCAAGAAGAACTTTCCGTGACGATTTCTGTCGACGATGTGTTTATGGACGTTGTTCACAAGTATCCCGACATCATGGTGCATCTGACTTTGTTCAACGCCACTATAGCTGAAGGTGAACCGCAGAAGCTGGAGCACAACGATATCCAATGGATCACGCCGAGTGAGATACCAAACTATGAGTTCTGCCCGGCAGATGAAGAGATCTTAAAGAAAATTATCGAGGTACACCTATGATTATCGAGCTTGCGCAAGGCAAGGACGAGCAGAAAATAGCCAAGCTTGACAGTCACATCCCGTTACCGCGCTTGGGTGAGTGTATTGGGAACGGTCAAGTCTATGTGCTCAAGGACAATTCTATCAAAAACGGTGTGCAGAATCATCATCTGAAAGATCCTGTCGTTGGTGTTCTGCGTTTCAGCCTTTTCTGGCAGACCATCCCGTTTCTTGATCTCTTGTACATCGATGAGGCGTACCGCAGCCAAGGCTTCGGTACGCAAATGATGCACGAGTGGGAAACGGCAATGGCAGCTTGCGGATATGAATATGTGATGACAAGCACACAAGCCGATGAGCAGGCGTGGCGGTTCTACGAAAAGCTCGGATACCGCAAGGTCGGCGCCTTCTTCCCACCCGAGCAGGAAGCCGAAGAATGGATGTATCTCAAACGGTTAAGACCGTAGGATTGAAAAAATCATATAATTAAACATTAAGGAGAAAATGTTATGCGTAAAAATTTCGGAGCAAAAACCTGGCTTTATCCCATGCCCGTGCTTATCGTCGGTACATATGATGAAAACGGCAACCCCAACGCCATGAATGCGGCGTGGGGTGGTATTTACGACACAAATCAGGTCATGATCTGCCTTTTGGATGACCACAGGACCACAGAGAATATCAAGAAAACAGGCGCGTTCACTGTCAGCTTTGCCACGGCGAACACGGTCGTACCCTGCGATTACGTCGGCATCGTTTCGGCAAACGACGTTCCCGATAAGTTCACGCGTGCAGGATTTCACGCCCAAAAAAGCGAGCACGTCAACGCTCCCATCATCGAGGAGCTTCCCATGACGGTGGAGTGCAGACTCCTCAAATTCAACGAGGACGGCATCTGCATCGGCGAGATTGTCAACATCTCCGCTGACGAGAGCATCCTCGGCGAAAACGGCAAGATCGACGCGAAAAAGCTCGATCCGATTATTTACGACAGTGTAACGCACGCCTATTGGAACCTCGGCGAAAAGGTCGGACAGGCATTCTCGGACGGAAAGAAGATCAAATAATATGTTCAATTTCAAAAATAAGATCGCCGTTGTAACGGGTGGTGCACGGGGCATTGGCAAGTGCATCCGCGAGCAGTTTGAGGCGGCGGGAGCGACGGTATGCGTCATCGATTTACTCCCGAACGATTATTTTGTCGGCGACCTTGCGGACAAGGCAACTCTTGAGAGATTTGCCGCAAAGGTGATTGCAGAGCGCGGTCATGTCGATTATCTGATCAACAACGCCGCACCCAAAATGTGCGGCATTGAGAACTGCAGCTACGAGGACTTTGAATACGCTTTGAAGGTCGGTGTGACCGCGCCGTTTTATCTTTCCAAGCTCTTCGCACCGCATTTTTCCGAGGGGGCAAGCATTGTCAATATCTCCTCCTCTCGCGACCGGATGAGCCAACCGCAGACCGAGAGCTACACGGCGGCAAAGGGCGGTATCTCTGCGCTCACGCACGGCATGGCGGTCAGTTTTGCGGGCAAGGTGAGGGTCAATTCTATCTCGCCCGGATGGATCGACAATAATTACAGCGTTTACAAAGGCGCAGATGCCGTGCAGCAGCCGGTAGGCAGGGTTGGAAATCCACCCGATATCGCCAATATGGTGCTGTATCTCTGCTCGGATATGGCAGGCTTCATCACGGGCGAGAATATCTGCATTGACGGCGGGATGACTCGTCAGATGATCTACCACGGCGATCATGGGTGGATGCTTCATAAGGAATAGAATGAATAAGATTATCGTGATCGGTTGCCCGGGAAGTGGCAAGACCGCCTTTTCGGAGAAGCTCCGTGATAAGACCGGGCTACCGTTGTTTTACCTTGATGCTATTTGGCACAAACCCGATAGAACGCATATTTCAAGAGAAGAGTATGACGCCCGCTTTGCCGAGATACTTGCGTTGGACTCTTGGATGATTGACGGCAACTACAGCCGTACTCTTGAAAGAAGAATTTCAGCTTGCGATACAGTATTTCTTTTCGATTTGCCTGTCGAGGTCTGTCTTGAGGGGGCTGTCTCCCGTCTTGGTAAAGGACGCTATGATATGCCGTGGATTGACACCGAACTTGACTCAAAGTTTGAACAAGAGATCATGGAATTTCCGGTCAAAAATCTGCCAACTGTGTATGTCCTGATCGACAAATATAAGGACGGTAAAACAGTCGTTATATTTAAGAGTCGTGAAGAAGCAGACGAGTTTGTTCGGCGGATAGAACCAAACAAAGCTGCCGGGCATTGACTGCCGTAAGGGAGAGTATGATGATAAAAGAACTTATGCATGACCCCATCTTCCTTGAAGGGAAGTCGGAGGTCGCTACCAAAGAAGATCTGCAGGTCGCGCAGGACTTGCTTGATACGCTGATGGCGCACAAGAAAAGCTGTGTTGGCATGGCGGCGAATATGATTGGTGTGCGTAAGCGCATTATCGCCTTTGTTCGTCAAATGTATTATCAAAAAGGCGATAAAGAACTCTATGCAATGTCTATCATTTTTGATTTCAGTTACACCAAAAAGATGGAAAGACGACTTGATAATTTAATTTTTAGAATTTACAAGGTTGAAATTGAAAAGGTAAAAGAAGAGTAATAAAAGTTAAAAAATTTCCCACAAAACAACCCCAAAATCTCCGCAAGTGGCAAACATGTGGTCAAAGGCGAAAAATGGGCTTGTCCAACCCTCGAAGCAGGGAAGAACAAGCCCATTATGATTATCGTGAAAACGCGAGATTTCAAGAGATTTTGCGAGATAAATAAAGAAAAATCGGGAATCTTACGACTCCCGATTTTGGTGCGGATGTTCTTAACCAACCTAAAATTTCACACTTAAAATCCGGCTAAAGACTCACATGTTTCCCCGTACATTTGCCGACACTCTGCCTCTTTGATATGATGATAGCACAAGATTTTAAGGAGGTCAAGATAATATGGAAAAGTACAAATATAACGAAAGCAACGGGCTATGGTATGAGCTACAGGGCGATTATTACCTGCCGTGTTTGAAACTACCGGAGGAAGAACAGGTGCATATCGGTATATGGGGGCAGCGGCACTTGAATTATCTGCGAGAAAACAAGCGGGTTCTTCTCTCCGGCTTGCAGCTCAGTGGCAAATTGAATAGTTACCTTGCTGATATTGACAAACAGGCAGCAGAAATGTGTTCCCGGCTGGTTAAGCAGATGGCAGAGCGTGAGGGTATAACAGAACAGCTCAAAGCAGAGAATCAAATGGAATGGGTTCGCCAAATGAATAACATACGAAACAGAGCAAACGAAATGGTATTACGTGAACTTATATATAATGCATAGATGAACTTGGGGACGGTTTTACTGCCGTTCCCATTGTTATTGCTTATTCTGCGTATAACAATGCAGAAATAACCGTCCCATTTTTTATCCTTTCTTGGTCCAACTTTTTGTCCGCATCCCCAGGTGTTCAATTTGACCGCTATATTCACCCCGGCTTTGAAAAAGCAAGAGCCGACCCGAATTGCAAGCTTTTGTTAGCCGATTTTGTCAACGATATCCTTGATGATACGGATATCCGCTGATGAAATCGGCTCGTCAAACTCCGCAAAGGTATTGGACGCTACTGCCCGTCCCATCAGTTTATGATACCACAAAAGCCCCAACGCATACCGACCGAGTCCCAGCAATACATGGTATGTATCGCGATGCACCTTGGGTATCCCGTTCTCTAACAGGGCCTCCATCAACTCGCCCGACGGAATCAGCCCATCCGCTGAAATCGCTTCGGCGGCCTTGGCATACGCCGCCTTGACATCGTCGAGCATCTCCTGCGGGCGTGCATACTTCAATTCTTCGCAAAGCCGTGCGCTGTTCTCCTCATACGCCCAAGTCTGATGAATGTATAGCTTGGATTCAGGACGATACCGCCGGACGTATGCTGCCAACTCATCGAGATAAGGCTGATAGGTATCATATCGCGGTGCCTCTTGGCTCACCTGCTGCAAGGTAACCACATCCCATGTGTCGCTTTCGAGTGCTTCGCGGATCGAAACAAAAAACCCGGTCACTTCTCCGTTGAATTCCAACGAATATGCCCTCTTATCCTCCAGCATATTCTGATAATGGGTGCTTAAAGAACAACCACCGATATACAGATTTACCACTTTCAGGTCGACATCGTCCGCCTTGGCAATTTGATGCAGATATCGTGTGGCATCCTGTGAAAAGCTGTTGCCGATCGCTAATACTTTCAAGTTCATTTAATCCTTTCTTAACTCGTACCGCACGTCCGCATCAAAACGGCCGCCGGATTTTGATCCTGAGCTTACCATGTGTGTTGTCCCATAGGCAATCCAATCGTGCCCGCTTTGTGTGTAATCAGATAATCATCTGTGCCTGCTCGGTGAGAGTGTCGCCGGTCAGCAGCAGGGTCTTCACCTCGAATTTACCGAAATGCAGATCGGCGGTGGCGCCGCCGCAGGTGAAGGTGGCATCCGCCTCGTCCTCGCTGCCGTTGTAGAGCCGCACCACGAAGCCGTCAGCGGTCTCCGCCTTTTTCAGCGCTTCCAGCGTCACATCGGGGTTGCTGATGCAGACGGCGCATGGAGTGGGCGCGGCAGAGCCGTCGGGGAAGATGTTGAGAGCATAGGGCGGCTGGTTGAATGCCTCCGCCAGCCGGTGCCACTCGTTCTCCGCCGCCGGGATCAGCCGGAAG
>ENA-OURV01001917-OURV01001917.1-human-gut-metagenome-genome-assembly--contig:-NODE-1917-length-15436-cov-16.183148_pt1 | contig 15436 bp, 15 predicted proteins | sample MGYA00242141_ERZ509072 | MGnify/ENA primary metagenome ERZ509072 (study PRJEB26280, sample SAMEA2338763) | human gut metagenome | biome: human gut; feature: human-associated habitat; material: faeces... | reverse complement strand
AAACATATCCAACATCACCAGAAACAAGTTCTTTTACCTTTTCTTCTTTTGGAGTTGATACACCAAGTTCTGTTACTTCGTGACTTGCTCCTGTACTCATAAATCTTATTTTGTCTCCTACTTTTAATTTACCATCCACTATTCTAGTTTGGATAACTACTCCTCTATATGAATCAAATACACTATCAAAAATAAGTCCTCTAAGATTTGAATTTATTTCACCATTTGGGCATGGAATTCTATCTATTACTGCATCAAGTAACTTATCTATACCAAAACCTGTTTTTGCACTTGTCAAAATTATTTCGTCATCACTAAATCCAAGTACTTCTCTTAATTCTTTTTTTACTTTGTCAACATCAGCATTAGGTAAATCTATTTTATTTATTACTAAAGCTAAATATACATTTGCGAGTGTTTGTGCTTCTATTCCTTGTGCTGCATCAACTACTAAAATTGCTCCCTCACAAGCAGCTAAACTTCTTGATACTTCATATGTAAAATCCACGTGGCCTGGTGTATCTATTAAATGAAGTGTATAACCTTTATAATTTAATTTAACTGCATTAAGTTTTATTGTTATTCCTCTTTCTCTTTCAAGATCCATATTGTCAAGCATTTGATCTTTTGATTCTCTTTTTGTAACTGCACCCGTTAATTCAAGCATTCTATCTGCTATTGTACTTTTTCCATGATCTATATGCGCAATTATTGAAAAATTTCTTATTTTATCTTGATTCATATTTCTTCACCTAGAAATAATTATACAATAAATAAAAGAAACTAACAAGGTTTCATTTACTTGTTAGTTTACAATACTATTTACTATAGAATTTTTTACCATTAATGTATGAATAAAAATTATTAACACCATTTTCTGTTACATTAATATATAAGTCATTATATGAATTAAATGTTACATTCTTATCTAATGTTACTACAACTTTTTTCTCTTTTATGTTATAAAGCTCAACCTTATCATCATATTTTAGTTGTATTATATCACTAGGTATTGATGATGATACAAACACTTTTTCTATAATATTTTCTTTTAATACTTTTCCATTTTCAGCAAGCAGCATATATTTACCATCTTTATATACTTGCCAAAAATGAATTTTTTTATCATTTGTAATAATAGAAAAAATTGAATTTGAATCATAATCATCACTTACTTTTTCAAATTTTTTATTTATTATATATTCTAAAATATCTAAAATTAAATACTTTTCAAGCCATTTTCCATCAAATATTTTTATGTCATTTGTTCTTAATAAATTTATCAATTTTTCACATGTTATAAGTTCTTTATCAATCACAACGTTATTTGTTTCATTTAATAATAATCTTTTTACTAATTTTCGTGTATTTTTTCCTTTTTCTAAATCCATGTATATTTTAATATTATCATTTTCAAATTGTATTTTTCTGCCTATTATTTTGTGCTTATCCATTTTTTCTATATAATATGTTTTTATTGCAATCACCTCAATTGATTTTATGATAAATAAAATCACAATATTCCTTGAATTTTCTTACCATTTGTGGCATAATAAATATATTGAATTTGAAAAGAGGATTTAGGTAGAAATGAACAACAATTTAAAGAAACTAGAATATGATAAAATATTAGAAAAAATAGCACATTTTTGCAAAACATATTTAGGAAAAAAATATGCTTTTAATTTACGTCCATCACAAGATGTACAAGAAGTGCAAAAAAGCTTAAAAGAAACAAGTCAAGGTGTTGTATTAATTCAAAGAAACAGTACTCCACCAATTGGCGAAATAGCTGATATTACTATTTATTTAAAAACATTAGATGGTTGTGGTTCTTTAAGCATTAAAGCATTGATTGAATTACAAAATATTTTACAAATGGCTGAAGATTTAAAAGAATATTTTTCAAAGGATTTTTTATCAACATCAGATTTTTCTGCATTAGAACCTTATTTTAATGATTTATATGTAAATCAAAGTATAGTTTCAACATTTGCAAGATCAATTATAGATGAAGATAATATAGCAGATACAGCATCAGCAAAGCTACAAGACATCAGAAGAAAAGAAAGAAGAATTGAGCAAGATATTAGAGCAAAACTAAATGTTATTCTACACTCTTCAACATATTCAAAATATATGAGAGAAAATCTTGTTACAATTCGTAGTGGTAGATATGTAATCCCTGTAAAAGAGGAATATCGTTCTTCTATAAAAGGATTTGTTCATGATGTATCAAGTAGTGGCTCAACAGTATTTATAGAACCACTTGTTGTATTTGATTTAAATAATGAACTTTCAAATCTTCACATTGAGGAAGAACAAGAAATTGAAAGAATTTTACAAAATCTAAGTGGATTACTTTTCCCATATACGAAAGAATTGCAAAATAATGCTGAACTTATTGGAAAATTAGATTTTATTTTTGGAAAAGCTCGTTATTCTATCGATTTAAATTGTTCTACTCCTGAAATTAATAAGCAAAAACAAATAAATTTAATAAATGCTCGTCATCCATTAATCGACCAAGAAAAGGTGGTTCCATCTTCAATAGAATTAGGAAAAGATTTTAATGTTTTAATTATAACAGGTCCTAACACTGGTGGAAAAACAGTTACTTTAAAAACAGTTGGCTTATTATGTGCAATGGCTTGCAGTGGCCTTAATATTCCAGCAGATGAAAATTCATCAATCTATGTTTTTGATAAAATTTTTGCTGATATTGGTGATAATCAAAGTATTAGTGAATCTCTAAGTACTTTTTCATCTCATATGACAAATATTGTTGAAATTATAAAAGATTCAAGTAAAAACTCTTTAATCTTAGTTGATGAATTAGGTTCAGGTACAGATCCAATTGAAGGCGCTAATCTTGCTATAAGTATTTTAGATTATTTTAATCAAAAAGATATTCTAACAATAGCAACAACTCATTATCAAGAATTAAAAAATTATGCTTTAGTAACAAATAGATTTGAGAATGCTTCTGTAGAATTTGATATAAAAACTTTAATGCCTACATATAAATTATTAGTTGGTATACCAGGAAAAAGTAATGCTTTTGAAATTAGTAAAAGTTTAGGACTTAATTCTGAAATAATAAATAATGCAAAATCTCTAATGTCAAAAGATCAAATAAATATTGAAGAATTATTAAAAAATATATATGATAACAAAAGTATTATTGAAAAAGAACGTAAAGAAATTGATTTAAAACTTCAAAATATATCTATTCTTGAAAATAATCTAAAAAAAGATAATATAGAATTAAAACAAAAAGAAAAAGAATTAATTGATAACGCAAAGATAAAAGCAAGAGATATATTTCTAAATGCTAAAGAAGATGCAAATTCTATTATAAAGCAAATGAATGAAATAAAAAATTCAAATGTAAATATTAAAGATTTAGAAAATCTAAGGAATAAATTAAACACTAAAATAAAGAATTCTTCGTTAACCAAGGATACTGCTAATTTTTCTTCAAATTCAGTAGAAAAATTAAATGTTGAAGATTTAAAACCTAATACAGAAGTTTTTGTGAAAACTCTTGGTCAAAATGGTATTATTGTATCTCATATTTCAAAATCAAATGAAGTACAAGTTAAAGTTGGTATTATAAAAATGAATGTACATATAAATAACATAGAAAAAGCACATGTCGATAAAACTAAAAAATCAGATAAACAAATCCAAACTTCTGGCTATACTAGTATTTCAAAATCAAAAACAGTAAAATCAGAAATAAATGTAATTGGTTTAAATGTTGAAGAAGCTGTCTTTGTAGTTGATAAATTTTTAGATGATTGTTGTTTAGCTAAACTTCAGACAGTACGAATTGTCCATGGTAAAGGTACCGGAAAATTAAAAACTGGAATTCATAACTTTTTAAAAACTAATCCTCATGTTAAATCTTATAGAATGGGAACTTATGGAGAAGGTGAAATGGGCGTTACAGTTGTAGAACTAAAATAGGAGCCATTTGGCTCCTATTTAGTGTTGCTAAAGGCTAACTTCAGTTCAAATTTTTCCAATTCTATATTATTCTGAAAAATTAGCTGTACCAATACCCCAATTTCTTCATTTTTTTCTAAATTAGGATATTCTTCTGAATTTAATAACCTTCCTCCAAACCTTTCTGCCAATTCTATCATCTTGGTTATTTCTGATAGTAAAGCTGATTGCTTGATGGAATTGGTAAGACTTGGATTGGCAATACAAGTTTTTGTAATTTTCAGTATTGGAATTATTGGATTCCGCTCTATCGTTGTTCTTAGTAACATATTATTATCCCTCCTAAGATTGATTAATTATATTATATCAGAATTTTACATAATAATCAAGTTAGACATACTTTTCTATTTTTAGCACTGCTCTTCCGCTTCTTGTAGTTCCTGTTTGTTCTTTAACTATAAATCTACCTTTTCCTCTTATTGTTATAATATCTCCTATTTTCACCTGTTTTGCCATCTTTGTTTCATTTTGTCCATTAACAAAAACTCTTTCTTGTTCTATTATTTGTTTAGCTTTACTTCTAGAAGTTTTAACTAAATCTGAAACAATATTATCTAATCTTAAAGATGGTACTATAATACTTACTTCTTCTATTTTAACTTCTTTTTTAATAATATCTGAAATTTCTTTAATCTCAATTTTACTATTTTCAAATCTAGTAAGAGAAGGAAGTTCTTTCTTTAAAACTTCTGCAAAATCACTAACCACAACAATATCTGCACCTTGATTAGAAACTAAAATATCTCCTACTTTTTCTCTTTTTAAACCTAATTTAACAATACCACCTAAATAATTTCTATGAGAATATTTTCCAAATTCTTCTTCTGGTAACTCTATTCTTAAAATTTTTAGCATTTTACTATAATTCTTCTCTATCATACTATCATTATATTTATCTGGATATACAATTAAAATTTTTCTTTCGCTATCCTCATACCCACCAAAAAATTGATAATTTTTAAAATTAATTCTTCTTAGAAAATTCTCTACTAGTGCAACCTGATACATATCTAAAAAATCTGTATATTCCAATTTTTCTCTCGATTCACAAAACTCTATTTTATCTAACACCTGAGACAAGCACAACTTATCTTCTTGTTTTTTATAATCTTTTAAAACCTCTTGTTTATTCATATTTTTTCCTTTCTTGAGACATTGGGGACAGGTCTATATTGTCTCATTTTCCTGTCGCTTTTTGTCAACTATTGTCATTATATCTTTATAAATACTTTCTGCATCTTGATGATATATTTTTTCTAATTCTTCTACTGTCCCATGTTGAATAAATTTATCTGGATATGCATATGTATTTATATTTATATTCTTTAAGTGTTCATTTACAATTAATTCTTTAATTGTTGTTGATAATCCATTTATAGTTGTTCCATCTTCTATAGTTATTACATTTTTTGTTTTTTCTATAGATTTTATAGCACTTCCTTTGTCAAATGGCTTTAAAAATCTAGTATTTATAACTTCTGAAACAATACCTTCTTTTTCTAACATTTGTGATAATCGAACTGCTCTTTCTACTGTTTTTCCTATTGCAAAAATTGATACATCTTTTCCTTCTTTTAGAATTTCTGCTTTTTGATATTCTATCTTTTTATGTTGGTTAAATTTTTCCTTTCCTTCTCCGCCTCTTGGATATCTAATTACTACTGGCTTTCCTACGTTTACTGCAAATTCCATCATATCTTCTAATTCCTTAAAATCTTTTGGTGCCATAATTGTTAAATTAGGAATTAATCTAAAAAACGCCATATCTAGAAGACCTTGATGTGTTTCTCCGGTCTGCTCCTACTACACCAGCTCTATCTACACACATAATAACTGGCAAATTCTGAATAGCAATATCGTGAATAACTTGATCATATGCTCTTTGATAAAAAGATGAATATATAGGAACTACTGGTATAACTCCCTCTTTTGCCATTCCTGCTGCTAAACCTAATGCGTGCTGTTCTGCAATTCCAATATCAAAAAATCTATCTGGAAATTCTTTAGCAAATTTTGTTAATCCTGTACCATCTTTCATTGATGCTGTAATAGCAACTATTTTGTCATTTTTCTTTGCTAATTCTACCAACTTATCTCCAAATACTTTTGAATAATCTTTTGATTTTTCTTTTTTAGGCTTTCCTGTCTCTATTTCAAAAGGTCCTGTTGCATGAAATTTATCTGGATTTTCTTCTGCTATTTTATATCCTTTTCCTTTTTTAGTTAACACGTGAATTAAAACAGGCCCTTCTAATTGTTTACTAATATTTAACATTCTTTCTAATTCTTCTATATTATGTCCATCAACTGGTCCTAAATAGCGAAATCCAATATCTTCAAAAAACATTTTTGGAATAATTAATTGTTTAATACTTCTTTTTAGTCTTTGTACTATTTTTACAAAAGGTTGTCCTATAATTGGCACTTTATTAATAATATTTTTCATAGACACATTGGATTTTGTATACGTTTTTTTAGTTCTCAATTTACTTAAAAGCATATTTACTCCACCAATGTTCTTTGAAATGCTCATTTCATTATCATTTAATATAACTGTTAACCTTGTTTGACTAGAACCTGCATCATTTAATGCCTCTAAGGCCATTCCTCCTGTTAAAGCACCATCTCCTATAACTGCTATTACATTATTTTTTTCACCTTTTATATCTCTTGCTCTAGCCATCCCTAATGCTGCTGATATAGAAGTACTACTATGTCCTGTGTTAAAACAATCTGTTTCAGATTCATTTGTTTTTGGAAATCCTGCTATTCCATTCAATTGTCTTAAAGTATTTAATTGCTCTCTTCTTCCTGTTATAATTTTATGTACATAAGTTTGATGTCCAACATCCCATACTATTTTGTCTTTTGGCAAATCAAAAACTGTATGTAAGGCTATTGTTAATTCTACTACTCCAAGATTTGAAGCTAAATGTCCTCCATTTTTTGATACAATTTCTAATATATATTTTCTAATTTCTTCTGCTAATTGTTTTTGTTCTTCTATGTTTAATTTTTTAACATCCTTGGCTGAATTTATTTTTTCTATCATATTATCACCTTTGCTATTTTATGTAGTCTTTAATATATCATTTTTTAATTATTTTGTAAACTATATTTTATGCAAAAGAACAAGAAGCACTAAATAATTAGCTCTTCTTGTTTTAACTTTTTATAGTGAATTTATATTTTTATAATACAACTACTTTTTCATCTTTCACACCAATTTTAGACAATTTATTTTTCTTCAAATTACCATCTAAAATTTCCTCTGCAAGCTTATCTTCTAAAACACTTTGAATTGTTCTTCTTAAAGGTCTTGCTCCGAAATTTTTATCAATACCTTTGCTTGCAATTAATTCTTTTACCTCTGGTTCTAACTCTATTTTTATTTTTTGAGCTTCTAATCTTTTTGTTACTTCTTTTAGCATAATATCAATAATTTGACTAATTTCTGTATCTGTCAATTTATGGAACACAATAATCTCATCAATACGATTAATAAATTCTGGTCTAAGTTCTTTTTTCAATGCTTCCATTACTTCTTTTTTTGTTTCCTCGTATTCTTTTTTATTTTCTTCTTCATTAATTTCATTTTTGCTAAATCCTAACATCTTTTTATCTGTAATAAGTCTAGCACCAATATTTGAAGTCATAATAATTACTGTATTTTTAAAATTTACTGTTCTTCCTTGTGAATCTGTTAATCTACCATCCTCAAGTATTTGAAGTAACATATTCATAACATCTGGGTGTGCTTTTTCAATTTCATCAAAAAGAATAACTGAATATGGTTTTCTTCTTATCTTTTCTGTTAATTGTCCTCCTTCATCAAATCCAACATAACCTGGAGGCGAACCTATTAATTTTGAAACAGAATGTGGTTCCATATATTCTGACATATCTACTCTTATCATTGCATTTTCATCACCAAATAAACTTTCAGCCAATGCCTTCGATAATTCTGTTTTTCCTACTCCTGTTGGTCCTAAAAATAAGAACGAACCTATTGGACGTTTTGGATCTTTTAGCCCCACTCTTCCTCTTCTTATTGCTTTTGCTACTGCTTCTACAGCTTCATCTTGACCGATTACTCTTTCATGTAGATTTTTTTCTAGATTTTTTAATCTAATATTTTCATCCTCCGTTATTTTTTTAGCTGGGATTCCTGTCCAATTTGCAATTACTTCTGCTATATTTTCTTCTGTTATATTAGTCACTTCTTTGTTGTTTTTATTTTTCCACTTTTTCTGCTCTTTTTCATATTTTTCTTTTAATTCTTTCTGTTTATCTCTTAGGCTTGCTGCTTTTTCAAATTTTTGAATTCGAACAGCTTCTTCTTTATCTTTTTCTACTTCTTCTATTTTCTCTTCTAGTTGTTTTAAAACATCTGGCTCTGTATAAGATTTTAGTTTTGCACGAGATGCCGCTTCATCTATTAAGTCAATTGCTTTATCTGGTAAAAATCTATCATTAATATATCTTATAGACATTTTTACAGCTGCTTCAATTGCTTCATCTGTTATTTTTACTCCATGATGTGCCTCATACTTATCTCTAATTCCTTTTAGTATTTTTATTGTATCTTTTTCACTTGGTTCATTTACTGTTACTGGGCTAAATCTTCTTTCTAATGCCGCGTCTTTTTCTATATATTTTCTATATTCATTTAGTGTTGTAGCACCTATTAATTGAATTTCTCCTCTTGCAAGTAATGGTTTTAAAATATTTGCCGCATCAATTGCTCCTTCTGCTGCACCTGCTCCTACTATTGTGTGTATTTCATCAATAAATAAAATAACATCTCCAGCTTTTTTTACTTCATCTAATGCTTTTTTAATTCTTTCTTCAAAGTCTCCTCTATATTTACTTCCAGCTACCATTCCTGAAATATCCATTGTTACTACTCTTTTATCTTTTAATATTTCTGGAACATCTCCTGTTGCTATTTTTTGTGCTAATCCTTCTACTGCTGCTGTTTTACCAACTCCTGGTTCTCCTATTAAACATGGATTATTTTTAGTTCTTCTTGATAAAATTTGTACAACTCTTTCTATTTCTTCTTTTCTTCCTATTACTGGATCTAATTTTCCCTCTTTTGCTTTTTTGGTTAAATCTTCTCCAAATTGATTTAATGTTGGAGTTGAATTATAGCTTCCAACTTTGTTGTCAGATTTTCTATTTTTATCTTCTTTCGCAAAATCTTCTCCTTCATTTATTACTTTTATTATTTCACTATAAAGTTTTGGAATATTCGTATCTAATTCTAATAATATTCTAGCAGCAATGCTATCTCCTTCTCTTAGAATTCCTATTAAAAGATGCTCTGTTCCTATATAGTTATATCCTAATTTTCTAGCTTCAATAAAAGCGTTTTCAATTACTCTTTTAGTCCTTGGTGTAAATCCTAATGTTCCATCTATCGGTTCTTCGTGTCCTACTAATTCAACTATTTTATCAATAATCATATCTGCTGTAATAGCTTGATTTTCTAACACTCTAGAAGCAACTCCGCTTCCTTCTTTTACTAAACCATATAAAATATGTTCTGTTCCTATATAATTATGACCTAACTCTAATGCTAACTCATTAGCAAACTCAATTGCCTTTTTGGCTCTATTTGTAAATTTATATGTCATACTTATCACTCCTTTCAAATTTATTTAATTATTTTTCAGTTATAATTTGCTTAATAACTTCAGCTCTTTTTATGTCTCTCTCAATTGCTTCATATTGTTCTCCTAAATACTTTTGCAAATTAGCTGGCTTTATATATAGATATAATTTTTGTACTTTTAAATCTGTTAATTCTCTTAAAATTCCTAAATCTGTTCCTAATTTAATATTAGACAATAAATTTCTAGCTTCTTCATAAGATATTTTCCTGCAATTTGTTAGAATTCCATAACTTCTATAGATTATATCTTCTAAATCTAATTCGTCTTTTGCTAATAATTTTCTTGCTTGTCTTTCTTGTTCTATTATTTTTTGAACAATTACTTTTACATTTTGAACTATTTCTTGTTCAGTTATTCCTAATGTTTGTTTATTAGATATTTGATAAATATCTCCTTGAACTTGATTATTTTCTCCATACATGCCTCTAATATTCATTCCAAAAGAACTAATCGCCTCTAATACTTTTCTGATATTTTTTGTTTTTGCCAATGCTGGTAAATGTACCATTACTGACGCTTTCAATCCTGTTCCAATATCTCCTAATGAACTAGTTAAATATCCATATTTTTTATTTATTGCATATCCTAATAAATCTTCTATTTTTTTATCTATTTCTATAGCTAAATTTAATGTATTTTCTAGATCTAAGCCACAATTAAATACTTGTATATTAATATGGTCTTTTCCTCCTATCATAATACAAATATTTTCTTCATCATTTATTAAGATACTTCCTGTTTCACTTTTATTTAATGCAAACTCTGGACTTATTAAATTCTTTTCCACTAAACTCATTTTAGTAATATCATCCATATCTTTTAATTTTAAATATTTTAATCCATATCCAATTGAATACAAATTGTCTTTTATCTTATTTTCAAGTTGCTCTATTTCACTTTTATTTTCTAAATTGAATTTAAAACCATTTAAATTTCTTGCCAACCTAATTCTAGAACTTTTTACGACATCACAATCTTCACTACTTTGTAAGTACCAATTCATAAAACTCACTCCTTCTATTTTTCAAGCTTTTTAATTTCGTCTCTTATTTTAGCTGCATCTTCATATCTCTCTTCTTTAATTGCTTTTTTCAACTCTTCTTGTAATGTATCCATTTTAGATTGTTCTTTATTTTTCTTATTTTCTTCAACTTTATGTTCCTTTTTTTCTACTCTGTCATTTATTTTATTGTCTACTATTTTTCCTATTCTACCTACATGATGATTAGAACCTTGTATTCTTCTTATTATTGGATCTAATCTATCTTCAAAAACATCATAACAATTCTGGCATCCCAATTTTCCTGTATTAACTATATCATCAAAAGTATATCCACAACTATCACATTCAAAAGCTTTTAATTGGTTTATCATAGGAATTAATTCAGGTGTTTCAAATCCATCCATAAATCCTCCTAAAAAACTTGAAAAATCAATTGGCATACTAAAATCCATTTGTCCAATTCCTAATTTTTTACTACATTCTTCACATAAATTTAATTCTTTTCTTCTTCCGTTTATATTTTCTGAATATCTTACATTTGCCTCTCTTTTTCCACAATTATCACACAACATAATAAATTCCTCCTTATTCTAAATTTAGTAGCATATTTTTAAAAATCCTTGCTCTTACTTTATCTTTTAAATCTTTTTGTAACTGTAATACATTATCGCTAGTTGCTACTTTTAAAAGTCTTGCTTCTTTTTTATTGATAATATCATAAGACAGAAAGTCACTAATCAATATATCAACTTCATTAGCTGTTAACTCTTTACCTACATTATTTATAATATGCATAATATAATCTTCTTTGCTATTATTTACTTTTTTAATTGTAATATGGCCGCCTCCACCTCTTTTACTTTCCACATAATAACCTTGTGATGGTTTAAATCTTGTTGAAATAACATAATTAATTTGTGAAGGTACACAATTAAAATGTTCTGCTAACTCATTTCTTTGAATCTCAATTGCTTCATCTTGTTCCTCTAATAACTCTTTTATAAAATCTTCTATTATATCTGACATTCTCATAATTTTTTCCTTTCTTGACACATTGGGGACAGGTCTTAAATGTCCCATGTTTTGTCGTTTTTTGTCATTTCTTATTTTGCTTTTTGACTTTGACTTTCTTTGACTTACATTATAAGTATACTCCATATTTGTTATTTTGCAAATATGTTTTTTGACTTTCTTTGACTTTTAAAGCTTCTTTTTATTGTTTTTTCTCTGTTTATTTTATTTTTTCTAACTTTATCTATTTTTTTCTTCTTTTTTTGTCATTTCTTCTAATTCATTTACTCTCCCTTTTTGTTGTGGTAATGATACCCATGCAAAATATGATGATATGAATTCTCCATATTTTGTTGTGTCTTCTCCTACTTCACTTAAAAGCTCACTTTCTTGTTTTTTTGCTTCTGATTCCTTGTCCATAAATCTTATACCTCTTTTCTTTTATTATATGTATGTACAATTTTTAATTTTTTTATACCTTATAATATATTTAATTTTTTATTGATTTTTATTAAAAGTCTTTTAAATATAAGCTTTTTCTTACATTCCTCAGCTTATATTTTAAATTTTTTTGAATTAATCTAGATAAATCATTAAACAACATAAATTCAATTAAAATTACGTTAACATATTTTCTTTTTTCTATAAATATGTTATAATAGTAATAGTTGGTAATTAAGGAGGATTTAATTTTTATGTGGTACATATGGTTAATTTTAGCAGGAGTCTTTCTAATAATCGAAATCATGACAGTAGGCTTTTTAATATTTTGGCTATCAATTGGCTCATTATTTGCGATGATTACAAGTCTCTTTACAGATAATATAGTTATTCAAACAACTGTATTTGTTATATCTTCTACTATATTAATTTTTGTCACAAAACCTTTTGTAAAAAAATTCGGGCAGGTACAAAATCCTATTAGCACAAATTTCTACTCAATTATTGGAAAAATTGGAATTGTAACAACAGAAATTAATTCTGTTAATTCTACTGGTCAAATAAAAATAGATGGAGAAATTTGGTCTGCCACTTGTGAAGATTCTTCTTCAATTATACCAATGGGTACAAAAGTTAAAGTTTTAGAAATAAAAGGAGTAAAAGCTATTGTTGCTCCAATACAAATAGTTTCTAATGTGTAATTTATTTTTATTATTATATATAAAGGAGGAAAATGATTATGTGGTTTTTATTAGTATTACTTATTATTATTTTAATAATAGCAGCTATGTCTATTAAAATTGTTAAACAATCTGAGGTCTATATCATTGAAAGGTTAGGTAAATTTTATAAAGTTGCTGATGCCGGACTTACTATTATTGTTCCATTTTTGGATCATGTTAGAAGTGTAGTAAGTTTAAAACAACAAACAATGGATGTTCCACCTCAAGGAGTTATTACAAAAGATAATGTTACAATTACAATAGATACTGTTGTTTTCTATCAAATAACAGATCCAGCTAAAGCAGTTTATGAAATTCAAAGTTTAAAGAAAGGTATTGAATACTTAGCTATTACAACAATTCGTGATATAATTGGTAAAATGAATCTAGATGAAACATTTAGTTCTAGAGATGGTATTAACAATAAATTAAGAATTGTACTAGATGAAGCAACTGATAGATGGGGTTGTAAGATTGATAGGGTTGAAATAAAAGACATTAACCCTCCTGCTGATATTAGAGACGCAATGGAAAAAGAAATGAATGCAGAAAGAAATAAAAGAGCTATGATTCTAGAATCTGAAGCTCAAAGACAATCTGCTATTACTATAGCTGAAGGTAAAAAACAAGCTGCAATTCTAGAAGCTGAAGCTGATAAAGAATCTAGAATCAGAAGAGCTGTCGGTGAAGCACAAGCTATTAAAGAAGTTGCTGAAGCAAAAGCTAAAGAAATTCAAATGGTTTATGATGCTATGAAAAAGGCTGACCCTAATGACAAATTAGTTCAATTAAAATCTTTAGAAGCTTTGGAAGAAGTTGCTAAAGGTGATGCAAATAAAGTATTTATTCCTTTTGAAGCAACTAGTGCTTTAAGTTCTCTAGGAGCTATGAAAGAAATTGTAACTGATAAGAAAGATACAAAAAAATAATTTTTTATATATATTATTCCATATTAGAAAAGAGAGTCAAAAAGACTCTCTTTAGGTTTGAATTAGACTTTAAACTTCTCCTTCTCCGTCGCACTCTGGACATTTTACTTTTCCTGAACCTTCACATTCTGAACAAACATTAGGTATATCTCTCAATACACCGTGGCTTATACATTCTGGCCATGCTTCTCCAGAACCTTCGCATTCAGGACATTCTATATATCCATGTCCCATGCATCTATAGCAGAAAGCCATAATGTCTAACTCCTTTCTATAAAAATTTGTACATACTGTACATATTGGTATTATACTACTTTTATATTAATTTTGCAAATCAAAAAAGTAAACCTAAGGGCTTGCATTTACTCTTTACTCTACTTACATTTTTTCTATTATAATCATAGTACTTTCAAAAAGAAATTAATTTGTTTTCCTTTCTTTCAAATATTTATATATTACTTTCTCTACATAAGCTAATGCTTCATAATTGCTTATGTATCTTCCATCATATCTGTGTCTTACACTTGATCTTATTATTTTTATTTCTTGATTATATTGTTTTTTATACATCGTTGCTAATTGATTCTTACTTAAGCCCTGTTTCCATTTTATTATTATTTCTTTTTCTTTCATACTACACCTCTTGTATAGTTTTTTCATTTTTATATAAAATATGTTACAAATATTTTATAAACATCTTAAGAAGTTACTGTATGAAAAACTTTTTTGGATTACATTTCCATTTACTTTTATATTTTTTCTATATGAAAGCAGAGCATATCTTAGTTACCTTGTACAAGAGAAATTAAATATTCTGTAGTATATTCTGAAAAGAGCCTTATTGACTCTTTTCTCTTTTGGCTTTACATATTCAAGAAATTGTAACTGATAAGAAAGATACATAAAAATAAAAAGTAGGAAAATCCTACTTTTTATTTTTTACATGCTTTTATTTCATAGCTTCTTCTACTGCAACAGCAACTGCTACTGAAGCACCAACCATAGGGTTATTTCCCATTCCGATCAATCCCATCATTTCAACGTGTGCTGGTACTGAAGAACTTCCTGCAAATTGTGCATCCGAGTGCATTCTTCCCATTGTATCTGTCATACCATAAGAAGCTGGTCCAGCTGCCATATTGTCTGGGTGTAAAGTTCTTCCTGTTCCTCCACCTGATGCAACTGAGAAGTATTTTCTACCTTCTGCTAATCTTTCTTTTTTATATGTTCCTGCTACTGGATGTTGGAATCTTGTTGGATTTGTTGAGTTTCCTGTAATAGATACATCAACATCTTCCATCCACATAATTGCTACACCTTCTCTAACGTCATTTGCTCCATAACATCTAACTTTTGCTCTTTCTCCATCTGAATAAGCTATTTCTTCTACTACATTTACTTTTCCTGTAAAGAAATCAAAATCTGTTTTTACATATGTAAATCCATTAATTCTTGATATTACTTGTGCTGCATCTTTTCCTAATCCATTTAATATAACTCTTAATGGTTCTTTTCTTACTTTATTTGCTGATTTTGCAATTCCAATTGCACCTTCAGCTGCTGCAAAACTTTCATGTCCTGCTAAGAATGCAAAACATTTTGTATCTTCTGATAATAGCATTGATGCTAAATTTCCATGTC
>ENA-OURV01001909-OURV01001909.1-human-gut-metagenome-genome-assembly--contig:-NODE-1909-length-15473-cov-14.801660_pt1 | contig 15473 bp, 12 predicted proteins | sample MGYA00242141_ERZ509072 | MGnify/ENA primary metagenome ERZ509072 (study PRJEB26280, sample SAMEA2338763) | human gut metagenome | biome: human gut; feature: human-associated habitat; material: faeces... | reverse complement strand
CGCTTCAACGCCCGCGCAGACCGCCGCGGAGCAAAGACCGGTCAGCACAGCATCCTCGGAGTAGTATTCGTAGTTGCGCGCGCCGAAGGGGGTGCGGTGGATGTTGATGCCGGGCGCGTACCAGCCCTCGGTGTTGGACGCAATCGCGTCTTCGCCGATGGCGTTGCCGTAGATGCGCTGAACGTCCTGACTCCACGTCGCCGCCGTCATTGTTGCGCAGGGGTAGGAGTAGATGACCGCGTCCGTCAGGAAGTTCGCAATGCCGTGCGGCGCGTCATACTCATACGTCTTGGGCTTGCCAACGGATTCCACCGCCAGAGAGCCCCAGCCGGACTTGTTGAACAGCTGGTGCATCTCGGAGAGCTTGAGTTCATCCAGCAGCAGATCCCACTTCGGGTCGTTGTAGTCCAGCCCCACCATGTCGATCAGCTTCAAATTGTTCTTCGCGCCGTAGGTGTAGGCTTCCTTGCCGGGATACAGGGCAGCATCCGTCGGGTCTGTCGGGTTCAGAGAAGCCGCAAAGCCCTTCAGTTCAAATTTCGCCCGCAGGTCGTCGGAAATCACATAGGTCGGCACGTCGCCGGAAATGTTGCCGACGTTGGATACGCCCTTCGCAACACCGGTGGCGTATTCCAGGCCGTTATTGTCCATCACAGACCAGTCAGAGCGGGAGAGATACACCGTGTCGTCCGCATAGACGATATCATCAAGCTGGTTGGTCACTTCCGCGCCGGAAACAGCGTCCTTGTTCAGCAGTTCCCGCTCGGAAACGGTGTACTTGGCTGCCATCGCCGTGTTGCCGTTTGCGGTCATGCCGTCCGCCGTGGTCTTGCCCTTTGCGGCAAGCACGTTGTTCACGGCCTCGTGCGCATCGTGGGCAGCGGTCACATACCAGTCGCCCGCGTCAATCACATAGGTCTTGGCGTCCTTTGCATCGTAGCTGGCAATGTCCTGCTTGGAGAAGGTGACGGACACGCGCTGCGACTCGCCGGGGGCAAGCTCGGATGTCTTGACATACTGCGCCAGCGCCACAGCCGCCTTTTCCACGCCGCCGGGGATGTAGGGCGACTGGACGTAGAATTCCACAACATCCTTGCCAGAGGTGAAGCCGGTGTTTTTCACCGTGACCGACGCGGTGCAGAGGTCGCCGTCCCAGTCCACCTTCAGGTCAGACCATTCAAAATCAGTGTAGCTCAGACCATAGCCGAAGGGATAGGCGACGGTGGCGGCGTAATCGTAATCGCCCGCGTTGCCCTGCTTGAGCACAGCATCCTCATAGCGGGTTTCATAATACTTGTAGCCGACATAGATGCCTTCGGCGTAGTTCACATAGGAATAGCCGGAGAGGGAGCCATCCGCGTTCACATAGCGGTAGTCGCCGAAGTTCTGCATGGCGGCGGAGGACAGGTTGTCGTGCACATAGGTGTCCACCAGACGGCCGGAGGGGTTGATGGCGCCGGACAAAATCTTGGCAATCGAGCCGATGCCGCCCGCCGGACGGGCATACCACAGCACCGCGTCAATGCCGTATTCCGCCTTGTCCACAAAGTCCATCTGCATGGCGTTGGCGGAGCTGATGAGCACAATCACCTTGTCGAAGGATTTATGCACCTCGGCAAGCAGTTCCTTTTCGTCCTTGTTCAGCTCCAGGTAGTTTTCATCTGCCGAACCGCCGTAGCGGGACATGTCATACGGCAGGTCGTTGCCTTCCGCGCCCGTGCGCATCAGCACGACGACGGCAGCATCGTTGTAATCCTTGTAGGAGGCCTTGACGTCCGCCGTATATTCGCTCTGCGGCACTTCGTCAATCACCCAGCCGCCGGTTTCGGAGCCGTTGCCTGCCGACAGGCTGCCCGCGCCGGAGGAGTGGCTGGACGCGGCATAGAAGGCAGCCAGCGTGGGGTTGACCGTGAAGCCTTCCTCCTCCAGCACCTTCTGCAAAACGCCGCTCTTGTTGTCGATGCCAAAGAGGCTGATCTTGCCGCCCTTCATGGGCAGCGCGTTCTTTTCGTTCTTCAGCAGCACCGCGCCTTCGGCGACAATCAGGTTCGCCACCTGCGCATGGTCGTCCGTGTCAAACGTCACGGTGGAAACGTTCTTCACGCCGACTTCGCCGAAGTACAGCGTCAGGGCGGAATCCCAGTACAGCGCTTCGTAGTTGACGACGCCGACGGCACTGCACAGCAGCGCAATCACCAGCGTCCAGATAATTAAATAGGTACTTTTTTTCATACCCTTCTTCGCAGCACTCATGATTTTCTCCTTTTCATGCGAAAGAAAATGGGGAAGGCGTATCGCCCTCCCCGCGAGGATTTTCCGGACCGACTAACGCTTTGGGGATAAGGATTAGTCGTCGTCGGAATTGGTGATCACATAGTCAAAGGTGTCGCCGCTGATGGTGATGGTCACGGTGCATTCCTCCGCGTCAAACGCCGCGTCGGAGGTGGTCAGGCTGTCCAGCAGATACGGGCCTTCAAACAGGTCGGCAATCAGATGGCTTTCCGCTTCCTTGCACTGCACAACGCCCGCCGCGTAGTCGCTGTCCGCGAAGGAAGCGTTTTCCGTGTTCTGGAAGTAGGAGCCCGCCAGAGGACCCCAGTTTTCAGACGCGGTGCCAGCCGTCGGGAACATCAAAACGACCGTGTCGCCATCCTTCGTGTAAGTGCCGGTGAAGGTGTAAACGAGGTCCGCCGCCACGGTGCCGTCTTCCGCGGTCTGCATCAGGCGCTTGGTGTACTCGTAGGTGCCGTCATCCTTGAGGACGACGGTGTTCTCGCCGGTCATGCCGATAGCGGTCACAAAGCCGTTGTGGAAGGTGTTGGACACGAGGTCTTCAGTCTTGTAGACCTTGGTCAGGGTGACGTCCGCCAGCGCGACGGACAGGAGCAGGCACAGGGACAGAGCGATGGAAAGCAGCTTCTTCATGGGAATTCCTCCATTCTTATTTGGCGATTTTTCAACCACATCGCCTTCGATTCGCATCATATCACAACGGCAACGGTTTGCTGCACTTTTTGCGGAATCTACAAAGAAAACAGCATAAATTAAGGTAATACTATTTCCAAATTCACCTGCGCCATCTGCTTGCGCCTTTTCCGCTCTGTCGTCCGGTCGTTCCATTTAGCGTAGCGCTGCTACGCTGCATTCCACTCCCGTTAGCCAGAGCGAAAAATTCGCGGCGCATCTTGGCGCATTCTCATTTGGAAATAGTATTATTTATTCAGGCTGAAGCGGAACGTGTAGCTTTCTTCACCGTAATGCTCATTGCCAACCCACAACACCGTCTTGTCCGTGAGGTTATAGACGGCAGAGTGAATCGTCAGCGAGTTGGAATCGCCGGGATTGCCCCAGTCGCGGCGGCTGACCGCATCGAGCAGACCCATCGCCGCTTCTTCGTCCGCCACGACGCCATTCAACTCCGCCAGACGGTCGCGCAGAAGCTCATAGCGGTCAAGACCCGGTTTGTTCGCGTCCGCCGTGTAGTAATCCGGCGTGATAATGAAGTTGGTAATCATCTGCCATTCCGTCGTGCCGGAGAGCGGGTCAGCGTCGTTCCAGATGACGTTCAAGTGGCGGTTCGCGCCGTCCGCGTCGTCGTCGCTGCTGTCGGACACCCACTCCAGAATCGCGCTCTTGCCCGTGGAATCCGCAATCATATAATGGAAGCTCGTCTTTGCGGAGTCGTGCAGGTCGTACTTTTCCACCAGTTCGACCGCTTCTTCAACGGAGTCGGCGTAGTCCAGAATCATACGGAGCATCGTGGTCGAGGTCAAATCAGGCTTGTCGGTCTGCTGATTCGTCGCGGCGACCTTCTCTCCGCCCTGATAAGACATGAAGATGCCGCACGCCACGCCCGCGTCATTCACGCCATCCAGCGGCGCAAAAGGAGCGGCAAGCGTGAGAATCTTCTGCCCAAAGGTGGTCACGTCCTTCGTGCTGTCTAAGCCGAGGAACTGCAAGTCCACCGTGGAATAGGAAGCATGACGTCCGTTGCCCGGATTCGTGTAGACGATGACGGTGTTCGTCTCGTGGAAATCGTAGTTGCGGCCGAAAACGCGGTCGCCGTCCGCCGTATCCGCGGTGAAGGCAGAGCAGGCGATTTCCGAGGTTTTGATGTTCATGGGGATAATGCCCTTGGTGATGCTGTTCGTGATAAAGGAGATAAGCTCCGTGTCATTGGACGCGCCGCCCTGCGCCAGGAACTCATCGAAATGGTAGCCGCCGGAGACATTCAGCACATACACCGAACCATCCTTATGGCTTTCATCGCGCTGCGTCACCTGCTGAAAGGACAGCAGCGTTGTGATTTCGTCGTGCCAGACGGCGTACACCGTGCCCACCAGCACGATCACCAGCGCCAGCAGGACGCCGAGGATGGTCAGCAATACTTTCTTCGCGGTTGATTTCTTCTTCATGGGGTCAGTTTTCCTCCCGTTGCGAATTTGTTGATACAGTCAAGTATCATAGCATAAAAACGCAGATTTGTAAAGTGTGAATTTTTCGCGTCAAATTTGTGATTTCGCAAGGATTTTTGCCCCTCGATGTTGTAATTATAATGCAATGAGAGGAGGGAAACGACGATGACCATCAGGGAGCGATTGGAACAGGAGGAGGCACAGCGTCTATCACCGCGGGCGGTCTGCGCGAAGGACACGCGCGGGCGCGAAAAGCCGATTGACCCCTGCCCGATGCGAACGGACTTCCAGCGCGACCGCGACCGCATCATCCACTGCAAAGCGTTTCGCCGCCTGAAATACAAGACGCAGGTGTTCCTCGCGCCTGAAGGCGACCACTACCGCACGCGGCTGACGCACACGCTGGAAGTGGCGCAGATTGCCCGGACGCTGGCGCGGTGTCTCCAGCTGAACGAGGACTTGACGGAAGCAATTGCGCTGGGGCACGATTTGGGGCATACGCCGTTTGGGCACATCGGCGAGCACGCGCTGGACAGGCTAATGCCTGAAGGCTTCCGGCACAACGAGCAGTCGAGGCGCTGCGTCGAGGCGCTGGAGAACGACGGCAACGGGCTGAACCTGACGTGGGAGGTGCGCGACGGCATCCTCTGTCACTCCGGCAAGCAGTTTCCCGCAACGCTGGAGGGGCAGTGCGTCCGCCGTGCCGACCGAATCGCGTATCTGAATCACGATTTGGATGATGCCCTGCGCGCCGGGGTCTTGCAGCCCTTTGAACTGCCGGCGGACTGCTTGAAGGTGCTGGGACAGACGCACGGTGAGCGCATCAACACCATGATTTGCGACATTGTGGCGTGCAGCGCGGACAAACCGAAGCTGACCATGTCGCCGCTGGTGCAGGAAACCATGGACGGCCTGCGGGAGTTCATGTTTGCGCGCGTATACCGCGACCAGTGGCGGCAGGCGGAAGAAGAACGCTGCAAGCACGTTGTGGAAGCGCTGTTCAGCTATTACAGCGCGCATCCGGGCGAAATGCCGGAGGAGTTCGTGCTCATCGGCTACAAGGAAGGCACGGCACGCGCTGTGTGCGACTTTGTATCGTGCATGACCGACCGCTACGCCATCCGCACCTATCAGCAGCTGTTCGTGCCGAGCGGGTTTTCGGCAATATAACAAGCGTTCTTCGCATTTTCCCGCTTTTTTTCCGAAGATTCCAAAAACACAAGGCTGAAACAAGCAGGAAATTTCGATTTCTTGGCGAATTAAACTGATGGATGAGCAGAGACAGCCCTGCAAGCCATCCAAATAACACAATGCGTTCCCCGTTTCCTGTTGGTTCCGGGTGTGCTTTTTGTGTTCCTTGACAGAACGCTTTTTGAGGGAGGTGAGCGGTGCCGTGCGTTTTCCGCCTTCTTGGCTGGATGAGCTCCGCGCGCGTGCGGACATCGTTCAGATCGTTGGGCAGTACGTCCAGCTCAAAAAGAATGGGCGCAAATACTGGGGGCTATGCCCCTTCCATGGAGAGAAAACCGCATCATTCTCTGTGGATCCGGAAAAGCAGCTGTTCTACTGCTTCGGCTGCAAGGCGGGCGGCAGCGTCATCCATTTTGTGATGGAGATTGAACATCTGCCGTTTCCCGAAGCGGTGAAGCATCTGGCGGATCAGCTGCACATGCCGCTGCCGCAGATGGAGGCCGACCCGGATTATCAGCGGCGGCAGACGCAGCGCGAGCGATTGCTGGCGTGCAATCGGGATGCGGCGCACTTCTTCTACGAAACGCTCTTCACCCCCGCGGGGCAGCCGATGCTGGATTATTTGAAGCGCCGCGGCGTATCCGACGGCGTCATCCGCAAATTCGGTCTGGGGGCAGCGCCAAACAGCTGGGACGCTTTAACCCGCGCGATGCAGGCAAAGGGCTACACCACCGAAGAGCTGCAAATGGCTGGGCTGATTGTCATCAAAGATGCGGAGGAAGCGACGGCGGATCGCCCTGCGCGCCCGCGCCGCGCTTTTGACATGTTCCGCAACCGCGCGATTTTCCCCATCATCGACCAATACGGCAACGTCTTGGCGTTTGGCGGACGCGCGATTGAGAACGTGCAGCCGAAGTACCTCAACACGTCCGACACCCCCATTTTCAACAAGCGTTTGGGCGTGTACGCGGCAAATCTTCTGCGCAAAGAGCGGCACTTGGAGCGTGTGGTGCTGGTCGAGGGGTACATGGACGTCGTTTCGCTGACGCAGTTCGGCGTGACCGGCGTCTGCGCGACACTCGGCACGGCGCTGACGAGCGAACAGGCAAAGCTGCTCAAACGCTTTGCGCCGATGGTATACTTGTCCTACGATGGCGACAGCGCGGGGCAGCACGCCATCCTGCGCGGTCTGGACATACTGGAGGCGGAAGGCATTCCGGCGCGTGTGCTGGATTTTCCTGACGGGCTTGATCCGGACGAATTCATCCGCCGCGACGGGAAAGAAGGCTTCGACAAACTGCCTGCCCTGACGCCGCAAGCCTACCGGATGCGTCGGCTTCGCGCGGAACACGACCTGACCACGCAGGAGGGGCGAACCGCCTACGCGAAGGCGTGCGCCGCGATTTTGCGGAACTTGGAGCCGGTGGAAATGGAGAACGCCCTGCAGGAGCTCATCGTGCAGACAGGCTTCAGCCGCGATGTGCTGATTGCGCAAATCGGCATGACGCCGCCGAAGGACATCACTTCTGCGCCTCCCCTGCCCGCGCGAATCGCTCGTCCGCCCGCGACGCCTGTCCCGGAGCCGGAAAATGCCGACGAGGATGTACGCGCGGAGGAGCTGCTGCTTTCGCTGATTGCCTCATCGCGTCTGCCGGAAGATTTGGCGCAGGAGGACGACTTCCGCGACCCGCTGCTCAAGGAGCTGTTTCTGCAGCTGCAAAGCGGTGTGTCCGCCGCGTCGCTGGTGGAAAGCCAGAGCGACGAGGTGGTGCGCGCCCGCGTCAGTCATCTGCTGATGGCGCAGAGCGGCGAAAGCACGGATCAAATGCTGCAAATGGCGCACGACTGCCTATCGCGGATGCGCCTGAAACGAGCGCGCGCGCAGTACGACGAGATTATGAAGCGCATCAAAACGCTCTCCGGCGCAGAAAAAATGCAGGCGCTGGATGAAGCAAAGCAGCTGACTGCCACCATCAACCGACTGAAATAATGCAGTCGTTATGGAAATTGCAATTTGTTTATCGCTACCGAGCCGGAAAACCCGGCTGTATCACAAGAAGGAGAGTTCAACTTGACGCTTTCGCAGAATGGCCGTCCGTCACCGCTTGACGAACTGTACGAATACGCAAAAAACAAAGGCACGATCACTTATCAGGAAGTGACCGATCGTCTGGGCAATACTTTTTTTGAGGCCGATCAGCTGGAGAAGGTGCTGGACAAGCTGGAGAGTCTGGGCGTGACCGTGGTGGATTCCGCGGAAATCCCGGATACATCCCCCGCTGCCATGGAAGTGCCCGATCCCGCACTGAACGACGACCTGAGCGAAGCTGATGTCATTTCCGCCGACGACCCGGTGCGCATGTATTTGAAGGAAATCGGGCGCATTCCGCTGCTAACGAGCGAAGCGGAAATTGAAGTTGCCAAGCAGCTGGAAAGCGACGACCCCGCTATCCGCAACGAGGCGAAACGCCGCCTGAGCGAAGCGAACCTGCGCCTTGTCGTGTCGATTGCCAAGAAGTACGTTGGGCGCAGCAAGAACTCCATGAGTCTGCTCGACCTGATTCAGGAGGGCAACCTCGGTCTGATGAAGGCAGTGGAGAAGTTCGACTACACCAAGGGCTTCAAGTTCTCCACCTATGCGACGTGGTGGATTCGGCAGGCTATCACCCGCTCGATTGCCGATCAGGCGCGTACCATCCGCATTCCCGTGCACATGGTGGAAACAATTAACCGCATCGTGCGCGTGAACCGCCAGCTTCAGCAGAAGCTTGGGCGTGAGCCGCGCCCGGAGGAAATCGCAAAGGAACTGGGCATCAGCGTGAGCAAGGTGCAGGAAATCATCAAGATTGCGCAGGAGCCGGTGTCGCTCGAATCCCCGATTGGCGAGGAGGAGGACAGCCACCTCGGCGACTTCCTCGAAGACGACAAGACGCCGCCGCCCTCCCAGATTGTGGCGGAAAGCATGATGAAGCAGACGCTTTCCGATGTGCTGCACATGCTGACGCCGCGCGAAGAGCAGGTCATCCGGATGCGCTACGGGCTGGATGACGGTCAGCAGCGTACACTGGAGGAAGTTGGCAAGGCGTTCAACGTCACCCGCGAACGCATCCGCCAAATTGAGGTGAAGGCGCTGCGCAAGATTAAGCGCCCGAACATGTCCAAGAATCTGGTGGACTACATGGATTGATGATTCCCTGTTGGGCTGAAGGGAGTGGATTCCGCTTGACACAAACCCCGGATGGCCGCCAAAAGCGGCTTGATGACCTCTATGAATACGGCAAGAAGAAGGGCACGCTGACCTACAAGGAGATTATGGAACGCCTGATGGATCTCTACATCGAGCCGGATCAGCTGGACAAGGTGCTGGAGAATCTCGAAGCGCTCGGCGTGACCGTCATCAATGAAAACGACCCGCAGCCCGCGCAGTCCAGCGAGGACACCCCCATTGACACGATTAACCTGTCCGTCCCCGACGGCGTGAGTTCCGACGACCCTGTCCGCCTGTATTTGAAAGAAATCGGCAAATATCCCCTGTTGACCACCGAAGAAGAAATTGCGCTGGCAAAGCAGATTGCGGAAGGCACGCCAGAGGAGCAAGCAGCGGCAAAAAAGAAGCTCAGTGAAGCGAACCTGCGCCTTGTGGTGTCCATCGCCAAGCGCTATGTCGGGCGCGGAATGCAGTTTCTTGACCTGATTCAGGAGGGCAACCTCGGCTTAATCAAAGCGGCAGAGAAATTCGACTACACCAAAGGTTACAAGTTTTCCACCTACGCAACGTGGTGGGTTCGGCAGGCGATTACCCGCGCCATCGCCGATCAGGCGCGCACGATTCGCATTCCCGTGCACATGGTGGAGACCATCAACAAACTGATTCGCGTCAATCGTCAGCTGGCGCAGGAGCTGGGGCGCGACCCCACACCCGCGGAAATCGCGAAGGAAATGGGCATCAGCGAGAGCAAGGTGCGCGAAATCATCAAGATTGCGCAGGAGCCGGTGTCGCTGGAAACCCCGATTGGTGAGGAAGAGGACAGCCATTTGGGCGACTTCATCGAGGATGAGAACGCGCCCGCGCCGGCGGAGGTGGCGTCCAACGCCATGATGCGCGAACAATTGCAGGAAGTACTGCACACACTGACCCCGCGCGAGGAGAAGGTCATCCGCCTTCGTTTCGGGCTGGAGGATGGACAGGCGCACACGCTGGAGGAAGTTGGCAAGGAGTTCAACGTCACCCGCGAACGTATCCGCCAGATTGAAGCAAAGGCACTGCGCAAGATTCGCCACCCCGGTCGTTCCAAGAAACTGCGCGACTACTATACGGAATAACATTTGCGGCTCTGTCCACGAATCGGCGGCAGGGCCGTTTTTTGGAGGCGTTATGCTCGACGAAAGACTATCCCTCGCCGCGCAGCTGTACGAGCCGTGTGCGCTGGGCGCGGATATTGGCACAGATCACGCGTTGCTCCCCTGCTATCTGCTGACACACAACATTTGCCAAGAGATGATTCTGGCAGATGTCAGCCCAAAGGCGCTTCTCCACGCGGAAGAAAGCGTCCGCCGCCATCATTTGGAGAAGCGTGCGCATGTGCGGCTCGCCGACGGGCTGGATGCGCTGACCAAACCTTGCGGGTGTGTGTCGATGATGGGCATGGGCGGCGAAACCATCCGCACGGTGCTGCTTAGCGGCGCTGACAAGCTAAGCGGAGCGGTTCTGGTGCTTTCCTCGCATACGGAGCAGCCGCTCGTCCGCCGGACATTGCCTGAAATCGGCTACCACATCGTGCAGGAGAAACTCTGCCAAGCGGCGGGGCGCTTCTACATCTTCTGGCGCGCCGAACCGGGGCAGGTGGAAAGCTGGACGGCGGAGGAAGTGCACTACGGGCGCTTGCTGTGGGTGCAGAATCCGCCGAAAATGCTGCTGGACTACTGCCGCTACCGCATCAAGGTGATGGCTGACCGCCTGACCGGGCTTGCATCCGCAACGGGTGATGTAAGCCGGATTCGCGGCGAAATTGCGGCGGAAATCGACTTTTATCAACGGAAAATCACGGAATTGGAGGGTGCATTATGCTGACGGTACAGCGGGTTTACGAGCTGATTGACGCGCTTGCGCCGTTTGACACACAGGCGGATTTCGACAATTCCGGCTTGCTGGTGGGCAATCCACAGGCGGAGGTGACGGGCATCCACCTTGCGCTGGACGTGACCGACCGCGTGATTGACGATGCGCTGGCAGCGGGCGCGAACCTGATTGTGACGCATCATCCCCTGATGTTTTCCGCCCGGAAGCGCCTGACTGAGGCGGATTACGAGGGGCATCTGCTGATTCGGCTGATTGCAAGCGGCTTATCGCTGATTGCCGCACACACGAACTTCGACCAAGCGCCCGGCGGCATGAACGACACGCTGGCGGGACTGCTGGGGCTGGAGAACATCGTCGGCGAGGGCTTCCTGCGCGTGGGAGATTTATCCGCACCGATGACGGCGGAAGCATTCGCGGATTTTGCCGCGCGGCAGTTAGGCGACACAGTGCGCGTGATGGGGCATCGGGAGGCGCTCATCCACCGCGTCGGTCTCTGCTCCGGCGGCGGGTGCGACGAGTGGGCGGATGCGCACGCCATGGGCGCGGATGCTTTCCTCACGGGCGAGGTGAAGCACCACATTGCGCTGGATGCATCCTACCACGGCGTGGTGCTGTTGGAGGCGGGACACTTTGCCACGGAAAATCCCGGTATTTTTGCACTCATGAAGGCTTTACAAAACGCGCCGGATATAGTACAATGGAAAATGCACATTTCGCGCTCCGAACGCAGCGCGTATGAGTGACCGTCCGTGCCCTCCGGCACGCTGTTTATCAAGGAGGTACTTATGGACCAGCTTGCTATGTTATGGCAGTATCAAGTGGAAGACCGCAAGGCTGACAAACTCGAACAGGAGCTGAGCCGCAGTCCGCTGCGCCAGAAGATGAATACCTGCCGCACGCAGTTCAACGCCAAGCAGAAGCAGTACAAGCAGATGGAGGAACAGGTGGCGATTCTCTCTGACCGCAAGGATGCCATCCGCGATGCCATCACCCGCTGCGAAGAACAGCTGCGCCACCTGCAAAGCCGCTTCGAGCAGAATCCTCCGACCGAATTGGATGATACGAAAGCGCTGCTGAGCGAAGTGAACCGCTTTCTGGAGACGATTGGCAGCTATGAGCAGGAAATGAAGCGCATGGCAAAGGATGCCAACGATTACGATCAGAAGGAACGCAGCCTGCGCCGCGATGCCATTAAGCTGAAGGAAGAATTTGATAATCTCAAGAAGCAGTACGACAAGGAATCACCGGAAAAGGAAGCTGCCCTGAAGGCACAGAAGGCCATCGTCGCAAAGAAGGGCGAGGGCATTTCGCCGGAGCTGCTGGCACGCTATCACGAGATTAAGAAGCGCATCACGCCGCCGCTCGCTCGGCTGATTAACAACCAGTGCAGCGGCTGCAATATGTCGCTGCCGTCGGCAGTGCTGAGCCGCGTCACGTCCGCCAACGGCGAGATTGTGGAGTGCGAAAGCTGCGGGCGTCTGCTGATTCCCTGATTTTGCCGCATATGAAAAAGACCACGCATGACCGATTCGGCGCGTGGTCTTTTTCGTATGTGCGATTTTACGGTACATCCTTGCAGACATGCACCCAGCCAAGCGCGCCGGAATAGCGCTCCAGTTCCGGCAGTGTCATCTCATACTATTTCCAAATGAGAATGCGCCAAGATGCGAAGCGAATTTTTCGCGCTGGCTAACGCGAATGAAACGCAGCGTAGCAGCGCTACGCTAAGCGGAATGAGCGGACGCAAGCGCGGAAAAGGCGCAAGCAGATGGCGCGGGTGAATTTGGAAATAGTATTAATAATGCCGGAAGTTTTCGCCGCATCTTCTGCACTTTTTTTCATGCCATGCGTCCCCATTCCCCCTTTCTTCACCTTCTTCTCACGATTTTACACGCTCTTTACATTCCCCCGCCCGCGCATTTTACATTCCCGTGCTATCCTAAATAGCGGGAAAGCATGAAGAAAGAAGGAATCAATCGACATGAAAGTCAAGGAGCAGGTCATGCGCTGGGTCTTTGCGGCGACAGCGGCGTTCTCCATCGCGGCCGTCGCGCTGATCTGCGTTTTTCTGTTTCTGAACGGACTGCCGTTCTTCACGAAATATGATTTGGGCGCGTTCCTGTCCGGGACGACGTGGAAGCCCGCCAACAATATTTTCGGCATTCTGCCGATGATTGTCGGCTCGCTCTACGTCACGGGCGGCGCATTGCTCTTCGGCGCGCCGGTCGGCATCCTCGCGGGGATTTATCTGGCGCGCTTCTGCCCGGTTCGCCTGCGGAAAATCATCGAACCGATGATTGGGCTGATGGCGGGCGTGCCATCGATTGTCTACGGCTTCTTTGGGCTGACGACACTTGTGCCGCTCATCCGCGAAATGTTCGGTGGACGCGGGCGCGGGCAGTGCATCCTGACAGCGTCGCTGCTGCTGGGCATCATGATTCTGCCGACCATCATCCAGCTGACCTCCGCCGCCGTCAAAGCCGTGCCGAACTCCTACTACGAGGGTTCACTGGCGCTGGGCGCGACGGATGAACGCAGTGTGTTCCGCGCGACTGTCCCGGCGGCGAAATCCGGCATTCTGGCGTCGGTTGTGCTGGCGATTGGCCGCGCCATCGGCGAGGCAATGGCGGTCAAGATGGTCATCGGCAATCAGCCGCGCCTGACCTCCGATTTGCTCAGCGGCATCCGCACACTCACCTCCGGCATCGTCATCGAAATGGGCTACGCCGAAGGGCTGCACCGCGAAGCGCTGATTGCCGCCGGCATCGTGCTGTTCGTCTTTATTCTGCTGATTAACGCTTCCTTCTCCGTGCTGAAAAGGAGGGAACAGCAATGATGAACGCCCCCGCGTATCGCGCGCATCCCATCAGGAATTTCTTCCGCAATGAAGGCAACCGCTGGCGGCGTCATCCAGCCAGCGCGCTGCTGCGGCTGCTGTGCCGCCTGTCGGTGCTGATTACGATTTTCGCCCTGCTTGCCATCGTCATTGACCTGCTTGTCAAGGGCATTCCGCACCTGACGCCGGAGCTGTTCAGCCTGAAATACACGACGGAAAACCAGTCGATGCTGCCTGCCATCATCAACACGCTGCTGATTGCGCTGGTTGCGCTGCTTGTCGCCATCCCGGTTGGCGTGGGCGGGGCGATTTATCTGGCGGAGTACGCCAAGCGCAACTCGCCGCTGGTGCGCACCATCCGCCTGACCGCCGAAACCCTGCAGGGCATCCCCTCCATCATCTACGGCTTGTTCGGCATGGTGTTTTTTACCGCCCTGCGCATCAACCTGACTCTGCTCTCCGGTGCGCTGACGCTCTCCCTCATGGTGCTGCCGCTGATTCTGCCGACGCTGCTTTCCGGCGCGCTGATGGTGTTCATGCGCACGTTTGCCGACTATGGCACGCCGATGCTCATTGGCGAAAACTACAACACCCTGCCGGTCGTCGTCTACAAGGAGTTCCTTTCTGAAATCGGTTCGAGCGACGGCATGGCCGCGGCAATTTCCATCATCGCGATTGTGATTACGACGGCGGTGTTCCTGCTGCAAAAGTACATTGCCAACCGCAAGGTGTTCTCCATGAGCGCGCTGCATCCCGTCGAGCCGAAGAAGCTCCACGGCGTGAAGAATGTGCTCGCGCATGCGTACTGCTATATTCTGGTCGGCCTGGCCATCATGCCGCAGTGCTACGTCATCTATTCCTCCTTCCGCAACACAAGCGGCAAGCTCTACACCGAGGGCTTTGGTCTTGGCAGCTATAAGGAAGCATTCTCCACCGTCGGCAGTTCCATGCGGCGGACGTGTTCGAGGCGGGCGGTGAGTTCGCCGCAGGCGGCGAGGTAATCGTCCAGATCTTCCAGCTTGATAAACGCCTCGAGCTGCGCGAACAGGGCCAGAATTTCGTCGACCTCCTCGTGGTGCAGGAAAATGCCGAGGACTGTCTCACGGCCCTCCCAGAGCTGCTTTGCCTGCCGCAGAGACTCCGCTGCCGCGGTATATTGTTCTTCCTCCGCCTGCCGGATGGAGCGCTCCAGAAGCGTGACCGTTTCCTCGCCGGACGCACGCACATAAAAAAGCGAAAACAGCCCCACGGCCAGACACAGCGCAAACACGAGACACGCGATCAGAATATGCTTCATGCCTCATCCTCCCGCATGGCGGCAAAATACAGCTTGCCGTCCGGTTCGCTCGTGAGCAGATACACGTCCTGCACGCGGCAGTTGTAATTTTTCAAGATCTCCTGTACCCACGCTTCGTCCCGGCCCAGAAGCGGCAGGTTCTGCCGCATGAGCCGCCCGGAGGCAATGACGGTAATGGGCAGCTTCCGCCCGCTTACCTGCACGCCGGCGTCCTTTGCGGGCGCTGGTTCGTATTTCGGATACAGGAACGTCGAAATTGCGCCGCTCGTCTCCAGAATGGCGTACTGCACCTGCGAAAGGTCTGTCACGCCCTGGATGCGCAGATATTCCGACAGTTCGTCCGTGTTCACGCGCGTTTTTTTAAGATTCTGCTGCAAGAGCCGCCCGTTTTCGATCAGGATGACCGGCTTTCCGCACAGGAACCGCCGCATGCCCACGCTCCGGTATGTCAGCACGGACAAAACCAGTTCCACGCTCAACACGACCAAAATCGGCAGCAGTCCCGCCAGCAGCGGCGTGCCCGTCTCCTGCATCGGCACGGCGGCGAGGTTGGCGATCAGCATCGTCACGACGAATTCCATCGGCTCCATCTCGCCCAGCTGCCGCTTGCCCATGAGCCGCACGGAGAAGATCACCACCCCGTACAGGATCAGG
>ENA-OURV01001882-OURV01001882.1-human-gut-metagenome-genome-assembly--contig:-NODE-1882-length-15657-cov-2.986284_pt1 | contig 15657 bp, 20 predicted proteins | sample MGYA00242141_ERZ509072 | MGnify/ENA primary metagenome ERZ509072 (study PRJEB26280, sample SAMEA2338763) | human gut metagenome | biome: human gut; feature: human-associated habitat; material: faeces... | reverse complement strand
GAGGAGTTCCGCCGGTCAGTGAAAGAAAAAGCTAGATGACCGACAGAAGCGACCGGGTCACCGAACATGAACACCGAAGACGAACAAATACCGGAATAATTCTAGAATTAAATTAGTTTATAAAGCTCATAAAGTTTAGAGTTTCTGAATCTGCGGTCATTTCCTTACGGTCGTTAATGCGACCGACCTGGACTGAAAGTCCTATAAACAAGGTGCTAAGCAGGGGGAATACTAATTTTATGAACTTTATAAACTCAAACCTTTTGGCTTTCTTCCTGCCGATCTATTTCGGTAAATAATCAGAACCGATATTGAATCATAGCATTGATACGGCTGGCATTACCATAGTCGTGGTTGAAATTATTACGGCGTCCGAAAACATATTCTATGCCGGTAGTTCCGAATTCCGTAAAATTCCATAACAGATTAGCTCCTGCATATTGTGCATATTTGTAGGTATCTCCTCCCAGGCTGCCATTGGCTTCCAGCCGGGCATAACTGTAAGTTATCGTTGAATAAAGATTAGGATTCCAATTGTGTTGGAAAGCTCCGAACAAGCCCCACATACCTGGAGCTTTCAGTTTTCCATTGTCATCGGCTGTCGGGATCAGGTCATAGCCGATGCCTGAGATATCCTGAATGTAATTGGCAATCCCTTTACCATATTCGGCCTGAAACAGAAAACTGGTCGATGAGGTGATATTTAATTTACCGCTACCCATGACACCCCAACCTGTTCTGATTTTATCCTTATCTTTCACTACATTTTTATAACTGATATTTCTTAAGATAGCTCCTACCTGAACGTGGCTCCCGTTTTTCATCGTATAGCGTACATTCAAAGGAATATCCGGAACTTTCTGCCGGATGGATTCGGCATTTTTCCCGGTTGTATACGATGCTTTGGCATATTCCAATGCTAAAGAAGATTGCCATCGATCGTTGATATGGTGAGTATACCGAAGCATCGGTTGCCGGATTTCGATACCACTGCTAGGTCCTTCTTCATCGATAGTCGTAGGTACGGCTGTCATATCGCCGAATGTACTCCAGGCTTGTCCCAGCGTAAAACCTTTGAATTGTACGAAAGCTTGCTGGAGCTTCGGGGTGTTCTGCGGTCCCTGGAATTCCATTTCGATATAAGACACTAACCGGCCTACATCCGTATTACCTACTAATTTAAAAAACAAACGGGATTGTCCGACCGTCATACCGTAACTGGCACCGGGTTGATGCCCTTTCATGGCAATGGTCGAAGTCGTAAAAAAGTTGTAGTCTTCTACTCCGTTAAAGTCATAAACCCCTGATAACTGAACATATCCCCCGACACCGAAAATAAAATTTTTGTTGTCATCGAAGAAAATAAAGCGTGGAGCTGCCGGGTCATTGTAAGCCAGCGGAAAGGCTTCTTTCATCATGGTATAGAAATTGTGGATATCCTTCTCTTTCGATACCGATACCACATTTACTTTCTGTGCTTGTGCTTGTACATAAATCCCTGCCACAAACACAGAAAATAATACAATTAAAACTTTCTTTTTCATAATCTTACCTATTTAGTTTTTTGCATTTTCATTTTTGTTATGGAGTATATACGCTTTAGGGAGCGAAAAAGTAGAAAGGAAATGCTATAAAGTAGGTTGTGATTGGTTAAAGAATTTATAACTCTGTATAAGCTGAGAATAATTTTTGGCAGTTATATATAAAACAAGTATAGATTAAGAATGAAACGATACTTTTGATCCATAACCATTTATAAAAACAGAGTAATTGCATTTTAATGTGATGTACTAATAATTAGCCGTTTACTATTATTTTTCGGGAGTACTGAAACAATACCCTTTTCCATAGGAAGAACGGATTTTCAGCGAAGTATCAGCTTTCAGAATTTTCCGGAGCTCAGAGATATAATCCCGTAACAGACTTATTTTGGACGCGTTGTCATTGTTCCAAAGTCTTCTGCAAATGATTGTTCCCGGTATAAAGGAATTCTGATTTTGGCAAAAAATAGTCAATAGTTCGGCGAGCATTGTTTTGAGCGGGTAACGCTGGTCACCGATTTCAAGGGTAGAGTTTGCAGGGTAGAAACGGCTGGTCGGAGATAGCTGATATACTTTTTCTGAGGGGTGGCCGGTTATTTCCGGTCCCGGATATCGATTCAGGGCTGCTTCGATCCGGGCACACAATTCGTCTATACCTCCGTCCTTACGGACAAAGTCACTGGTACCTATTTTTAATGAGGCTGCACATAGTTCGGTGTAAGAGCTAAGGATGAGTACCGGAATTTTTTTATCCAATTGCCGGATCAATAAAAATACTTCTATTCCTGTTTTTCCCGGCATTTGATAGTCGAGTACGACTACATCCGGACGGGAAGACTGGTAGGCGAGCCAGGCTTCGTCGCCATCGAAGACTGTTTTTACTTCATAACCGTTGTCTTCCAGGGCTTCCCCGGTTTCTTGTGCGGTGATGCGGTTATCTTCTGCGTACAGTATTTTTATTTTTTTAGTATCCATAGTCGTGGTATAAAATCATCGGATGTGTTTTGAGCATGGTTAATTTGCCCAGTAAGTAATTTATTTTAATGATCATATTTTCGTATTGTTTGATATTTTTGTGTAACAGTTCGACATGGATCGGTGGGGATATAGGGATAGCCGGGGAGGGGTGATCCGATTCTGTGCCATGTAAATGACAGAGTTGTACTTGTAATTCCCGAAGGAAATGTTGTACTTCATTCCGTTGCAGATGGATCAGTGCTTTCTGGCGGCGATCGACCGCCATCAATAAATGGGTGAACCATCCCGACAATAAGATCGATAGCAAGGCAAATAGTAGCCAAATTTTGTGGGTGGTCAAGGGCTGTAACCAGGGATACGCGAGTTGTACCTCCAGTCGGTGTCTCTCGACATACCCCAGGGGCATACGGAAAATAGCCGGCAGGAAGATATTCGGATCTTCGGAAGGATACCGGTCGATGATTTTTCCATTGGCGTCCTTTCGGATGAAGAAAATTGGAAATGGCAGGTCGCTCTTCTTATAATAGTGGACAAGTGAATCGAGACACCAGGATGAATCCCGAAGATCATAAAATAAGCGGCCATATACATAGCTTTGATTGACGATCCCGCCCATCTCTACTGTCGTATCTTTTACTCCCCGGGTGATCGTAATTGAATTCTCCTGCCAATTGTTTTGAAACCTGGCGGTATCCTGTATCTGGAAAAGATTTTTACTCATTTTAAAAATCGTTTCGTCGATTAAAGGATTTTTGTGGTTTACAAAATTAGTCCGTTCGGCTGAATATAAATTGAACATCCAGACCATTTCAGCCAGTAATAAGGCAATGAAAAAATAGCGGTATATATGTGAAAAGGAAACTGATTTTTTATATGATTTCGGTTTATCCAGACACAGCGACAGACAGAATTCCGATCCCTCGTTTTCTTTGCTTTTTATCTGTATGTGTCCATTGTACTGCCGCACAATTTTACGCACATAAGCAAGTCCTATACCGTGGCTATTCTGGTGACGGTGATTGGAACGAAAACCGGTCCTGAAAATACGTTTCCGGGAATGAGTGGAAACACCCGGTCCGTTGTCTTTGACCGAAATCAGTAATTTATTTGGTTTTTCCTGTTTACAGCTAATCTGAATTTCGTCTTTTTCTCCGTCAACTGTTTCTCGATTTGCAACTGCTTGGCAAGGATTGCATTCACCTTATCGTAAAGATCCTCAATCATGATCTCGGTTTTCAGGTTGACCTTATAATCGTTTTCCGCGCGATTGCGGTCTTTTTCCTCCTGCCGGTTCTGACTCATCATAATCAGCGGTGCCTGAATGGCGGCCACACAGGACAAGACAAGATTCAGAAGAATAAACGGATATGGGTCAAACGCTTTTGTCGCAAGAATTGCGTTGACGACCATCCACAGGATCAGCACGCCTGCAAACGAAAATATAAACGCCCAACTGCCCGCAAATTTTGCAATAGTGTCAGCTGCCCGCTGCCCAAGAGTGTATTTTTCCTTCTCTTTTTTTGGGCTGACGGAAATTTTACTGTCCGCCAAAAGATTCAGAACTTCTTCATCCGTCATATCATGGCGGATTTCCTTCAGTACTTCCTGCAATAATTTTCTATTTTCTTTCATGATTTCTTCCCCTTATTCAATAAATTGTTATTCATCATCCGTTTGCGGCATTGTCCGCAAAAAGAAATCCGGGCCTTCATTTTGGAACAGCAGAATCGCTACGCCAAACAGCAACTCAACGTGCCTTTCCGGATCGTCCAGCGGGATCAGGAAGTCATCCCGGATTCTTTCGATACGGTACAGAACTGTGTTGCGGTGGGTAAACAATGCGTCGCAGGTCTTTTTGAGCGAGCGGCTGTAAATCAGATAAAAGTACAGTGTTTCACAGTATTGCGTTCCTTTTTTTCGGTCGTGTTCGGCGAGCACCCGAAGCTCCGGCGAGATAAGATCGTCGCGGGAATCCAGATTTTTCAGAAGCAACGGCGTCCGCAATTGCGCTACAGAACAGACATTTTCACCGTGATAATTGCTTTTCACAATCATATCCAGCGCGTCGTGCGCGGCGCGGTAAAGTGACGGAAGGTCATACAAATCGCGAATCGCCTCTGAAACAATTACCTTCAAATCGAATTCTTTTGCCAGTTCTGTGAATATATCTACATCACTGTCTCTATGCAGAAACAGAAATACGTCACCCTTGTAGAGAAAGGGATGAGAATCCGGGTAACGTTCACCGATCTCTTCTTTCAGGTGACGCGCCCCGAGATACCGGCTGTGATAAGCGGTCAGATCCATCAATGCAAAAGCGGATGGGTGAAAGTCTGCAAGATAAGTGCCTACTGCCTGGAGTCGAAAATAGGAGGCAGACGGAAATCCCCCGTCAAGCAAATGCATCAGAATATCTTCGGTTGTTTCAAATGGCTTGTTCTGACGGCTTGTTTCGATAAAAAGCTGTTTTGCGAGGATCAGATCAATTTGTCTCCAGATCTCCGCTGAAATTTTCGTAAGATGACCATCCGTGTCCACGCAGACAAGGTAGCCGAGTCGGACACCGGTACAGATGAGTGGTGCAAAGCGCCGGCGAAAGGGGCTTTCCCCCAATTTGATCATATCGGCACATCCTTCGTGGAGCGCTGGGCTTTTACTGATGGCCGAGCTTGACTCATAAGTGATTGCGCCTTGTGAAACCGCGCCACGGAACAACGGGTCGGAGAAACCGACCGGACAGAAATGCGCCACGACACGATAAGAATCGTCGAGAACAAGCAGAGGACAGTCCAAAAAAATGCCGACATCAAGCGCAAGTTGCTGTAGATCATCCTGTTCAAAAAATTCTGTGATCAGAGCCGTTATATCTCCGGATCGCCATTGCGGTTGAGACAAACTTTCACCTTCTTTCAATGGTTATTGTGCTTAAAGCACAACTGCATCTGCATTTATTATACCACTAAAACATTGTTTTTTCAAGAGAAGACGAGTACAATATAGGCGTAAAAGAAAAAAGGAAACGGAGTGATTCCGATGGGTGATTTGACAATGTAGCCCAAAAGGCGAAGCAAAAAGCGAAAACATTGCGTTGACGCGGGCTGACCGCTGGACGCTGAAAATAAAAATAGTTGATATAAATGGAGGGATTCATTATGGTACCGAGCATTTTTGGTGAGAATATGTTGGATGATTTCTTTGACGGCGGTTTCTTTGGCGCGCACAATCCGCTTTACGGAAAGAACGCAAGAAATCTGTTGAAGACCGATATTCGTGAGATGGATGACAGCTATGAGCTGGCCGTTGATCTGCCGGGCTTCAAGAAGGATGAGATCAACCTTGATATCAAGGACGGGTATTTGACCGTCAGCGCAGAAAAAGGTCTTGACAAGAAGGAAGAGGACAAGAAAGGACGCATTCTCCGTCAGGAGCGTTACGCAGGTGTTTGCTCGCGTAGCTTCTATGTCGGCAATGTAAAGCCCGAGGATGTCAAGGCAAAATACGAATCTGGCGTTCTGTCGGTTGTCCTGCCGAAGGTGGATCAGAAGAAACATGCTTCTGCCAGCAAAATTGCGATTGAATGATTTGCATAAATACGGCTCCGGTATCTGTGAGAGCAGATGCCGGAGCCTTTTTGTGCTTTTGATACAGGTTTTAATCTGTTATTTCTGCATGAGTTTCTTCCTGATCACTATCATGCCGGAGAGTATTTCGCCAACCGACAATCCCATAAACAGACCGGAAACAAAATACATAACACCCGATCCGTCAATGGTAGCCGGAAATTGCATTTGCGTCTAAAATAACGATATTCGCCATTTGAATTGTCGCCCTTATTCCACCGTCTCATTCCACTCCGCCCCGTCCTCATCGGTCCGGATATCCGTACCGTTTATAGGTAAAATGGAATATTGGTGCCGCCAGCCGATTTATATACCGTTGTCGTATCCCCGCGATGATTCAAAAGCTCCACCGCATCCGCTCCCGGATAGCTCGCTTCAACCTCATCTTCTCCGCCATTTCCCGTTTCGCCCTCGCCGCGCGTGACTCTTTCCACATCAATGTGGATGTTGCCCTTTGCCTTCTGCCCCACGATGACGATTGCGTAGGGGCCGTCCAAAGGCGCCGTTACGCTGAATTCCGTCACGGTTCCGTCTCCCTGATAGAGCGCAGTCCCATCCGGCGCCGTGATCTTCATCTCCAGCGACCCTTGCACCGTCTCGAATAGAATTTTTAGCGTGTCGCCATGCTTCAGCTCCAGAGTGTGCGTGTCTGTGCAGTTCATGGTTTTGATATCTAACCGGTAGGAATCCGCATTCTTTATCCTGTTTCCCTCAAAGCTGGGTGCGCACCCGGCAAGGATCAGCAGGAGGGCGCAGACGGTCATGACGATGCCGAATAGTTTTTGCTGTTTCATAATGGTTTCCTTTTCGAATTCAGATTTGGTTTGATCGAACATGATTGCGTTGCTATTTCTTATCCATATTCATCCGAATCACATAAAAAAGGTTTGATAGCAATATACACGCCAATGCGATCACCAATGGCATCGTGGTCTCATTTCCATCGAAAATGCTGACGCACAGGAAGATTGCACCCGCTGCGATCAAACCTAAACTTGCTATGATGAAAAGTGTATTCAGTACTTTTTTCATTTCATTTTCTCCTTCCGATCGTTTTTAGAGAATGCGTCAAAATAGATGCGTTTTATGTGTGGCTACTTAACTTTACTTTCTTAATATCAAGCTGCATAAATCGTTCCTCCGGAATACCTTAATCACGATATATTTTCGCAATATTCATAATGACTGCTTGTTATCCGCAACAAATCTTTCTTCTTTATCGCCACCCAAGATAGCGGAATGTATGCCGCTTGTATTCTCGGTACGCCGTGCCGAATGCTTTCTCCAGATATCGTTCCTCCTGCAGAATTTGTAAATGTAGCATCACAATGGCAAACACCGTAAGCGGCACTGTCAACAAATTGCAGTACATCAGCATCACACCGACATACATGAAGTCAAAGCCAAGAAATGCCGGATTGCGGCTGAACCGATAGATTCCGGATGTAACCAGCTCTGTGTGATCCTTATCCGGGATACCCGCCCTCCAGCTATCCTTCATACAGAGAACGGAAAGAAGAAAGATCAAATCACCGAGCATCCCGGTGCAGAAGCCGGTAAAGCGCGCATTTGTCGGGAGGCAGCTCCAGCCAAACAATATGGATACAAGTTGCGCAATCACAACGCCCAGCGTCGCAATGCTCATCAGCAGTTCTACTGTTTGAATGGACTTTTCTTTTCGCTGTCTGATTTGCAGCGTCCGTATGCCGCGGTGCTTCTGCGCCAGCATCTTGACAAAATAAATGCCGTAAAACACCGCCAGCACAAAAAGAGCAAGCAGGGGATAAGAGAGAACTTTTTCCACGGGATATTTCATAATGCAACTCCTGAAATGAATCTTGTTTTAACCATGAGCAAAACGTAAAGAGATCTGTTATGTTTTTCCATTCTTACTCGTTGCGGCAACCCGGATAAACGGTACAAGCAGCAGAAGAAATACAATAACAGAGCCTCCGAGCTGCCCATAAGACATCCACACATTTGATTCCGGCGGACAGGGATAAATTATCGTCACAGCCACACGGAAGATCCCAAGTGCAAGCAAAAAACCGTAAATATAGAACGCTTCCGGGTTCTGCACAAATACCTTTTTCCCCCACAGAATGACGGTAAGGCTCAGCCCCGACAGTAAAAATGAAAAGCATAGGTTGACATAATTGATGGGGACCACCAACGTTTCATATGGTATATATGAGGCCCAGCCAAACATCCACGGCACTGTAAAGTGCCACAGCCCCACCAGCAGGCTTATTGTCGCTCCCATATAGTACACGATTTGATACTTTTTCATCGCTTTTCACCTGCCTTTCATAGCCTGTTTCCTCTCACTTTTGCGTGCAGTCACCCGGAGCAGATAGATAAAATATGCCAGCAATACGATAAACTGTGCCGCGCCCAGAACAACCTCAAATTGCGCGGAGCCATCCCCGCTGATGAAGGAGCAGAAGTCATGCAAAGCGTGGAGCAGTACGCAGGGGATAATACTGCCGCTTTCCGCAAAAATCAGGGCAAATACCATTCCGTAAACCAGCGCGAAGCAGATTTGAAGAAGCGTCTCCCCAAGCTTCGCGCCGCCTGCCATATTCAGGATATGGCTGAACCCGAAAAGAATGGATGAGAGTATCATCGCCTTTACGGTGCCGTGCTTCAGCCATAGGCCGCAGATAATGCCCCGGAAGAAGATCTCCTCCGCCATCCCGATGCCAAGCGTCAGAAACAGGTTGGCGAATAGGAAAGGCGCCCCGCCCTTCCAATCGATTCCCGCCGCAAAAGGGAAGAGGGCAATGAGCAACAGCGGCGAAAAATAAAGCATTCTCTTTGCCGCCCCTTTTTCCGCACTGCGAAATCCCAGCTTTGAGATTCCTTTGTATCGGATGATGGAATACGCCAATGTGATAGCAACAAGCCCCCAGATAACAGCACCCCTGATCAACACGGAGGGAACGCCATCGATCCCCGTGATCACAACGATCGCGCCCTGTGTGAAAAAGAATAGCAACAGCACAAACGTTGCCAGAGCTGTTTTCAGTACGATTCTTTCTTTCTGTGTCATTTTGAGTCTCCTGTTTCGCTCTCTGCCATGCGCCCAAACATGGATTCTGTCAACGCGAGCTGTTTCCCGCAAAATCGGAAACTGCCTTTTTGATTTCTTCTCCGTGCCCTGTCAGCAAATGTCCGCCGCTTTCAAATGAAATGAACGTGCAATTCGGAAATCTTGACACCGCTCTCTCTGTTTCGGCGTAGCTTGCCAGCTTATCGTCTTTTGCGTGGAAAATCAGCGTGGGAACCTGCAAATCCTCAATCGGATACTCCCCAAAGTCCCTCGCCATATCGGGGTTGGTAACGGAAGCGTCCAGTATCACGCCGACTTTTCTGTCGTTTATGGGCAGCATACTGTAAATGGTGGACGGCTCCATCCCCATGATCGGCTCAAACATAGGGCTTAACAGGAACATGACGTAATCGTTGCACCAACGTTACCCCGTCCGGTGAAATCAGATGCACCCAATAATGGATTTTGCCCAATGGTGTCGAATATGTTCTCTCGTTCATATTTCCTCACTCTCCCTTTTTGCACCAATCCTTTTCTCCCGAGGAGAGGGCATAGGGATTCGCCCAATCCTCGGTGTCGTAGAAGGTGGCGGTCAATTCCCGCTGGTTGTAGACGCAGCTCCAGCAGGTCTTCTCCCCACCGTTCTCGCCGGGGAAGTTGCTCTGGGCCACAGCCGCCAGCGAGGCGCGTACTTCCTCGGCGGTCATCACGCCCTTTGCCGCATCCCGCCGCTGGGTGAGTGTGTTAAACCGCACATAGGACTGGCCGCTGCCGGAGGTGCCGTCATCCCCGTGGAGATAGAAGTTGGTCACCACTGGGGTGTCCGCCACCACCATCTCGCCGTTTTGCCACTCCACCGCCACGCTCCGCCCGGCAGCGTCGGAGAGGGAGAAGTGCTGGGCACGGCCCAGGGAAAAGTGCATATCATACTGCGAAAGCAATTCCAACGCTTCCTCTACATTCGCCGCCTTGTCCAGCAGCAGCCGCAGACCGGAGACAATGGTAATGTCGGGCTTATCGGTATTCTGGTCGACACCCTCCTCGTGGCTCACCATGAGATCAGCCACACACAGGCCCTTTTCGTTCATGCCGTCCAAGATAGCGTAGACGGAAGCCAGCGCCATGAACTTATCGCCCATGCTTCCATCGGGCTTCCAGTCCTCCCCAAAGCCCAGGAAGTTCAAATTGCAGGTGGCGATGGACTCATAACCATTTTTGGGGATGGTATGTACCAGCATTTTGTCACATTCTTCCCAGTCGAAGTTGCGGCCAAAGAGGGGTGCGCCGTCGGGACTTGTCACCGTGACGGTGGAGCAGCCGTAGTTTCCCCCGGCGGTGGAGGTGTCCGGCTTCCAGAAGCCGTGAGAGAGGAATGAGGCGATGTAGTCTCCCATCTCGGCGTCGCTTTTTGCCCCGCCCTGCTCCAGAAATCCATCGAAGCCATAATCTCCCTTATATTCCATAGACCACAGATGATCATCCAGCTTCTCGATGGTCATGGCCGCCGTGAGCTGGGTGCCGAACATGGCCCACGCTCCCGCAAGGGCTGCAATCAGCACAGCCACAATAACAAGAAGCGCGATTATCGCCTTTCCAAGTCTTTTCGAGGAGGAAGAGCCCGCTTTATTCGATTTACATAGCTCTTTTTCCGAAACGATCATTTTCATATACTCCTTCCTTGCCCATCGGGGCGCGTTTATCATTTTAGTACCTGCTTATATCGTAGGTCATTGTCGTGTAAACGAGAATTTATCTTACCCTTGCCATATAGTAATCCAATTGGTTCATCAAACTCCAGAATTGTTCTGCTTCATCAACGGATAGTGTTCTATACACCATTTTCATATCCTCGCAAATTTTTGATTTTCCGGTGAGCCACTCGTCTCTTGAAATTGCAAACACACCGGCTTTTCATTGCCCTCATCCGAAAACGCATCGACATCCCAATTTTTCTATCCATAAGCCGCTTTCCGCCCTCATGCACTTTCACTCCCAAGAGCCGTATTTTTCAAACCGGCACTGCTCTATTACCTCGTCCCCGAGCAGTGTGATGGCCTTTTGGGGGCAGCGGCTGATACAGCGGTAACACATGGTACACCGGTCTTCCGCGGTGGCTTTCCCGTCTCGCAGGGAGAGATTTTTCGTGGGGCATAAAGAGACGCACAGCCCGCAGCCCACGCATTTTTCGCTGATCTTCAGCTTGTCTGTGTATCCCGCCGTCTTGCCGTAAAACCACAGCCGCTGTCCAAAAAGTCCCTTCAGGTGGGAAAAGAAGGACAGCCCGTCCTGGGGGTAGTTTCCTTGCTTGATCTGCCGTGCGGCAGCTTCTATCTTTTGGTCGGCCTGACGGACGATCTCCCGGTTTTCCTCCGGCGTTTTCTTCAGCAGTTTGCTGTCGCAGACGGAATCCGGCATTTTGATCTGCAAACCGCCGAGTATTGTTGCCCCGAATTTCCTTAAGATTCGAGCTGTACATCCTGTTCCATCACCGCTGAAAAGCCCCATCGTATTGACGCAAAAGACCTTTTTCCCATTCCATAGAGAAGAATGATTTTTAATAAAATCACGCACTATGATAGGGGCATTGGAAAACTGTGTCGGGTAGCCCAGCACAATGATGTCATGCTCTTCCAATATTTGAATCATCTGTGTATGTTCTAACGGAAAACTCTGAGCAGATACATCCAACAGTTTGACTAACTTTTCGACACAATGCTTTGTATTTCCGGTTCCGCTGAAATAGATTCCAATCATGGACGCATCTACTGCTTCTTATTGAACTATTTCGGTTAATGCTGTATATTCTCTCAAATACATTCCTCTTCTCATTTCATCTGTCTTTGCATATGTATGATGTTTCGAAAAGATATCTATAATTTCATGTATTGAAAGCCATTTGGGGATCATTCCTGCTTCCTGCTCTCTTTGTGTCAGTTTTATTTCTGTAGTTCCAATTACCTTGCCTGTGAAGTACCTATTGATCCATTTCCAGTCCTCATAATATTCATCGATTTCAAGGATACATTCCGAAATATCCGCCACCATACCTGTTTCTTCTGCAATTTCTCGTATGCAGCACGCTTTTTCAGATTCATTATCTTCCAAACCGCCGCCGGGAAGCATCCACTGGTCATTTCTTGTTTCATAGGAAAGTAATACTTTTGTATCATGAATTATGATGCCTCTGCAAGCCGTTCTTGTTTTATCCCATTTGCCAAAATAGTTTTCACCGACAATATCTATCACTTTCATTATGATAATCCTTTTCTCAAAAGTTTCCGGTTTATTAATTATTCATTTCTCTGACTGTTCATTGCAATATTACTTATTTTCTTTCTAACGGCACAATAAAAATCCGATCATTGGGCCTAAAAAGATCGCGAGATAAATCAGCGTGAGCCACGGCTGATAATCAATATAGAATTCCCGGAATGTCAGGCTCCACGGATGCTTGATCAGCACCCAGCCGAAAACATCAAACACGATACAGATCCCAGCCCACAGAAGTCCGGTCAGCAACGCCTCGCCCATTGTCGGCGCGGTAAGACCGTTCATATACAGATAGCCAAAAACGGAAAACAAAATAATATTATACAGAGGATGCCACGGCTTTGTTTTTTCATAGCCTTCGCCCATTCCCTGGCTGTCCATCGGCTTCATATGCAATACATAAATATTGAATACCGTGTGCAATATGCCGATTACCGTGACGCACACATAGGCGATCCAGAACCACAGCATAGACATGCCAAAGTTTTGCATCCGCATTTCCTCCTATCCACCTTCATATTCATCTTTTCATCTCCTCAGATTTCGATTGATCGACTTGGTTTGAAAACTCCCATCCGAGTTCATGCAACGCCTTTATTCCCAGAACTGTAGCAGGTATGCGGTAGCTTGGCGGAAGATTTGAAAGCACCACCACAGCCGTTCCCGTTTCCGGTTGAAATCCAAGATAACAATTATAATTTCCCGTACCGCCGTTGTGCCATAGGATTCCGTTCTCCTTATCAATGATCCACGCCATCCCGATCTCGTCCATATTGATGCCCATGGCTTTATAGTCCTCCGTGGAAGCGTTGATCACGGCGAGGCTCTTATGGCATTCAGAAAAAATGGGATTGTCCTCAATCTGCATCCGCGCGTAGGCAAGCATATCCGTTATATTTGATGTGACCGCCCCCGCCGACAGATAGGCGTCGCCCGGTTTCCAATCCCAGTAGTTTCCCAGGTCGCCGCTTCCGTCGGAAATTTTCGTATCCGCCAGCCCCATCTCATTCTGAACAAAGTCATTCAAGAGCGTCGTGTAGTCGGTATCGTATACCGCTTCCAGCACCAGGCCCAGAACCGCGTATCCGTAGTTCGAATAGATAAAGCCGTCTTCTTATTTCACCCTGTTCAGTTCGCCGGCCTTATCCTGGACCATCTCTTTTGAAATGCCGAAAAAATCATTCCGTCCCTTGAAGAAGTTGCCGATCATCGGGCTTTCAAAATAATAGCCTTTATATCCAGAGGTGTGGGTCAGCAGTTCCCTGATCGTCGGGTACTCCTTGCTGATGGGGAGCGATAAATACTGGTCTATCGTGTCGCTCAGGTCTATTTTCCCCTCTGTGACCGCCTTGTTTACCAGCGCGGAGGTGAAGGTCTTGGTCAGGGAACCAATCTCATAGGTGTGAAGTTCCTCCGGCAATATTTTTCCATCCTCGCCGTATACCGTGTACCAACTCTCTCCGTCCTTGATGATACCCACTGTAATCACAGCCTCCGGAGTGTCCTTCGTGGTATAGATGAGAGCTTCCTCGAAGGTCAGCCCCGGTATCTTGTTCATCTGATGTTTTACGTAGAGCATCATGCCGATGAGAGCAACGCCCACACAGCAGACAACGGCTGCGGCAATCAAAAATACCTTTTTTGTCCTTCTTTTCATTTTTTATTCAGATTCCTTCCTTTGGCATTTCCTCACAATGACGCAAACACCTCACAGCCCCGCTTTTTCAGCCACAAATTAATTTGCTATTGCCGAATACAAAACAATAACGCAGAAGCGTATCTGACCGCACCTTTTTCCGGGTGTTCCCGCCGCAGACAGAACAGGGCACCCATTTCATCTCGATGGTCTGTTTCATTAGGCATTCCTCCTGCACAATTACGGCTCATTTCTCCTGTATCAAGCTCCGAAAGGTGGCGTCACGGTCAAACGTCCCCTCCGTAAAGCCCGGAATCTCTTTAATTGCCTTGAAAATGCTGATGCTGAATCCGGTCAGAATCTGCCCGATCTCCTTGTCGGAATAGGGGCAGTCACCGGTCACAATAAGCGTTGCAAGACTGTGAACCACCAGCCAGAGGTCGCGGAAATAGCGATCAGCCTCCTGTTCGCCGATATAATAAATATCTATTAGCGAGGGGCGGACAAGCTCCTGCATATGCCGCATGGCAGCAAAGGCGTCACTCCCCCTATCGTCCGACCGCATTAAAAACAGCAGACGGTATAGCTCTGGCTCTTCTCTGGCAAAACGGATATATTGCGTTCCAATGCCAAAAAACGGAATCTCCTGCTTCAGTCCCTCTGTCAGATATTCATCAAACACCCGCTCCGCCGCGTCATATACCTCCGCTTTTGCCGTATCCATCGTACCGAAGCAGGTAAAGACCGGCTGAGTCGAGGTGCCCAGTTCTTCTGCCAGGGATTTTGCAGTTAAAGCCGCAGCTCCCATTTTTTGCACCACCCGAACCGCCGCAGCCACCATTTCTTCCCTTGTAAATTTGTTCTTCGGAGCCATATTTGTCATCCTTCCGTTTTTTCAATAGTTTGTAATATATATCGCATAATGTATATCGATAACTATTATAGCGCTGTTTCTGCGGTTTGTCAATAGGGTATTTGTAATGTGTTGGATGTGGATTAAGTAATTTAGCACGCTTGGCAAGGTCGATGTTCCATTCGTGTCCTTCCATGTATTTGAGTGACTCCGGATCAGAGACCTCAGATACAGTTACAACTGAATCCTTTTCGATAATGTCGGGGATGGATTGACCGGGATAAGGGAGGGTGAGGTTTCGAACAGTACCATTAGTTTTGATTTTTAAGTTGATCATGTTGTTCCTTTCTGCGTTTTATTATTATTATCATGTTTGAGGTAAAGGGGGACCCCGTGCGTACTTTGTCCTGATAGCAACAGCACCACTGCAGTTTGCATTTTCCTTTGGAATAATACAGGCAGTAGCGGCAGTCGCAGTCTTCTTTTTTATATATGTAGGCGATCCGAAGCACCTCCTTTCTCAGACACAGAAATTTAACAATGTTTTTTTGTGAAAAACGAAAAAAGGGCGGTTTTCTTAAGAGAAAAACTCTCTGAAAACCGCCCTGAAATAGCGTTCCACCAGTCCGATTCCGCGCAGCAGGTCGAAATCGGCGTTTGGCATCTTTTTATTTTTGCTTTAATTCGAATTTTGAAAAAGTGAGGAA
>ENA-OURV01001877-OURV01001877.1-human-gut-metagenome-genome-assembly--contig:-NODE-1877-length-15672-cov-2.937952_pt1 | contig 15672 bp, 13 predicted proteins | sample MGYA00242141_ERZ509072 | MGnify/ENA primary metagenome ERZ509072 (study PRJEB26280, sample SAMEA2338763) | human gut metagenome | biome: human gut; feature: human-associated habitat; material: faeces... | reverse complement strand
AAAACCCGACTGCAATCACCCCTCAAAATACTCCCTCGTTACCCTTGCCGACCCGCGTGACAGGATACAGAGGCACACCGTATTCACCAGTGCCATAAGCGACACGGACATATCGGCAAGCTCCCACACGAATCCGGGAGTGAATACTGCACCGGCAATTCCCGCCGCGCCGTATATGAGAGTATACGCGCGGCGGGCTTTTTCGCCTGCTCCGAGGCAGATAAGGCTCTCCTGCCCGTAAAACGACCAGCATACGACCGACGCCAACGCATAGACCGCCGAGGATGCCGAGACAAACACGCCGCCGGGCAGTCCTATCACCGAATAAGCCTCTGCCGCAAGCGCCATTCCGTCAAGCTCCGGAATGCACGCGGGAAAAGCGATAAGCACCACGAATGCCGTCAGGGTGCAGATCAGAACTGTATCGACGAACACCTCGAATATCCCGAAAACGCCCTGCTCCGCCGGCTTGCTTGATGCCGAAGAGTGAGCGAAAGCCGCCGTTCCGCACCCGGCTTCGTTCGACAAAACTCCCCTCGACGCTCCGAGCCTGACTGCGCGGCTGATGAAAAAGCCGGCAAGTCCGCCTCCTGCCGCGCGGAATTCAAATGCCCCTCCGATTATCCGAGCCATGACCGACGGCAGCATCGCGCCGTTTCTGATAATTATCGCAAGCGACAAAATGACGTACCCTATCGACAGAACCGGGATCACGACCGCCGAAAAATCAGCGACCCGCTTCACTCCGCCGCCGAGTAGAATGACGGTAAGCGCGGCAAAGACCACCCCGGTCATGATTTTCGGAACGCCGAAGCTGACCCTCAGCGCCTCAGCCGCCGCAGAGCTCTGCACCGTGTTTCCAACGGTAAACGACGAAAACAGAATCAACCCGGCAAAGAACAGCGCAAGTCTGCGGCTCCCGATGCCCTTTTCCATGTAGTAAGGCGCACCGCCGTGACCGTTTTTGCGGTAGAGCATGGCGGTCGTGACCTCTGCATACTTAATGATCATGGCAAAAAACGCGCTGACCCACATCCAGAAAACAGATCCCGCACCGCCCATCGCGATCGCCGACGCAACTCCGGCGATATTTCCCACTCCCAGCGTACCCGAAAGCGCGACGCACGCAGCGCGGAACGGCGATATTCCGTCGCCCCTTCTGCCGGAAAGCGCCCTTACCGTCCTTATCGGGTGACGGAGCGGAAATAACCGGAATCTCATAAGCAAAAATGTCCCGCAGACTGCCATAACACAGGGCAGTGCGGGTCCCAGTATCATCCGATTCACAAACGACAGCATTTTTCTTCCTCCGGTCAAAAAACTCTTGCATTGTCGGAAGATATGTGTTATAATACTCTCTGCCGACGGTACATTTTATTACCCGGAGGCTATATATATGCCGGTGTGTTGGAATTGGCAGACGAGGCGGACTCAAAATCCGTTGGTAGCAATACCGTGCGGGTTCGACCCCCGCCACCGGCACCATAATTTCAGCGCAATTCCGACAGAATCGCGCTGAAATTTTTTGTTTGGCAGGAATTATTTCGGTAAAATGATTTCGGCAAACCGAAAGCTTTTGAGGTATAGCTATGACATTACCCATCAGGAAAAAAATGCAAATCAAAACAGAGAGACTCATTTTAAAGGCGTACTCTGAACAAGACATTGACACCTTGATCGATCTGCTGACAGATCCGGAGGTCACAGGCACTTTTATGGTACCGGAAATGGAATCCCGAAATTGTGCGGAGAAACTGGTAAGGAAACTTATCGATTTCAGCCAGCCAGACGACACTAAGCATTTGGAGTACGGAATATACCTGAGCGAAAAATTAATTGGTTTTATCAATGATTGCGGAGCCGAGGATGATGAAATAGAAATCGGATATGTGATTCACCCGCAATACCAGAGACATGGCTATGCAACAGAGGCCGTGCGCGCGGTCATTACGGAACTGCGTGAAATGGGATTCCGGAAGATTACTGCCGGTTATTTCTCCGAAAACACGGCAAGTCTTCGCGTAATGGAGAAATGCGGTATGCAAAAAACAACGATAACCGATGAAGAAGATTATCGGGGGAAACATCATATTTGCAAATATTGTGAGATTTGTCTTTGATACTTCTGGTTTGCAGGCACTTAAGATTGGGATTTCATCACAATATTATTCAGCTGATTTTGGAGGAAACAACATGAAAGCACTCAGAAATCTTCCTGACGGTTACAGAGAAATCTGCTCCGTCGATCTCAAAAAAGACAAAAAAGCGGCTGTTTTCGTCAACCTGCTGGCGATTGCAATCGCTGTGATCCTTGTCCTTCCGATGAATGCGGTCATTCCCTTTTACCGGTCGCTCGTCTCTCAGACCGACATCAAAGACATATTGATAAAATACGTTGTCTTATTGGTGCTGATGGTGCTGTATGTTATCCTGCATGAGCTTGTTCACGGTGTCGCGATGAGAATCTGCGGGACAAAGAAGGTAAAATACGGCTTCAACGGGATGTATGCCTTCGCCGGAAGCGCCGATTATTACGACAAGACGGCATACATATTCATTGCCCTCGCCCCGATCGTTCTCTGGGGAGTCGTCCTTGCGGTCGTCAATATCCTCGTTCCCGCAGAATGGTTCTGGGTCATTTATATCATTCAGGTACTCAACCTCTCCGGCGCCGCAGGAGACCTGTATGTAAGCGTAAAATTCTCGCGTCTGCCGCGTGATATCCTCGTGCAGGACTACGGCATCGGGATGGTCGTTTATTCCGGAAGCAATGCCGCAAAGTAACTTCATCATCAGAAACATCATCCCCCGGAAGCCGAAATTTCCGGGGGATGTTATTATAATCTGAATTTCAGGTTATTACGGTCTCAGTCCCATTCCGCCCTCAAGGGTGAGGGTCTCGCCGTTCATATACTTGAAGTCGGGCGAAGCAAGCTGAACGCAGACTCTGCCGATCTCGGTCTCGGAGTCTCCGAAATGTCCTGCCGGCGGCATTTTGACGTTTGCCTTGAATGCCTCAGGATAGGCAGTGCTGAATTTTTCAAGCTGGCTTGTCCATGCGAGCGGGCAGACAACGTTCGTGTTGATGCCGTCCTTTGCCCATTCGGTGGCAGCGACTCTTGACAGACCGCGGATGCCCTCCTTTGCGGCGGCATATGCGCACTGTCCGTAGTTCCCGAACAGACCGGCGCCGGAAGCGAAGTTTATGATGCTTCCCTTTGTCTCCTTCAGATAGGGATAGCACGCCTTCATGTAATAGAACGCGGCATACAGACCTGAATACACGGCAAGGTCGAACTGCTCTGTCGTGTGATCCTGAATGGTGACGCCGGAAGCCGATGCCTGTGCGTTGTTTATAAGTACATCGATACGTCCGAACTCCTTAACAGCCGCTTCGACAACACCCTTTGCGGTGGCTTCGTTGTCTTTTCCGGCGGCGATTTCGGCGGCAACGGTCAGAACCCTTATTCCGTAATTCTTTTCAAGCTCTTCCTTTGCCCTCGCGAGCTTTGCCTCGTTTCTTCCGGTGATTACGAGGTTTGCGCCCTCTTTTGCGTATGCGGTCGCGATCCCGTAACCTATCGAACCGCACCTTCCGTCAGACAGTACGGCATAGCCGCCTCCTGTGATTATTGCGGTTTTTACTCATGACTGTTTCTCCTTTTTTCACGGTATGTAGAATGCTGATACCGGTTATACGGAACCGATTATACCACTTCCCGACGTTTTTTTCGACCGTATTCCGGTAAAATTCCGTCAGATAAGCCGAAAGCCGTTATACCGTGTCCGAAACCGCGCCGCCGGTTATCCGGTATCTCCCGGCTGTCACGGTGCCCTTGCCAAGGCGCAGCGTTATGACCCGGCAAGCCGCTTTGTCGGTCAGACCGCCGTCATCGGCAAGACGGCAGACAGCGTCGGTGCAGTCTCCGAAGGCACGGAGGGTGATGTCAAACACCGTATCGGGCGACACGCACTGCACGGGTTCGGCAACCGGAATGATCGTTCCCGCCCTGACGTAAAGCGGCACTCCTGCAGTTTCCGTGTAATGCTCCCCGCCGGAACAGCGTTTCCCGTCAAAGAAGCCGTACCACTCGCCCTCCGGGAGCTTTACTGTCCGCCCTGTTTCACCGGGAGCTATCGGAGCGACGAGAATGTCGCCGAAAAGGTATTCGTCGGAGATATCGGCAGCATCGGGATAGTCGCAGACAAGCGCACGAACCGGCGGCTTTCCGTTTTTATGATAGTCACAGAACGCGGTATAGAGATACGGCAGGAAGCGCATACGGGTCTCAAATATCTCCCGGACGGCATCGGTCGCGTTTATGTCAAGCCACGGCATTTTGTCGAGATACCATGCATTCACAAGCGACTGAGCCGAAAATGCCGTCAGCTGAAGACGGCGTATAAGCTCGTCACTGCTTTCCGCGTGGCGCAGCTCCGGCGCCCAGAGAAGCCCGGAGAAGCCGGCATTGACCGTTCCGGTAAGAAAATCGCCGAAATCGTAAAGGTCGCTGTAAAGGACGAACGGATAGGAGGCGGCAAGCGCTCCCATGTTTCTGACCTCGGAAAGCGTTCTCTTTTCACCGAGAGCCTTCATTATCGTCCGGCAGTAGAGCGTGCCGAAAAGGTGGTGATACTGTTCCCCGTCCATTCCGGAAGGAAATGCGGCGCAGTCCGGGAATGACCAGCCGCCGGTGAAATCGCTTCCGTCGCACTCGTCCAGCTTGAAGCCGGTTATCCCCTCATCGCAGAGTTCCTTATGATACCCCGCGAAGATGTCTGACGCTTCATCAAGCGAAAAATCCGGAACAAGTCCGTTCCAAACAAGATAATCTCCGGAATACGGCACAAGGCTGTCGTGTACAGGCGATGCGGGATTGACGAACGCGTGCTCCCAAAGGTTGACGTGAAAGCCCTGTCCGGTCAGCTTTTTCAGCATTTCGCGATGGTGCGGGAATCTCTCGCTCCAGACATACGAGCAGGAATAGCTCCGCGACTGCCAGCCCGGCTCAAGCCCGAGAATATCGCACGGAAGAGCAAGCGAACGGAACTGCGCGGCGGTTTCCAGCACCTGATCCTCGCCGAACTGACCGCAGCAGCGGTAGAAATTGCCGAGTCCCCACATCGGAGGCATACATCCCCCGCCTGAGAGCATATTATACGCGGAAACGATATCGACTATCCGCTCTCCGCGGAAAAAGTATAAATCGACTCCCTCCGCGACCGGAATTTCGATCGTCATCACCGACGACGCGGACGTGCGCACGGCATAAAGCTCACCTGTGCTGTTCATTACCCGGCTTTCACCGTTTTCCGGTTCATTCGCGGCGGAGCCGGTGTTCAGCTCGCTTCCGCACTGGAAAACGGCGTTTCTTGCGGTATCGACGTACATTCCCCAGCCCTCATCGGTGACGAAAAACGGAACGGGAGCGTGCGAATCGCCGCTTGCAGAGCGCGGGTCGGCATTTACGCGGCAGGTTATCTTGTTTCCGCGGTGATTGAATGCCTTCAGCTGAAGCCCGAAGCCGTATATCCTTGCCGTCTGCGACAGCGGAAACACAATTCTGCATCCCCGGCGCGAAACCGAGAACTTTATTTCCGGTGCGTCTTTTGCCGATATCTCCCTCACCGGAACCTTCTGGGCGGGGGCAAATCTCGAGGGAACGAACTTCTCCGGGGTGCCGAGGGTCAGCTTATAAATCTCTGTTTTCATGGTTTCGATCCTTATCTTTTGTCTTTCCGGGAACCTCCGCGGCACTTTCCGACGCGGTTCTGCGGCTTCTGCGGTACTCACTCGGAGTCATTCCGAAATAATTCCTGAAGCTGCGGGTGAAAACGTGGATGGAGGAATAATTGAGTATCCTGCTTATCTGAGTGACCGTCTGTCCCTCGGTAAGCAGCTTGCAGGCAACGTTCATGCGGCACTTTGTGTGATAGTCGCCGAGGGTCTCGCCGGCAATTTTGCGGAAGCACTTTGTGATATACCGGTAATTGTAATTGAAAAGCGATTCAAGCTCGGTCAGCTTGCGTATTTCGCAGACATGGTGCATCAGGTACTGCTGTATCTGATAGGTCAGCATTGTCTCGCTTTTTATATTCGACGAATAAAACGTCTCAGGCTCCTTCCTGCCGGTTCGGATGAGAAGTATGAGGAATTTTTCAAGAGAGGCGGAGATGAATTCCCCCGACATGAAGTCGTCGGAGTTTATCTCGGTAAATATGTCGTAAAAAACATTGTTTTCGTCCTTCATCCTGAATATGCGCTCGTTCTTTCCGTCGAAAAGGCGGTGAAGCTCGGCAATTATCATGCTCCAGACCCGATCACCGGGATCGGGCATGAAGCCGCAGAAAGCGTATCTCAGCGGATTTTCTCTGTCGGAGACGATGCTGTGGGTGTCTCCGGGGAAATTAACCGAACAGTCGCCGGGAGACAGCACCGTCTCCGTGCCGTTCGTTACCGTTTTTCCCTTTCCCGAAAGAACATAGGTCAGCTCATAGCACTGCTGACAGTGCGGAGAAACGACCGTTGTCGGACAGCAGTGCATCTCTCCGAGCTGATACACCGACAGCGCACCGCAGGTTTTCGGGTTGCCGAAAAAATTGTTTTCAAAATGATACCGGTTATACTGGTCGATCATAGAGAACGGTTCCTTTCGTTTCGTGACGCAAAGAATTACCAATCAGTTCTGCACGGAGTATCTGCCGGACGTTTTCAGTGCCATTTCTGTCTCCGCACTCACCATTATACTATATTATCGTATTTTTCGCAAGTGGATTTGTCTGATTTGATGAAAGTGATAAAAAAACGGAGAACAAATAACAAAACTGGGCACACCCGATGTCGGACACGTCCCTGTTATTTGACTATTATGAACAAAAAATTTAGCATTAATGCTGCTCTTTTGCGCGGGCTATTGAAAAATCCGCGGAATCATGATATCTTTATTGTATCAAGATCTCACTCCGTCCGGAAGGAAAAGCAACATGAACACAAACAAATACACGATCGCCGTCATCGGATGCGGCAGGATTTCAAACAACGCGCACTTCCCCGCGCTTTCGGGGATGGACAATGTCCGTATAAAGTACGCCTGCGACCTTATCCCGGAAAAGGCAGGGGACAAGGTTGCCCGCTTCGGCGCGGAACAGGCGATAACCGATTATAAGACCGCCCTTGACGACCCGGAGGTGGAGGCTGTCTGGGTCCTCACACCGAACTATGCGCATTACACCGTTACAATGGATGCCCTTAAAGCCGGGAAGCACGTTTTCTGCGAAAAGCCGATAACGGTAAACTACGACCTCTCCTGCAAAATGGCGAAAGAAGCGAAAAAGCAGGGAAAGCTCCTCAACATCGGCGTATGCAACCGCTATCACAAAACCGTCGAAATGCTTGAAGAAATGAACCGCCGCGGCGATTTCGGAAGGATATATCACGTTTACTGCTCGTTCCGCAGTCACCGCTCGATACCGGGGCTCGGCGGCGCGTTTACCGACAAATCGCAGTCGGGCGGCGGGGTGCTTATCGACTGGGGAATCCACTTCCTTGATCTTATTCTTTACATCCTCGGCGGCGCGACACTTAAGACCGTGACCTGCGACGCTTACAGCGAGATGGCAAAGGACATGAAGTCATATGTCTACCGCGGGATGTGGGCTGAGGAGACAAAGAACCTTGACGGTGTGAACGACGTTGAAGATTTCATCACCGGTCACATCCGCACCGACAAGGCAAGCATATCCTTCAACGGCGCATGGGCGCAGAACATAGAAAAGGACGAAATGTTCATCGACTTCCTCGGCGACGCGGCGGGAGTAAGGATGAATTACGGCGGGAGCTTTACCCTTTACACCGTGAAGGACGGAGAATTTGTTCAGATAACACCGGAATACGAAATTCCGGATATGTATGCCCGTGAGGACGCGGCGTTCCTTGAAGCCACCCGCACCGGAGAGCATACAAGAACGCACATCGACAACATCCTTGAAAGCGCAAAGCTCCTTGATTACCTCTACCGCTCGGCGGAGGAAAAGAAAGAGATCGATTTTTAACGGAGGTTTACTGTGAAGATCGGATTTATAGACTATTATCTTGACGAATGGCACGCGAACAATTATCCCGAATGGATAAAGGAAGAATCGGGCGGCGAAATGACGGTCGGGTATGCATTCGCCGAGACCGCCAGCCCCCACACCGGGGTCACGACGGAGGAATGGTGCTCCCGCACGGGAATAACGCAGGTCGGCTCGATCGAAGAGCTTGTGGAAAAGAGCGATGCGATCGTTGTTCTCTCCCCCGACAACTGCGAAAGGCACGAAATGCTGAGCAGGCTCCCCCTGCTCTCCGGAAAGCCGGTGTACATAGACAAAACCTTTGCCCCCGACCTTGACACGGCAAAAAGGATATTCGCGCTTGCCGACGGAAACGGCACGCCCTGCTGTTCCACCTCGGCTCTCCGGTTCGCCGACGAGTACCGCGGCATCGACACGGAGAACATCACGGCGGCAAACTTCTGGGGACCGATGAATTTTGAGATTTATTCGGTCCACCAGCTTGAGCCGCTTGTCATGCTGATGAGGTGCCGCGCGGAATCGGTCATGATGATGACGGCGGAGAATTACTATCTGCTTGCCGTCCGGTTTGCCGACGGGCGGGTCGGAAGCATTTCCGGGTCGTATCCCGACGCTCCCTTTGCCGCACAGCTGACGGTGAAGGGCGGAAACCGGAACATAAACGTGACAAGCGACTTTTTTAAAAACTTCATAAAAGAGCTTGTCGTATTCTTCCGCGGCGGCGCGCTTATGGCTCCGCATGACGAGACTCTTTCGGTCATGGCGATAAGAACGGCGGCGCTTGAGGCGATGAAAACACCGTTTGTGTGGGTTCCGGTTCCGGAAATCAGATAATATACAATGAAAATGTGAGGTAGAATCATGAAGCATTTTAAAAAAACCGTTTCCCTTGTCCTTGCACTTGCTTTTGCGGCGACCGCGGCAGCCTGTGCAGGCGGCGGAGGAGATAAGCCCGGCAATTCCAAGGGCACTCAGTCACAGCCGACCGGCGACAATGACCGCCTTAATGCAAACGACGGGATTGAAGCCGTTGATTTCAAGGGACTTCAGTACAAAATTTCGATAAGCGACAACCAGGAGTTCGAAATGTTCTCCGACGACACGACCGACACCGTTGACGCGGCGGTCTACGAACGCAATATGCGGGTAGAGGACAAATATAAAATCGAGATCGTTCCGGTAATAACGACAGGCTACTCGTCAGGTGCGGGACAGCTCCTTCACGAGGAGGATATCAAGAAATCGATAAGCACCGGCGACCACGCGTTCGACACGGTTCTCATGTGCGCATGGCGCGCCGGAACACTTATCGTTGACGGGTATTTCCGCGACTGGAACAATAACATTCCCGGTGTGAATTTCGCTCAGCCGTGGTGGAATTCACGCTGCAACAACGCATTTACGATCGACGGGAAGCTGTATGCCTCCGTCGGAGACATATCGCTTACCACCCTTGCCCTTGCGCACTGCTACCTCTACAACAAGACGATGGGAGCGGACAAGAAGATCGACGACCTTTACACGGTAGTCCGGGACGGAAAGTGGACCATCGACTATGTGAAGCAGATAACAAAGGACATCTACACCGACATGAACAAGGACGGAAACCGCGGCACGGATGATGTTTACGGCTTCGCGTCCGGCGTTGTCACAAACCTTGATGCGTACCTTCCCTCCTTCGGCATATCTCTTGTCACCGCCGACAGCAGCGGGGATCTTACGATCGCCATTGACAAGGACCGCGCAAGAGTGCAGACCGCGCTTGAAAAGGTCTCTGACCTGTTCTACAACAGCGAAGGCTCGTACATCTCGATGGAGCACAGCGAATACAACGACCGCTTCAAAATGTTTGCCGAGGGGCGCGTGCTTCTCACCGACGCAACCGTCAACATCCTCTCAAGCTACTGCCGCGACATGAACGACTCCTACGGCGTTCTTCCCTACCCGAAGTTCAACGAGGAGCAGAAGGACTATTACAGCAACGCGCACGACAACTTCTCGGTTCTCTGCGTTGCAAACAATATCGAGAATGACGAGCTTGTCGGAAAGGTCACCGAAACGCTCTGCTGCGAGACCTACCGCACCGTCATCACCGCTTATTACGACACCGCGCTCAAGTCAAAATACACCGAGACGGACGATGACGAGGATATGCTCGACATGATCATGGAGGGCAGAAACTATGACCTTGCGGTGCTCTTCGCTCCGTCGCTTGACAGACTGTTCTATTTCTTCCGCGACGAGATCGCAGACAAATCGACAAACGTTGCAGGCTCGCTTGACAGCCGCATAATGGGCTGGCGCGCCGCTCTCATGAGAATCGAGAAGATTTACGGAAACCTGTCGGCATAACGGCAGAATCATTACGGAGGCTTGAATGAAAAAAATGATGATATCGGTTCTCGGCGCCGGGCTTGCCGCACTGTTCCTTGCGGGATGCTCCGGCAACGGAAACACACAGACCGCCGGCTCTGCCGAAACCGGTGAACCCGAAAAGCCTGCATCAACAGGCGCAGGGACATATATCGTTTCAAACATGGAGGATCTTCTGGCACTTAAGCCGGCTGAGACAAAGGCGATAGTCATGATGAAGGGCTATTACTCCTCCGGTGACGGAGGCGGCGGAACCTTCTATTACGACGCGGCGGCAAGGAATCAGGACAACGGCGCGACCGTGATAAGAAGCGACAGTACCAAGGGACGCTTTGTCCGCGACTGTGAGGAGAATTACGTAAACGTCAAGTGGTTCGGTGCAAAGGGCGACGGCTCGACCGACGACACGGCGGCAATTCAGGCGGCGATCGACGCACTTCCGGGAGGCGGCGGTACCGTTTCCCTGCCCGGCGGGACATACAACATCTCATCGGCAATACGCATCGGCGACGGAAATGCGGGCGACAGGACCTCGTCAAAGAGCGGCATAAAATTCATCGGCTCAGGCGGCGGCTTTGCCTTTGCTACAAAGGCGGCTACCACAATCAACGCAATCGCCGACATGGACGAAATGCTTATCCTGCGCGGCCGGATCTCCGACTGTGAGATAGCCGGGATAAACCTTGCCGGAAACGGCAAGGCAAAGACCTGCCTTCTCCTCCATTCCTTCGCGGGGAGCTATTTCCACAACATCTGCGCGATGGGCTTCACCGAAACGGGAATAAAGATCCTCGGCGGATCGGCTCCGACCGGGAACTACAACATCACAAACCGCTTTGAATCCCTCGGCGCCTACTGCCTGTACGACAACACGACGGCACTTCTCATCGACGGCGACTACGCAAGCATCAACGACACATGGCTGACGGTCTTCACCGACTGCCGGTTCGACACGGCGCAGTCGAAGAATTCCGTTGCGGCACACTTCAAATTCGTTGACAGCATCTCGTTCTACCGCTGCCACTTCAATACCTACGACGACAGCTCGACCGGCGCGATCTTCGATGCACTCAACAACAACGATTTCCCCTGCGGAATGGCGTTTTACGACTGCTCGATGGTCTCTCATCAGGTGTGGGAGGACGAGAACCACAGGATGCGCAAGCAGTATTTCTACGGCTTCGGCACATATGACAACGAGCAGATACCGACAAACAGCAAGCTCATCGGCTTCACCGATACCGGAATTCCCTTCAACATGGACGACCTCGCCGCCTATCTTGCCGCACAGAGCGGAGGAGCCGGCGACAACGGCGAATACTCCCTTCCCCAGAGAGCCGGACGCGTTGACACCGACGACGCAAACGGGCACGGAAACGGCACGCATATCAACCTGAAGGAAGGAAACACCGTCGCTGTGCTTGTCAATGCAAAAACACAGCTCACCGGCGGCTCGTTCTACCTCTCAAGCTACGGGAACAATACCGGAACCGTAACCTTTGACGTATATCGCTGGGACACCGACTACAAAACGACGCTGAAGGGCAGAAAGCTGGCGACCGATTCTGCCGTTGACTTCACCGACAACACAATATTCAATGCAGCCTTCGACGGGCTTGACACCGGGTACTACCTGATAGTCATAAACGGAACCTCTCCGGCAGACGACCACGGAGTTGCCGTCTGGATAAGAGGTCCTGTCCCGTCCTCGATCACCTTTGTAAACGGCGAACGCGTTGACGCAGGTCTTCGCGGTCAGTTTATAACGAAATAAATTCACTTAAGGAGAAAAAACATGAAAAAGCATTCAATCCGCGCACTTATTCTCATTGCGGCAACGGTTCTTGCCCTTGCCTCCTGCAGCGGCGGCGGCAACAAGCCCGCAGGCACGACAGACGGAAGCAAAACGACGACCGGAGCGCCGGCGCAGAGCACCGCAGGAACCGGCGAAGGCACAAAGGACGGCGGAACTGAAACCTCCGCCCCCGTAACGACCGAAGCACCGAAAAAGCTCGGTGCAAGCGGGCTTGAGGCAGTCAAAGGCACTGTTCCGACCTACATTGACAGTGCCGAGCCGAAGCATATAAACCTGAAAGAGGGCGACAGATACGGCATCGTTGCAAACTGCGACGCCCCCTTCAAGGCTCTGAACCTCTACACCGCAACCTATGACACCGACGCAAACGACAGAATCACCGTTAAGGTCTTCGCATTTGACACCGACTATGCAAAGAGCGTCTCCGGAACAGCGCTTGTCGATATGACTATCACCGGCTTCCCGAACGGCGGCTGGTATATGGTCACCTTCGAGTCTCCCCTTCCCGCAGGTGAGTACGTTATCGAGCTTACCGGAACCTCCGACGGCGACGACTACGGCGTTGCCATCTGGCATATGTACGGCTCTCCCTTCTTCCTCACCTGTAAGAACGGCGAGGAGCTTGAGGATTTCGGCATCTGGGCTCAGGTCATAGCCGAATAATATCATCCGTGAATCACCCCGCCTCGGGTGGGGAAAAAAATAAATCACAAGGAGATACAACATGAAAAGAACACTCGCAATCATCCTCACCGTCATGACGGTGATCGGAATGCTCGCACTTTCCGCCTCGGCGGCAAATATTGCGAACACATGGAAGGATCCCAAGCTGGACAACGAACGCTTTGACGGAAACGGCACTGCGGCAATCGCATACCGCTTCGCAACACAGGGTTCCGGAAAACTCATCGCGATAAATCCCTATCTTGCCGGCGAATCCGGGAAATTCGACCTTATCGTCTACAAGTGGGATAAAAACTATGGCAAGACCGTTTCCGGAACTCCGGTTCTTGAAATGAAGGAGATCGTCTTTGACAAGACAGACACAAAGTGGACTACATTCGACGATCAGGACATCACGCTCACCACTCCCCTTCCCGCAGGCGAATATCTCTTCGTCATGACGAACTTCAAGGACACAAGCTGGGCGATCTGCAACTTCCTTTTCTCCGCAAACCCCGGCTTCAAAGTGTACAAAAACGGAGAGGCTGCCGAGAGATCCCTCTGGTGGCAGCTCGTCTTTGAGGATGAGGGCTGGTACAAGGACACTCCCCTTTCCGCCGATGTTGAAGACGGCGGAGACAACCCCGGCGGCGGTGACAATCCCGGCGGTGACAATCCCGGCACGTCCGACGCCGTGATTGCGGCATCGGCAGTGATCCTGCTTGCCGGCGCTGTCATCGTGTATGACAGAAAAAGAAGACACTGATATTCCGATCTTATAAAACAACAGCACCGCGGGGACCGTTTCCGGTCTTCCGCGGCGGCTGTGTCAAAGGCAATAATATGGACTGTTCTTCTCTTCCGCTCATCGGGGAGGCTGATATCGTTGTCTGCGGGGGCGGCACTGCCGGTGCTTTTGCGGCAATTGCGGCGGCTGACTCCGGGTGCCGTGTGCTTGTTGCCGAGCAGACCGGCTCTCTCGGAGGTGCGGCGGTAAACGGACTTGTCGTCCCGATGATGAACACCGGAATTCCGGGAAATCCGCAGTGCTCGTACATAAGCCGGAGACTTCACAATGAGCTTCTTGAATCCGGCGGCGCTGACGCCTCCGGGATGAACTTCGACCCGATACTGCTTGAGGCGGCTCTGGAGCGTCTCTGCACGGATTCCGGAGTACGGATATGTTTCTATACCACTCTTGCGGATGTCGTCACAAAGGGCAATAAAATCAGTGAAATCGTGGTCGTGAACAAAAACGGACTCGGGCGCATCCGGGGGAAAATCTTCATCGACGCGACCGGCGACGGTGATCTTTCAATCCGGGCCGGTGCGGAGTACACGAAGGGCGACCCGCAGACCGGGAAAAACCAGGCGGTGTCGCTCCGCTATCTCGTCTCCGGCATCGACACGGAGAAATTCGGCAGCTTCATCCGCGAAACCGTCATAAAAACCGGCGGCATCGGTGCGGACTGCGACGCAAACGGCAGAATATCCGTCGCCTGCTGCCCCGGAGATAGGTGGGCATTTGCCGGAACATTTGACGAGGCGCAGAAAAACGGCGACCTTACGGAGGACGACCGGATATACTGGCAGGGCTTCAGCGTATACGGCAGACGCGGCTGCATCGCCTTCAACAATCCCGAATTCTTCACCCATAACGACGGCACAGACTCCGATGACCTCACCTTCATCCGTCTTGCCGGAAAGCGGGCGATTCTGCGGCAGATATCCTTTTACCGCAAATATCTGCCCGGCTTTGAAAATGCGTATATCTCCGACATTGCCCCGTCGGTCGGCGTGCGCGAGAGCCGGAACATCGTGACGGAATACGTCATCACGGCAAAGGATCTGCTGTCCCGGCGCAAATTTCCCGACTGCATCTGCCGCTCTGCCTACCCGGTTGACATTCACGGAAAAACGCTTAACTTTTCCTCTGTCACACCCGCTGACGACGGAAAGCCGTGGTACGAGCTGCCCTTCCGCGCCCTTGCCGTAAAGGGGATCGACAACCTTCTTGTCGCAGGGCGCTGTCTCGGCGCGGATTTCACGGCTCAGAGCAGTATAAGAGTCCAGCACTCCGCCCGCGCCTCGGGAGAAGCCGCAGGTATCGGTGCGGCGCTTGCTCTTGAGCATAACACCGCGCCGCGCTTTGTAAACGGCGCAGATGTCCGTGCCGTCATGCTTGAAAGAGGCGCGGATTTCGGAGAAAAATAAAAAACGGCTCTGCACGTATCTGCCGCGTGCGGAGCCGTCTGTTTTTCATTTCACGTCCACGACCTCGGCGATCCCGTCCGTCACCCTGAACCTTATCTCGGCTCCGGCAAAAACGAAACCGTAGACCCTGTCCGGCTCGTTCTGATACGACGGGCGCGGGTCGGAGCGGAGGATCCCGAGGAGCGGTTCCCTTTTGTCCTCCGGTATAAGTGCGGCAAGCCTTTCCGGTATGACCGCATCAAGCCTGTCTCCTCCCGTTTTTCCGGCAAAACCGGAGGCGGCATCCGGATGGGAATCGGTAAACGGCAGGTACGGCTTTATGTCGTACACAGGCGTGCCGTCCATCATGTCCGCGCCCCCGATCTCAAGAATGACCCTTCCGTCCTTCCGGGAAATACCGGAAAGCTTTACGCAGCTCAGCCCCACCGGGTTCGGACGGAACGGAGAGCGCGTTGCGAAAACGCCTGTTCTTGTGTTCCCGCCGAGCCTCGGAGGGCGGACGGTCGTAGTCAATATCGCGTACCTGTGTGCGG
>ENA-OURV01001871-OURV01001871.1-human-gut-metagenome-genome-assembly--contig:-NODE-1871-length-15719-cov-3.621425_pt1 | contig 15719 bp, 13 predicted proteins | sample MGYA00242141_ERZ509072 | MGnify/ENA primary metagenome ERZ509072 (study PRJEB26280, sample SAMEA2338763) | human gut metagenome | biome: human gut; feature: human-associated habitat; material: faeces... | reverse complement strand
CTGGCGGTCTATCTCTTGTTTTCGGTTGCTTGCTTCCTTACCGTACATGAGCATTATGATGTCGGTTATCACGCCATATACTTTTCGATTGAGGCGAAGGCAAATGCTGAAGGGGGTGTTATCTTTCTTTGCAATATAACCGATTTTGTTTCCATCATACCTCAGCATGACCGCATCCTTATCATGAAGATTGTCGGGTTCGGCTACCACCTCGAAATATGTACCAATTGACAGTTTATCTAAAACAGCTTCAGCTTTGCATTCACAGTTTCATAGAATTTAGTTTCTTTTTCGAGTCTTCCGGCTATATTATTCATAACAGCCTACTTATTTTTTATATCTTGTAATAGTATATCATATTTACACTAATTTTTCAAGGGCTTTTTATGAATCGAGCAAAAATTTGGTCGTTCGGTGGGGAGAAAAGTTTGCGGATACGGAGTTTGGTAGCAAAAAGAAACCCGAAACCTGCGTATTGCAAGTTTCGGGTGTAGTATGGCTTATTTTGTGGCGTGCTGTATCAGTGTATCGACCACGGCGTATATTCGCTCTCGCTCGTCTGATGGAAGTTTCTCCAGTTTTGAAGTCATTTCGGTTGATTTAACCGAGTATCCAGTTGTCAGTACATCGGCGAGAAGCATATCTGCTGATACTTCCAAAGTATTGGCTATGCGAATAAAAGTTTCGAGCTTGGGAATTTTATCTCCACGCTCAAGCATTCCTATATATGTGAGACTCAGACCAACTTTCTCAGCGAATTCTTCTTGAGTCCACTTTTTTGATTCTCTGTAGAAGCGTATGCGTTTTCCGATCATTCTGCTGTTCATTCCATCACCTCTGCTGTTTAAGATTCATTACTAATAGTTTAGCTTATTGTTCCGAAAACTTGTAGAAACTATTCGGAATATGTGCAAACTAATAGTTGATATTATCACACTTTTTTGCTATAATCATAACTATAAGTTATGGTTTTGGAGGTGGAATGATGTCAGCAGTAGCATTTACCGGATATCGACCGGAAAAGATGCCATTTGGAGATAGCAAAACCGATGAGCATTACCTCAGATTCCGGGAGGTACAAATGCGCGTTATAACCCGATTAATCGAGCGAGGATACACCGATTATATTTCGGGAGTTGCACAAGGCTTTGACACATGGGTAGCAGAGGATATTCTCCTATTACAGAAAAAGTACAGGAATCTGTCTCTTGAATGTGCAATCCCTTATCCTGACCAAGCGAAGGCTTGGCCGTTTTCCGAGCAACGGCGAAGATATCGAATAGCGGCTGTCGCCACTGTGAAATTTCTTTTGCAGGCAAAAGAAGTGACGCCTACGGCGTAGGGGTATGGGCATAGCCCGACGCCTTTGCGGCCGCCGTTTCGGCGGTCGTAATACAAAGGCGAAACTGGCGATAAAGCGTTTCATCCCACATCCCCCGCAGGAACGCAAGGGACGAAAGGGACGGAATCTGTGAGAGCAGAAGAAACAGAGTCACTTGAGTCACTTGAGGCACCGTCAGAGGGAGGACGGTATTTGACCACAACGAATTTCTGTCCGTTGCTCCGCTTGCTCTCAAAGAAAACACCGAGGTCCTCCAGCTGATAACGGTAGCGGTTCATCATTTGCTTGAGTCCCTTGGGACTGATATCTTTGCGGAGATAACCCGCGAGTTCAGTGTTAGTTCCGATGAATTCGTTAGCCCCTGTCATGAAATAATAGAGCGAAATCAGTTCGTCGGGGAGCGTGGTTTCGGGCATCGTGAGAGTGTCCGAAATTCGATTCCAGACGCAGGTGTCTTTGTTAAGCTCCAGCTGGATCTTTCGGTCACGGATGTCACGACCGGAGACGTGGAGCATAGCAAGCCGTTCCATTCTCTCGTTCTTGTCCAGGACGAATATAGCATCCACCGCACCCGAGATACCTGTGCTGCCCGAGAGCTTGTTGACGGGATCGCGGTCATTCATCTTCCGCAGATGGTGGACGAGCAGAAGACAGATGCCAAGCTCGTCTGCCAGCTCTTTGAGGACACGAAGCTCGGCGTAGTCACCGCCGTAGGAAACATCGGGTGTGGGCGTGCGAATGAGCTGGAAGGTGTCGATGGCTATGAGGGACACCTCCGGGTGTTGACGCTTGAAATCACGGAGCCAATCGCAGACTCCGCTCTCAATTGAGGTGCATCCCGTAGCGAAATACATTCCGTCGGGAACGTTGTCCGTGACGGTGTTCAGTCGCTCCTGGATCCGCCTCTCGCTGTCTTCAAGGCAGAGGTAGAGCACCTCTCCCCTCGTCACGTCAAGCCCCCACAAGGGCGTTCCTTGGGCGACGTGGACGCATAGATCAAGCACCAGCCACGATTTGCCTACCTTGGGTGAGCCGCCGAGGATGCAGAGCCCTTGGGGCAGCAGCGTGTCGACGCAAAACTTCGTAGGCGGAAGTCTTTTGTCCATGAGTGTTTCACCGTCTATCACGGTGAGCTTGTGTGGATTACTTTGCATTCGTAATCTCCTTTCGTGAATAGATTTTTTGAGAAATGAGACCGTCACCTCGTTTCCCGATATGTGGCTCTGCTTGTTTACAGAAAAACATTCCTCACCTATATCCATAAAAACGGCGTTTTGTCCCCCTTGTTGAGAGCAATGTTTACCGTTTGTTTACAAAAAACCTATCTCATCAATTGTCTTCTCACTTAATAGCCACAGAAAAATGAAAACCGCCCCCCTTTTGAAAAACATTCCTCACCTATATGAATAAAATCGGGGTTTTGGTAACCCATTTTGATGGTCTTTGACGCAAAATTTACAATTTATTTACAGAAATTGACCTTCTAACGGAATTAGCGCCATAGGACTGTCCGAAATTCAGTGGGTAACTATCAAGACCTCAAAATGAGGTCTTGCCCCTTGACTTAAAATTGTCCCTCACCTAATAGGACAAAAAATGGGCAAAATGTACCCCTCTCCCCGCATTGTTTACTTTTTATTTACAAAAATCGACTGTTGTAAACAAAAAATGCGCCCATCGGCGCAAAGTAAAAGTGGTTTGGGACGTTTTGACCCAGCCCTCATAGTTGTGTTGGATTGGTTTGCAAACTGGTCGTGGCCCTTGGGGCCACAACCAAATCACAAAAAAAGTGGGATGGGATGATTTGATCCAGACCGCATAGAGATGTTAGATTAGTTTAAAAAGTTGGGTGGGGGAAAAACCCCCACCCTATAATCGTTATTTATCTCGTTACTTCAGTTGATCTATTCAAACCGTTGCGTCAAGAAATCGGATGGACTTATCGGCAGAAAAAAAGGATGGCTCGTGAGAACCACCCTTTTGCGTTATTCTGCAGTCTTTCTGCGTTTCCGCTTGTCCTTTGTTGCTTCAAAGCTCACGTTCACAAGGAATTGCACCACATCATCGGGCGCATTGCGCAGAAGCACCGAGATCCAATGGAGTTTGTTCATGTGATAGGCGGGATAATGATTTGTTTCTCCTTGTTTTGATAGCACACAATATACAAAACAAGAACGTGGAAGTCCAGCGAATATGAATTTGTTATCAAAGAAGTCACATATTGTCGGCAATCATTATTTCAGAGGCTTCCTCGCTTTTGAGTAACTCCATACGTAATCGACAAACTCATCCCAATTTAAGCATAGCTGATCGTAAACATCGATTTTATCCGAATATGATAAATTTACATTAGAGCATCTGAGCGGAGGATCGTCCTTACGGCGTTGCAAGTAACATTCGGAAATAATGCGCTGCAATTCTTTTTTATCAATACATGGTTGACTGTCGGTTATAACACTCTCCCATTCAGTTTTTGACCAATAATAATATTGTGCCTCACGCCGAAGCTGCTCAGCAAAAGCGTCTTTCGATATATCCTTTTTAAGTAATTTTCTGACATTACAATAGAAGGAGTTATGTTCGAAAACGTTGAATACTTTCAATTCCCGCGTAGAGCAGTTAAATTCATATACGTTCCAAGTAAGTATTTGAGCATTTTTCATTTCTGACTCTCCGTCCACATATAATCAGCAAAACGTTCCCAGTTTGCTCGAAGTTGATTGTATACATCTATTTTATACCATTTAGTGACGTTAACATCAATGCGCTCTGGAAGGCGCTGCTCCGGAGTACGGTTGATATGGTATTCGGAAATGATTCTACTGATTTCTTTGGCATCGATATATGGAGGCCATGTAGTAATAAAAGCCTCCAATTCAATCTTTGCCCAGAAAAAGTAATGAATCTCTTGATCAAGTTCATTCAAAAAGCGCTCTTTAGGATATTGCTTTTTAAAGAGGTTTTCCGCCGATAAACGAAAGTCTTGATTGTCGAAAATGTTGTACGGCTTAAATTTTCCTGTTTGAGAGTCTTGTAAAAATACATTCCATTTCATTTTTAATGCTCCTTTCTTTTGGTAACACACAAGATATCACGGAAAGGCACGGAAGTCCAGAGTTATTCGTGTTAACAAACGGATAACTTTGAGCCACCTAACGAAAGTGCCGTTTGCGGCAAAAAAATTAGATGAAAAATATGTACAGAAGAAAAAGGATGGCGTTGAACCATCCTTTTACTTTATTCGGTTGTCTTTTTGTGTTTCCGCTTATCCTTAGTTGCCTCAAAACTTACATTTAAAAGGAATTGGATTATATCGTCGGGAGCATCGGGAAGCAGTACCGATATCCAGTGGAGCTTGTTCATGTGATAGGCGGGATAGACACCGTCCGCCGCTCCAAATGAGCCGATCATCTCGGTCGGTAGCTTCAGATTGACCACATCGATCACCTCGTCGCTGTCAAAATCGAACTTGCGTCGTGATACCCGCATCACGAGCGCATACCACTTGCGATTATCACTGTGCCGGAGCACCGCCGTTTCAAAATCCTCGTCAAACGGATAGTCCGGAGATGTGCCGTATGTATTGAGGCTGTAAGAAAGGAAAGATTGTTTTGTCATCGTCAGACCTCCAATGAAGTAGTATTCATTTTACAGTTATTGAATATGCAATTTTTTTCTGATGATTTCCAAGCTTCTTTGTGTTACCTCTTCTTCTTTGAAGCTCTCTACAATTTCTTCCATGATTTCAGAACTCCAATAAATCTTCAATTTTTTCTTTGCCCTTGTAATTGCAGTATAGAAAATTCCATGAGTGATTTTTTCAGAGTTGCTTTTAGGAATAATAACTTTTACTGAATCATATTCCAAGCCTTGTGCTTTATGAATAGAAACAGCATATGCCAGTTGAAAAGGAATTACAGAATACATTCTATCTTCATCATTCGCATATTCGACAGAATCGTCGTAAGCATGCACTGTAAACCTAATACGCGTTGACTCCGCTTCAGCAGATATAAATTCAATTCCATTCTTTTCACAAATATCTTTAGTCAAGTTTGTTGCCACATCAATTGTAAATGATATATCCTTGGTTTGCTTTTCAATGTTTACAATGGTACCTTTCAAATTGTTGTAAAGGACGGAAAAGCGCTGTGAGTCGTTGAACAAAATATGATCCCCAATTTTATAAGTCCATTCTTGCCATGCAACTGGTTCACCACATGAATTGTCATTTTGAAAATAACTATTCATGTTATTTAACCCGAATTTGCCATCATAATTTAAGCATAAAATAACTTCATCTTTATCTTTCTCTTCAAAAATTTTTTCGCCAATTTCTTCAGAAAACGGACCATCCATGGCCAACTTTTCAACTATCAACTCTCCACGATTTCTAACGTCATCCCAAAGACTAACAATATCCGGATCTTTTGTTCGCCATGTATTTAACAATTCAACATTTGCTCCGTACGTATTGATTATGTCTTTTGCATAGAAAAACCAATTTCCAAAATCAATAGATTCGATCTGATGAATATCTCCAGCGAGTACCAAAAATGTGTTTGGATTAATTTTCTTGAGGAATTCACACATTGTTCGATTGTCAATAGTGCTACATTCATCGACAAAAATAACATCGTAATCGGTGAGAGTTACTTTCTTTGTAAAACTATCAATGCTTACAAATTCAGCATCTGCCCCGGGGTTGTCAATACGTCGTTGTAAATTCTGTTTTGCGGTGTGTGTTTTGGTAAGAAAGAGTTTCTTTTGCTTTGACATCAAATTTGATATATAATTGAGGAGCAAAGTCTTACCCGTTCCAGCGGCACCGTAAATTAGAAGAATATGGGAGTTTACAAACACATTTTTCAAAGCCGCCCTCTTTAAATCATCCTCAAAAACAATGCCACAATTTCTTAGATATGTTTGATTAAATTCCTTTTGTCCTGGGTTATTAAGTTTTGAAAGTTCTAATAACTTAGACAAAATGCTTAAAGTGGTTTGCTCATATGATTCAATGGAAACCAATCCATTATCGATATTGATTTCATATCCTTGGGCACGTTCCCAATCATCAAGACATTCATTATACGCAATAATTTGTTCTTCGCTTGCAATAGAAGAAAGCTCAAAGAAAATTTCACCCGTTTGATTGATTTGATTTTGAATCTTCAAATATGGTCTAACAGTTTCAAGATTAGTACTTCCCGTTACATCTAAAACATTTCTAAAATTGTTTTCTCCGCTTGTATTGCTGCCAAAAAGATTGGAGATAAAAGGATTTTTCTCAAATGGATAGCATTTGGTTGACAACCTTAAATTGGGTGATAACATTTTTCTTGCTCCCGTCCAGGGCTGCACTTTTTCGATTGTTTCTTCTCGCAAATTTATAAGGAGATATCTAACCGTATTACGACCAAATTCAAGCGAATCTTTTGAATATGATTCTCTTAATTTTATTAGAACTTCTTTGAAATACGAAGAGTTTGCATCGCAATAAATCGAATCCAAAATTTTCGAAAATGAAACTTCCTTTAAATCTATTAAATCAAGCAAGCTGATGCCAGATTCAGTTAGAAATTTCATAAGAGAATTGTATTCAATGTAGTTTGAAGATATTGTTGTACGAATGCACAATATTTTTGCTAATTTATTAAGCGAAGAAGGTTCTATTGCCACGCCCCAATTTGTTATTATCTTAATTGTTGAATCCACTCCCCACAAATTTAATTTGTCATTGATATAAGCGATTTGTACAGAATAATTAGTTGTTATGTTTTCTTTTGTATAAGCGGTTATTCGGTTATACTTGGTTGCATATACGCCAGCCAATTGCAGTGTAACCTCATAATATCTTTCTTTCCCAACAAAGAAAGGAACCTTTTTTACAACATAAAATTTTGAGCCACTTAACTTTTGCGGAATGATTCTTACAGATTTTATGATGTCAGAAATTTGCTCATAATATTTTGTATCTGTTTTATCGGTATGCAATGGAAACTTTTCTAAATTGTGTAGCACTGACATACCATACTCTTTATATAGAAAATCTCTAATTTGCCACAAAAAATTATAGTATTTGAGCATTAAGCGCTCTGATTGCCCTTCGTCCGGTTCTCGATCCTCGATATATTTAAGCCCTTTAAGGAATGTAGCAAGATATTTCGTCTCAACTTTCAACAAGGCTTGCTCCCAGGCTAACTGCAGGTTTGTCTGAGCATTACCCAATCGCAACGAATTCAGCAGCAATGCAGACCTACACATATCATATAGACGCGGTAAAATGTAATGAGAAACATCGTCTCGGGTATATTCTGGGTCATCTATAAGATCAATGCCAGATGTTATATGCTTATCACAAGCTACGATAATCTTATCAATTTCGCTTTTACAAAGTTCTTTTTCGCTCAATTTATTTACAAAAGAGTGACGTGCCACTATTGATTCAAGCTTTTTGCAAAAAGAGATCATGCTATCTTCGGTATCAAAGATTTCCTCATCTGCAGAAAAGCTGATTGTAGCACTTTTCTTATTGAAATCAAGTGAGTTAATAAAGTCTACTGACATGTATTTCCAAAATACTCTCTTGTTGCCTCGCTCATCTGGATCGAGCACAACAAAGAGAATCCCTGGGTCTAAAGTTACATTTATAGCAATAAATGCCGGGAACGCCAAACTGCGTAATGAATATTTAAGTATACCATCTTTCTCTGTATAATCATGTGTTCCTTTAATTTGAACGTGAAAAGATTGTACAGGGCGTCTACTCAAATCGGGATTAGGAACAAATTCAAAAAAACCGTCTGTGTTGGGCCATTTGTCATTTTTTGAAAAATCACAATTGATCCTTCCATTAGAATTAAGAAAAAACTCTAATGTTGTAACGGCTGCAACATCCTCTGCCGAGCGCTCGGTGTGAGTTTTCACACATTCTTCTATTATTTCTTTTGATTGAACTAACATTTTTCCTCCTCGTGAGCGTTATAGGCAAATAACTAAAAAATATCACTCTCTGTCGAATCCATATAATCCAAAATCTGATCATTGAGCTTCTTGCGGATCTCGCGCCAATATGGCATATACTGATCCATAATCGCAACAAATTGCTCGTTATGATTTTTCACTTTTAGGTGTGCGAGTTCGTGGAGAATAACATACTCCAGACAATCGATCGGCTTTTTTGCCAACTGCAAATTAAGCCATATTTTTTTCGTCTTTACATTGCACGTACCCCAACGGGTGGTCATGTTTTTCGTTTGCCAACTGTCAGGGCAGAGACCTGTAATTTCGCTCCACTTTGGCAACAGTTGCTCAACTTCAGCTTTTAGCATTCCACGATACCACTCATTGATATAGCGTTCGCGCTGCTCGACGGTGCTACCCTCACGAACCGTGAGGATAGCTTTATCTCCGTCTAATATAAGCGAATTGCCCTTATTGCTGTAATTGACAAGCAAATAATACTGTCGTCCCCACACATAGAATGCTTCGCCTGAAACATATTCACGTTCTGTTTGGCGTGGTTGCTTTTCAAACTTTTCCTGTTGTCTACGAATCCAGCCGATTTTTGTGCGAACAAACAGTTCAATGCTTTCGTCGCTCAAATGAATAGGAGCGGACACCTCTACACGCCCCTCCGGCGGTTTGACATAGAGGTGCATATTTTTTATTGATTTTTTTATAACAGACACTTCTATGCCATTTACCACCAGTTTCATTTGTATTCCTCTTGTTCTGCAATAATTTTGAATACGCGCTCGACCTCATCCTTGCTTTTAAGGATTTTCAGGAGTTCGCGCTTTATACGACGTTCCTTAACAGGGTCGTTATGGAATCTGTCCATTCTGGAACGCAATACCGCTGTGTGGAGAGCTTCAGCAAGATCGGCATTGCAACCGGTATTATCATACAATGCTCTCATAGCGGCACTATGGCGTACTTTTTCGGGATAAGCATCGTTGTCCTCGGGATTGGTAACATTTCTTGCAAGCTCAATGTACTTCTCCAGAAGTTCCGCATACCTAATTACGCCTTGCTTGCGCTCTTGAATGAGCTGTTCAAGAACAGCGGACATCTTCTCGTAGTATTTCGGATTAAGGATAATCTTCTCAACAACTTTTCTGCGAATGTTGTTTTCAATCGCCTCTGCTGCGCTTTCTTGCTCTTTGGATTTTGCTTCTTCTCCCTCAAGCTTTTCGCGTTGTGCCAAAATGAAATCGAGAAGTGTGAAATCATCAAAGTTACCGATGATTTTGGAGTCTTCAGCTACGATATAGTTATCAATTAAATAGCGCATACCGGGTTCATACGCCTTCAAATCGATGAAGTCACCGCTGGCACGTCCGATGGTAGCCTTTAATGCTACATAGAAATTGACGGTCTTATCAAACTGTTCTTGCTGGGCAGGTGTATATTCAAGTTCACTCATAATAGGCTTTACTTCGGCGTAAGCGCGAATAAGAGAGTTAACCAAACGATATAACCGCTCGCGCATTCTGGCATAGGCTTCATCGTTGTCAATATCGACACCGTTTTCGCCGCAGAAATAACGCTGATAATCGGGTTCGTCCTTGGGATAAGGAACGCCTTCGCACAGCTCGTCCAACTCATCAAGAAGCTTTTCAAACCGCTTTTGTGCCTCTGCTTTGCGGTCTTTCAGTAATCCCTCGACATCTTCATCGGCATAAGCTTCAAACGCACCCGAGGTGTATTTCTCCATCGCCTCTGCCAAATCGCCAAACAGTTTTTGATAATCAACAATATAGCCGAAGTCCTTGTCATCGCCGTCAAGTCGGTTTACGCGACAAATCGCTTGGAAAAGACCGTGGTCGTGCATAACTTTATCAATATAAAGATAAGTGCAAGGAGGAGCATCGAATCCGGTAAGCAGTTTGTCAACTACGATAAGCAGCTTCATATTGTTGGGTTCATTGATAAACTTTTCTTTTACGGATGCCTCAAATTCCTCAACCTTTTTTGCAATGCCACTATTATCCGCTGTGTCCGTCAGATCAATGCCAATCATTTTCAGATAAATGCAATATTTTTCAAAAGCATCGGTTTCCTCGGAATCGCTGACGGTTTCAGTGCGCAAGTCACCGCTGCGCGGCTCATAAGATGAAATAACCGCACACTGGTAAAAGTGCTTCTGCTGGAACAGCTCGTAATATTTGCACGCCGTCAGGATGTCGTTCGCAACAAGGATTGCATTACCGCTGCCATCCATAAGACGGGGCTTGGTCTCGAAATCCATGATGATATCGCACACGATTTTATCCAGGCGATCACGAGAGCTGTATACGCTCTGCATATTGCCCCAAAGCTGCTTCAATCTTGCTTTGGCGCGGGGCATGAGGCCGCGTGTTTTGGCATCAAACCAGGCATCAATCTTATCTTGTGACCGGATCTCCTGCGGGATATCACGGTACTCATAGCGCAAATCGAGAACGACGCCGTCCGCGACACCTTCGTCGAATTTGTAGGTGTGGATATAGCGGCCGAACACTTCAATGCTGGTGGCTTTATCCTTCTTCAAAAGCGGTGTGCCTGTGAAGCCCACGAAAATAGCGTTCGGCATAATCGTCTTCATTGCCAGATGCAACTTACCGGACTGGGTACGATGGCACTCATCAACAAAAACGAAAATGTCATCCTTGGCGCTGAAGTTCGCAGGCAGCGAAGCCTTCAGTTCCTCTATGTACCGATCATAATCTTTGTCGCTGGCTTCGCCTCCGCGCTTGCCGAACTTATGAATCAAGGAGCAGAGAAGCCTGTCCTCGTGGGAATTCAGGCGCGCCAACAAATCCGCACCGCTCCTGGTGCGAACGATGGTCTCATATACGCCTTTAAAATTCTTTTCAATCTGCTCGTCCAGCTCGTCGCGGTCTGTAACGATTAGTACACGCGCAGTGGGAATATTGGCAAGTAGCCACTTGGACAGCCAAATCATAGTGAGCGATTTGCCGCTGCCCTGGGTGTGCCAAATGATACCGCCCTTACCGGCAGTAAGACGCTTCTGCGCACGCATAATGCCGTAATACTGATTGTAACGGCAGACCTTTTTCTGACCCTTATCAAAGATCAAGAAATTATGGATAAGGTTCAAAAAACGAACCTTGTAGAACATTGCAAAGAGGTCACGGTCCAAGCGATTCGGAATGGTATCGCAAATTTCTTCAATGCGAACGTCCACTTCATCTCGTTCTTCGGGATACTCGGTAAAACCGTCCTTCTTCCATTCGAGATAGTATTTTTCTTTGGTGCGGATCGTACCGTAGCGCAGACCTTCGCTATCATTACCCGCCATACAGAACTGCATAGTAGTAAAGAAGGGCTCTATGAACATTTCACGCTGATTGGTCAGATTCTGACGGATGCCGTTGGAAACAGAAACGGTACTTTTCTTCAGCTCGATTACCGCAACGGCAATACCGTTCAGATAAACAACCAAGTCGGGGCGTTTTTCATTGTTGGCTACTACGGTGACCTCTTCGGCAATTTCAAAGAGGTTTTCACCGGGTGTCTCCCAGTTGATGAAATAAACGGTAGTTTCGTTTTCGTCGGCATTCTCTTTGATCTTGGCACCGTATTTCAAAAGCTGATAGACCTCGCGGTTAGCAGTATATAATCCCTCTTGCATATTGGTGGCGGCTTTAATCAGTTCCTCCACGGCACGGACGGCAATGGCTTCGGTATAACCTCGATCGGTCAGCCATTTGACGAGCTTTTCTTCGTCAATATTGTGGTTTTCCTGATCTTTTAAATTGCCGATATAGTTGTAACGCAACTTGTTTACAAAGAAATCAATTACACGCTTTTGTGTAACAATTTCAGGTTTTCCGATATTGTCCATTACGCATCCTCCTTGTCTATCAGTCTGATTCTGCCGGTGAGTAGTTCACTCATCATGCCTTGTTTTATTCCAATGTATTTTGCGAGTTTAGCCTCGTATCCAGATATTTCTTCATCCATATCAGATAGAATGCTTGCGATATTCTGCTGTTCCTCAATATCAGGCTTATATAGTGTAACGTTGCTAACCTTTTCCTTGTTGAGATTTTGAAGAAGCACTTGATAAACATCGTACTTGTCGATCAGCTCAACGCCTTCAAACTGAATCAGAATTTGCTCCGCCAAGCGGACAATCAAGTCCTTAGCATTGATGTATGCGTTTATACTGCGAAGCTCTTTATCTACAGCACTACGCCACTCCATAAACGCGTTGTCGATTTTATCTGCATAAGAGGAAAATTCCTCGTCCTCGTGAATAAGAGGGCGCACTTCGTCCTTAGAGACGTTCAACTGATAGAAGCCTTCGCGCAGAACGGAAAACAGCTTGTTCTTCAACAAACCGAATACAGACCAATAGCGTTCCATACCATCCACATCATAAGCAGGGATATTTCACTTTTCTTTACTGCCATTATTTTATCCTCAATTGATATTACTTTCTATAAAGCTCGTCCAATGTTTTTCCGTCTTTATCCTTCCATTCAACCCAACCGTTTGTGCTACCGCCCAAAGCAAACATTGCTGCAGAGCTGGGAGAAGTAAAGGATACAGAAACATTTAATTGGTGCTTTCCGTCAACGCAAACAATATTACCGTTTGCAAGGGCTGTTTGACGTTGCTTTTCCAAAGTTGAGGAATGGCATTTACGGCTCATATCAATTTCCGAACCTTCCAAAACCTCAAAATTCTCGCCATCGTAAACGCCAAAAGCAGTAATGCCGTTGCGTGTAGTATGTAAGGTGTTGGCTTCATTCAAGGTCGTTTTTGTGTTATCCATCTTGTAACCCTGAGTTGCCATAATGAATTGGATTTCTTCGTAAACTTCCTCAATCAAAGGCAGGTCGTATTCGTCAATCTCATACTTGGGATTGACCGAGTTTTCTACCTTGTAGCGTTTTGAGTCGTGTGCCTTGCCGATAGCATAAGCTTCAAGACCGCTTATCATATCAAGAGAAAAAGTCTTGCTATCTGCCAAGAACATAATTGCCTTATTCCAAAAATCCTTGGAACGGTTATGATCGTCAAGACGTGAAACTCCATTACGGGTCTGCCCGATATATATTTGAGCTATTTTGTTATCATCGTTCTCGCTGATTAAATAATAGATGCCGGGGCGGTTGATTCCCGAAAGTTTTTTGGCTTCAGAAAGCAACGGACGAGGAATAACGTAGGTTGTCATTGTGGAGAGATGCCTGCGGATGGAACGAATGCCATCGGGCTGACCGTTATGATATATAATTTCAAGCTTTTTGCTGATTGCCATTTGCTTATTCCTCACTTCCAGTTTTAGAATCGCCCAACACTTCCAAATACTGATCCAATCGCTTATTGAGATACTCCGCGAAGAGCTTTACCATCTCGGAACGATGGTCGAATGCGTCGTAATATCTCATTCTATCGGTGAATTTGATATCGATGGGGGGATATCCTGCTTTCATTAGTTCGAGATTGACAATCAGTCGTCCGGTCCTGCCGTTGCCGTCGATGAAGGGATGGATGGTCTCAAACGCGATGTGCAGATCGGCGAGTTTTTCCACGATATTGCGCTCATCGGTCGCGTACTGCTGCATAAGGTCATTCATTTTTGGCTCGATCAGATAGGGCTGGACAGGTTCCTGCTTTGCGCCCATGATGCGGACGGGGACTCTGCGGTACACGCCACGGTCGAGCGGTTTATCCGCAAGAACGAGGGAGTGAATCTGCTTGATGACCGATTCAGAAAGGGGAGTGCGATCCTTGACAAGGTCACAGATAAAATAGAATGCATCTTTATGACCGACCGCTTCCATGTGATCCTTCAGCGGTTTTTGATCGATGGTCAAGCCCTTCAGAACCATATCGGTTTCACGCAGAGTAAGGGTATTGCCCTCGATTGCGTTGGAGTTGTAAGTATATTCGATCATGAAGTCCTCGTTCAGACGCGCAACTTCACCTTCGGTAAGCGGTCTGCGACCGTCGAGTTCTTTTTTCTTTCTTTCAATTTGGGCGAGAAGGGTTTCCTTTCCACGAATACGTCCGTCGGCGGGTTTTGGGGCGTTATCGGGAACAAACCAGAGTTTACCCTCACGCCATGCGCCGTCAATCTGTCCGTTTACGCAGAGCGTACGGACGCGTCTGTCGGAGATGCCCCATTTCTCGGCGGCTTGCTTGGTCGTCATAGCCATGATTCATACCTCGTTACATTGAGTTCTCGAAATATTACAATTTATCAGAATAAGTATACCACATTTTCGGCATAAATTCAATAGGTTTCGGAATAATATTTTTGGTTTTGCGGAATAATTCGCCGATTCTTATCTCTTGCAATCTCTGTTACTTTGTGTTATAATAAACTCAAGTTATCGATCCGGCTTTGGCGGAGCAGTACTCTTTGCTTACAGCGGTGAAATATTTGCACCGTGAAGTGCTGTGGCAGGGAACGACCGCATCAGACTCGGCAACAGGAACCACACAAACGGGGGTGCAGTTCTAAAAGAATTTCTAAAAATTTTTTAGAAATATTTTTAGAAATCGCAATGCTTTATGGCGCAAGGATTTTTTGAGGTTCGAACAAAAAAGAGCCGAAAACCCTTGTAAATACTGGGCTTTCAGCTTCTTTTATCATCCGTTATCGTCTTCTAAAATTCCTTAATTTCCGACAGGTTGATGTGCCTTGAAAACCGTTTGCCGGCAACGGCGCGTGAGTTCGAATCTCACACTCTCCGCCACTTTTTTGGGGTCAGGATGACAGTCCTGACCCTTTTTCGGTTGTGCTTATCATGACAGGTTCAAAATGAACACTTTGCACAACCGGACACCGATATACAGGCAGACAGAAATCAAAAATCCGTCTGCCTTTTTTACTGCGGAAGGAGAAAACAGATATGCTGCCGAAAAAACGGACAATCGGCTCGGAAACCGGGCGGCAGCGGCGGGAAGAAAAAGAGCTGACAGGTGCAGAATATGAGTTGCCGCCGGAGGGCTGCCCACGCAGTCTTTTTTGTTCGTTGACGCAGTCTCCGGCGGTTTTCTAAAAAAGCAAAAGAGTCATCCGTTCACAAAATATTTACTTTCCCCCCGCGTTTGTCCTCACTTTTGAGGACAGACAGAGCCGGCGATCCTTGCTACAATAAAGTCATAAAGTAGGGCGGAGCGGCTCCGTCGTATGTATCACGAAAAAGGAGGGATGGTTCGATGAAGAAAATCGTGGTCGATATGCAGAATTTTCTGTTTGCCGATTCCATAGCGACTGCTTTCAAGAATTCGGACTATGACATTGCTGTGGTTCGTGCGGAGTCTCCGCGAGATACCATCGAACTGTGCCGAGTGTTCAAACCGTTTGTCCTTTTAATGGAGGTTACCGCCTATACTCCATGGCTGCTTTGCG
>ENA-OURV01001870-OURV01001870.1-human-gut-metagenome-genome-assembly--contig:-NODE-1870-length-15725-cov-4.759477_pt1 | contig 15725 bp, 9 predicted proteins | sample MGYA00242141_ERZ509072 | MGnify/ENA primary metagenome ERZ509072 (study PRJEB26280, sample SAMEA2338763) | human gut metagenome | biome: human gut; feature: human-associated habitat; material: faeces... | reverse complement strand
CTCGCGACGATCCGCTCGTCCGGCCTGTCCCGCTTCCCGGTCTACGAGGAGAACGCGGACGACATCATCGGCATCCTCTCCACGCGCGAGTATCTGCTCAACGCGCAGGCGGAGGCGCCCAAGCCCATGCGTGAGCTGCTGCGCCCCGCGTATTTCGTGCCCGAGTCCGTGCGCACGGACGTGCTGTTCCGCGATATGCAGAGCAAGAAGGTGCACATGTCCATTGTGGTGGACGAGTACGGCGGCACCGCCGGCCTCGTGACTATGGAGGATCTGCTGGAGGAGATCGTGGGCAACATCTACGACGAGTTCGATCCGCAGGAGGAAAAGGACATCGAAAAGGTGGGCGACAATCTCTGGCGTGTGGCAGGCTCGTGCGAGCTTGAGCGCGTCGCCGAGGCGACGGGCGTGCAGTTCCCCGAGGACGAGGAGTCCGACACGCTCGGCGGACTGGTGTTTGCCCAGCTCTCGTTCATTCCCGAGGACGGCAGCCAGTTCACGGTGGACGCCTGCGGCCTGCACATCGAGGTGCAGAGCTTCAACGAACGCCGCGTGGAATGGGCGCTGGTCTCACGGCTCCCGGAGGAGGAAACGCCCGAGGAGCAGGAGAAATAAACAAAAAAGAAACAGCAGCTTTTTCAAGCTGCTGTTTTTTTGCGGAAAGCACTTGACTTGCGCGCTTGACTTTGATAAAATAAGGCGCTTATATGTGAGAGTATGCGCAAAGCGAACCCTCACCCATTGCCACAAGGATAGCACAGGAAACAAAAAAGCACAAGAGCAAATGCAGCATTTCTATCAACAAAGCCGTGCGTGTCGCACGGCGCACCAATACATTCCCCGTCGGAGACAGACCGGCGGGAAAGGAAAGGCGTGAAGAGCAAAAATGGCCAAAGACAAGATGTACGGCAAGACCCTTCGCAAAAACTTCGCTCGACATGAGGAGATCATGGAGATGCCGAATCTTCTGGAGCTCCAGAAGAAGTCCTACCGGTGGTTCCTCGACGAGGGACTGCAGGAGGTGTTCACCGACGTCGCCTCGATCACCAACTACGCGGGCAATCTTGAGCTGAGCTTCATCGGCTACAAGATGGATGAGGCCCCCAAGTACGACGTGGAGGAGTGCAAGGCGCGCGACGCCACCTATGCCGCTCCGCTCAAGGTCAACGTGCGGCTGTACAACAACCAGACGCAGGAGATCAAGGAGCAGGAGATCTTCATGGGCGATTTCCCGCTCATGACCCAGTCCGGCACCTTCGTCATCAACGGCGCCGAGCGCGTGGTCGTCAGCCAGATCGTCCGCTCCCCGGGCGTGTACTACGGCAAGGAGATCGACCTCAAGACCGACCTGCCCCTGCTCACCAGCACCGTGATCCCCTACCGCGGCGCGTGGCTGGAGTATGAGACCGACACCAACGAGGTGTTCTGGGTCCGTATCGACAAGATCCCCATCACCGAGCTGATCCGCGCCATCGGCGGTCAGGCCGAGCAGTACGCCGACCTCAAGACCGACACGGGCATCCTCGACCTCTTCGGCGACGACGACCGCATCAAGGTCTCGCTGGAGAAGGACGCCTGCAAGACCTATGAGGAGGCCATGCTGGAGATCTACCGCAAGCTCCGTCCGGGCGAGCCGCCCACGGTCGAGGCCAGCGAGGGCCTCATCAAGAACCTCTTCTTCGATCCGCGCCGCTATGATCTGTCCAGGGTCGGCCGCTACAAGTTCAATAAGAAGCTCTCCCTGTGGACCCGCATCCACGGCCAGAAGCTCGCCTATCCCGTCGCCGACCCGCGCACGGGCGAGATCCTCTTTGACGCCGGCCATGTCATGACCAGCGACGAGGCCCGCGAGCTTGATGCCATCGGCGTCAACGACGTGACGCTCGACCTCGACGGCAAGGCGCTGACCCTGACTGCTTCGGAAGGCAGCGTGATTCAGGTGTCCTCCGGCGCGCACCTGACCATTCGGGACAGCAGCCCTGACTCGGATCATCATGAGAATGGTCGCCACGGCGGCCAGATTCGCGGCGGCAAGGGAAGCAAAATCATCGACAGCTACGGGAACGAAGTGCTCTCCGGCGGCGGGATATGCGTGATGGAGCGCAGCACGCTGACTATGATGGGCGGCTCCATCGACAGCTGCACCGCCACATATGGCGGCGGCGTATACGTAGGTCTCGGCGGCAAGCTCGAAATAGAAAACGGCAGCATTCTATACTGCGAGGCGGTATACGGCGGCGGCGTGTATGTTGCCCCCGCAGGCGTGGCTGAGCTGAAGAACAGCAGTATGATCAAAAACTGCAAAGCGGAAGGGTCAGGTGACGTCTATGGCGGCGGCGTATACGTTGTAAGCAGGGGCAACCCCGCCGCATACGGCGAAGGAGACGGCGAGAAGATCGAATACCACTTGACCAAGTTCTCCAGAAGTAACCAGTCCAACTGCTACAACCAGAGACCGATCGTATTTAAAGGCAACCACGTTGAAGCAGGACAGGTAATTGCAGACGGTCCTTCTACATCCGAAGGCGAGCTTGCCCTTGGTAAGAACCCGCTGATCGGTTTCATGACCTGGGAAGGTTATAACTACGAGGACGCTGTACTGCTGAGTGAACGTCTGGTTATGGATGATGTTTATACCTCCGTCCATATTGAAGAATATGAAGCAGAAGCCCGTGATACGAAGCTCGGACCGGAAGAAATCACAAGAGATGTTCCCGGTGTCGGCGACGAAGCGCTCAAGGATCTGGATGACAGAGGTATTATCCGTGTCGGCGCTGAGGTTCGTGCCGGAGATATTCTGGTCGGCAAGGTAACTCCCAAGGGAGAAACCGAGCTGACAGCTGAGGAGCGCCTGCTGCGTGCGATCTTCGGTGAAAAAGCGCGTGAGGTGCGTGATACCTCTCTGAAGGTACCTCACGGTGAATATGGTATTATTGTAGATGCCAAAGTATTTACAAGAGAGAATGGCGATGAGCTGTCTCCCGGTGTAAATCAGGCGGTTCGTATCTATATCGCACAGAAGAGAAAGATCTCTGTCGGCGATAAGATGGCAGGCCGTCATGGTAATAAGGGTGTCGTTTCCCGTGTACTGCCTGTAGAAGATATGCCGTACCTGCCCAACGGTCGTCCGCTGGACATCGTACTGAATCCTCTGGGCGTACCTTCCCGTATGAATATCGGTCAGGTCCTTGAGATTCACCTCTCTCTGGCTGCAAAAGCCCTCGGCTTTAACGTAGCAACCCCGATCTTCAACGGCGCAAACGAAAAAGATATTCAGGATACCCTGGAACTGGCAAACGATTATGTGAACCTGGAATGGGATGAATTCAAAGAGAAGCATGGCGAAGAGCTGCTTCCTGAGGTTCTGGATTATCTGTATGAAAACCGCGATCACAGAAAGCTCTGGAAGGGCGTTCCGATCTCTAAGGAAGGTAAGGTAAGACTGCGGGATGGCCGTACCGGCGAAGAATTCGACAGCATGGTAACCATCGGTCACATGCATTACCTGAAGCTGCACCATCTGGTAGACGATAAGATCCATGCACGTTCTACCGGTCCTTACTCTCTGGTAACACAGCAGCCTCTGGGTGGTAAAGCTCAGTTCGGTGGCCAGCGTTTCGGTGAGATGGAGGTTTGGGCACTGGAAGCATACGGTGCATCCTACACCCTGCAGGAGATCCTGACTGTGAAGTCTGATGACGTAGTAGGACGTGTCAAGACCTACGAAGCGATCATCAAGGGCGACAACATCCCTGAACCCGGTATTCCGGAATCCTTCAAGGTACTGCTCAAAGAGCTGCAGTCCCTCGGCCTGGATGTCAGAGTGCTGCGGGAGGATAATACAGAAGTTGAGATCATGGAAACTGTCGATTACAGCGATACGGATTACCGCTATGAGATGGAAGGAGATTCCAAGGGCTACAACTACAACGAAGAAGAAAATCTGGGCAAGATGGGTTATCAGAAGCAGGAATTCGACTCCGAGAAACAGGAGCTGGTGAACGCAGATGATGATTACACCGAAGATGCTGCAGACGACGGATTTGAGGAATCTTTTGACGAAGAGTAAGCCGAATCGAAGATATGTAAAGGAGTGCCAAGATGTCTGAAACAAAAAACGAAGTTTATCAGCCGATGACGTTTGATGCGATCAAGATCGGACTTGCGTCCCCGGAGAAGATTCGTGAGTGGTCCAGAGGCGAGGTAACAAAGCCTGAGACGATCAACTACAGAACACTTAAGCCCGAACGGGACGGTCTGTTCTGTGAGCGGATTTTCGGACCCAGCAAGGACTGGGAGTGCCACTGCGGCAAATATAAAAAGATCAGATATAAAGGCGTTGTCTGCGACCGCTGTGGTGTTGAAGTAACCAAGTCCAGCGTCCGCAGAGAGCGTATGGGACATATTGAACTGGCAGCGCCGGTTTCCCATATCTGGTATTTCAAGGGAATTCCGAGCCGGATGGGACTGATCCTGGATCTGTCCCCCCGTGTTCTGGAGAAGGTGCTTTACTTTGCTTCCTATATCGTACTGGACAAGGGCGACACCAATCTGGAATACAAGCAGGTTCTTTCCGAGAAAGAATACCAGGATGCAAGAGAAACCTGGGGCAACCGTTTCCGTGTCGGCATGGGTGCAGAATCCATTAAGGAGCTGCTGCAGGCCATCGATCTGGAAACCGAAGCGGTTGACCTGAAAAATGAACTGGTGGATGCAAGCGGACAGAAGCGTGCGAGAATCATCAAGCGTCTGGAAGTTGTAGAAGCGTTCCGTGAGTCCGGCAACCGCCCTGAATGGATGATTCTGGATGCCGTACCGGTAATTCCTCCGGATCTGCGCCCGATGGTACAGCTGGACGGCGGACGTTTTGCAACGTCTGACTTAAATGACCTGTACAGAAGAATCATCAACCGTAACAACCGTCTGAAGAGACTGCTGGAGCTGGGTGCTCCGGATATCATTGTTCGCAACGAGAAGAGAATGCTGCAGGAAGCGGTAGACGCTCTGATCGATAACGGCAGAAGAGGCCGTCCGGTAACCGGCCCCGGTAACCGTGCACTGAAATCACTGTCTGACATGCTGAAAGGTAAATCCGGTCGTTTCCGTCAGAACCTGTTAGGAAAGCGTGTTGACTATTCCGGACGTTCCGTTATCGTCGTTGGTCCCGAACTGAAAATTTATCAGTGCGGTCTTCCGAAGGAAATGGCAATCGAGCTGTTCAAGCCCTTTGTAATGAAGGAGTTGGTAAGCAGAGGCATTTCCCAGAACATCAAAAATGCGAAGAAGCTGGTAGAACGGCTGGATACGCAGGTTTGGGACGTTCTGGAAGATGTCATCAAAGAGCATCCGGTTATGCTGAACCGTGCACCTACACTGCACAGACTGGGTATCCAGGCATTTGAGCCGATCCTTGTAGAAGGTAAGGCGATCAAGCTGCATCCCCTTGTTTGTACCGCGTTCAACGCCGACTTCGATGGTGACCAGATGGCTGTACACCTTCCGCTTTCTCAGGAAGCACAGGCAGAATGCCGTTTCATGCTGCTGTCTCCCAACAACCTGTTGAAGCCTTCCGATGGCGGACCGGTAGCCGTACCTTCTCAGGATATGGTCCTTGGTATTTATTACCTGACCCAGGAACGTCCCGGTTCTGTCGGCGAAGGAAAATACTTCAAGAGCGTAAACGAAGCCATTCTGGCTTATGAAAATAAAGCCTGCACCCTGCATTCCCGCATCCATGTCCGCATGAGCAAGGTCAATGCAGAGGGCGAGACCGTAACAGGATTCGTAGAATCCACACTGGGCAGATTTATCTTCAACGAGATCCTGCCTCAGGATCTGGGCTATGTAGACCGTACCCAGCCGGAAAACCTCTTAAAGCTGGAGGTTGACTTCCATGTTGGTAAGAAGCAGTTAAAGCAGATTCTGGAAAAAGTAATCAATACCCACGGCGCTTCCAAGACCGCAGAGGTTCTGGATGACGTTAAGGCAATCGGTTACAAGTATTCCACCAGAGCTGCTATGACCGTATCCATTTCCGATATGACTGTGCCTGCACAGAAGGCAGAGATGCTGGCTGAGGCTCAGAAGACTGTAGATAAGATCGGCAGAAACTTCCGCCGTGGTCTGATCACAGAAGAAGAGCGTTACCGTGCCGTTGTCGAGACCTGGCAGGAAACCGATAAAGAGCTGACCGACGTACTGTTAAAGGGTCTGGATAAATACAACAACATCTTCATGATGGCGGATTCCGGTGCCCGTGGTTCCAACCAGCAGATCAAGCAGCTGGCAGGTATGCGTGGTCTGATGGCGGATACAACCGGTCGTACGATCGAGCTGCCCATCAAGTCCAACTTCCGTGAAGGTCTGGACGTACTGGAATACTTCATGTCTGCCCATGGCGCACGAAAAGGTATGTCCGATACCGCTCTGCGTACTGCGGACTCCGGTTATCTGACCCGTCGAATGGTAGACGTATCCCAGGAGCTGATCATCCGTGAGATCGATTGTGCAGAAGGCAGGGATAAGATTCCGGGCATGTCTGTAAAAGCGTTCATGGACGGCAAGGAAACCATCGAAGGCTTAAAAGACAGAATTACAGGACGGTATTCCTGTGAAGACATTTATGATAAGGACGGCGAGCTGATCGTCGGTGCAAACCACATGATCACACCCGGCCGTGCAAAGCGGATTATGGAAACAGGTGTCAATAAGAAGGGCGAGCCTGTGGAGGAAGTGAAGATCCGTACCATCCTGACCTGCCGTTCCAAGAGCGGTATCTGTGCAAAGTGCTACGGCGCGAACATGGCGACCGGCGAAGCGGTACAGGTTGGTGAAGCAGTTGGTATTATCGCAGCACAGTCTATCGGTGAGCCCGGTACACAGCTGACGATGCGTACCTTCCACTCCGGCGGTGTCGCTGGTGACGATATCACACAGGGTCTTCCCCGTGTCGAGGAGCTTTTCGAAGCAAGAAAGCCGAAGGGTCTTGCGATTATCGCAGAGTTCGGCGGAACTGCTGTCATCAAGGATACCAAGAAGAAGCGGGAAATTATCATTACCAATAAGGAAACCGGCGAGAGCAAGACTTACCTGATCCCTTACGGTTCCCGTATCAAGGTTGTTGACGGTCAGGAATTAGAGGCCGGCGATGAGCTGACAGAGGGTTCTGTAAACCCGCACGATCTGTTAAAGATCAAGGGCATCCGCGCCGTTCAGGATTACATGCTCCGTGAAGTACAGCGTGTATACCGTCTGCAGGGTGTAGAAATCAACGATAAGCATATCGAGGTTATCGTTCGTCAGATGCTGAAGAAGATCCGCATCGAGGAAAGCGGTGATACCGAATATCTGCCCGGCACAATGGTTGACGTTCTGGATTACGAGGACTTAAACGAAGAGCTGATCGCAGCCGGCAAGAAGCCTGCTGAGGGCAAACAGGTAATGCTCGGTATTACCAAGGCTGCTCTGGCAACCAACTCCTTCCTGTCTGCTGCATCCTTCCAGGAAACCACGAAGGTTCTGACGGAAGCAGCGATCAAGGGTAAGGCTGATCCGCTGATCGGTCTGAAGGAAAACGTTATTATCGGTAAGCTGATTCCTGCTGGTACCGGTATGAAACGTTACCGCAATGTCAAGTTAAACACGGATGCGATGATTGCCGCTGAGGAAGCAGAGCGCGCAGCCAGAGCAGAAGAGGAAGCGAGACTTGCTGCAGAAGCTACAGCAGCGGAAAAGAAATCCAAAGAGGATGACGAGCTGCTGGAAGAAACCACTGACGAAGATGTAACCGATGAAGAACTTCCCGAAGAGGAAGCGATTCTGGACGAGGACATCGACGAAGAACTGGACGAGGAAGCCGAAGCAGAAGAAAACGGCGAGGAGTAATCTGACCCGGGTGTTCCATTCAACAATAAAAAGTACACCTTGCAAAAATGCCGGTGTCGTACACAATAGAATGCGCGCTCCGCGAACCTTCTATTGTTACAAATGAAGAAACAGAGCAGGCGGATGTTCCTCAAAATGAGCATCCGCCTGTTTTGTGCATGTCTGGCGGTGTGTTTGTGCTTACCCTTCAGCAAATCCGGAAAGCGATTTTTCCTGCCGTTTCTTTGCCGGAAAATCCCGCAAAAAAGTAGAAAAACCGCTTGACACGGCAATTAAAAGCACTTATACTAGGAGAGCATGCATTGGGAGAGGATTTTATTTTGATGCGCGAAAATTGCTGTAAAACAGCGGTTTTATCCTGATAGAACCGCAGGTTGAGTGTAGCTTGTCCCTGGACATAGTTACGCATAGCTACGCATGAAAGAAAACCTTTGCTATGTATGAATAAGACCGGAGAACCGGTCAAGAATAGAGCAAGAGAGAAAAATCGCAGGAGGTGAAACAGAATGCCAACATTTAACCAGTTAGTAAGAAAAGGACGTCAGACATCTGTAAAGAAGTCTACAGCACCGGCTCTGCAGAGAGGTTACAACTCCCTTCACAAGAAGGCAACCGATACCTCTTCCCCGCAGAAGAGAGGCGTGTGCACAGCTGTTAAGACAGCGACTCCTAAAAAGCCTAACTCCGCTCTTAGAAAGATCGCCAGAGTACGTCTTTCCAACGGAATCGAAGTAACCAGCTACATTCCCGGTGAAGGCCACAATCTGCAGGAGCACTCCGTTGTTCTGATCAGAGGCGGACGTGTTAAGGACTTACCTGGTACCAGATACCACATCATCAGAGGTACCCTGGATACCGCAGGCGTTGCAAACAGACGTCAGGCAAGATCCAAATACGGCGCTAAGAGACCTAAAGCCGCTAAGAAATAATCCGCGGTAGCTGGAAGTACCACAAACGGAAACTAATTTTAAGTGTTGGAATTCTTATGCAGAGAAATCTGCAGTTCGCTTACGCGATGAGATAGACCGCACGAACACATTAGATGACACATGTGAGTACCGATGAATTAATTGAGATGATTAAGGAGGGAAGAAACGTGCCACGTAAAGGACATATTCAGAAAAGAGACGTATTAGCAGATCCTTTATACAACGACAAGGTTGTAACCAAGCTGATCAATAACATCATGCTGGATGGTAAGAGAGGCGTTGCACAGAAGATTGTATACGGCGCATTTGCAAGAGTAGAAGAAAAAGCCGGCAAACCGGCTCTGGAAGTATTTGAAGAGGCAATGAACAACATCATGCCTGTTCTGGAAGTCAAAGCAAGACGTATCGGCGGCGCAACCTATCAGGTGCCGATCGAAGTCAGAGCTGACAGACGTCAGGCTCTTGGTCTTCGCTGGCTGACCATGTTCTCCCGCAAAAGAGGCGAGAAGACCATGGAAGAGAGACTGGCTAACGAGATCCTGGATGCATCGAACAATACCGGTGCTTCCGTGAAGAGAAAAGAAGACGTTCATAAGATGGCTGAAGCGAACAAGGCATTCTCTCATTACAGATTCTAATCGAATCTGTAATGCAGAAGAGCGTTGCAGTTGCTTCTGGCTGATTCAATTAGGAGGAAAAACCTTTGGCTGGAAGAGAATATCCCTTAGAGAGAACCAGAAATATCGGTATTATGGCTCACATCGATGCTGGTAAAACTACCACCACCGAGCGTATCCTGTATTATACCGGTGTTAACTATAAAATTGGTGATACTCATGAAGGTACTGCAACCATGGACTGGATGGCTCAGGAGCAGGAGAGAGGTATTACAATTACTTCTGCTGCTACCACCTGTCACTGGACCTTGCAGGAAAATTGCAAAGCAAAGCCCGGCGCAGAAGAGTGTCGTATCAATATCATTGATACCCCTGGACACGTTGACTTCACAGTAGAAGTTGAGCGTTCCCTGCGTGTACTGGACGGCGCTGTCGGCGTGTTCTGTGCAAAGGGCGGTGTAGAACCTCAGTCTGAGAACGTATGGCGTCAGGCTGATACCTACAATGTACCCCGTATGGCATTCATCAATAAGATGGATATCCTGGGTGCAAACTTTTATGGCGCAGTAGAGCAGATCAAAACTCGTCTGGGCAAGAACGCAATCTGTGTTCAGCTGCCCATCGGTAAAGAAGAAGACTTTAAGGGTCTGATCGATCTGTTCGAAATGAAAGCCTACATCTACAATGACGATAAGGGCGATGATATTTCTATCGTTGATATCCCGGAAGATATGAAGGACGAAGCTGAGCTGTATCGTTCTGAGATGGTAGAGAAGATCTGCGAGCTGGATGACGATCTGATGATGGCTTATCTGGAAGGTGAGGAGCCCTCTGTTGACGAGCTGAAAGCAGCTCTGAGAAAAGGCACCTGCGAATGTACCGCTGTTCCGGTATGCTGCGGAAGCGCATACAAGAACAAGGGCGTACAGAAGCTTCTGGATGCAATTGTAGAGTATATGCCTTCTCCTCTTGATATCCCTCCGATTAAAGGTGTGGATCTGGAAGGCAACGAGGTTGTCAGACATTCTTCTGATGAAGAGCCGTTCTCTGCTCTGGCATTCAAGATCATGACAGACCCCTTCGTAGGTAAGCTTGCTTACTTCCGTGTGTATTCCGGTACTATGAACGCTGGTTCTTATGTGCTGAATGCAACAAAAGATAAAAAGGAACGTGTTGGACGTATCCTGCAGATGCATGCAAACAAGAGAATGGAGCTGGAAAAGGTTTATTCCGGTGATATCGCTGCTGCAGTAGGCTTCAAGTTTACTACAACCGGTGATACCATCTGTGATGAGCAGCATCCGGTAATCCTGGAGTCCATGGAATTCCCTGAACCCGTTATTGAGCTGGCAATCGAGCCTAAGACCAAAGCAGGTCAGGATAAGATGGGCATTGCTCTTGCAAAGCTTGCAGAAGAAGATCCTACCTTCCGTCAGCATACCGATCAGGAGACAGGCCAGACCATCATCGCCGGCATGGGCGAGCTGCATCTGGAGATCATCGTAGACCGTCTGCTGCGTGAATTCAAGGTAGAGGCTAACGTAGGTGCTCCTCAGGTTGCTTACAAAGAGACCTTCACCAAGGCCGTTGATGTGGACAGCAAGTATGCGAAGCAGTCCGGTGGTCGTGGTCAGTATGGTCACTGTAAAGTTAAGTTCGAGCCTATGGATCCTAACGGCGAGGAAACCTTCAAGTTCGAGTCCACTGTTGTCGGCGGCGCGATCCCGAAGGAATATATCCCTGCTGTAGGCGAAGGTATCGAAGAGGCTACAAAGGCTGGTATTCTGGGTGGCTTCCCGGTTCTGGGTGTACATGCAAATGTATACGACGGTTCCTACCATGAAGTCGACTCCTCTGAAATGGCATTCCACATCGCTGGTTCCCTTGCATTCAAGGAAGCTATGCAGAAGGGTAATCCGGTTCTGCTGGAGCCTATCATGAAGGTTGAAGTAACCATGCCTGAAGAATACATGGGTGATGTAATCGGAGATATCAACTCCCGCCGCGGACGTATTGAAGGTATGGACGATATCGGCGGCGGCAAGATGGTAAAAGCTTATGTACCGCTTGCTGAAATGTTCGGTTACTCCACAGACCTGCGTTCCAAGACTCAGGGTCGTGGCAACTACTCCATGTTCTTTGAAAAGTACGAACAGGTTCCGAAGAACGTGCAGGAGAAGGTACTGGCAGCAAAAGCAAAATAATCTGATTTGCTGTTGCAGTTCACTCACAGCTTTCTAGGTACAGATTTCATTCTCGCATGAGAAACTGTGCAGAGGAAGAAGTTTACACCGCGAAATTGTACTTGAAAATCCAGCTATTATCGAATATAATCAATAATAGCTGGTTCAAATTAAAACTAACTCACTGAATTAAGGAGGATTACAAGAAATGGCTAAAGCTAAATTTGAAAGAACAAAGCCCCATTGTAACATTGGTACCATCGGCCACGTTGACCATGGTAAAACAACTCTGACTGCTGCTATTACTAAGGTTCTTCATGAGAGACTGGGCACCGGCGAAACAGTTGCTTTCGATAATATCGATAAGGCTCCCGAAGAAAGAGAACGTGGTATCACCATTTCTACCGCTCACGTTGAATACGAGACCGAGAAGAGACATTACGCACACGTTGACTGCCCTGGACATGCTGACTACGTTAAGAACATGATCACTGGTGCAGCTCAGATGGACGGCGCTATCCTGGTTGTAGCTGCAACTGATGGTGTTATGGCTCAGACCAAAGAGCACATCCTGCTGTCCCGTCAGGTAGGCGTTCCTTACATTGTTGTTTTCCTGAACAAGTGCGATATGGTAGACGACGAGGAACTGCTTGAGCTGGTTGAGATGGAAGTTACCGAGCAGCTGGAAGAGTACGATTTCCATGACTGCCCGATCATCAGAGGTTCTGCTCTGAAGGCTCTGGAAGATCCTAACAGCGAGTGGGGCGACAAGATCCTTGAGCTGATGCACACTGTTGACGAGTACATTCCGGATCCTAAGCGTGACACCGACAAGCCTTTCCTGATGCCTGTCGAGGACGTATTCACCATCACAGGTCGTGGTACTGTTGCTACTGGCCGTGTTGAGAGAGGCGTTCTGCATCTGAATGATGAAGTAGAAATCGTTGGTATCAAAGAAGAGACCAAGAAGACTGTTGTAACCGGTATCGAAATGTTCCGTAAGATGCTGGATGAGGCACAGGCTGGTGATAACATCGGCGCTCTGCTGCGTGGTATTCAGAGAACTGAAATCGAAAGAGGACAGGTTCTGGCAAAACCCGGCACTGTTACCTGCCACCACAAATTCACCGCTCAGGTTTACGTTCTGACCAAGGATGAAGGCGGCCGTCATACACCTTTCTTCAACAACTACAGACCTCAGTTCTACTTCCGTACAACTGACGTTACCGGCGTTTGCGAACTGCCTGCTGGCACAGAGATGTGCATGCCTGGTGATAACGTAGAGATGACCATCGAACTGATCCATCCCGTAGCTATGGAGCAGGGTCTTACCTTCGCTATCCGTGAAGGCGGCAGAACCGTTGGTTCCGGTCGTGTAGCTACCATCATCGAGTAATTGTGCGTTAGCAATGAGAAGCATTAAATAAGTGTAAAAAAGTCCAGAGCAAGCTTGCTTGCTTCTGGGCTTTTTTATGCTTATGAGAATGCGGCGAATGCCGCATTCATCGAGGAAACACGCATATAGAATGTTACATATAAAGTGGTTGTATCTACAAGTAAAAATTGGTTGACAAAAATGACTACTGATAGTAGACTATAAATAAAAGACTACACACAGTAGACAAAAGGGGTGATCATATGAGTGAAATAAGATTAGGAGCAGTAGAGTCCAAGTTTGCAGATATCATATGGAATAATGAACCATTGCGACCAGTAGAATTGGAGAAACTCGCGGAAGCTGAATTGAATTGGAAGCGGACGACTACTTTAACCATTTTAAAAAGGTTATGTGAAAGAGGAATTTTTCAAAACAAGGACCGAATGATTACTTCCTTAATCAGTAGGGAAGAGTTTTATGCTCTCCAAAGTGAAAAGTTTGTGAATGACACTTTTGAAGGTTCATTACCGGCTTTTTTGGCAGCATTCGGTTCCAGAAAGAAGTTATCGGATATGGAAGTGGAGGAACTGAAAAAGGTGATAGATAGTATGAGGAGGTGAGTAGATGGATTGGTACGAATTATTACCTAAGATTTTGAATATGAGTCTTACGGCAAGTGTTATCATTGTTACGGTGCTTATACTCAGAGTGCTGCTGAGACGGGCACCCAGGATATATTCCTATATGTTATGGACAGTTGTACTGTTTCGTCTGCTTTGCCCTATCGCTATAAATACTCCCTTATCGGTATTGGGTTTATTTGATACCCCAATTGTGGAAACAACTGATAGTGTGAGTCAGGTTGCATATATTCCGAACAATATCGTTCATACAGAGAATCCAGAAGTGACATTACCAGTTCCGGTATTGGACAAATAATGTGTTGCAACAAGGGGCGGAACAGCTTGTAGCAGATCCTTTGGAGGCGCCTGTCAGCATTGCGACCTATATATGGCTGGCTGGAATCGTGGCTATGATAGGCGTTAGCATGATTTCTTATGTTAAGTTACGAAAGAGTCTGGTTGGAGCAGTGCGGGTAAGGGGTAATATTTATGTTGCGGACTACATTACTACTCCTTTTGTACTTGGCATATTCAGACCGCGTATCTATTTGTTATCTTCATTAAGCGAACAAGAACAGGAGTATATTCTAAAACATGAGCAATATCATATTCGCAGAGGGGATCATATTTTTAAATTGCTTGCCTATGTAGCCCTTTGCATCCATTGGTTTAATCCATTGGTTTGGCTAGCCTTTCTATTATTTAGCAAGGACATGGAAATGAGTTGTGATGAGGCGGTTGTCAAAAAACTTGGGGAAGATGTACGAGCAGATTATTCTGCTTCTTTACTGAATTTAGCAACAGATAATGCTATTATGTTTGGAATGCCACTTGCATTTGGTGAGGTGGACACCAAAGGACGCATCAAAAACCTGGCAGCGTGGAAGAAACCTACTTTCTGGGTTACCATAGGGGCAATTTTGATATGCATTGTTGGAATTGTGATATGCATATCCAATCCAAAGGAAGAAAATTTGTATGCACCGGAACCTTTTGGTCATAGCTACAGGGTGGCAGAAATTATGAATGATGCATCCCATTATGCGTTCGCCTATACACTTGAAACGGCACCCAGATATCAATTTACATCGGATTATACTATGCTCATGTCAGGTGATGTATTGGATGATAAGGGCACAACGGAGTGGGTACAGCAGAGCGGGAAAATTGAGGAAGTAAAGATTACAACAGAAAACTTTGATAACTATTTCGATATGTCCGGCTTTACTATTTCAAATGATTCATGGTCAAAATTTAGAAATACAATAAATAAGGCGTGGCGGATAGATGTGGAGAATAATGTGTTTTACTATTTCCTTCAGACAAAAGACGGAAGTGTATATCTGACTTATGGGTATGACGCAGATAATAGTACGGAAGTGTTGGAGGAAGGTGTGTCCTGTCCGGCGCTGGAGGAGATCTGGGCGGAATACACAAAGCCTATTCTTCTGGAGGACGAAGTGTTGGGGACGCTTACGCTGGATTGTGAGATGAGCACATATTATCTAAATAGTGACGAAGTGAAATATGATGAATTATATCCAAATCCGATAAATCATTCCGGAAAGCTGGTATTTACCGTGGATGGTGGTACAGATACAAATGTTTTGGCCGTTAATGAGGAGTATCATAAGTACACATCGGACGGAGTTATTGTAGAAAAAGAAACTTATGAGCTGGAACGTAATGCACAGGGAAAGTTTGAGTTGGAGGTTGCTGTCCGGGGCGATCATCGTGATGAGGCAATATATTTCATTTATGTCTATGGAAAATCCGGATTTTACGCAATGAAGATAGATTTTCAGACTAGCGAAAGTGCACTGGCAATTGAGGTACCGGGAACAATGGAAATAGATAATATGGTGGACAAGACGGATTCCTTGGATACAGCCATATTAAACGCTATTGTTGAACATACTGCATCCGATTATCCGGATGGTGCCTATCATTGTGCCAGCTTTGTGGAGTTCCATAGTGAGGAATTATGCGGAGTGCCTATTGCTGATGGGAATGTTTCGAAAGAGTTAATAATGGTATACGGAATGGCATTGGAACAGTCATTTTCTTATTCGGAAGGTAAGTTAAATCAAGTCGGTGGAAGCCATATGCCG
>ENA-OURV01001867-OURV01001867.1-human-gut-metagenome-genome-assembly--contig:-NODE-1867-length-15753-cov-2.389094_pt1 | contig 15753 bp, 8 predicted proteins | sample MGYA00242141_ERZ509072 | MGnify/ENA primary metagenome ERZ509072 (study PRJEB26280, sample SAMEA2338763) | human gut metagenome | biome: human gut; feature: human-associated habitat; material: faeces... | reverse complement strand
TACCCCTTTTGTCCCTTCGGGACATTTCCCCCTGATAGGGGGAATCGGCCCCTGGGAGGGGAGCCTTTTGTTGTGTGTATTTACATTGGGGGCGGTCAATGCTATACTGTATATATTATGGTTTTCTCTGAAAGGAACGATATCCATGGGTCTGCCTGCAAAGCTGGTACGCTCACAACTGAATTTCTTTAAGCCGTTTGTCGCAAACTGCTCGCTGGAGACGACGCGCCGGGGGCAGGACAAGCTGGGCGAGCTGATGGAGGCCATCCACCGGCGGGACGTGATCGTCCGGGATCATGATTTCGGCCCCTTCCAGGGCGCGTGGATCATGCCGAAGGACGAGCGGCGGCAGGGCGTGGTTTTGTATCTGCACGGCGGCGGCTACACCTGCGGCAATCTGGACTATGCAAAGGGTTTTGCTGCCACACTCTCGGACGAGTGCGGTGTGCGTGTATTCTGCGCAGCCTACCGTCTGGCCCCGGAGGATCGCTTTCCGGCGGCGCTGGACGATGCGGTCGTAAGTTATCAGTATCTGCTCTCCAAGGGATATCCCGCAAGCCAGATTCTGCTCTGCGGCGAGTCCGCTGGCGGAGGACTTATTTACGCGCTTTGCCTGCGGCTGAAGCAGCTGCGCCTGCCGCTTCCGTGCGGTCTGATCGGCATTTCGCCGTGGACAGACCTCACAGGCTCCGGTCAGTCCTATATTGACAACCGCGACATCGATCCCTCCATGACGCCGGAACTGCTGCAATTCTACGCTGCCTGCTACACCGACGACCCGAAAAACCCCCTCTGCTCACCGCTGTTCGGCGATCTGACGGGCCTGCCGCCGTCGCTTTTGTTCGTTGGCGGGGACGAGGTCATGCTCGACGATACGCGCATGCTCCATAAAAAGCTGCTCGATTCCGGCTGCAAGAGCCAGATCGTCATTGCGCCGGAGCGCTGGCATGCGTATGTGCTGTATTATCTGAATGAAAACATGTCAGATTTTGATACAATCGGGCGGTTTATGACGCGCGTGCTCTCTCCGGTTCGCAAGCTGCGCTGGATGCGGCTGGACAACGCCGCGAAAATATCCCCGGCGGCAAAGCGCCGGAACTGGACGAATTATTTCCGCCTGTCTGCCACGCTGACGGAAGACGTCGATTTGGGCGTGCTGCGCGCGGCACTGGATGTGACAGTGCGGCGTTTTCCGTCCATCGCTGTCCGGCTGCGCCGAGGTGTGTTCTGGTACTATCTCGAGGAGATCACGAAAGCCCCTGCCATCGAAGAGGATAAAAGTTATCCGCTTGTCCACGTCCCGTTTGACGACGTGCGCAAATGCGCCTTCCGTGTGCTGGTCTACGGCAGCCGCATCGCCGCCGCTGTTCATCGCATACATTTCCGCACACTGTTCAATCATCTCTTCCATGGTGAGTTCTTCGTTGAATTCGCCTCCGGCGAAACAGTAGATACAGTAGTCTTCATTCCTGCTGTCGTCGCTGTTCGTGCCGTAGAATCCGGGGTCTCCGAGTGCCATTCCGCAGCTCTGGCAAATTTTTTTCTCCATATTGCAATCTATTCCAAGCACAGAATCAAGTACATAAATGTTTATCGCCGATAACGGGGATGCAATTTCGTGAAAAATGTACTATATTGGGACGCCAAAACGTTTTTTATAAAGATTAACACAGAGGATTTTGTTTGACATATGACAAATATTTCGATATGAATATTGCATGTGGTGAAATATGTATCATTTTTTGAAACTCTTTACGCATGTAATCGGATTCAAAGTTAATTATAGGAAACAATATCTGCTAATTCTATAAACAAAATTACAAAATGAGTTTATCGTATACTTTTAAATCTTTGGCAGCCTTCCTCTTCGTGCTGTTTTGGGGGTGGGAGCTGAGTGCCGTACCGTCGTATCCGCGGCCCATCAGGGTCGAGCAGCCTGACGGGACGACCATGACCGTGCGTCTGTACGGTGACGAAAGGTTCAACTATGTTACGACGGTGGACGGCTACAATCTCGTGGCCGAAAACGGTGTGCTCTATTATGCGCAGGTACAGGGGACGAAACTCGTATCTACGGGGGTACAGGCCCATGACCCGATGAACCGGACGAACGAGGAGCGCCGTATTCTCAGTTCCGTGAGCTTCGGCTATCCCCATGGTGTCGCGGCTGCCGCGATGGTGGCCGATGCGGGCAGCGGCGTGGCTTTCGGAGCTTCTCCCGTGCTGGAGGACGATTTGCATCTCCGGACGACGGCGGCCGGTACGAATACGGGGGAGGAGTTCAGGTCGCTCGTGATACTCGTTTCGTTCAGCGACAGGGATTTCAGCATAAGCAATCCGCGGGATGCGTTCGACCGGATGCTCAATGAAGAGGGATACTCCGAGAACAATGCCATGGGCAGTGCCCGCGATTACTATGTGGACAACTCCAACGGAAAGTTCAACCCCCATTTCGATGTGGTGGGGCCGTTCCAGCTCAGCCAGTCCGTGTTTTACTATCCGGGCAACGAAGGGCAGTTCATCATCGACGCCTGCAACCTGGCGCAGTCCAACGGAGTGGATTTTTCCCCGTATGTGGAAGAGGACGGCGATTTGCGCGATGTTTTCATCTTTTATGCCGGCTACAACAATGCCGAGGCGACGGGCGGTTATCTGCACCCTGCCAGAATGTTCTTCTCGGACCCCAACCAGAGTTTCGGCCGGTGGGGCGGCGGTGCGTTGAAGGCGGCCGCGTACACTTCCGAGCTGAAAGGCAATACGGGCACCGTGATGGCCGGTATCGGTACTTTCTGCCACGAGTTCGGTCACATCCTCGGATGGCCCGATTTCTACGATACGGACTATGCGCAGAACGGCACGGGATTCAACCTCGATGTCTTCTCGCTGATGGCGTCCGGTTCCTATGTGAAGGACGGCCGGGTTCCGCCGGCCACGTCGGCCTATGAGCGTTATATGGTCGGCTGGGCCGACCTGACCGAGATAACCGAAGAGGGAGAATATACCCTCGAACCGGTCTATAACGACAAATGCTACATGATAAAGTCGATGAACGAGGGAGAGATATTCGTGTTCGAATACCGTAACGGTACCTTGAGTACGTGGGACAGGTACCTGCAGACGGGCGACCCCGACTCCTCATATGCCATCGTGGGCAGCGGTTCCGGTATGTTGGTCTATCATATCGACAAGTCCCAGAACAGGGTGGGCGGATACCGTGCCAGCGACCTTTGGAGCCTCAATGCCAACCGTGTGAATGCCTACGGCGACCATGAGTGTATGCGTTTCGTAATGGCTTCCAAGGTCGAAAGGGAGAATTACGTGCTCAGCGGTTTCGGCAAGATGTTCTTCCCGGGGACCGAGAATGTCACGGAATTCACCTCCGGCTACTCTCCCTATTTTGTGGGGTGGGACGGATTTACGACCGGGTTTGAACTGTATAATATCAAGGAGAATGTCGGGACGGGCGTTACTTTCGAGGTGAAGAAGGTGAGCAGCGGTACCATCAGGGACCTGACCGTCACGCCCGGCCAGTTCGATATAGCCGTTTCGTTCGTATCGCCTTTCAACGACAACTACAGGGTCGTTTGTCAGGAGAAGGGGGGCGAATCCCAGTCGGTGACCACGGTGGAACGTACCATCCATTTCACCGGACTCAAACCCTCCACGAATTACACCGTATCCATTTATTACGAGGATGCGACGGAACCCATGGAGGTGCAGGAGGTGACGACCGAGGCGCTCGATTTGTCGAAGATGCCTACGCTCGGCATGGAGACTACCTATCAGGAGGGCGAGGCCATTGTGCTGAATTACCGGAATATCGCTTCCGAAGTCACTGCTGAGAAATGGACGGTGAACGGCGAGGAGGTCGATGGAACCGTCGTGAAGCTCTCGTCGGGGAACAATTACAGAATTATGGCCGAAATCACCACCGATGCCGGTGTGGAGTATCTGGTCAAGTATGTCAATGTACGATAGAATTAACTGAGGATAGCCATGAAACTGAAACAGATATTAATGGTATTGGCTGTGGCGGCCGCGACAGTCGCATTGGTCGGATGCGAACGCCCAAAGGGAATTAACGTCACTTCGAAGGAGTTCGAGAGAAAGGTGACGGAGGGTGTCTATAAAGTGGCCAAGGCCCAGTATGCTTTCAACAAGACGACCGACCAGCTCTACTTCAACAAGGCGACGAATACGTTCCGTATAGTCTCCAATGACGGTACGAAATATATCGAGGTGGCATTTGCCGCCCCGATAGGCAGCGTAGGGGCAAAGGTGCAGGCCTCCGTTAAAAGCGAGGGTTTCGAAGATGTGGAGAATTTCGACTCCATCGAGTTTGAAATCATGAAGAAGGAGGGGCAGAACTGCTGGCTGTGGTGCCAGGCTCATGCGCTCGGAGTGCTTGCCTTCTACATCCCGTAATCGGCGGATGGAGGCGCCTGTATGCGTATTGCGGGGATATTTTCACAAAATATCCCCGCTTTTTTTCGAAGAATCGGAAAAGACGATGCAACATTTCGGTCCGTCGGGGCGTCTTATAAAGAGAACTGAAAAATCAGGGTACCGGTTTTTTCGCCGATTCTTTTGCTTATCAGATTATTTTTTTCTTAATTTGTTGGGATAAAGAATGCTTAAACATATGAAAAAATCTACTAATGTGAAGCTTACAGGCTTTTTATGTGCGGCGGCCTTTATGGCGACCGGTATCGTAAACGCTCAGGAGCCCGCCAATTACGGACGGCTTTCGGGTAGTTTTGAAACCAATACGATATGGTATATGCCGGACAGTTTGGTATATAATAACGGCAACCCGATGCCGGCGGACAGAATAGGGTCGAACAACTACCTGAAACTGGACTATACGCTTGGCAAATTCAGCGCGGGTGTGCAGGGCGAGCTGTATGCGCCGGTACTGAGCGGTTATCAGGAGCAGTACAAGGGCGGCAAAATAACCAATAAGTATGCGAGCTGGACGGATGACAACTTCTTCGTGACGGTCGGCGACTTTTACGACCAGTACGGCAGTGGCCTTATCTTCCGTGCCTACGAGGACAGGGCGCTCGGTATGAACTCCGCTGTCGAGGGTGTCCGTGCGGGAATGAACATCGGAGATGCGTTCGCCATTCGGGCGATGCTCGGCCGGCCGAGGCTCTATATGGACTATGCGCCGTCGTGGCTCCGGGGTGCCGACGCTACGCTGGCGCTCTCGTCGCTCTTCGGCTTCAAGTCGCAGTACCTTGCCCTCGAGGGAAGTTTCCTGTCGCAGTATGATGCCGCGCGGCTTAATATAACGAACCCCGAAGGGCAGCGTCTTCTCAGCTCGGACATGAGCGCATGGTCGGCCCGGATGGTGTACGAGGCGGCCGGTTTCTCCGGACGCGTAGAGCTCGTAGGCAAAACGCCGGGGGCCTATCTGGTCGATGGAATCGATATGGCTTACTTCGGGCGTGCTCAGTTGATAGAGCTCGGTTACAGCGGATACGGCTGGGGCATTTCGCTCACGGGCCGCAATGTGTCGCATATGGATATGAAACTTACGGATTCCAAGGATTTACAGTACAGCGGTCTGGGAAATGTACTCAACTATATACCGGCCCTCACGCGGCAGTACACCTATTCGCTGGCCAACCTCGACCCGTTCCAGGTCAAGACCAAGGGGGAACGTGCCGCGCAGATGGATATCTTCTATAACATCCGCCGCGGTTCGCAGCTCGGCGGCAGGTACGGCACCAAACTCCATGTGAACGCTTCGTTGATTTATCAGCCGAAGGATGTGTATTATGTAGGCAAGGTGCCCGAGGATGCGAAAGAGATGAATTTCGTCTACCTCGATGCGAGCTTCGATTTCGAGAAGCAGTGGAACAAGCAGTTCAAGACTACGTTCCTTTTCGCTTTCCAGCGGATGATGGGCGAGGAGTGGACGATGGTGCCCATCAACCGGTACGTGTTCGCCCTCGACGGGCTTTATAAGTTCAATACGAAACATTCGCTGCGTCTCGAACTGCAGTATCTCTATTCTCCGTTCGTGACGATGGAAACTACCGGGGCCGAGGGACCCGTTCAGGAGAGACTGAACGACAAGAGAAACAACGGCGACTGGTGGGCTGCGCAGCTCGAATACAGTTTCGCGCCGGTCTTCAGTGTTTTCGTAAGCGACATGTACAATTTCCAGTTGGAAAGGGTACATTATTATAATGTGGGAGTGAGCTATACCAAGTCGCGGACGAGAATAGCGCTCTCCTACGGACGCAACCGCGCCGGTTACGTATGCTCCGGAGGCGTATGCCGCCAGATGCCTGCCTATACCGGTTTCAACCTCTCACTGACGACTTCGTTCTGATGTATTGACCAAACTATGTAGAACAATAAATTCTTTTTAAAATTATGAGAACATTCAAAAGTCTGAGTTTCGTACTGATGGCTGCAGCGCTGTCGCTGACGGCTTGTAACAACCCGAACGGAGGAAACGAGAATCCGTCGTCGGGTGAAAAGAAACTGATGCTGTCTGTGGACAAGACATCCATCATGTCCGACGGACGCGACAAGGCTACTTTTACCGTGAAATACGGAACGGAGGAGAAGAGTGTTGACGTTACTTCCGATGCCGTTATCATGAACGGTACCGTTGCTATCGAAGGCTTCACGTTCACGAGCACGACTCCCGAGACGTACACTTTCACCGCTACCTACGAAGACCCGGAGAGCGGTGAGACGGTAACATCCAACGAAGTAACCGTGACGGCATCGTCGCTGACGCTCTCGGTGGATGCGGAGACGATTGTCAGCAACGGCCTCGGTAAGGCGACCTTTACGGTGACCTATGAAGGGGAGGACGTGACGGCCACTTCGACTATCACGAACGTAACCCTTGATGAGGAGTATGCACAGGGTGCCAATGAGTTCGTATCGCCGAGCTATGTGGGCGAGTTCGAGTTTACCGCCAAGTACAGGAACCTGACCTCCAATACGGTCAAGGTGACGGTGGAGGCCGCGCCTGCCGCAGAGTTGCGCCTGGTGGTAGACAAGCCGCGCCTGCAGTCGGGCGAGTCCGCTACCTTTACCGTACTGGACAAGGGCACCGATGTGACCGCTTCCGCCAAGATTAAGAACGTGACTTCGGGCGACTACCTCGACGGTGCAACCTTTACCATGGGGTCGGACAAGACCGTGCAGTTCGTTGCAGAATATAACGACAAGACCTCGCAGACGCTCAGCGTCGGTTCCGGTAACTTCCACAAGAGTGTGATGGTACTGAAATTTACGAGCGTAGGATGCTCCTATTGTCCGCAGATGGCTACCGCCCTTGAAAAGGCCAATGAGTCTTATGATAACGGGACCCGAATGGTTGAAGTTTCCGTTCATCACCCCAATATGGGCAGCGACCCGATGATTCCCGCAAACATTGACGACTTCAATGCCTATTTTAGTGTACCCGGACTGCCCATGACCTATTATGATATGGATTTGTCCGTCTATTCGTATGGAGCCGAATCGACTTCGGCCATTCTCGGCAAGGTGAAACCTTTGGCTCGGACGGTTGCTGGCGTGGGTATCGCAGCCGATGCGGAGGCCGACGGTTCCAACCTCAAGGTCAACGTGAATGTGACCGCCTCCGTGGCTAACGAATATTATCTTGCAGTCATGCTCCTCGAGAATGGTATCGTACATTCTCAGACAGGTGGCGGTGCCAATTATGTACATAATCATACGTTGCGCGAAACGCTCAGCGAGAGTATTTTCGGTGATTCGCTCGGTGCCATGACCGTGGGACAGACCGTTTCCAAGGAGTACTCGATTACCGCCAATGCCGAATACGAAATCGACAACTGCTCCATCGTATGTTATGTATGCACCAAATCGGGGGATGTTTGGAGCGTTTCCAACGTCGTATCGTTCCCGGTCGGCAGTTGGGCAGACGTAACGTTCGAGTAGTTCGCTTTGAACCCTGAAACGGAAAACTGCACCACGTATCGTGGTGCAGTTTCCATATAGGGGCGAAAGATTGTTTTTATCAATGTATTTTCGTTAAATGTTAAATATTTTTTCCGTAAATCTTTAACCATATCAAATAAACCTTATTTATATGAAGAGTATGAAATATTTCAGTTATGCGCTTTGTGCGGCAGCCCTGGCGTTCGCTTCCTGTACGCAGCCCACCAACGGGAACGGGGGAGGTGATAAGGACCTTGTCCTTTCCGCTTCGAAGAGCGAGATTACCGCGGACGGCACGGACAAGGTGACGTTTACTGTGAAATACGGCGAAGAGGATGTGACGGCGAACGCTTCGATTGCCGATGCGGCGACCGGCGAGGTGCTCTCCGGAAGCGAGTTTGCGACGGAGACCGCCGGCAGCTACGAGTTCGTCGCCTCTTACGACGGCAAGGAGTCCAATAAGGTGAAGGTCGATGCGACTGCCGTTTCGGGTCTCGTCCTCTCCGTGGATAAGGAATCCATTGTCAACGACGGTGAGGATACGGCCACTTTCACGGTGACTTTCGACGGGAACGACGTGACTGCTCAGGCCACCATCGTCAATCAGACGAGCGGCCAGGCATGGGCGGAGGGTGTCCATACGTTTGTCTCCTCTGCCTCGGGCGAGTATGAATTCAAAGCTTCCTACAATGACATGAGGTCGAATACGGTGAAGGTTACGGTAACCATGGAGGCTGTGAACCCGCTCGTGCTGACGGCGACCAGGCCGCGTATTGCAGCGGACGGTTCTGATGCGACCTCTTTCAAGGTGATGTATGAAGGCGAAGACGTTACCGATGCGGCGAAGATAAAGAATCTCGCGACCGGCGAGTATCTCGAATCGAACAGTTTCTCCTACAGCGGCGACCTGAAGGTCGTGGAGTTCGAGGCGGAATACGAGGGAGCTACTTCGGAACCCATCAACGTAGGTTTCGGGGATTTCTACAAAAATGTTCTGTTCTGCCGTTTCACTGCTACGTGGTGTGGCCCCTGTACCTCTTTCTCGTCGGTCCTGAGTGCGGCACTGGAGCAGTATCCCGACCGTTTGGTACAGGTTGCGATTCATCAGAACGACGAGTACACCTCCAATAACTATTACGACTTCGCTTCGTACTTCAAGTTCTCCGGTATTCCGGCCATCTTCTTCGATTTCGACAAGGAGGGTCCGTCGGCCGTATCAATGAGTGCTGCCGATGTCGTCAATACCATCAAGGAGTATCAGGCGACCGGGGCCAAGGTGGGTATCGCGATGAGTTCTACGGTCGATGCAGCCCGCAATGTCAAGGTTACGGTGAGGGTAACCCCCAGCGAGGCGGGTTCCTACCTCCTCGGCGTAGCATTGCTGGAGGATGGAATCGAAGGACCTCAGAACGGTACGAGCGGTTACATCCATGACAATACGATGCGTGCATTGGCGACTTCGCTCGGCGGCGACAGCCTCGGGGAAGTTGCGGAAAATACCGAGGTCGTGAAAGAGTACACCTTCAGTCTCAAGGGATATACGGACAATTGCCGTGTTGTGGCGTATGTGAATACGGCCGATGGCGACGTATATGCGACTACCAATGCGGCCTCCTGTCCCGTGAACGGCCGGACGGATTACCGTTTTGAAACGGCGGCCGAATAAGAGAAGGGCGGAAAAGCGGTCGGAAGACTGCGGATATGAAACAGGGGAACCGACTTTTAGTCGGTTCCCCTGCTGTTTTTCACTGCCGTTCCGTTCCTGGGACGCGTCCGGCCCTGCTGCTGGCCGGTTATTCTTTTGCCTGTTGTTCCGGTGCCTGTTGCCCGCCGGCCGGGGCGGGAGTAGGAACTGGAGCCTTCCCGGGGAGGATGGAGTGCCAGGGGATACCGTCTATCGTCGAGATATCGACCTTGCCCGACTCGACGAAGCCGCTGATGAGCGTGTCGCGTGCGTCGGCATTCTGGAACGGATAGAGTTCGAAAGCCGGCAGTACGGAGACGAAATGTTCCAGTATCTCCGCCTGGATGGATTCGTAGCTCGGCCAGTTCTTGTTGGCCGAGAAACAGTAAATCTGTACCGGCAGGCCGTTTGCCGTCGGGGCGAGCGTGCGCACCATGAGGAGCAGGTCTTTGTTGATGGCGGGATGCCGCTTGAGATACAGGGTCATGTAGGCCCTGAAGAGACCGACGTTCGTGTCGATGGTGCCGTTTACCAGTCCGGCCGGATTGTCCGTATTGACCGTCTGGCCAGCGGCGGCCTGTTGCTGTTTTTCGGTGATGAATTTTCCCAGTTCTTCGTCGAAGCTTTTCATCTTTTCCAGAAATTCGGGCGTACAGGGTTTGATGTAGTCGAGCTTCAGGGAGTATTCGCGCATGATGCGTCTGCCGCCGGAGTCGCTCATGCCACGCCAGTTGATGAAAGAGCCCGATACCAGCGAATAGGGCGGGACGGTGACAGTCGTGTTGTCGAAATTCTGTACTTTCACGACCGTCAGCGTAATATCGGTCACGATGCCGTTTACGTTGTTCTGCGGCATCTCTATCCAGTCGCCGATGCGTACCATGTCGTTCTCCGATATCAGTACGCCTGCGACGAATCCGAGGATGGTGTCCTTGAATATCAACATCAGGACGGCCGTGAAGGCTCCCAGGCCCGTGATGAGGTTGAACGGGGATTTGTTTATCAGGATGGAGACGATGACGATAATGCCGATGCAGGAGAAAATCACCTGAAGGATTTGGATGAAGCCCTTCATCGGGCGGTTTTGCAGCTCTTTTTTGGTTTTCAGGGTATCCCCGACCGTATTCAGTATGGCATTGACCGAGAATATCAGTGCAACGCAAAAGTAAATCCAGGTGATTTTATCGCCGATGATGAACCATTCGGAACGTTTGTCGAAAGCGAAGGGCAGCAGGGCCGAGATGATGAGCGGCGGTATGATAGCCGTCAGTTTCCGCAGAACGCCGTATTTGGCGAGCGAACTGAGGAAATTGTCGTGCTTGCGCTTCAATACCCTCCGGGTGACCCGTGAGGCGATGGAGTGTATGATGACCGCGACGATGAAAGCGATTGCGACGATGAGTATCAGGAAGATGATTTCATCTGCCGTGTCGAGTATCTCGCGGGGAAGTCCTATCCAGGTGAGAAACTCCTTGATGGCGTTCAGTAGAGCTTGGGCGAATCGGTTCGTGTTCATAACGGTGTGTGCGCTGAATCGCTGCGCGGGCGTTCTTCGTCCTTATTGGGTATTTGTCCGTTTGCGGGGCATGCGGCCCGCAGCATATGCGTCCGGTGGCGGGTGCCGGTCGGCCGCAGAGCGGATTTATCCGGTGTTTCAAGTCGTTGTATCTCTCGCAACTCTACACAAAAAATATGCCCGAATCCCTTTCCGGCAGAAAAACGGCCTCCGGATGTTCGGAACGTGTCGGCGGGCGGTGTGGCAATGCCGGCCAATCCGGAGAGTCGAAAGTCGTGGAAACCGTGCCGTGTCTTGTCGGCGTATTTTCATGGCTGTTTTTATCAAAATCTCAATTCTTATGGAAAAACGGAATGATATGTTGTCGGGGATACCGGAGACGCCGGTGCATGGCAACGGGGTGGTGCGGAAGACCGGGCAGGTGTTTGTCTCCGCTGCGGGTGCAGACGGGGTGCCTGCCGACCTGTGGGGACCGGAGATGCGGCGGTTGTCGCCTTCGCTGAGTGCCGGCCATGTGGCCAAGTATGCGGATTTCCCCGTGGAATATTCCCTCGGTTTGACGAACATCGAGGTTCCGCTCCATCGTGTCGTGTGTGGTAAGCTGGAAGTTCCCCTTTCGATTGCCTACCATGCGTCGGGTATCCGGCTGGAGGAACTCTCCGAAGCGGTGGGACTCGGCTGGTCGTTCAATGCCGGCGGCGCCGTGGTCAGGGAGATACGCGGTATGATGGATGACGGGGTTGCAGACCATACCGTCCGGACGGGCGGCACGGCTACGCTCGACTATCTGTCGCGGGTGATAGCGGGTACCGAGGACTCCTGTTGGGATAAGTATTGTTACTCCTATCCGGGCGGTTCGGGGAGTTTTCTTATCAATTTCAACGGCAGCGGTGCCGAACTGGTGAAAACCTCTTGTAACGACGATGCGATAACCTTCGAGTATGCGGAGGTGAATGACGGATTCTGGGGAAAACGGAAAATCGTCGAACGTTTTACCGTGACCGACCCGCTCGGAAACCGATATGAATTCGCCTGCAAGGCGGATGTGAGGCCTATGAACGTTTTCCGCCATGAGGTGGACGGTGTCGTGACCGACGACATTTCAGTCGATAACTCTGCCTATATTACTACGGCGTGGCTGCTGACGAGGATAACGTCGGCCGACCTGGCCGATACGGTGGAGTTCGAATACGAGGACAAGGGGATGCTGACGGAAAAGGTGGAGGGTTTCGCAGCCTATTACCGCAAATCGGCGGATGCGCCGGATTCCGACCTTTTCTTGCAGATGGATGTGACCGGGCAGGTTCCCGACCGGGTACACTGTCTTGCTTACAGTTGCATGTTGCTGACCGGGATACGTCACCGGGGCGGCCGTGTGGCGTTCCGCTATACGGATGCTCCGCTGCCGCTGGCACCGGAACTTGAAAACGTCCCGTCGCGCTATCCCGAAGGTTTCGACCTGAACCCGGAGCGGAGGCTCGCTGCGATGCTGGTGTACGATATGGAGGGAGAGTTGGTCTGTAAGGTGTCGTTCGACAACCGGGAGGGGGAACACGATGTCAAACGTTTCCGACTGAACGGGCTCTCGTTTTATGACCGCGATAGCGTGCTGTACGACTCTTATGCGTTCGAGTATTACGGCGTGGAGGGGCTCGTCTCTATCGAACCACAACCTGAGGCTCCGCAGAGCCGGTACGCCCAGGATTTCTTCGGATATTACAACGGTCGGAACGACAACAGTGACCTTAATTTTTTGACGCCTTACGGACCGGTAGAGGGCCGTCAGGCGGGTAAACGGGATTACTCTTTCCATCATGCCCGTTATAACGCGCTGAAGGCCATTTCGCGTCAGGCGGGTTCCCGGACGGAGTTCTTGTATGCCCCCAATACGCATCGCGATGCGGTGGCAGGTGATGTCAGCATCGGCCTGCGAATCGCCGAAATCAGAACCTACGACGAGGGTACGCTCGTCAGGCGCCGGACATTCACCTACCGGCAGAGCGGTACGACCGTCGATTTCCGGCGGCTCGACATAGCCGATTTTACCGAGCGGAGGCAGGTGGGAGTTGCCGCCGGCCGTGTGGACGAATATCTCGTCATCCACTCCGATTCCGTCCTTCCGGGAGCCAGGGTGGAGAATGCCCGGGTGTTTTACGGGGAGGTGACGGAGGAGGTGACGGATGTGAGAAACGGAAAGTCCGTCCGGACGGATTATGAGTACGATACGCGGCTGTGGGCCTGTGATTTCGTCTCCAAAAACTACCGTTTCCCCGCCTTTCCGGACGGAGAGCAGTGGAAATCCGTATCGATTCAGGATACGACCGAAGCATCCGACGGTACCGTTCACTATATAGGCGAGATACGCGGTTATTTCAAGGAGAAACCGCGGTTCTTCGGGAACCTCGGCCGGCGGGTGGAGTACGAAGGATTGCCGGACGGCAGCTATCGTGCGGTGCGCACGACCGAATGGACGTACGACCTGTACAGTCCGGAGGTGATGCAGTTGGTGACTGTCGGCCTGTTCGTGAAGAACATGGTGACGACTGCGACGCTGCAAAGACCTGTGTGGGCGCGGGAAACCAACCACATGCGTACGGTAGAGGACTGCCTCTATTTCGACGTGACCGAGAGTCTGCTGCTCTTCCGGCCCGTATCCATGCGTGTGACGACCTGTTACGGCGATAGGGAACATACGGTGGAAACCGGATATCTGTATTACGCTCCCAAGCCTTACCGTCAGTGGCCCGACGGTACGCTGGGGCAGGAGGAGGGTTACACGTCCGGCCTGCTCCTGCGGCAAGTGCGGGTCGAGACGGACGGCGACGTCTATGTGCAGCGTCTTCTGTATCCGACCGATTACGACCTGCCCGTTTACAGGAAAATGTGTGCCGCGAACATGCTCCATACCCCGGTCGGAGTGGAAATCGTGAAGAACGATACGGACAAGAGCGCCGTATATATCGGTTTCGGGGAGGTTACCGTGACCGTGGGACTGGAGGAGCGGAGCGTGTTCAGGCCCTGTCGGGAGGAGCGGTATTTCAACGGAGAGCTTTTGGCCGAACGGGAAATCAAGGAGTTCGACCAGTACGGCAATCCGCTGCATATCGTTGCTACGGGACAGCCGGAGACCTGTTACGTGTGGCGTTACCGGGGAATGTATCCGGTGGCCGAGATACGAGGCGCCTCTTACGAGCAGGTGGCGGCGGCCCTGAGGGACCGGGACGATGCGGACGATATTCCGGACAGTGCCTTCATGAATATCCTGAACGGCCTGCGCGACGACCTGCCCGGCGCCCTCGTATCCACGTACACCTATTGGCCGATGGTCGGCATGACCTCGGCGACCGATGCGGCGGGCAGGATGAAGACTTTCCATTACGATGCCGTCGGCCGTCTCAACGCGGTGAAGGACGACTGCGGTAACCTGCTGGAGACCTGTGAATACGGTCGGAAGTCCTTGCGGATGGCCTTACCGGATGCCGAAAACGTATCGGAAACCGTTGCTGCATCGCCTGCGGACGGAGTTGAACCCTGTGTGATAGGAGGAGAGACGGAGGCGGACTGGTATGTGGATGCCGCCCGCTACCTTTCGCTCGGCACTCTCCGTGTGAGCGACGCATGGTCGGCCGGTATTCTTGCCGACAACAACGTGACGGTGCGGAAACGCTATACGGCTGCACATACCGCCGTTTCGGCGGAGGACTATGTCGCTACGGTCACCTATTACGACTCTTTGGGAGAGGAGCGTCAGCGTATCGAAGTTGGCGGTTCTCCTTCGGGCAAGGATATCGTCACCCCCGTCCACGCCACTTTTCTGAAGGCCGGCGAGGTGCTCTCCTACCTGCCTTATCCCGTGGTGTCGTCCAATGCGGGTGGATACCGCGCGGATGCCGTTGCCGAGCAGGAGAGCTATTATGCGTCGGCCTTTTCGTTGGCTCTGCCGAGGCCTTATTTCAGGAACTGTTTCGAGATGTCCCCGCGCGGATTGCTCCTCGAACGTACTCAGCCGGGGTTTTCGGCTTCCGTTTCCTCCCGGTTCGGCCTGGATGCGGCCGCGGCCGACGATGCGGTACTGCGCCTGTCGTATTCGGCGGAGACGGGCGGATTCTCCGTGGCGCAGGCATATTACGGCGAGGCCGGTTTCCTCGAAAAGAGTACCGCGACCGATGAGGACGGCCATACGGTCGAAACGTTTACCGACGAGGCGGGACGTACCGTCCTTTCGCGCTGCGACGGGGCCGATACCTACCGCGTCTATGACGGCATGGGGCGGCTGGCCTACGTCGTCACTCCGGAAGGTGCCGCCGCACTCGAAGCGGGTATCTCGTATGCGCCGAATAGCCGGCTCGTTGTCGATTACTGTTTTGCCTATGTCTATGACCTTCGGGGGCGTGTCGCGGAGAAGCAGGTGCCCGGTAAGGGGTGGGAGTATTATGTGTACGACCTCGGCGGCAGGGTACTGCTCATGCAGGATGCCAACATGCGGACGATGGACGATGACGGCAACCTCGACTATGTTCCCGAAGAGGAATATACCGAAGAACTGTGGAACGAACAGAAGAAAAGCGGTGAGCGTAACCGAATGGCAGGTATTCACAAATAAAACCTATTTAATATA
>ENA-OURV01001847-OURV01001847.1-human-gut-metagenome-genome-assembly--contig:-NODE-1847-length-15882-cov-8.947937_pt1 | contig 15882 bp, 10 predicted proteins | sample MGYA00242141_ERZ509072 | MGnify/ENA primary metagenome ERZ509072 (study PRJEB26280, sample SAMEA2338763) | human gut metagenome | biome: human gut; feature: human-associated habitat; material: faeces... | reverse complement strand
CTGGGTACCCACCGCCTCACAGCCGGCATAGTAGGTATCGCAGATGATCCGTCCCAGCGCGGCGCCGTCCATAGTGGGGTCCTCCGCAAGGGCGCCCGCCCAGCCGGTGTAGTTCCAGCCGTTGCCCGGCTCCACCTCCTCGGAGGCCACGAGATAGCGCGCCGTTCCGACAAAGGTATCCACCACATCCACGGTGGCCATCAGGCAGGTATCAAAGCCCACCAGCTCCAGGGGAGGATTGTTTTCATCGCCCGGCCACACCCGCCCGAAGGCGGTGCGCATTTCATCCAGCGTGAGGGAGTCAAGGTAGTAGCGCTCATCAAAGGCCGCCCCGTTGACCGAGCCGCCGCCGTGGTTCCAGAACAGGACGGCGGTGTGTTCGGCGGGATAATAGGTCTTGCAGAAGCGCAGGAAATCGGTAAGGGTGGCGGTATCGCCCATGCTGGCGGGGGGCAGCTCATCCACCAGGGTGAGCCCGGTGCTGTCATAGACATACCGCTGCAGGATATCGGCATTGACCACATTGTTCTGCCATTCCTTGGCGCCGCCGGTCTGGATGACCACACGGACATTTTCCGGCAGGGTGACCTCCATCAGCTCCATGAGGTCCTGCGTGGCGCAGCCGTAGTTGGTTTCAAGGTCGCTGCCGCAAAGGTACCAGTAGATGCTCCAGGTGCCGCTTTCCACATCGATATCAAGGTGACGGTCGGTGGCATCGGGGTCATCCCCGCACGCCGCAAGGGGCAGCACCAGCAGCAATGCCAGCAGCAGACACAAGAGTTTTTTCTTCACGATCGGGTCCCTCCATCCATAATAATGGACATACCTCAACATTATGCCAATCTATTTTACCATAAAACCAGAAAAGAACAAGCAAAAGGCGTGAAATGTACTTTTTTCGGTGTGAAATGCGAAGTTTTGGTTGCAAAAAGAGTGCCGATAAAATAGAATAGAACTGACGAAAAGGAGGTGACGGGATGCTTCGGATTGGGCTGTGTGATGATGATAAGGAATACCTGCAGCTTTTGATGCATATGGTTCGTCTTTGGGCGGATTACAGCAGGGTGGAGGTGGAGCTGCTGCCCTTCAATAACGGGGATGATCTGATCGCCCGAAATGCCGCCTCCCACATGGATATCGTCATTTTGGACATTGTGATGCCGCTGCTGAACGGGATGGATACCGCCCGGGAGCTGCGGGCGCAGGATACGGCGGTGAAGCTCATCTTTTTGACCTCCTCGCCGGAATTCGCGCTGGAATCCTATGAGGTCAGGGCGCAGGATTATCTTTTGAAGCCGGTGAGCTACGACCGCCTGCGGGAGGCGCTGGACGCCTGCTGCCAGATGCTGTGCGCCGAGCCGAAAAACATGGTGCTGAAAACCTCCTTCGGGTTCCAGAAGCTGTACTTCGGGGATGTGGAATATGCCGAGGCGCAGAATAAGCGGGTGGTATTCCACCTGCGGACGGGGCGTGAGGTGGATACCCCCGAGCCGCTGCATTCCCTGGAGGATAAGCTGGTGAGTGAAGACGGGTTTTTCAAGTGCCACCGCAGCTACCTGGTTTACCTGCCGAATGTGGACCACTTCAACAGTACCGAGATCATAATGCGTTCCGGGCGCTGCGTGCCCATTGCCCGGGGCTATGCAAAGGCCTTTCAGGAGGCGTACTTTGCGCAGATGTTCCGTGAGGAATAGGAAAAGGGGAGGAACCGATGCCGGAAAACGTGCTGTATATCCTGCATAATGCCACCACGCTGCTGTTCGGCGTGTTTATTTCGGCTGCCTTTCTGGGCATCCGCATGGACCGCCGCAACGTGCTGACGCTGCTGTGCTTTTCCGCCGCATCGGGGGTGCTGTGCATCATCAGCAACCTGCTGTGGGGGGCGGCCGGCACCCAGAGGATCTACCCCCTGATCATCCACCTGCCGCTGGTCATTTTTTTGCACCTGTACTATAAATACCGGATGGCGCACTGCGCCCTTTCGGTGCTGACGGCCTACCTGTGCTGCCAGGTGAGCAAATGGGTGGGGCTGGTGGCGGTCAGCCTTACCGATGAAAAATGGGTCTACTATGCGGTGCGCACCGCGGTGACGGCGCTGGTGTTCTATCTGTTTATCCGGTATGTTTCCGATGCCGCCGCGCAGCTTTTGGCGAAGCCCACCAAGGATATTGCCATCCTGGGGCTGATGCCGCTGGTCTATTATCTGTACGATTACGCCACCAATGTTTATACCGAGCTGCTGTATTCCGGCCGGGCGGTCATTGCGGAATTTCTGGGATTTGTGCTGTGCATCGCTTATATCCTGTTTTTGTTTATGTACTTCAAGCAGTACGAGGAAAAGCGGGAGGCGGAGCAGCGCGGCCAGCTGATGGAGATGAAGCGTGCCCAGTCCGAAAAGGAGATCGCGGCGCTGCGGCGGTCGGAATACACCGTTTCGCTGCTGCGGCATGATATGCGGCATTTCCTCACCAATCTTTCCGGCCTGATAGAGAATAACGAGACCGAAAAGGCGCTGGAATTCATCGGCGAGATCATTTCCACGACCGACCGGACGGCGACCCGCCGTTACTGCAAAAATGAGAGCATCAACCTTATTCTGTCCTCCTATGCCGACCGCATCACCGGACGGAACATCGAGTATAAATGCACGGTGCAGGTGCCGGAGCGGCTGCCCTATTCCGACGTGGACCTGACGGCCATCCTTTCCAATGCGCTGGAAAATGCCGTCCATGCGGTGGAAAAGCTGCCGCCGGAGCGGAGAAGCATCGAGCTGGACCTGCGGATGCGGGAGGAAAAGCTGCTGCTTTCGGTGAAAAATACCTTTGCGGAGCCGCCCGAACTGCGAAACGGGATGCCGGTTTCCCATGCCGATGGGCACGGCTTCGGTACCCAGAGCATCCGCTACGTGACGGAAAAGCTGCACGGCAACTGCCAGTTCTCCGTGGAGGGGGATCGCTTTGTGCTGCGGGTGGTGCTGTGATCAAGTTAAAAAGGAGAGGGGCGAAAGGGATGCAGGAGCTGAAAATCGGGCGGGTCTACCGTCATTTTAAGGGCGATTATTATCTGGTGGAGGGCGTGGCTGACCATTCCGAAACGGGGGAGACCTATGTCATTTACCGCAAGCTGTACGGGGACGGCGGCCTGTGGCTGCGCCCGATGGAGATGTTCTTGAGCCCGGTGGACCGCGAAAAATACCCGGACGTGCAGCAGGAATACCGCTTTCAGCTGCAGGAGATCGAAAGCCGGGCGGAGCACTGAAGCGGCAAACAGGCATAGAAAAAAGGCGCCGTCGGGCGTCTTTTTCGGTGGCGGAAGCGGTGGGATTCGAACCCACGAGCCCGTGAGGGCTACCTGATTTCGAGTCTTTTCAACCATTATGACTTTTGTGGTTTTTTCGTATCGCTTTCAGGCTGTTTTGTCCGCCCAAAACCATAGCTGTATCAAGGTATTTTGGCATTCACCCTTGAAAAAGCTTGATTTTTCAAGGGGTTCGAATGAAAGCCAAAAATGAGCCGATTTTGGCAGTTTTGTTAGAATTCGCGTTAGAAATGTTAGAACGATGTTAGAACAGCATAGCATACACAGGTGTCTTCCACCGAACAAATGACAGAGGTGTATGTTATGAAAATCAATGACATTGATTGGTCAAAAGTGCCGGATATTCTGGCTAAGGAACAGGTGCGCTTGCTTTGCCATTGCAGCAAACGAACAGCACTCTATTATCTGAAAAGCGGAAGGCTGCCGTGCATTTATTCGGGGAAGAAAACCCGGTGTTACAAAATCAGGAAAGAAGATCTGATGGCTTTTATAGAAGATCGGGAGAACCATCCCGAGTTCTACGCTGTACCGGAGGGATGGTACAAAGAAAGCGGAAGAACGGTTCGGCAACATTATTCGTCGGAAATTAAAATCGACGGCGAAGATTTGCATGAGTATTATCGGTTCCTCCTCAAAGAATACCCAGATGTTCTTGAAGTTAAAAAGGTCAGTGAGATCACGGGATATGCTATTCCGGTAATTAACCGCTGGTGCAACAAAGGCAAAGTGAAGTATTTTTCCATCAGGGCGATGAATATGATCCCCAAGATATACCTGATTGATTTTTTCTGTTCAAACGCATTCAGGACGATACCCCGAAAGAGCGAGTGGCACATCAGCAGTCTGCAAAACTATCGACGCTGGAAGTACTTAGACAGCCTACAATCAAAATGAGGTAAGGACGAGCTATCCATATCGGGTGGCTCGTCCTTTTTTGTTTTAGCCATCAGCCCATTGGCTACGCAGGCAAAATTGTGCCCCAAAGTATCAAGCTACGAATTCCAAAGTGTCAAATTGACACTTTGGAGCATATTTTGGCACTTTGGAATGAGCATCTGTTTGCATCCATTACAGGTACTTTGCACCCGTCAAGGGTGCTTTTTTATTATCGCAGAATCAAGTGCGGACTCGCAAATCTGCGTTTTTCAAAAAATCGAAAAAATTTTTTGGAGGGGGTTAATTTTTGACCGTTTTCGTTGCCTACCAAGTGAGGGGCAAAATAAATGCCCTCGTGAAGCTTGACAATCGAATACACATTCAACAGGTACATTCCTGATCGGGGGCGAAGGCCCCAGCCGAATGAAGGTGCGCCACGAACTTCCTGCCCACAAGGGTTATCACGGAAAGCAAGGTTGGTAGCGATTCCGAACCATTCTGAAATATCCGCTTGCTACGGATAAGGCGATGAAACGATTCAGGGACAATGATACTTCCCTATGGGGCTGGCGGAGTACCCGGCAGAGGTGAGATTCCTATGAGTTCGGTCAGCAGCCGAACGCCTGTTGATTTCCTTTTCTGCATTTTGGGTTCGAGGAAAAATGAAATGCAGCGACGAAAGCCCCAAAAGGTATTTTGAGGCTTTCGTGGATCAGAAATGATTCAAATAAAGAGAAAGGAGGAAAACCCCATGGAAAACTGTAAGGTGATCGCCATCACGAATCAGAAGGGCGGCGTTGGCAAAACGACGACCACAGTTAATCTCGGTGTGGGACTTGCAAGCTCCGGGAAACGGGTCCTGCTGGTGGATGCTGATCCGCAGGGCAGCTTAACCGTGAGCCTCGGCATAAAGAACCCAGACGAGCTGGAGGTATCGCTGTCGTCCCTTATGCAGTCGGTCATTGACGATGAGCCGCTTGCGGAGGGTGCAATTATCCGGCACCAGGAAGGTGTGGATTTGCTTCCCTCGAACATTGAGCTCTCCGGTATGGAAACAGGTCTGTTCAATGTCATGAGCCGTGAGTATGTTCTGAAGAACGCCATCGACGGCATGAGAAAAAGCTACGACTACATTCTGATTGACTGTATGCCCTCGCTGGGCATGATGACGGTCAATGCGCTGGTTGCGGCAGACAGTGTGATTATCCCGTCTCAGCCGAACTTCCTGTCAACCAAAGGTCTTAACCTGCTTCTGCGCTCCATTTCAAAGATCAAGCGGCAGATCAACCCGAGATTAAAGATTGACGGCATTTTGCTGACGATGGTGGATAACCGCACCAACGACGCCAAGGCGATTATTTCCTCGCTTCGTTCCACCGTGGGAGAGAACATCCGCGTGTTCCGTTCCGAGATTCCTTTTTCGGTAAGAGCTGCGGAGTGCAGTCTTTCCGGAGAAAGCATCTTCTGCCATGACAGGAACGGCAAGGTCGCAGCAGCGTATGAGGCACTCACAAAGGAGGTGACAGAGATTGAAGAGCGTGCAAAAAATCGATCTGGGCCTGACCGGGTACGATGAGCTTTTCATGAATGACGCGGAGCGAAAGGAAAATAAACTCCCGCGCATTTATGACATTCCCCTCTCGGAGATCGACGATTTCCCCGATCACCCCTTCAAGGTGAAGCTGGATGAGGACATGGATCAGCTTGTCCAGAGCATCAAGGAGCGCGGGATCATCACCCCTGTCACACTCCGACCGAAGGAGGACGGGCGGTACGAAATCGTATCGGGGCATCGCAGAAAGAAGGCCTGCGAGCTTGCTGGGTTTGATACCGTGAAGGCCGAGGTGCGGGAGATGACCCGTGATGAGGCCATCATTCTAATGGTGGAATCGAACCTGCAGCGCTCTGTGATACTGCCGAGTGAAAAAGCTTTTTCGTACAAGATGAGGCTGGAAGCCATGAACCGACAGGGACAGCGTACAGATTTAACTTCTGTGCCAGTGGCACAGAAGTCCACATCAAGAGAGTTGTTAGGGAAAGAAGTAGGTGAAAGTCAAGATCAGGTGCGACGCTATATCCGCCTCACGGAGCTCATTCCGGAGCTTCTAGATTTGGTTGATGAGGGACGCATTGCGTTCAGACCGGCGGTGGAGCTTTCGTACCTGCAAAAGGAGGAACAGAGTGCCCTGCTGGAGCAAATCGCCTACGCAGATGCCACGCCGTCCCTCGCCCAGGCCATTAAGCTGAAGCGGTTCTCTCAGGACGGAAAGCTGAACAACGAGGTCATCGAGTCGATCATGAGCGAGGAAAAGCCGAACCAGAGAGAAAAAATCAACATCAAGTACGCAGAGGCTAGAAGGTTTATCCCTGCCAGCATTCCCTACGAAAAAACCGGTGAGTATATTCTGAAAGCGCTGGAATATTATCACCGGTATCAGGAAAGGCAGAAAAGTCGGAATGACGCAAGATAGGTTCTTCGCCAAGGGGGCAGTCTACCCTTTTGACGCTGCGTCAGCGCCGTTCCCCCTCTCACACTCTCCCCCCTCATTTACCGGCAATACCAGCTCAAAAGGAAAATATACAGGCGGCACAATTGAAGAAAACCAAGTGCATTCGTACAATATGAGAAAAAACAGTCATTGGAGGTCATCCCATGAAAAAGAATCTCATGTTGTGCGCGCTCCTGCTTTCCGTATTGCTTTCCGGATGCGCCGCAGAGCCATTGCAAGGGCAAACGGCAGGAAACACACCGAAAGCTCCAACGCCACAGGAAGGAACGCCTGCTTCCTTTGAGCCGGTATCCACAGAACCAAACGATCCCACAGAAGCCGTCGATCCCGCAGATTCCATGCCGAATGAGGACAAGCACGAAAGCGGCCCTGCTATTTCTTCTGAGCCGGTAAGCGCACCCACGGAATCGAATGCGCCGGCATCGGAGGAAGCCAAGCAGCCACCCGTGCTTCCGGAGAAGCCGGAGGAAACAGAAAGCCCCACAGAGGGACCATCCGTTCCTGCGATAAGCGAGCCGGAACCGACTCCGGAGCCCGAGCCCACATCTGATATCGACTGCTGGATTTCCTACGCAAAAAGCACGGCGGTGAGCTTGGGGCTGACCTTGGATAGCTCAGCAACCGATTGCTGGGACAATCCGATCACCGCGAAGCCGACCTGCATCTACCTGGAGCGAGACATTAACTCACGCCTGAACAGATATGCGAAGGATGGGGAGATAACTGCTGTCTGGATCTGGTATGAATGCGTCGGCACAAGCAGCTACCTGATCTATATCGGGTACGCATAAGCATCAACAAATCAATACACCGAAATGAGCATCGTGGAAGCACGGTGCTTTTTTCATGCCTTGAAGGAGGACAGAACGAATGAAGAAGATTCTCAAAAGAGGAATGTCGGGGCTGCTTGCAGTCCTCATGGCATTCACCGTGCTTGCGGGCTTTGGCACGACCACGGCCTTCGCCGCAAGCGAAACAGCGGAGTCCTATATGATTTCCTTCCCCCGTGACGGGGACGCTGCTCAGATTTACTCCGAGGACGCATGGGGGCACTCCGCAAAAACCTACATGAACGGCTGGACAACAGGCTCCAGCAACTACACCACCCTGCACTGTATGGATTCCTTTGACGGGAAGGTATGCTATTGCATCGAGCCCGGCCTCTCCCGAAATGTCGGCGATACCTACCACGGCTTCGGTGAGGATTTTTGGGATAACTATCCCAGCCAGTACAACAACACCATCGAGCCGGACGACATTAAGCTGCTGCTGGGGCGTATCATGCAGTATGGCTATCAGGGCAATCTCTCCACCTCGTGGAGATCGCAGAATGATTCCGATGCGGATAAGCTGGCCCACGCCTTTGCTACCCAGCTGCTCGTTTGGGAAACGGTTGTGGGCGAGCGCGATGCAGACTTTGACCATGTGAGCACCGGCGGCTATGACGCGATCCTGTCGCTGGTTTCTCCCTATCACCCGCTGTATAGCCGAATCATGGACTATTACGACAGCATCGAGTACAGCGTGCAGAGCCATGCCGTTTGCCCGAGCTTTATGAGCAGAAGCAGCGGCGGCGCAAAGACGATTGAGCTTGCGTGGGATGGCAGTCAGTACATTGCCGAGCTCACGGATACCAACCGCGTGCTGTCACAGTTTACCTTCTCCGCCAGTGAGACGGGCTTTCATTTCAGCGTGTCGGGCAATACGCTTACCATCACCACCGATACGGCTCCCGGCGGCAATGTGACGATCTCCGCAACTCGAAGCGCTTCCCGCTGCGGCGTTCTTGTTTGGACGGACTATAAGTACGGCCCCAACGGCGGCGTTCAGGATACCATCACCTATACGGCCTCCGTCAGCGACCCTGTAAGAGCGTTTCTCAAGCTGAAGGTCAGCTATGGCGGCGCTAAAATCATCAAGACCAGCGAGGACGGCAGGGTGGACGGCATTACCTTCACCATCACCGGCGAGGGCGTCAATCAGAGCGTTACCACCGACCGGAACGGTGAAATTCACATCGACAATCTGATGCCCGGCATTTATACCGTCACCGAGCAGAGCTATGACAAGTATGTGCCCCAGGAAAGCCACCGTGTCACCGTGCTTGCCGGGCAGTCGGCGACGGTTTCCTTTAACAATGTGCTCCGCCGCGGTGATCTGACCGTGACCAAGACCTCCGAGGATGGGCTGAATCAGGGCGTGAAGTTCCACCTTTTTGGAACCTCCCTTAGCGGCCTTTCTGTAGATGAATACGCCGTCACCGATGAAAACGGTGTGGCGACTTTCCGGGATGTGCTCATCGGCACCGGCTACACACTGGAGGAGATGGATACCGCCATTCGCTATGTGGTTCCCGACAGCCAGAGCGCTGCAGTGGAATGGAACAGTGTAACCAATAAGAGCTTTTCCAATATCCTCAAGAAGTTCAATGTCACCGCCACCAAGAGTGACTGCGAGACCGGAACGGCGCAGGGTGATGCATCTCTTGCCGGTGCTGCCTACGGCATCTATAAGGGCGATCAGCTTGTGGATACCTACTACACCGACGAGAACGGCCAGTTCACCACCGGCTATTATGTCTGCGGCGACGACTGGACGATTCGTGAGATCAGTCCCTCCGAGGGCTATCTTCTGAACAGCACCGTTTATCCTGTCGGTGCAGAGGCGGCCAATTACACCGTTGAGCTGAACGCTGCGCCTGCTGTGGCTGTTGCCGAGCAGGTGCAGAAGGGCAATATCGCCATCATCAAGCACTCGGATAACGGCGATACGCAGATCGAAACTCCCGAGGAGGGTGCAGTATTCGCCGTCTATCTGAAATCTGCCGGCAGCTATGAGGCGGCAAAGGATACAGAGCGGGACTACCTGACCTGCGATGAAAACGGCTTTGCCCAAAGCAAGGACCTGCCCTACGGCGTGTATACCGTGCATCAAGTCTCCGGCTGGGAGGGCCGTGAGCTGATGAGCGACTTTGATGTGTTTATTGCCAAAAACGGCGAGACCTACCGCTACCTCATCAACAACGCCAACTTCGAGTCCTTCATTAAGGTCATCAAGGTGGACGCAGAAACCGGCAATACCATTCCCTATGCGGGAGCAGGTTTCCAAATCTTTCGTCCGGATGGCTCCAAGGTGGAAATGACCTTTACCTATCCGGAGGTTACCACCATCGACACCTTCTACACCAATGACGTCGGCATGCTCATCACGCCGGAGAAGCTGGAGTTTGGCAAGGGCTACTCCCTCAAGGAGGTCTTCGCTCCTTACGGCTATGTGCTCAGTCATGAGGCGGTCAAGTTTGATGTGACCGAAGATAATTCCACCGAGGAAAGCGGTGTGACGGTCGTTGCAGTGAAGCTTGGCAACTACGCGCAGAAGGGCATCATCAAGATTTCCAAAACCGGTGAGGTGTTTGCCTCTGTTGCGGCGGCGGACGGGGTCTATCAGCCGGTCTATACGGTGCAGGGACTTGCGGGAGCAACCTATGAGATCAAGGCAGCGGAGGACATCTACACCCCGGATGGTACGCTGCGCTGTAGTGCCGGCGAGGTGGTGGATACGGTGACCACCGGCGCAGATGGCATGGCGGAGAGCAAGCCGCTGTATCTGGGAAAATACGAAATCACCGAGATGAAAGCCCCCGACGGCATGGTCATTAACAAGGACGCCCATACCGCAGAGCTTGTCTATGCCGGGCAGGAGATTGAGATCACCGAAACGGCTGCCAGCTTCTGCAATGACAGACAGAAGGCGCGGATTTCTCTTTCCAAGGTGCTGGAGCAGAATAAGCAGTTCGGCATCGGCATGAATAACGAGCTTTCCGCCGTGACCTTAGGCTTCTATGCCGCCGAGGAGCTTACCGCAGCAGACGGCTCTGTCATTCCGGCAGACGGACTGATTGAGATTCTGTCCCTTGACGAAAACGGGAAAGCCGTGCTCAAGAGCGATGTTCCCTTCGGCAGCTACTATGTCAAGGAAATCAGCACCGACAGCCACTACATCCTCTCCGATGAGAAGTATCCTGTGATCTTTGCCTATGCCGGTCAGGAAATCCCCGTTGTGGAGCTTGCCGTCAATGACGGAAAGAGCATTACCAACGAGATGATCTACGGGGAGATCCACGGCATGAAGAAGGATGAGGACGGCAAGGCGCTGGCCGGAGCTACCATCGGCCTGTTCCTCACAGACGGCACAGAGCCTATTCTGACCACTGTTTCCGCAGAGGGCGGCAGCTTCTCCTTTACAGGTATCCCCTATGGCGAGTATGTGGTCCGTGAAATCGCCGCGCCGGAGGGCTATGTGCTGGATGAGACGCCTTATACCGTGAAGGTAGATCAGAACGGCGCTGTGGTCGAGATCGAGATCACCAACAAGCTCATTCGCGGCAGCGTTCAGCTGACCAAGGTGGATAAAGACTATCCAGATCATCACCTGAACGGCGCAGTCTTTGAGGTGCACCGTGACGGAAAGCTCGTGGGCCAGATGGAGGAGCTGTCCGACGGCGTCTACAAGCTGGATGATCTGCCCTACGGCGATTACACGCTGAAGGAAACCGAGGCCCCCAAGGGCTTCTTCCTTGATGAGAAAACCTATAGCTTCTCCATTAAGGAAGATGGTAAAACCGTCGTCGTGGAAAATGAGGCCGGAAAGGGCTTTGTCAACCAGGCACAGACCGGAGGCATTCGCATTGAAAAGACTTCGGATGACGGCATGCTGAAGGGCTTTACCTTCCGTGTGGAGGGCTCGGATATCACCGGCAATGCCTTCAGCAAGGACTTTGTGACCGATGAGAAGGGTCAGATCCACATCGAGGGGCTGCGCATCGGCGATTATGTGATCTCCGAGGTGTCCAACAAAGCCAACGAGAAGTATGAGCTTCCCGCAAATGTCACCGTAACCGTTCACGAAGGAAAGACGGTCGTTGCCAAGTTCCATAACAAGCTCAAGCCTGTTACGGATATCCCCAAGACCGGAGATACCACCAATATGCCTCTTTGGGCAGCACTTGCCGGTATCTCTGCAATCGGTGCAGGTGCGGCGGCCTTCTTTACCTTCCGCAAAAAGAAGGAGGTAGGCAAGCATGAACGCTAAGGTTATCATCGGCATCGGTCTTGTGGTGTTTATCATCGCAGGGCTGATCGTTCTTCGCCTGAAGAACAGAAAGTAAAACGGCAAGGGGCGGCATCTTTTTACAGATGCCGCCCCGCTTATAAAAGGAGACGCTATGGAAGAGACAAGAAAAATCGGAGATTACTCCGTAAAGTATTCCATGTATATCGGGCACAAGGATATTGCTCTGGGCGAGAATCCCAACGCCGACAAGGATGAACGGTATATGTGTTGCTTCGTAGAGACCAACGCCATTTTCGAGCGCTATTCCGGAGTGCTGGTCAGCGACGATTTTGCAGAGATTGCAAAGGTGTTCGGCCAGCGCGTAGCGGATGCAGCCGAGGAGATTATTCAGGAAAACGAGAGAGCCTGTCAGGAGGTCGGCATAAATGAGGAACTCATGGCAGAAAGCTGCGCGCCGGTTTCCTACAAAGATTCCATTGAGAACAAGGTGGTTGTCATCAGGGGCAGCATTCTCCGGCCTGAGTTCCGCCACGCCAATCACCAACTTATGCTGTGTACCGGTGGCTTTGGCGCGCAGGCAAATGCGCGAGGCCGTACCTGCTACTGCATTTCTCTGTACGACGGGAGAAAGACCTCCTTTTACCGCACGGATTTTCTCGGCGTCATGGATGAAAAGAAGCTTCCCGAATGGGCGCAGAAGGGCTTGGAGAAAGCGAAAGAGATGCACGCGCAGGAAAAGAAGCCGGCTAAAGAAAGAGGTGACGCAAGATGATCGAGTATGAAAAAAGAGCAATGATCGAGGCGGAGGACAAATATACCTTTCGCCAGAGCACGCAGATTTCCATGCAAACCGGACTGATCGGCCACCTCCGGGCAGATATGGATACAGACGGCAACGGCTTTTTCAGCAGCTGGTTTGATTTCCGGGAGGAGCTGAAAACCGATGAGTTCAAGGCGGAGTTTGACGAAGTCATCAACTCTCTGCGTGAGGAAGGCGACATTCTTCATAACCGCAGGGCGCTTGCCAAGTACTGCTATTGCACACCCCAAAGCCGTATGCAGGAGGAACCGGGCTACTATGGCGTTCGTGTGGATACCGAAAAATATGCCTATCTTCTACGCCTGAACCCGGACAGAGGCGAATACAACCTGTACTGCTATTGCTATCGCCGGGATTGGCTCGATCAGCACCTGAAGGACGCAGAGAAAGGAATCCGTTTTATTGACAGCCATTACAAGGAGCTGTTTCGCATTCCGGATGGCGGCAAGGTAAAAATCCACTATTCGTGGAATGAAGATCAGATCCGCACCTGCCGCTATATCGACGACTACCATGTGGAGATCGGGAGCAACCTCTATCACATCTGCGAGTTTGCCGAGCGCATGGAATATGGCGGCCATACCTGTGAGCCGGTTCGGGACAACCTGCCCGAGCAGTGCTACAGCGTTCTTTCCGGCAGCGACAAAATCATTATCATCAAGCGCGGTGAAAAGGGCTACTTCAAGACGGACATTCCCGTTACCGACAAGGACGAAGCCCGGAGCATCGTGAATGAGTACAACACAAAGCTCGGCGTCAGCCGAGCGCAGGAAGAAGCGATGAAGGACATCGTCAACGACTTCGAGCAGGGCTTCCAGGGCTGGGAATATAAATTCAACACCGTGGCAAGCAGCCGTGGGGACTATCCTTTCATTACCGTGACAGCCGGAACCGGCACCGGACAGTTTGCCAGAATGGCTTACGTTGCCATGCTGGAAGTCCGAAGGGGCGGCCAGGGAAAAACCGGACATAAGAAGCCGGTGCTGTTTCCGAAGATCGTATTTTTATACGATGAGAACCTCCATGGCCCCGGTAAACCTTTAGAAGACGTGTTTGAAGCAGGTGTTGCATGTTCTGCCAAGACCATGTATCCCGACTGGCTGAGCCTGACCGGAAAGGGCTATGTCGCAAGTATGTACAAGAAATACGGTAAGATCATCTCCCCCATGGGCTGCAGAGCATTTCTGTCTCCCTGGTACGAACAAGGCGGTATGCACCCGGCGTTTGATGGAGACGAACCGGTATTTGTGGGACGCTTCAACATTGGCGTGGTATCCCTGCATCTGCCGATGATACTGGCAAAAGCAAGAAAAGAGAGCAGAGACTTCTACGAAGTACTGGATTACTATCTGGAGCTGATCCGTAGGCTCCATATCCGGACGTATGCTTATTTAGGGGAGATGCGTGCATCCACGAATCCTTTAGCATATTGTGAGGGTGGATTTTACGGTGGACATCTGAAGCTTACGGACAAAATAAAGCCCGTCCTGAAGACAGCAACTGCCAGCTTCGGGATCACTGCTCTGAATGAGCTGCAGATGCTCTACAATGGGAAATCACTTGTGGAAGACGGTGCTTTTGCACTGGAGGTCATGGAACATATCAACAAGCGCGTGGATGAGTTCAAGGAAGAAGATGGCAATCTCTATGCCATCTATGGAACACCTGCTGAGAACCTCTGCGGACTGCAGATTAGACAGTTTAGAGAGCAGTACGGTATCATCGAAGGCGTATCTGACAGACCTTATGTCAGCAACAGCTTCCACTGCCATGTCTCCGAGGACATCACTCCGATCCAGAAGCAGGATCTGGAGTACCGTTTCTGGGAGCTCTCCAACGGCGGAAAGATCCAGTACGTGAAATATCCGATCGACTACAATAAAGAAGCGATCCGCTCCCTCGTGCGCCCGCGCCGTAGCTGGGATCCACGCCCGCGAAGCCGAACTGGTCGTACCGGGCCTTTTTCTCCGGGTCGGACAGCACCTCGTTGGCCTCGTTGACCTCCTTGAACTTCTCCTCGGCCTCCTTGTCACCGGGGTTCATGTCCGGGTGGTACTTTCGGGCCAGCTTTTTATATGCTTTTTTGATCTCGTCCTCCGATGCGCCCTTGCTGACGCCGAGGACCTCATAATAATCTCGTTTTTCCTGTGCCATGGGATAAATCTCCTATTGCCAGTCTTGTTGCCTGCGGAGCCGACTCCATCGGCAAAGCGATGGATTTTGCGTCCTGCCGATGGCAGACCGACGACGGCGTACCGCGTGTACGTCGAGGAGGTCTGACGATGGCAGGGCGCAAAAGGCGCGCTTTTCCTAAACGCCACAACAAGGGACAGGTGTTTCCTGCCCCTTATTGCGGGATATATTTGCCTTACTTGTTGTTCTGGTCATCATCGTCGACTACTTTATAGTCGGCGTCGTAGTACTGCTGACCGCCGTTGGGGTCGCCGCCGGGCTGCTGACCGCCCATGTTGGGGTCACCCTGAGGCGCCTGCTGCTGGTACAGCTTCTCGCTCATCTTGTAGAACAGCTGGGTCAGCTCCTCGGTGGCCGCCTTGATGGCGTCGGTGTCCTCGCCCTTCAGGGTCTCCTTCAGCTTCTCGACACCGGCGCGGATAGGCTCCTTCTCGCTCTCGGGCACCTTGTCGCCCACCTCGTTCAGGGTCTTCTCGGCCTGATAGACCATCTGGTCGGCCTGGTTGCGGACCTCCACCTTCTCCTTGATCTTTGCGTCCTCGGCGGCGTACTGCTCGGCCTCCTTGACGGCCTTCTCAATATCCTCCTTGCTCATGTTGGAGGAGGAGGTGATGGTGATATGCTGCTCGGTACCGGTGCCCAGATCCTTGGCGGAGACATTCACGATGCCGTTGGCATCGATATCGAAGGTGACCTCGATCTGAGGCACGCCACGGCGGGCGGGAGCGATGCCGTCCAGATGGAAGCGGCCCAGGGACTTGTTGGCAGCAGCCATTTCACGCTCGCCCTGAAGGACGTTGACCTCCACAGAGGTCTGGTTATCCGCAGCAGTGGAGAAGATCTGGCTCTTCTTCACAGGGATGGTAGTGTTGCGGTCGATCAGCTTGGTGCACACGCCGCCCATGGTCTCAATGCCCAAGGACAGGGGGGTGACGTCCAGCAGCAGCAGGCCCTTCACGTCGCCGGTGAGCACGCCGCCCTGCAGGGCTGCACCCATAGCCACGCACTCGTCGGGGTTGATGCCCTTGAAGCCTTCTTTGCCGGTGAGCTTCTTGACCATTTCCTGCACGGCGGGGATACGGCTGGAGCCGC
>ENA-OURV01001837-OURV01001837.1-human-gut-metagenome-genome-assembly--contig:-NODE-1837-length-15958-cov-2.551280_pt1 | contig 15958 bp, 20 predicted proteins | sample MGYA00242141_ERZ509072 | MGnify/ENA primary metagenome ERZ509072 (study PRJEB26280, sample SAMEA2338763) | human gut metagenome | biome: human gut; feature: human-associated habitat; material: faeces... | reverse complement strand
ATGGAATTTAAGACAGAATTAAAAACAAAAGACGGAAAAATTTTTAGAGTTACATCAAATGCAGGAGAAAAAGAAACCCCTGCGTCGTCTAATTTAGACATAGCACAGGTCATGGCGGAGAAGTGGGAGTTAACGTCATGACCCCAACGGCGGCACTATATCAATTTTGGTCATCCTTCGGCATAACTGCATATCCGTCTAACAGGGTGCCGGAAGATACCGCTTTCCCTTTTATCACATACGAACCGATTATAGCAAATTGGTGGACAGGTGCGGCCGCCGCTAGCGTCGTAAATGTCTGGTACCACACAGAATCTGAGGCAGTCCCAAATAAAAAGGCGAAAGAAATCAGTGACAGATTGCAAGGAGGAACCACGGTCAAGTGCGATGATGGAATCATTTTTCTGTCGCAAGACCAGCCTTGGACTCCTTTAGTCGATGAAGCTGACTCGTCAATAGTACGCAGATACACAGTAATAACTATGCAATTTATAACTATTTAATGAGGTGAGCAAATGAAGTATACGCAGGTACCTTCTGACCTTTTCAAAAAAATACAGATTAACGCCGGTATTATTGTATCAGCTTTTGAGCCGGAAACGGGTGCCATAACAGCAACTAACATCCTCATGGCAACCAGCGGCGGTTGTAGCTTTAGCGCGGAGCCATCCTTTACGGATTTCGGGGAAGACATTGATAATGTGCCTAAAAACACGATGGAACTCAAGGAAATCGAATCTATCGAAGTAAAATTATCAGGCACAGCCGTTACAATGGATACCGCACAGGCTAAAAGTTTTATGGCGGCGGCAGACGTAGCGGGAAACAAAGTAACACCAAGGGCAGATTTAAAGGCAGAAGATTTTAAGGATATTTGGTGGATTGGCGACTATTCGGACGAAAATTCCGGGGATTCCGCCGGATTTATCGCAATCAAAATTATGAATGCACTCTCAACGGGCGGATTTAAGATTAAATCAGATGATAAATCCAAAGGAAATTTTGATTTCGAATACACAGGACATTACAGCATTAAGAACGCAGAGACAGTACCTTACGAGGTTTATATCAAAACAGGCGAAGCGGCGTAGGAGGTAAAGCATGAAATTATCAGAATTAACAGCAGAACAGGGTTTAGAAGCCATTGCGAACTCCCTCGAACATATCGGTAACATTGCAGACGATGATGATGCGCTCAGCCTGTGCCAGAAGCTTGTACCGCAGGAAGGGGAGAAATATATCAAAGTCTTTGCTAGGGGTGCTAAAACAGCTCCTAGGCTGTTAAAAACACACAAAGATGATGTAATTGGAATCTTAGCAGCGTTTGAATTGCAGAGTGTTGAGGAATACAAGAAAAAGCATAAATTAATGGACATTATCAAAGGCATGGTTGACCTCATCAATGAGCCGGAGGTACGTCAGCTTTTTTTCTCAGCGCCAACAAGCGCAGCAGAAGAACCCTCTGGCGATGCGCAGGAGAATACAGAGGAAGAAGCGTAAAGGGATTCTTGCTGTACGTCAAGGCTAAGATTTTAGACGACACAGAGGAATTAATTTACAAACGATACATGGCCGATGGGCTGAAATATGTAACCGAAAGCATTTCGCAGGCGTTCGGTGGGAAATATCTCTATGTATCATTTTTTGATTTAATTAATAGCGATAAAAAGCAAACAGTAACAAAGACTGGCGAAGAAATAGCCGCGGACGTCATTAAAAAAGCCGGATTGGTGGTGATGAGTGATTGAATGTGATGGAATTGTTTGTCACTCTGGCAATCAAAGACACCGCATATAAGCAGGGGCTGAAAGACGCAGAAGGTAACGCCAGCTCGTCCACATCAAAAATTGGCGGGGCATTTAAAGCGGTCGGGAAAGTAGCTAAAACAGCTATGGTGGCCGGCTCTGCTGCCGCCGTTGCATTTACAAAAACATCAATAGATGCCGGAATGAATTTTGATACTGCAATGTCTCAGGTAGCAGCTACTATGGGAACAACCGTAGACAAAATAGGGAACGTCAAAGCCAAGGCTGAGGAAATGGGGCGCACAACAAAGTACACCGCAACGGAAGCGGCGGAAGGAATGAATATCCTTGCTCAGGCTGGCTTGTCGGCGGATGAGCAGATTAGCGGTATCGGAACGGTACTTAACCTTGCCTCTGCCGGTGCTATGAGTCTGGAAGAATCGGCATCATATACTGCCGGAGCTGTAAAAGGCTTTGGTGACTCGATGAGTAACGCATCTTACTATGCCGATTTGATGGCAAAGGGTGCTACTCTTGCTAATACGGACGTAAGAGGCCTTGGAGAGGCTTTTTCCGGTTCTGCTGCCACAGCAAAAAACTACGGTCAAGCGGCGGACAGTGTCACGCTTTCCTTGCTTCGCTTGGCAGAGCAGAACGTGACAGGCTCCGAGGCATCTACGGCATTAAATAGGGCAATGGCGGACTTATATACTCCGACTGATGATGCATCAAAAGCTTTAGATCAGTTAGATGTATCCGCCTATAAGTTAAACGGCGAGGCAAAAGATTTTAACGACCTCGTAGACGAGCTTAATGGCTCTTTGCAGGGTATGACAGCGGAACAAAAAAACAATGCTCTTGCAACGATTTTTACAACGCAAGGCTTACAGGCGTTTAATAAAATGACCGCATCGAGTGATGCGACTGTGCAAAAATTTTGGAAAGGAATACAGGATTCTTCCGGCTCCGCAGCACAACAGGCGGCTACGCAGTTAGATAATTTGCAGGGCGACATAACCTTGCTATCTAGCGCCACAGAAGGCCTGCAACTTGCTTTTTATAATACCTTTTCGGGTACTATCCGTGGTGCCATCAAAGGTATAACAAGCGAGGTTAGTGGATTAGCTGAGGCGATGGAATCTGGCGGCATAAGCGGCGCCCTTTCCAAAGATGCGATTAATTTTAGCGGCCAGTTGCCGGGGCTGACAAAAATCGGCGGCGACCTCATAAACGGTTTAATTTCAAGCGTTACTCAAAATTCTGGCAGTATTACAACTGCTGTCAGCCAACTGTTAAATAATCTTGCCTCTACGATTTCCACAGGGCTAAATGTATTTACATCGGTCGGAGTTAATTTGCTGACGACTATCGCTAACGGCATGACTCAGGGCATCCCGACCTTTTTGGGGCAGGCGTTGCCGATGCTGACACAATTTACAGAGTCATTGAGGAGCAACGCAGGCAAATTGATAAATGCAGGCCTGACACTTATCCAGAATATTGCTCAAGGGCTGATTAATTCTATTCCTGTATTGATTGCATATGTACCTACAATCATAACGAATTTGGCTGGCATTATTAACGATAATGCGCCAAAAATCCTTGCAACAGGAGTAACAATCATAACAAATTTAGCGATTGGCTTAGTTCGTGCGATTCCGTTATTAATTGCTAATTTACCGAAGATTATCACAGCAATCGTAAGCGTATTTACAGCGTTTAACTGGTTTTCGCTTGGTAAAAACATTGTTACCGGCATAATAAAAGGGGTCAAAAATCTCCCTTCCCTTTTAAAGGGTGCCGCTAAAAATGCTGTAAACGGATTCAAGGGAGCATTTAAGGGAAATGGTATTTTATCGGCTGTAAAAGGAGCATTTACTAAGATACCATCGGCTGTTAAAAGTATCTTTACTAAGGCAGTATCCCTTGTAAAAAGCTTCCCTGGACGGTTTAAGAGCGCCTTAAAGTTTAGCTGGTCTCTTCCACACCTAAACCTACCGCACCTGAGTGTTTCCGGCGGAAAAGCTCCGTTCGGTATTGGGGGAAAGGGTTCCCTGCCATCGTTCCATATTAGCTGGTATAAAAAGGCTATGGAAAGTCCATATGTATTTTCTGATGCCACATTGTTTGGAGCAGGAGAAGCAGGAGACGAGATGCTGTACGGTCGTAGCAGACTGATGAACGATATCAAAGAGGCAACACAGGGAACGAAAAACGATGTAACTATTAACGTAACTGTAAACGGTGCAGATAACCCAGAAGAATGGGGAAGAAGAATGGCAAGTGAACTTAGAAGGCAGGTGAAAATGGCATAATGGCAAAGAAAAAGTCTGCTGCTCCTAGCGGTCTGTCTATATCGAGAGACGGTTTGAAATTTACAATATCTTGGAAGATACCGACGAAAAAATATGAGGATGGACAGTGGCTATGGTATCGTCTACATACAAAAAACGCCGGTGCTTCTAAATGGGATTGGACAAAGTGGAAGAAAATAAATGTGGGAAAATCAGCAACCAAAAAAACGGTAGCACTTAATGCAAAAAATTATTATCCTGTCTCATCAAAATTATTAAACGCGATAGAATTTAAGGTAAAGGGCAAAACAAAAAGTGATAAAAAGCATACCTATACAGCCGCACATTCCACAAAGACATTTACCATTTATGCACCAAATGCCCCTTCCGTTTCTTATTCTCTTGATGATACTGGCGCAAATAAAGGTGCATTTACTTGGAATACCTCATACGAGGCAAATGATGCAAGGCATTTTGCAAGGACGCAGGTACAGACCGCATTAATGACAAACTATAAGGGCGCCATTGCAAACGCTCGCTTTACCAATGCATCCTATACGGGAGCGTCTGGCACATGGGCGATAACAGAGGATGGTTCCCCGACACAAAACAAGACATTTTGCCGTATTGTAAGGGCAAAATCGAGAGGGTGTGCCGGAGATTCCGGTTGGAGCTATGCATACCATTATTACAGCATCCCAGAGCGTCCAAATATACAGAGTACAGGGAGCAAAGAGATAGGCTCCTCTAGCCGCTATGTATGGGCAAACTGGGTGCAGGCATCGCCGCGGGACCGCCCTGTGGATTCTATGGAGTTACAATATGCCATAGACACGCCGGAAAGCGGAGAGAGGTATACCGGCACATCATGGAGTACAGGAGTAACTGTTGCGTACCATGATTATACGGTGTCAGCAGATTTTAACACAGACGATGGCATAGCGGAAGACCAGGTTATGTGGACAAGAGTGCAAAGTACGCACGATAAAAAATATGCATACTCTGAGCCACGAGTAGCGGCGCGAGGGGCTTTAAAATCCCCGTCATTTGATACGGTATCGGCAACAGGAACAACACTTATCATCAATAACGTTGAGCGAAATACAGAGGTTCCCGACGCCAAAACAGCAATCTGGATGAAAATAGACAACGAGGAAAAAGGTATTATCGCGATCACCGACAAAGAAGGGACAATCACAGTTACGTGTCCGGACGTGTCCGGCGGCGCTGAATACCAGATTGCCCTCAAGAATTTTACCGGAACTTCTGCACCTCAAAACGGAGCATCTGGCATCACCTACAAACTTAGCCCCCTCATGCAGTCAGGGTGGGTTTACTCGGAAACAAGAAAGATTGCAGTCCCACCGAAAAATATAACTGCAATGGCAGTGGCATCTGATACCGTGGAACTAACATGGGATTGGTCGTGGAAAAATGCAGATGCGGCTACCATTGCGTGGGCAGACCATGAGGACGCATGGATTAGTACGGACGCCCCAACTACTTATGATGTAGAGGACAAGGAAACAACGTGGCATATCGGGTCCCTGGAATCGGCAAAAACATATTATTTCCGCGTAAGATTGCGGGATACGTCCGGGGACGAAGAAGTGCTATCTCCTTGGTCTGATACGGTTTCCGTATCACTGAGCGAGACACCAACAACACCTACATTAGCAACAACAGAAAACTATCTTAGTATGGACGACACAGTTATTTGTAGTGTCGGCTATACCGGAAACAGCAAAGCGAGCATAAAAATAGCGGAAGCGGTTAACGATGAGCCAGTTAAAGGCAAAGATGGAAACGTCGTTGTTTTAATGATGTCTTCCGGCATGGAGACATTATCGGAAACTATTGAAAACATTAATAAAATCTATACTGCAAGTGGCCTTTTGAGCAATCTATGGAATGTAGGAGAAATCCATTATTTAAAAGCAATGGTTACAGCACAGGGAGGCAAGGAAGGGGCATGGTCAGATTCTGTGGCTGTTGAAATTGTTGCAAAACCTGCGATAAACAGCGTGACAACAAATCTTGTTTCGGAATCAACTGCATATAATTCTGGCGATGTTACCACGGAAACAAGCGACCAGACAGTACCAGAATCATCGGAAGGTACAACAAATTATTTAGAGCAGCTACCATTAACAATAGTCCCTTCCTTCGGGGATTCTGCTGGCACAGCAAAAGTAACGATTGTCAGGGACGAGGATTATTATATTCTGCGCCCGGACGGATTAAAGGAACAACATTTTGCCAATGAAATTATTGCTAGTTTTACTGGCAGTGAAACAGACAGCTATGCTATTGGCTTAAGCGACCTGATCGGGCAGATGGATGACGGTGCAAGGTACAGCATACAGATTGCATTTACAGACATTTATGACCATGTGGCAGAAAAAAAGATACCGTTTGTTGTACGGTGGAAACACCAGCCGGAAGTACCAACGGCCACTGTAAATACGATTGCAGACAACAAAACAGCGAGTATTGTTGTTGCTAAACCAACCACATATGCTGATGGGGATACATTCGACTTGTATCGGATGAGTGTAGACAGAGCAGAATTGATTCTGGAAAATGGGGTTTATGGACAGAAATATGTTGACCCATACCCGGCGTTAAATGAGTACGGCGGCATACTGGTTGTAAATAAAACTGCCAACGGTGACTATATAACGTCAGATAGTTCGTTTGCGTGGTTATATAGCGATTTTTCCATCGAATATAAAAAGGCAATCATTGATTTTGACGGTGAATCTATCGAAATCCAGTATAACCTTGATTTAGATAATTCGTGGGATAAAGATTTTGAGAGGACAGTATACCTTGGGGGCTCTGTGCAAGGCGATTGGAACCCTGCGATCACTCGCGATTTAAAAATTGATGCAGTAAGTATCTCACTGACAGAACCAACGATGATTGAGCAAATGAGACGGCTCGCAACGTATCCCGGAATATGTCACGTTAGGACACCAGATGGTTCATCGTTTTCCTGCGATATACAGGTGTCGGAGAAAAAAGACCACGATAATAAAATGAGGACAGATTTCTCATTAACGATAAAAAAAGTGGATTCGGAAGAACTGGATGCTGTGACGGAAGAACAGTGGAACGCAGAACATCCTAATGAGGTGGCGTGATGGATTGGAGCAAAGGATTTTCAGCAAGATATATTTTAACAACAGTTGACCCTAAGACGTGGACAGACCGTCAAGAATTTGAATTTACTGAGGGTAGTATTGACCGGGACAGTACGTCAGATTTAAGGGAATCTGCTTCCGTCACAATGACGGAAAAGATAACAGACAATGAGTGTTGGGTCCGCATTTACCTACAAGCCAGACAGGGAGGGTCGGGAGCAAAAGTAGCGCTATTTACTGGCCTGACCGCCTTCCCAGAAAGAAAGCTTGATGGTGTGAGAGAAACTTACAATATTGACTGTTATTCCGTTCTCAAGCCGGCAGATGATGTAATCCTGCCGCGTGGCTATTATGCACCAGCCGGTAGCGGAGCAAAACAGATTAAAAATCTGCTTAATGATTGCATCCCCGCCCCTGTGTATGTCGAAGGAACATCGCCGATAACTACAGATAATATCGTTGCGGAAGATGGGGAAACAAGGCTCACAATGGCGCTGCATATTTTAGATGCCATTGGCTGGCGGATGCGAATACTTGGCGATGGAAGTATTGTTATCTGCGCAAATGATAATAATAGCAGTCTTACGGTGGGAATTAACGCGAACGACATCATAGAGTGTGATGTAACAGACACATTTAATTGGTACGACACACCGAACTGTTTTATGGCAATACATGACGATTACGGCGCAGCCATCGCGCGGGACGACAGCCCGGACAGTTATTTATCAACCGTCAGCCGGGGCAGGGAAGTGTGGAAATCGGAAACAGGCGTTGAATTATCTTCCGGGGAAAACATAGCGGCTTATGCCGTTAGAAAACTAAAAGAATTGCAGAATCCTGCCAGAACGATACAGTATAGCCGGCGATTTTTCGAGGACGTTCTTTTAGGCGATGTGGTCTTTCTAAATTATCCGAGACATGGCCTTACTGGAAAATTCAGAATAATATCACAAACCTTGTCGCTTGAACACGGATGCCGGACAAAGGAAGAGGTAGAGAGCATTGAATGATTTCATAAAAGAGATTGCCTCGGCAATGAAAGAAAGCAAAACAAAGCCTTACGACACGGTTGCAAAAGTCCTTCGCGTTGACGAAAAAACGGCATATGTCCACATTGACGGTGGAGCAGATGAAACCCCCGCACAGATGGCGATTAATTGCAAGACAGGTGACACAGTAAAAATCCGTGTCAGCGGCGGAAAAGCATGGTTAACAGGAAACATTACAGCACCACCTACGGATGACTCTGTTGCAATTAAAGCGAATAAGACAGCTACTAAGGTAAAGAAATCCTACGAGAACTTTAAAGATGTTACTGAGGAAAACTTTAGCAGTCAGGAAGACAAGATATCAGAGGCTGCTAAAGTTGCAACTAACTTCATGAAATATATCGAAGGACTTGGATTAGTTGTCGGTGATATGCGAGGAAATACGCTTGGACAGAACGCGTTACTTGACGCAAATGGAATGTGTGTACGCAACAATAATAGTGAAATTGTACGATTTGGAATTACAGATATTAAGGTAGTAAATGAAGATGGAGACCCTATTTATAATGGTACTGGTTCTGTTGTAAAGTCACAAAACAACATTGTTGTATCAACACAGCAAACAAAAGATGCAGGCAATACTAACGTCGGTGGTAAAGCTGCACTTGAATTATATTATGATAGTGCAAAAGATAATATGGGTCTCTCGTTATCTGTAAAAAGTGGAACATCCTATACTGATTTGTACGAAAGCATTGGAAATGGGATATATGCTGATAACTCTAATACAAAGATTGTGTCTTCAGACGTAATAAAGTTGGATGCAGGGAGAATATATTTATCCACCTATTTAGGGACTTGGAGACCATATTTTTGCGCTGGCGATTCGATCAGTGCAACTTTTGGTACTGCTGGATATATTACGAGTTCCGGCAAGGATGTCATTTTTATAATTCCATTATCAAAACCAATAATTGGGAACCCGACGGTAACAGTAACAAGTGTGGAAGGACTTATGGTCCGACAAAATAATAAGTATTTGTATGGTGGCTCATCAACAAAATATGTCAAACCTAGCAAATATACTGTACACTCAACGCTTAGTGGAGGCTGCATCCATGTATTTGCAACAATGCCAAATACTACAGATGTTACAAACAATAGTCCTTGCGGCATCTGGGCTAATATTAAGATAACATTCTCATAGGAGGAATAATAAAATTGGCTTTAAAAAAAGAAATTCGTCAAAGCGACGGCGTAGTTACTAATTATCACAGAATATTATATATTCAGTCTACAATCAACAGTCATGATTCAATAGCTGTAGTATCTTATGTAGATGAGATTGGTAGAGCTATGGAAAGCAACGGTGACAGACCGTACAGAGCCGCTGTTACATATGAGAAAGAGTATGAAGAGAATATGACTATTGAAGATGCTTATAAGTATCTCAAAACACTTCCAGATTACGAAGATGCAGAGGATATCTGATACAATTTATGCATAAGGAGGCGAAAGTATGATAGCTAGTGGGACAATAATTATTGACGGGCAGACATACCGCAAAGGAGATGTTATACACGATTTAGGTGGCTGGGATTGCATAGATACGGACGGAAGCAAGCGGTATTACTGGGGGAAGTCTTCTGAAGTGGACAAATTACCTCATTATGTTGCAAGCGGTTCGACAGCGCTATGCGTAGATACCGGGGAATTATATGGCTTTTATGCACCTGGCAGCAAGTGGTTTTTACTTTAGGGAGGTGTAGAGCATGAGAAAAAGTGGTTTAACGGGAGATGAGGCGTATATACTCTCAAAACATGGGAAAACAACAGAAGACCTTGGCCCGCTAAAAAAAGAAATTGGTTTGCTAAAGGAAGATTTGGGTAATTTATCCAGTTCCAAAATCTCCAAGTTTTACGCAACAAACAATGGGGAGAACCACTTAGCGGATTCCGATGATGGAAAAATAGCGGATATGATGGTGTATGGAAAGAGCGAGCAGAAAAGTACCATGGGGAAGAATTTACTGAAATTATCCGAAGCCAATGCACAAGGAAATGCACATGGTCTTTCGGCCACAATGAATGCGGATGGAAGTATATCTGTGACGGGTACTTCAACATCTAATTGGTCAAATATTATAAAAATAAATAATGAATGCCATACTGATAATGCAACGTATACTTTTTCAGTTGACAAAAACTCAGGTATTATAATTGGTTTAAAATTAGGGCGAACTGAATTGGACGATGCTAATTATCAAACACATAGAATTATGCAAAATCAATTAAGTTGCACATTTGAGACAGGTGCAAGTAATGAATACTGTAGTTTATTTTTAGAGGGATTAACAGTAGGAAAATCGTATAATTTCACGATTTATCCTATGCTCGAACTCGGCACCGAAGCCACCGCCTACGAACCATACACCGGCGGTCAACCATCGCCCTCTCCTGACTATCCGCAGGAGATTAAGAGCGTTGTGAATCCGATTGTGAAGGTTTGTGGGAAGAATTTGTTTGATTCTAAAAAATTCCCAATTATATTAAACAGGGCGATAGATACCAACACAGGTAAGATATATGAATCATTAAGCGGAAATTATTGTGCTATTGAGAAGTATATACATTTTCCGTATAGTGGAAAAAAAGTTTCATTTAACGCTTCAATGACATTATGTGCATATGACAAAGATTATAAATTCATTAATACTGTTAATAGAAATAATGGTCAAGTTCCAATTGGAACAATGTATGTCAGATTTGACATTAAAACAGTAGAAAAAGATAAAGCACAGATAGAATTATCCGAAAACGCAACAACTTACGAACCATACAAAGAACAGACCATACAGTTAACAATCATCCTTAACTCAATTCCAGTTTCAAGTGGTGGTAATGTCACAATCAATGGACAGCAATATGTTGCAGATTATGTGGATGTGGAGCGTGGAAAGATTGCAAAGATGGTTGATTCTTCTAAGTTAGATAATGCACAATCTATTGTAAACAAAACCGAATGGTTATTAGCAGAACCACAAGAAATTGACTTAACGCAGGAAGAAGTACAGACACTTAAAGCACTTGCAACATATTATCCGACTACAAACATCAGCGTCATTTCAGAACAGTTGGATGGATATACAGTATTTAACTATCCGATTAGCATGGCTAATGGTTGGAATTATGTGAAACAGCAGTTAAACGACAACCGTGATTACATCTACGATATGGACACAAAAACGCAGGACATCGACACACAGGCGGCAGAAGCCTATGTCAACAGCGAATATGCAGTAGCACTTACAGAATTGGAGGTATGATATATGCTGTATAGAACATTATTAAAACTTAAAGAAAGAAACGGTCTGACAGACGATCTAAAGAATAAGATTGATATTTTCTTCGCAACGGGCAGGATTACAGAGGAACAGTACAATGAGCTGATGGATGTTAATAAGGAAGAAGAATCGAAAGCGGAAACTAACTAATTAACTAAAGAGGGCTTTAATTAATTTATGAAAACAAAAGAAAAATAATTTTTAAGGAGGAATGGAGATGGTAGATATTATGTTACCTTTGATAACTTGTATTTTTGTAGTTTTTGATTTGGCTAGTGGCGGAGTAGCCGCCTGCGCCAACCACGAGTGGAAATCCTCAGAAATGAGAAAAGGATTGTATCATAAATTTGGCTCAATTATGCTTGTAGTGCTTGCGTATCTTATCGACTACGCGCAGAGATATGTGGACTTAGGCTTTCAAGTTCCTATTGCCGCAGGCGTGTGCGTATACATTATTTTGATGGAGCTTGGTTCCATCGTGGAAAACATTGGCAAAATTAACCCTGATTTGCTCCCAGACAAGGTTAGAGCGATTTTAGGACTGGACAAAACGAAATAAATTTACGTAATTTTTGCGTGTTTGAGGTGATACAGTGAACAGAAGTTTGATAAAAAAACTCTGGAAATTAGGCGATAAACAATTTATTGATTATGCCTTGTCGTGTGCCCGCTTAACCTTGCGGGAGCGCGAAACTGTACAGTACTTGCTTTTTGACGGATTAACGCAGGAGCAAGCCGCCGAGAAAATGGATATAAGCACGAGAGGATTACAAGGGCTGTGGAGTTGCGCCGTGGAAAAAATTTTGTTAGTTCCCGGCACGATCCCATACATAAACAGCCTTTAAAAAACTAAAGATGATTTAAAAATTGCGCAGAAATAAGCACACTGTCTTCGTGGTGGTGTGCTTATTTTTTTGCGATAATAAAACTATAAGGAGGGCAGAGAGATGTATCAATATTGGAATCCAAATCCCGCGGCGGCAAAAGTGGGAGATTGCACCGTGCGCGCTATCTCAAAAGCTATAGGGCAGACGTGGGAAGAAACATATATACAGCTTGCACTGTACGGTTTAATGCTGTCAGATATGCCCTCGGCTAACGCAGTGTGGGGCGCGTACCTCAAAGACAATGGATTTAGCCGTTATATAATCCCAGACGAATACATGACCTGTACCGTCTCAGAATTTGCAAACAACCACCCGGAAGGGGTATATATATTAGCACTGTCAGGGCACGTTATAGCGGTAATTGACGGCAATTACTACGATACGTGGGACAGTGGAGCAATGACACCTATCTACTATTGGAGGGAAGGAGGAAAATAAATGTTCGGTTATCCACAATATCCACAACAATATCCACAGTATTCGCAATACCCACAACCGGATTATCTTGACCAGCTCAACCGATTAAAACAACAGCAGGCTCAACCCCAACAAATGCAACAACAATCCAACCCCGATGAACGGATTTGGGTGCAGGGGCAGGGCGCGGCGGAGGCGTATTTAGTGGCGCCAAACTCTTTTGTTCGCCTGTGGGACAGCCAAGCGCCAGTTTTTTACGAAAAAAGAGCAGACCAGACGGGCAGACCGTTTTTAGAGGTGTTTGAATATAAGCGTAAGGGCTCAAATTCGCCCACAGCGGAGCTTTCACAATCTAGCCAACCAATCAACTATGAGGAACGCTTAAACGCCTTAGAAAGGCAAATGGAGACGTTAAAAAGGAGGGTATTGAATGAATCTCAATCCAATGCAGATGATACAGCAGTTTCAACAGTTCAGGCAGCAGTTTCAAGGGGACCCGAAGCAGGAAGTACAGAATCTGCTAAATAGCGGGCAGATGAGCCAGCAACAGTATAACCAGTTGCAGGGTATGGCAACACAGTTTCAAAACCTTTTAAAGGGTTTTAAATAAATAAAAAAGGAGTGATTTCATGGGATTAACAACAGATGGAATGAGTCCGGCGGATTTAGCGGCGGTCACAGGCAACAATAACGGCGCATTTGGCGAGGGCAACGGTGCTTGGTGGATTATCATTCTTTTCCTCTTTATCTTCTGCGGATGGGGAAACGGAAATGGATGGAATAACGGCGGCGGAGGCGCAGCAGATAATTATGTATTAGCTTCTGACTTCGCAACCTTACAGCGCCAGATTGATAGCGGTATTTCCTCCCTTGAGCGCAAGGGTGATGCCATCAACAGCGGTATTTGTGACGGATTTTATGCGATGAATACCTCTCTACTTAACGGATTTGCAGGAACAAATAGCACAATCCAGCAGAACGGGTATGATACACGAAACACAATCCAGCAGGGACAGATTGCAGATATGCAGAGTTTTAACGCTTTACAGGCACAGTTAGCACAGTGCTGTTGCGATAACAAACAGGCTATCGCAGGCGTTAACTACAATATGGCGATGAATACCAATGCAATACAGCAGGAAGTTACAAATGGCTTCTGCCAGACAAACTTTAACAACGCAAACAACACAAGAGACATCATTGACAACCAGAATAACAACGCTAGAGCCATTCTCGATGCCCTCACAGCGCAGAGAATCGAAGCTAAGGACGCTAAGATTGCCGAGCAGAATCAGCAGTTATTTGCGGCACAGTTAGCGGCCTCTCAGGCATCACAGAACGAAACCTTAAAGGCGTATATGCAGGGTCAGTTTACTTATTACAATCCTCGACCAGTGCCGGCTTTTCCGGTTTCTGCGCCTTACCAGTATGGCAACTGCGGATGTAATACCGGTTGCGGATGCTAAAATTTTATAATTAGCAGCTTCCTGCGTTGACGGGATTGTTCGGCTTGTGCCGATGATGCTTATAGCGGCGGGGCAATCGTTCCGCCGTTTATTATTAAAAAAAGGAGTGATAACGTGGCAGAATTTACTAATAGCAATATCGTAACCGTAGCAGCGGGGCAGAATTTACCGCTCACAGAGACAGCCGTAAAGTGCGGTAGCTGTATCGCGCACCGGGAGGGGGCAGGAATTGTGACCCTTAGAGGTCTTACAAATCAGTGTCGTGCACGCTATAAGGTCAGTTTCGGGGCTAATATCGCCATACCTGCCGGTGGAACTGTGGCACCTATTTCTATTGCCCTGGCAATCGCCGGAGAGCCATTAAATAGTGCGACAGCAATCGTAACACCTGCGGCCGTAGGCGAATATTTTAATGTATTTACGGCGGCATTTATTGACGTGCCGCGCGGATGCTGCATAACGATCGCAGTCGAAAATACATCTACGCAGGCGATTAGTATAGCCAATAGCAATTTAATCGCCGAGAGAGTAGCGTAAAGGAGGGCGTAAAATGGAATCATTACACAAATTAAAAAAGATGATGTGCAGAGAGCTGGACGAGATTTCGAACAAAGGCGATATGAGCGCCGGGGATTTAGAAGCAGTCCACAAACTGACAGACACAATTAAAAATATCGACAAAATCATGTATCTGGAAGGTGATAGCGAATATAGCCGCGGCGGCGACTGGGACACGCCAGGAAGATACAGTCGTGGGCGTTATCCTGACATGGATTACGGTGATTATAGCAATGCCCGTAGGGGTCAGCACTATGTGAGGGGACATTACTCTTACAACGATGCAAAAATGCAGGTAAAAGAGACCATTAAAGACATGATGCACGACAACAATCTGTCTAGCACAGATCAGGCGGCATTAGGCAGAGCATTAGCAGAATTAGACCGATAGAAGAAAGGGGTGCCGCAATGATTAATATGAACGAAATCAATGCCGAAATTGCGGCATTAGAAGCAGGAAAAACAACCTATGCCACTTGCGAACGGCTTTCGATTTTGTATAATGTACGTAATAATTTAGAATCAAATCAGGCACCAAACCAATCAACACCCAAAACAGCATATTATTCTTACGCATCCGAGCCAGAATCTGAATTTAAAGAGGTAGCCCGGAAAGCAGACTTTGAGCACCTGTTGAAAGTACTAGACGAACACATGAAGGCCATAGAGGCAATGTACCCACGAGAATATCGGTCAGTTTTGCGAAAAATAAAAGAGGGCGCTTGAAACGTCCTCTTTCTTCTTGTATAATATAATTACTTCTCCTTTATTTCTATCATATTTTGTTATACGGTAACTGACCTTAACCTGGTGGATTCGTCAATCTATTACCCGCGCGATTGCTGATCAGGCAAGAACCATCCGTATTCCGGTGCATATGGTAGAAACGATCAACAAACTGATCCGTGTATCCAGACAGCTTCTTCAGGAACTGGGAAGAGAACCGCTTCCGGAAGAGATTGCCAAGGAGATGGATATGCCGGTAGAACGTGTACGTGAGATCCTGAAGATTTCACAGGAACCGGTTTCTCTTGAGACACCAATCGGTGAAGAGGAAGACAGCCACCTTGGAGACTTTATCCAGGATGATAATGTACCGGTTCCAGCAG
>ENA-OURV01001834-OURV01001834.1-human-gut-metagenome-genome-assembly--contig:-NODE-1834-length-15981-cov-3.900226_pt1 | contig 15981 bp, 14 predicted proteins | sample MGYA00242141_ERZ509072 | MGnify/ENA primary metagenome ERZ509072 (study PRJEB26280, sample SAMEA2338763) | human gut metagenome | biome: human gut; feature: human-associated habitat; material: faeces... | reverse complement strand
TCATTCCGTTCGACAAGGCATTCAGCGCCCTGTCCGGCAGGGAGTTTGTCCTGCACTACCTGATCGGACGCCTCGGGGCCGAGACGCTCGTCGCGGGCTACGACCACCGCTTTGGCCACGACCGGATCGACTGCAACACGCTCGCGGCGTCGGGACGGCTCCGCGTCGTGAAGGTGGGTCCGTGCAGGGTCGACGGCGTGCATGTCAGTTCGACCGTGATCCGCCGGCTGCTGGATGAGGGGAAAACCGCAGAGGCCGAATTGTTACTTGGATATTCCCTGCAAACCGAAAAATAAAGAAAACATGTTAAGTCACGATTGTCAGATACGCGTGTGGTACAAGCACACCGACCAGATGGCCATTTGCCACCATTCGAATTACATCTGCTACTACGAAGCCGCCCGCAGCGAGTTCCTGCGCGCGCTGGGCATGTCGTTCGCCGAGGTCGAACGGCGGGGCATTATGATGCCGATTCTCGAAGTGCAGTCGAAATACCGCAAGCCGGCCTATTTCGACGAACTGCTGACCGTGCGCATCATCCTCCGGGAAATGCCCTCGACACGCATCAATTTCTTCTACGAAATCTACAACGAGCGGGGCGACCTGCTCAATACGGGCATGACCCAGCTGGGCTTCATCCACAGCGATTCGCGGCGTCCGTGCCGCTGTCCGGAATGGTTCCTGGAGCTGATCCGCAGCCGCTGGACCGAATAAGACGCCCCGTTTCGGGTCCGATTCATGCCGCTTTGCCCTGCGAAGCGGCTTTTTCTGCGCCGTGACGGCATTTTCATCGCCCGGAAAGTCCCTCCCCGCAGTCCGATTCCGGAACCGCTCCGTCGGGGCGGAAGCAAACCGGCGTTCGCTTCTGCGCCCGACGTTTCGTACCTTTGGATACTCCCGCTCGGCAATGTTCAAGTAAATTTGACATTGCCATCGCTTATTCGTACCTTTGCGGCTCAATTTGCGACAACTTATGATTTCAATAGACGGCCTCACCGTAGAGTTCAGCGGCACGACGCTTTTCAAAGACATCTCCTTCACGATCGGCGACAAGGACCGGATCGCCCTGATGGGCAAAAACGGAGCGGGCAAATCGACCCTGCTGAAGATCATCGCCGGAGTGCGTTCGGCCACGCGGGGGCGCGTGACCGTGGGCGAAGGCGGGAAAGTGGGGTATCTGCCCCAGCACCTTCAGGTGGAGGACGGGCGCACGCTCGTCGAGGAGGCGTCGCGGGCCTTCGAACACCTGTTCGAAATCGAGCGGCGGATCGCGGCGCTCAACGAGCAACTCACGACCCGCACCGACTACGAAAGCGAGTCGTACATGCGGCTGATCGAGGAGGTCACGGCCATCTCCGAGAAGTTCTATGCCGTGGACCTCACCAACTACCAGGAAGACGTGGAGCGCATTCTGCTGGGGCTGGGCTTCGAACGGAGCGACTTCACGCGCCAGACCTCCGAATTCTCGGGCGGCTGGCGCATGCGCATCGAGCTGGCCAAGCTGCTGTTGCAGAAACCCGACCTGCTGCTCTTGGACGAGCCGACGAACCACCTCGACATCGAGTCGATCGAGTGGCTGGAGGATTTTCTGATGAACAACGCCAAGGCCGTAATGGTCATTTCCCACGACAAGGCTTTCGTGGACCACATCACCACGCGCACCATCGAGATCGCCCGCGGACGCATCTACGACTACAAGGTCAACTACTCCCATTACCTCGAACTCCGCAGGGAGCGTCGCGAGCAGCAGCAGGCGGCCTACGACAACCAGCAGAAGATGATCGCCGAGACCCGCGAGTTCATCGAGCGTTTCAAGGGGACCTATTCGAAGACCAATCAGGTGCAGTCGCGCGTGCGGATGCTCGAAAAACTGGAACTCATCGAGGTGGACGAGGAGGACCGGTCGGCGCTGAACCTGCGCTTTCCGCCCGCCCCGCGTTCGGGTTCCTATCCGGTCATCACCTCCGAACTGGGCAAGGCGTACGGCGACCACCGGGTGTTCAGCGACGTGTCGATCACCATCGGGCGCGGCGACAAGGTGGCTTTCGTGGGGCGCAACGGCGAGGGCAAGTCGACGATGGTCAAGGCCATCATGGGGCAGATCGACTTCGAGGGCGAGATCCGGATCGGCCATAACGTCCGGATCGGTTACTTCGCGCAGAACGAGGCGTCGGGGCTCGACGAGTCGATCACCGTCTTCAAGACCGTCGACGACATCGCCGTGGGCGACATCCGGACCCGTATCCGCGACATTCTGGGGGCCTTCATGTTCGGCAAGGAGGCCAGCGAGAAACTCGTAAAGGTGTTGTCGGGCGGCGAACGGACGCGTCTGGCGATGATCAAGCTGTTGCTGGAACCGGTCAACCTGCTGATCCTCGACGAGCCGACCAACCACCTCGACCTGAAGACCAAGGAGATTCTCAAAGAGGCGCTGATGGCTTTCGACGGCACGCTGATCGTCGTCTCCCACGACCGCGATTTTCTCGACGGGCTGACATCCAAAATCTACGAATTCTCCCACGGCCGCGTCACCGAGCACCTCGACGGGGTCTACGGTTTCCTCCGGAAGAAGAAAATTGAAAATATCAGCGAAATCGAACGGCGCAAGGCGTAGACGCCGCGCCTGTGAAGTCCCGGACCCTCGGGATTCCGTGCCGCCCGTCCTTGACGCAGACAAAACGGCCGCCCCGCATTGGACTGCCCCTTTTCGGAAGTGAATAACACATTATTTCCGAATTAACTGATTGACAAAGTGTTAAGTTGTTTGACGGTGAAACGACTTTTCGTTAAAAAACCGTTTAAACCTTTATTTTACGAAGATTCTACTCTTCTCATGTAGTCTTCTATGTAGTCTAAATTAAGACCAAATAGTGCTACCAAGTAAAATAAAGTAACAACTTAACACTTTGTCTTTTTATGTACACTATTAACATCAAGGGAAAGCCAAATCCCAAAGACCCATCAATGGTTAAGTTGGAGATGATTTTCTTCAAAACCAACTATCCGCGAGTAACCAAGGTCGTAAATGTTACCGGTCTATTGGCAGACTGGGACGCTAAGTCGCAAAGTTTCAGAGTAGGAAGTGCTGAGGCTACGGCAAAGAACAAACTCCTATTCGACCTCAAAACCAAATATTACCACAAAGCTGACGATTGGGAAATCGAAGAACGCAACTGGTCGCCTGTTGAACTATCTCATGCTTTTGATGAAGCCGAACAAATTCAAGCAGAGGTACGAATTAAATCCGTGCTTCAAATGATTGATGCTTTGGAAACACGCTTTAGAGAACGATTAAGAGTTAAGAATGGTCAATTAGTCGATAGTTCCAATAATGCCAAAGTATATGTAAGATTGCGTAAACAGCTGACCGCATTCACTAAGGAAAAATACGGGCGAGCATTTTCATCATATTATTTTATAGACATAAACGAGCAGTTTTTACTTGACTTTGCCTTCTGGACAAAGGAAAATGGAATCCGCGAAGGCAATAAGGGAAATCTGACAGGTAAACTCCGAAGATTGAGAGCTATTTGCAATTATGCAAAGAAGGAAGGAATGTATGGAGTTAGAATGGAGGCTTTTGACTGTTTAGGAGAAGATATAAAGTGGCCTGAAACCACATCGCGAGCTGTTCCTGAAAAAGTGATGAGAAAAATTGAGAATATTGATCGTACTCTATTCTCTCAGAAAGAACAATTTTGTTTAGACTTGTTCCTATTCAGTTATTATACTGGTGGTATGGCAAATGTTGATGTTTGCAATCTCACCTGGGATATGATAGAAGATGACCGTATTGTATATGAACGAATGAAGTTTCCTAAAAAGGCTAAACCAATTCTGTTACAAAAGGCGAAAGCCATACTTAATAAATATAAAGGTATGGGATATGAGAATTATGTATTTCCAGTTTTTAGCAGCAAACACGATTCAACGTCAAAAAAGACTACACGAGTAAAGCAATTATCATCCCGTTTGTCTAAGACTTTGACAAAAGCCTGTAAAATACTTGGCATAAAAGAAAATGTTACCTGGTACTCAGCCCGAGGCTCATTCATATCGAAGATGGTTGATGCAGGAAACAACCCTTATGTTGTAGCTGAAATGGCGGGTAATAGTCCCTTGACAATCTACAAACACTACTATAAGAACACCCGAAGAGAGGAAATCAAGCGCGAAATGGAATCTATTTTCTGATTTTGTGTTATCTTTGCACTTGAATTATAAAACAATAGACACTATGAACGAATTGGTAGCTAAAATCAATGAGGCATTCGAGGCATTCTCAAAGGATGCTGAGTTGCAGGTAGAGAAAGGTAACAAGGCTGCCGGAACTCGCGCTCGTAAGGCTTCATTGGAGCTTGAGAAGTTGATGAAGGAGTTCCGCAAGGTTTCTGTCGAGGCTGGCAAGAACTAATCTCTCCCTCATTAGTGTAGCATTGCTGCACATACATATTTAACACAAGAAAGCGTTAGCTTTTGTTTGTCTTCTGAATTCTGGTACAATTCATGTTTTTCTGCAAACAAAAGGTTTCGCTCACGATTTGCGTGGGCTAACCTGATTGCAGAATGGTTTACCAGAGCCAAGAAGACAGCGGGTTATGTCCCACGCTCTTCGTTTTGGTAAATATCCTGCTCAAAGGGACATTGAGCCACTAAATAACATCGGAGCAATGATACTAGACGAACTATTGGCAATACCTGCAGATGCTACCACTGCTACTATTCAGGGTGTAGAGATGCAGATTATCTCAGCAGAGCAAGCGGACCAGATGCTTAAGACGGACACAAATGACGAGAAGACTCACGAGTGCATCTTGAAGAACGGTCGATTCCTATTTGAGTCGAAGAACGGAGAACTCAAAGCACTATACAAAGTACACATTTAGAGGTGCCACTATTGCTCTTCTATTAATTCATTGATAGTCCCAACCACCTCATTCATTATTCCCTTCAAGGCTTCTACTGCATCGGTTGCCGACTGCTCAATTATTCGAGCATTTATCTTGGTATTCCAATCATCTATACGCTGCCGTTCTTCCAGTGTCATCTCTGAAGAATGGTACCGATATTCGTTTCGTAATTCCTCATACTGAACAACAGCTGCCTCCCAATCCATCGATGTGAATGTTTCACTATTTTGAAGTACATGCGTAGCAAATTTTGCATATCTGTCGAAATACTTGTCTTTCTCCGATGCACACGCTACAAATATAATAGGCATAATTAAGCCTAACATCAACCACCTCATTACTTTATTTGCCATACACTTATATTGTATTTAGATTCTACCACTCTTTCAATATCGTCCGTTAACGCAGCAAAGAAATCAATATTCGTAAGCTGTTCAATCTCATCGACAGACTTTGCATAATAACTTAGATTCCTATGACCAGCTTTATTCTCAAAATAAAAGCCTATAGATTCATAACCTCGTGATGTCTCAACTAATAGCACTTTATAAAATGCATCAGGAATAACAACTTTATTGTAACCAATCGTTCCATTAACTGCTCGACCTACTATCGCTCCACAAACTATGTATATTTTACCATAATGCCTAGTTAAATCTCGGCACTTCTCCTCCAAATCTTTCCAATCGCCACCGTTTAAATTAGGATTTTGAGGACAAATATTCGTAAAATAGAACGACTCATTCATTGCCTGCTTACTCCACTTCATATCTCCGGCAGGACACATGTGACCTTTGTCCCATCCTGAATTGCGATAGTCGTCATTGTCAGCCTGGGCCCCTTTTACATTAGGGTCTTGGGTAAATTTCTTAGCACGAGGTATGGTTCCTAGTACCTCATCATAGGTTAGTTCATAGGCAACCCAATTAGGTAATTTGTGTGAAGAATTATATGATACTGCATAGCCCATATGAGATATTATCTGCTCGTTTAAAGTGCTTAGAACAATAGGGATTTCCAATCTACTTGTAGGGGCAGCCTCATATTCTTTTTTAACTGTTTCTTCCACCTCAATAGGCGCCGACGCTATTGTTTGAGATGATGGATTTGTTGACACGCTAGGACGCTTGCCACCCATGCAGGCAGAGGTGATAAGGCATATCAACAATATAGCTATGTGACAAAATAGACGTTTCATTTAGTAAAACTCTAATATACCTGTATCATAGTTAATCGTTATTTTTCCAAATCGTGCCAGTGCAGATTGTCCGCATAAGAGTGGAGCTGCAATATTGTCTACTACTGTTGCTCTAACATTATGGATGATTTTTGCGCCAATCTGCACTTGTCGTAAATTAACAACAGTTCCAACCTCTATTGCGCCATTTGCCATAGAATAGGCTTCCTGTCCTAAAATATCATCTTCGGTTAAACTGCCTTGTTTGATTAGAAATACTGCCTCTAAGGATGATATTAGTATATCAGAAGCGCCTGTGTCAAGTATGAACTCCATTTCATGGTTGTTTATCTTGACAGGAATGGTATACACTCCGTTCTTGCGAGTCATCTTAATGCTATTGTGCCCACTGTTTGAGAAATTGGTATGAGTGGGTTGGTTGTATGACGACTCAATACTTCCTCGATCTTGTCGGTTGCGAAGAGCCTGCTTTGTGCCGCCATTACATCCAATAAGCAGCATAGATAATATGCATATGCCAATCCTAAACATAGTCATTATTGATACTCTATAACACCAGGCTTTGGTATAATATGTATTACAAATCTTTGGTTGCTTTTATTGCTACCAACATCTGGTAAATTACGGAATTTACTCGCTTGGCCACTACCCGAAATAATAATCTCACAAGGAAGATCGTCAAATGTTATGTCATTTGCTACCCAATATTTTACTAAAGCCAAAGCCCTAGCGTAACTTAACTCATAGTTATAGGCATAATTATCTTTTGAACTCTGGCCCTCTACTATTAGCATATATTCTGCTTGAGAAATATTACGTTGAGCCTTACGAAGGAACTCCTGTATTGCTCGTCCAGCATTCAATAGTTTATCCCTATCTTCTGGAGATATATCATCTATCTTGGAACTATTAGTATTAAATGACACATTAACATTTTTAAGGGTGTGTCTTTTGTACTCATCCACATATTCAAAGTATTGAGCATCAATATGCTCAATAGAGCGTTCCAATTCTTCAATTTTGGCTAACTGCTCCTTTGTCGCATCTCGTTCTTTTCCAATCTTGACGACCTCACGGTGTAATAATGCTATTGCCAGGATAAACAGCATCAGCATGACAAAGAATAAGTTTGTCATCAGATCTGAATAACTGGTCCAGAAGAAAGATTCTTTTTTCTTTTTAGACATTAGAACAGCATTTTATAGATATATAATCCACATGTCCCCATAATTGTAAGACAAGTCAAAATACCCACAACGATTAGTACAATTGTGCCTGCTGAAACCTTCTTTTCTTTTGAAGGTTGCTCAATTCCGTAACCTTCAAGAGTGTCGATTCTTTCGATAGCCTTGATAAGACGCTCCATTACAGCTGTCTGTTGACTACCAGATGAAGCTAATCCAGAGATTGCATTCTTGATTGCCTGCAACTCTCCGATTTGTGCTTCTTGCTGACGTTGTCCTTGCTCTGCAAGCTGGGCGATACTATCTTTAACAGCTACCAAGTTCTTCAACTCGTCAAGAACCTGTGACGTTTCAGTAAGTTTCGTAGACAAAACTCTTTGTTGCTCTTCTACAGCTCTCAAGAACTCATGATGCTCCTTGGCAGTTGCACTTGTAAGCGCAACAAATTGGTCTGATGTATGCTTCTGGAGTTCCTCCAAAGCTTTTTGCATCACAAGGTCAATCTCTCCAACCGAACGGTTTATAGCTGCTTTACGAAGCTCTATCTGTTGGACTTCATCCATAAAGAACTTGCCCATGTTTTCAATAAGCATAGTTCTATCATAGTGGGATGAAAGCTGTCCATTAAGAGTCTCAACACTTGATAAATATTGATTTGACTGATTTAAGAACTCTTGTAATAGGTTAATTTTGTCGGTACATTTCTGGAGTTCTTTTAACACTCTTACATTAGCGGTCGCAATATCATCTACACGAAGTTCCTGTACCATTCTAAGGACCTCAGCTTGGCCCTCATATGTAGAATTAATACGCGAAAATACATCATTCAGATTACGGGAGTTTTCAGCAAAGCCTTCATTGAACCTTGTTAAGTTACGCTGTAAAATATCCAGCGTCTTAACCATACTATTATTCATTTGAGGCAACAGCTCTCCCTGCATCCAACTCAAGAACTGATTTTTGCGATATTCATTATCTCTCGCAGCATTCTTAGATGTCGTTGATCCCCAAATAGTCAATACTACACCAATGAATGTAGTCAACATAGCAACGGCTACGCCTCGCAATAAATCTTTTATGCCTGATGCTCCCGCATCTTCGGCAACTTGCTCTTGGATACCAATTGCTAATTCCGCATGAGCAGTTTCAGTAGATGAAGATAAAAGTGAGTCAATTCCACCGCCATAACCAAGTACGGCGACACCGAATACAATACCAATTAGGGTGCCGCACAAACCAACATATATAGGGAATGGAGAAGTTGCTTCTATTTGCTCTTCTACCGCATCGCAATTGCGGTCCGTAATGTCCTTCAAAATAGCAAATTCTGCAGCGCCCTTATTTTTCCCTAGATAGTTATTGATACTATACACGATATCTGAGAAAACGGAGCTTGCTCTGTATTCTGGATTAATTTGCATTTGAACAGTATTACTCTCTTCATCTTTGTATGTTGAGAGAATATTGTCCAACTTTGCTGGGAAAATCTCTTTAAATTTCTTTCTTGTTGATTGTGTTTGTAGAAAGAATTTAACTTGAAATACAGCCGCTATTACAAGTAGAGCTATTGATATTAATATATTAACCATTTCCCTTAACTAAATCTAACCTTTAATTTCTTGGTTACAACCCACACCCCTGCATTTAGGGTAACTTTTCCTATTTCAACTGTGTGCAACGATGAACCCGAGCCTTCAACCTCACAACAATACTCCAAAAAATCTTTGCACTCCGCAACCATTTCATATGCATTTCTATACACCTCGAAACACCCATCGCTTGGATTCTGTGGATTAACCGAAATCTCAAAGATAGTTTGGTCAGACGGTTGCTTATTTACCTCATAGAATGTTTCATTAGTTGCGTTGTATGAAGTTGCATACAATTTCATAGGATTAACATTAATGGTTGGCGAAACTTGTTGAGGTGGCTCATGCTTCACAACTGATTGTGCCATTCGTTTTTCCACTTTTCTAAGCACAGTTTCAACAATTTCATTGAAAAGTACGGTAGAGATCTCGATATTTCGACCACCGCCATTTACCTTACCAATAAAATTATTTATGCGAGTACTTTCCATTACTGTTGTAGCAATGAGATCTCTCATATTTCTTGGTTTCTGGCCATAGCTGTCATTAGCACAGCCATCCATTATAAACCACTTTAATTTTAGGTATAATGAGAAAGCAACAATGACAGCAATAATGGCGATAATGAGAGCAGCTATTGCGATTGTCATGTCCCAATTGATTCCATTAGACGCAGCTGACACCGCATTCACAACTTGCTCTGTATTTTGTTCTATATTAGTCATATACTTTCTTATTTAATTTGTCTAGCAAGATTGCTCAGCATAGCAACAATTGGATAGAAGAATAGTGTTTCTTCAACTTCTGCGTCTCCATTGGCACCCCAAGATTCAAGCTCTTCGTACTTTTTCTCTAATCCTTGCTTTGTGTACTCAAGTAGGTCAGAGTTGCAAATATCCTTAACTTTGCTTACAAGACCTGCATCTGCAGAAAGATTGGTCACAAAGAAATTCTTGTTCTCTGAATTTATCTCAAAGATGAAATCTATAAATTTGGCTACATGGTTTGCAACAGATTGTATTTGCTCTGTCTGTATCTGCTTGTATGTGTAACCATCTGACATTTCAACGCAGTCAGTTCCCAACAGCGAAACCTTAATATCTTCAATAGCCTCAAACGAGAGATTATTGCGATGAGCTATACCTCCCTTGCATGTTGCCAGCTTTGGCTCTTCGTCAAATATTATATCCAGATTCATCTTTTGGTCGGCATATTTAACACCATATACCTTCTCAAAAATCAAGGAAGCGAATTTAGCCACTGTATCGTTATTAGGAGACAAGACAGAGAGTGTCTTTGAACCATTTCCGCTAAATGCCAGCGTCTGAGGAAGTGCTATATCTTTAGCCTTCATCATATTTGCGACATAGTACAGGACTGCTCCATAGAATACGATAAATACATACTTATATTTGTCGCTACTAGAGAGCATTGATAAAAAGTCAATTGGCACATTCCTATCTTTAATAGTCTTATTCATAGACAACGAGAAGAAGAATGCAATTATGTCATTAGAGTTCTCTCCATTCTGCACAGCTTTGAACGCATCCTTAATATCATTCATTCCGTCATTACTGTCGAGGATATTCATTATTTCATCCTTGAAAGCATTGACAAAACCATTCGATTCCGCTGCAAAGTTATATCCATCTCCAAAGATCGAATTTGCGGCAAAACGGAATGACGACAATAGTTTTGGAGTGTTTTCTTCAACAACATAAACATCAGTTGTGCCACCTCCAATATCTATGGTAACAGCATTTGATTTTAGTCCTCGCTGATACTTGTAATAATGGTACGGTGCGATAGATTCTGACATTTTTATCAGATTCTCATTCACGTCACCGCCAAAGTATTTGATGTACAGTTGTTCCCAGATGGTAGCGAAAGCATCACATCTAGCCTTCGTCATACTAACAGGGTAAAACCACACAATCTTTGTCGCTGCGAGATTGCCATTATTCATTAAAACCTTATTCCTCATTAGGAAGAATAAGTTGTCGAGATATAGGCGGACACGATCTTTCTCTTTATTGGTCCACTTAATATCCGTTTTAACCTTATTGTACTGAGGAATAGCCGCCTTTTCATAACGGAAAGGTATATTACCATCAGCCAAACTATCAGTCTGGCGTTTGTAATCAATGTTTACCCACTCTGCAAACGCTGTTCTCATCGGAAATGAATAATCATCTCCTGAAGCAATGGTGTCAGGCACAAACGCATCAGTGAATGCATAGTGTATATCTCTATCTGCGCCATAGTCCTTGTGCATTCTTTGCATTTGCTGCTCTGTTTTTGATATGTCAAATGCGTAAGATGTCTTATTGCCGTCAATAGAGTATTCAACATGCGTATTAGTTGTTCCGAAATCCACAGCAAAAGTATACTGAGTAGCATTACTCATCTTCGTAAATTTAGGAACAATCACGTTGCGAACGGAATCCGTTTCAATGTAGATCCTATCAAAAGTGTCCTCAAGCACATACGCCTCAATACTACACAATGCAGACGGTTCTCTACGGACAATATGTGATTTTGGTTTACGGACAGCATCTCCTGCAAATGTCAGACTACGCTGCTTATTCTTACTAAAGAACGCAATTCGGTAGAACGGCTTAACCGATTCCCTAAATTGTATCAACGGCATCACACCAAGACCAAATCTTCTCTCAACCACACCACCTTGATTAATATTTTCATCAGGCTGATTATTTTTGAGATACTCGCGCTCATATTTAATGTATCTTGAGCGTTGGATAGGAATGCGCAATGTGACTACAACACTTCCGCCAGCAAGTGGTCTCATTTCAATCATTGGTGTACCATCTGGCATTGTGCCCATCAGATCCTCTGTGGTAAAGAACTCAAAGAACTTGCTAGTAAGAGGAAGGAGGAATGTATTTTGCTTATCCTTGGTGTTTCCATCAAAGAATACCTCTGTAAGAGTATAAGGCATAGAGACAATAGAAGGCTCCAAAAAGTCTCCAATAGTCAAGTATGGATACTTGTCTTGAGTATGTGGTAATACTCGCTCACTTATTGACGATCTATCATAATACGGAGCATGATTCTGTTTCTCCCAATTATCTTGCACATAACGCAAATTAATATAATCGTTACCTTGTTTAACAGGAAGAACCAATGGCTTCTTACCTTGATATATCTTTGACTGAATGGTGAAATCACTAGGAATTTCCTCATTAGCCTGATCGTTACTATGGTGGAAGTTTATCCCAAGTACTTCAACAGTATTTCCATCCAATGAAAGTTGAGGATAATTGTTAATACTATTCTCGTCAAGGGCTTCGATTGCATCTTTTTGGTCGTCTCTTAGGTGCCTAAAACTTTCTTTGATATATGCGTAAAATTCAGGGAACTTTGCAGCGAAACGCTCAAGTCCATAACTATATACAAGAGCCCACAAATATTTTTGGAACTCAAAGTCTCTTTTATAAAGAGGGGTGTACGCATCATCAAATGGTCTATCCTTGCCACTCGATTTTAGTTCGTTTGAAGCATAGCTCAAGTCATTAGAAGAGCTAATAAATAAAGTAGCCGGCGATGTTGCACCGATAATATTCATCTGAGCAGGGCGGTTTTTACCTCTATAGTTTAGTAGGTATATTCGCTGCATATCATTGAAGTTATATGTAGCAGCGTCCTGAGACAAATACATAGAAAGTGTTTGCCCCAAAATTTGATGCTCTTCAATAGGACTATTACATAGCCTATCTAACTCGCGATCTCTATCCCACACTATAATCTCAAGTTTGTCTTCCAATTTTCGATAGTTAAAGAATATCTCTCCAACATCAAGACTGTCTGATACAATCTTGTGATAGATAGTCTCACCCTCTAATTGTCGAGAATCACTAATGAATTTAAATGCCGTTTTAGCGAGGTCTACACGGGCAAATGGAGATGGGATTGAAGTAATCTCCTTCTTTGCTGTTAAACCTGCGGGGTCCTCTATCTGATTAATAACATCCTTTCCGTAGCGTTTGGATAATCCCCAATCGGTAATGTTGTCATTCGATTCTTTATGTAGTCTTAATACCTTTGCCATAATTACATATTGTATTTGCGTTCAACCAACTTCTTTGTAGCACGGTAAAACAACTCAATGAACTTCTGTTCTCTCGCTGCCACTTTATTCCACTTACCCCAATTAGAGTTAAGTATACTATCACATAGGGCATAGTTTGAAGACAAAGTAGGCATTTTAGCCGGTGACTGGCCTACAATCATATCAAACAAAGGTTTAATTCTTTCGATATTGAATGGTTTGAATGATCTCGTATTATCCGCCATTTCAACAAGCCATTCACGATAGTTGTCAAGTAAATCCATTAGGTCTTTATAGAAATCACTTGTAAAGAACGAACTATCTAAATTGTTGTCAATAGCCCAAGGCTGATGTTTGTATTCCTTCTCACATTCATTAAGAAGATACTTATACATCAACAACAATTGAGACATAGGCTTTTGAATTGCAGCTTTAGTTTCCCTCCCAAGATCACCAAATATTATCTGCGATATATCTACATTATTCGTATCCAATCCGTATTCATAATGCAGAGTGTCTCCTGATAATTCTGTGTCAGGAGTTGCCGCAAACTTCAATATTGCTAAAGCAGAACACAACTCTATGATGTGAGCATTATTCTTTTGCTCCGAGCCTCCATCATGATTCTCATAGGAAGCAGGAATATTATCTCCAATATAGTACAAAGCATTGATGCCCCCATTTGCACTAATATTGTGTTCATAGTATGCAAGAGCCGATTTCGTTTTAGATGCGAATGTCGAAGAATCAACACCGCTATTATCATCCTGCGAAACGCTAAAGTATGGCAATACGGTTACTGCACCCACAGCGGATTTACTGATTAAGTTCCAGCTTTGAGAGCTTCTGTCAGACCTAATAGTCTTAAGTAAAAGAGGAAAACCGCTCGCGCCAGTGCCACCAAAAATTGAACTAACAATAAAGATGCGGTCACCTTGTTGGAAACCGTTTGCAAAATCTTTATACTCTTGTGAATTTGCAAACTGATTTAGGACTACGCTTCCGATGTTTGGGTTACCTTTAAAACCAACTTTCATATCGGAATCGAGGTTCTTTTCCGAAAATAGTAAACTAACTAACGCCCTGTTGGCCTTATTTAGCTCATCAATCTTGATGAAGTCCTTAAAGAAGCAGTCTCTCGTATTCTTGAGAGGAAATCCGAAATTCTCCATTCCATCCACTGGGCGAATTTCAGTTTTAAAGAATCTGTTTTGATCAGCAGCCGTGAAATCGAGTTTACTTCTAACTGACATATAGCGATTCATTGCGGCAACAGCTCTTGTCTTATCTGCGGCTGAATCATCTGGATCAATGATAATAGGCACGATGGTATCAGCTGCGCACTCCACACCACTAGACAGCAGCATAGTGAGAGCCTTTAATACGCGAGAGCCTGTGCCTCCAATACCAAATACATATAGCTTGCTCATATCTATTTTCTATTTATGCGTGTAAAAAGTGATGTCCATGGGCTATGTTTGCAGTTTTTGCTCCAATGTCTAAGTGCTAAGGTCAGAACAAAAAAGATGATAGCGGCTAAAACCATATTGTAAAGACCAAACATTGTTGCATTCAAAGAGCCAATCTTTGTAATAAGGCTAGGTGCTATGCTCTGACTGACTATATCTGTGTTAACTACTTGATATCCCCAACCGAAAGCACTAGCACCAACAATAATGAGCATAATAAGCCAACTCCACCAACGGTTAAAACGGGGCGAATTAAGCAAATAGTAAAACAGCACAAATACTCCTATGCAAATAGCAAATGTGCTCACACAAATAGAGGGAAACTGATTGTAGTCTGGATTATAATCCATCAACGAATCATCCCAGCCCTTAAGATGCTCGTATAACTCAGCACCGTAAACATTTTTTAGCTTGTAGAAAAATTCAAAGAATTCCATATGCTACTGTAATTTAAAATCCATAACTGTATATACACCTGTTGACTTTGAAACGAAAGCTTGCTGAATGCCGTCAAACATGTACTTTAATCCGTAAGTTTTTCGCTCGTTTCCATCTACAAATTGTGTATCATCAATATCCGTCATATCATAAGCCCATTTTGGAGACATACAACGAATAGCTACACTGAGATTACCTTGAGGAATCGTTGTATTTGTTCCTAGTGTTATGTTATGAGTTGCAGGCGATGCGGAATTAGTATTTCTTTCGATACTTATGTACCACTCATCTGAATCCTGCTTATTGATTAGACGTGAGTAGTTATTTGTATCCATCAAATAATCGTTGCCAAGCAACAATTCGAGAGCACCAAGTTCTGCTGTAATCTTAAATGCAAAGCCTCCATTCTCTCGTTTTATCTTAGCCATCGTCGTTTTGTTTTTGCGCTCAAAATCTCCTTGAACAGCCTTTGGAACTATAGCATATGGAAGGTCGTTAACCTCTCGATTGTAAGCACACCAAACATTAGCCACACCATTACCACTAAATTTATTATTTGGGATAGCCGCTCTAAGTTTTGCTATATTCAAAGTGTTACCCATTACCCAAATATAGTAAGGACGCTCACCTTTGTATTTTCGAGGTCGATTTTTGTAATCGTAATATGTGCCGTCAAAATTTGAGTATAATTGGTATACAAGTATTGCAAAATCGGAATGTGTAGCAAGATAATCTGCTACGCACTTCTTTATTCCGACTTGCTGGTTTGCAAGATATGCATCGGGGGATTTGACACTACCAGGAGAAAATATACAATCTGAAATAAAAATGGAAACTGTATTATCGTCTGTATGCGCAAGAACTTGCTTGAAAACAGCAGCGATATCTGTTGTAGCAGTGCTTCCGCCTGACGACCTGAAGGAACTAGGTGTTAGTTTGTTTATAAAGTCCTCTATAACACTTCCTTTGTTGATTATCTGGCTGTTTATAAAGTGCAAATTCATGGCAGATGGGATGCCTGAGATTTCTACATCACAGAGGTAGTTATAGACATCTTGCTGGAATAATGTTAAGTACATGACAAAAATTTGAACACATCGAATTTCGGCTTGTAGAGCGGTCTT
>ENA-OURV01001809-OURV01001809.1-human-gut-metagenome-genome-assembly--contig:-NODE-1809-length-16134-cov-14.085080_pt1 | contig 16134 bp, 18 predicted proteins | sample MGYA00242141_ERZ509072 | MGnify/ENA primary metagenome ERZ509072 (study PRJEB26280, sample SAMEA2338763) | human gut metagenome | biome: human gut; feature: human-associated habitat; material: faeces... | reverse complement strand
CGAGCAGGATAATATAAAGCATTTTGGCAGTTTCGTTTATTTCCATGTCCAGAAGGAAACGGGGAAACATCATATAAGATGGCAGGTTGGTGTCTGCTGTCAGAAAGTCAGTCATGTGTTCACCTCCAATCAAAAGGGTTTATTCCCCAAGAAAATCCCAGTCTACATCACTATCTGGCTGTGAATTTTCAGGTGCTGGAAAGGACGCCCTGATTTGGGGCTCCCTTTGCGCCATGCCTGCAGTCAGTCCGGAAAGAAAAAGTGGCAATGCCTGTTTCAGACTGTTTTCCACTGCATCTACAATCTGTTTCACAAAAAGTTCTTCCCGTTCTCTTGTTTCCAGATAAGGATCAGCCTGTGTGCGGTAGTAGCGGTCAAAATAATCTACCAGTGCAAGAGAGATTACCTGACTGTAAGATTTAAAATCCTGCCTGTCCATCGTCTGTAAATATTCCCAGGCTCTCCGCTGCTGTTCTTTGTCCAGATTAAAGCGCAGGTTTGTGTTGCGGATATTGTTCTGCATGGTTTATCCCCTCCTTTTCAGGCTCATATAAGCCAGAGATTCGTAACCTTTGGCAGTGGCGCAGATGTCATCAATGATTGTGACTCGTGATTTGTCATACGTTCCGAAGTTACGGATCAGGCATCCACCGCCGCCAACCACATACAGGCGCATCAGGTCAGGATTGTATTCATATTTGCGGAGCGTGGAAAAAAGTTCTGCCACATACTGTCTGGCAATAGAACTGATACAATCCAGATATGGTGCTGAAATGTCAGCTGTTCCAAACCGCAGAATCTGTTCTACTGTGGATTCTTCAATTTTCACTCCGAATTTGTCCAGAACAGCGTTCTTTGCGGCAATCATGCACTGGTTTACACCAAGTTTTTCTGTCCAGCATCGGCTCTCCTGCGCTTTCTTATTGTTGACATACAGAATGTTCATGGTTCCGTTTCCGATATCTGCAAGGAGATTGGTTCCCTTGAAATTTCCTAGTTGGTTTACGATAGCCGGATACCCCTGTGGGTAAAGGCTGCATCCCACAAAGCGGAGATGATACTCTTTGCCGTTAAAAAGGTAATGGACTTCTGGATTCTGGAGCAGATAGGAACGAAAAGCTTCTCTTTGATTTCTGATCCATGTCAGAGGAAGTCCGGCAGCCAGATGAACATCTGCTTCACGGATGGAAAAGACATTCAGTTCCCTTGCAATAGCCATTAGCGTCAGAAGATAATATTCTTCGTCCATAGCTTTATCCGGGATAAATTCTTTGTGTCCTTCGCCGATCCGGTAGTAAATGCCGTTGTATTCCAGAATATTCCCGGTGAAGATTGGTTCAGTTTCATAGGCTTTGATGCCGGTTGGGGTGACGGTGTTTGCTGTTTTCATATTGCCGTAGCCATGATCTACAGCAATGATTTTTGTGTTTCTGAGTTCTCGCATAAAAAATACCTCCGTTTTCGTATTGATTGATTCAGCAGGTCGTACCGGTGTGGTACTGCTCTGCTGTGGGATAAGCATACGAAAATCGGAGGAAAAAGGCATTGAGGGGAAATTGAGCTGGAATTGAGAAAAAATAAACTTTTTATTGATAAATAAGTTTAGATACTAACTCTTTTGTCGTTTTGGTTGTTAATTATATTAAAAGTAGAAATATTTTGATAATGAAAGTGTGGGAGAGAAAATGAACAAAAGAAGATACAGCAATCGTAGAAGAAAGAATATTTTACGAGTATTCATTCTTTTAATGACTATCATAATAACCGTTGTAATGTGGAGAACAATAAAAATCGATGTGCAGGTTGGAGAATTAACATTACCGAAAATTTTGCAGTCAGAAAAGTCCTTTGCAGACACTTCGGGTGAATGGAATCTTATTTTGGTCGATCGAAATCATTATATTCCAAATAATTATCAAGTAGAATTGACAGAATTATCGAATGGTAAAAAAGTAGATTCACGGATTTATCCAGAATTACAACAAATGTTTAATGATGCAAGAGCTGAGGGGCTGGCACTGTTTGTTAGAGAAGGATATCGAACAACAGAAGAACAACAAAAAATTATGGACGAGAAAATCAATGAATATGAAAAACAAGGATATTCTGCGAAAGAAGCAAAAAAAAGAGCCGAGAAATATGTTGCAATTCCCGATACAAGCGAACACCAATTAGGACTGAGTGTTGATATTAATGCGGATACCGACAAATGTTCTTCTGAAAAAGTATATCAATGGATAGACGAAAATGCATATAAATATGGGTTTGTAAAACGTTACCCGGAAGATAAAACGGATATAACAGGAATTAGTAATGAACCATGGCATTACCGTTATGTTGGAACGACTGTCGCTAAAATAATGAAAGAAGAAAATTTATGTTTGGAAGAATATTTAGAAAAATATAAATAAAAACAAAAGAAAATCCTAACTTTTTTTATAGTAGGATTGTTATATTATTTAGAAAACAGAGGGAGGCAAATTTGCGAATGGAATACAAAACTGATTCTTTGTTAGTACATCTAGCAAGAGCAGGAGATGAAGATGCGTGTGAAAAACTGGTCAAAAAATATTACTCAAGTATATATCAATATTGTTTGCTACATATCTATGATCCCTATGAGGCAGAGGATTTGACACAAGAAGTATTTACACGTTTCTTTTCCAATTTATATAGATATAAAGAATATGGAAAAGTTAAGAATTATCTTTATACAATTGCCGGAAATACCGTTAAAAATTATTACAAAAAGAAAAAAGATATTCCATCAGAGGAACTACTAAAATCAGAGGACTGTAGTAAAAATCATGTAGAAGAGCTAGGAGTCCGATTAACTATTGAACAGGCAGTGAGAAAGTTACCGGAAGAAATTAGGGAAACGGCAGTTTTATATTTTTTTCAGGAATTGAAGCAAAGAGAAATTGCAGAATTACTTCATATCAAACTTTCTCTTGTAAAATATCGAATCGGAAGAGCAAAAGAACTTTTAATGAAAGAGTTGGAGGTGAAAAAAGATGAAGAATTATAAGCAACAAATAAAGGAATATAAAGATGAGATTGAAGAAAAGTATGTAAGGGCTGAAGCAGAGAACAAAACAGTAAAAGCATGTCAGAATATTTTGTCAGAGTCGGTTTTATCGAAACAATCGCATAGAACATCTTATTTTGAATTTTTGTATGAGCAGACAAAATTCATAAAAAAAAGATGGTGGATTTTACAAGGTTGTGTTCTTATGTGTCTATGGATATGGTTGAGTAATTATACGTCAGACATAAAAGATATGATGAGGATTATGGGAATATCTGCCACAATATTTGTGGTTCTGATTGTCCCGGAAATTTGGAAAAACAGAAGAAATGGTGCGATTGAGATTGAGCAGGCGTCTTATTACACACTGCGTCAGATTTGTACAGCAAGAATGTTAATGTTTGGAGTAGTGGATCTGGTGATCGTTATGGCGTTTTTGGCAATTACATATCAAACAACAATACTCTCGTTAAGTGATTTGGTGGTTAATTTTTTGCTTCCGGTAAATGTTTCATGTTGTATATGTTTTCGTGTATTGTACAGCAGATGGGAAAAATCAGAATATATAGCAGTGCTTTCCTGTCTGGTATGGGTTGGTTTATGGATGATGATTGTTGCAAATGATGTTATTTATCAGAAAATTGTAACTCCGGTATGGGTGGCTATGCTGATATTGACTTTTGTATATTTTGTTTTTTGTGTTCAGAAGTCATTGCTATTTGATGAAAAAATTTTGGAGGATTACACGTATGAAATTAGAATTTAAAAATGTAACAAAACAATACGGAGAAGTAAATGCTGTTAATAAAGTGAATTGTGTTATGGAAAAAGGAATTTATGGATTGCTTGGAGTAAATGGAGCAGGAAAGACCACATTAATGCGTATGCTTTGTACGATTGTTCAACCATCAGAAGGACAAATATTATGGAATGGTAAAGATATATGGAAACTAGGAGGTGAATACCGAGAAGTTCTGGGATATTTACCACAGGATTTTGGATATTATCCAGATTTGACCATATATGATTATATGATGTACATTTCTTCTATAAAAGGGTTAAAAATGCCGTTTGCCAGAAAAAAAGTGAAGCAATTATTAAATCAAGTAGGAATGGAAAAATTCAGTAAAAGAAAAATGAAGAATTTGTCTGGAGGAATGGTTAGACGTGTAGGAATAGCACAGGCGATGTTAAACGATCCGCAAATTCTTGTCCTGGACGAACCTACCGCTGGATTAGACCCGAATGAAAGAATACGTTTTCGTAATTTAATTAGTGAATTGTCGGAAGAACGTTTGGTGCTCTTGTCTACACATATTGTATCGGATATTGAGTACATTGCGAATAACATTATGTTAATGAAAGATGGAGAACTTTTTTATGCAGGTACTGCGGAAGATTTAGTATCTTCTATGAAAGAAAAGGTATGGCAATGTAATGTTTCGAGAAGTATGATAGACAAATATATGAATGAATATTTGGTTGGAAATATAAAAACAACAAAAACCGGAGCAGAGCTTAGAATTATTTCAATAGAAAAGCCAACAGAAGATGCTGTGGCTGCAGAAAAAAATCTGGAAGATGCATTTCTATTTTATTTTGGAGAAAAATCGGAGGAAAAACAAGATGCTTAAATTAGAATTAAAACGAATTTTTTCAAAGAAAATTAATGTATTTGCAATCGGATTGGCATTGATACTTGCTGTCATTTTTAGCGGATTTGCAGTTACAAGTAATCGCTATGTGGATGAGAATGGAAATGCTAGTACTGGAATTATGGCAACAAGAAAACTTACAGATAACAGACGAGCATGGAAAGGTACATTGACAGAAGATGAACTTGGAAAAGTTATAGAACAAAATAAAAATGCGGTGACACAATCCTCAGAAGAAAATGCGATTTACGGAACGACATTACAATCGATAGATGATATTAGGGGTTTTATAATATCGGTATTAACACCGGATGCAGAATATGATGAAAGTGTTCTGAATCAAATTACAGAAGAAAATATACAAGAGTTCTATGACACTTATCATAAAAATATGGAAAAGATGGCAGAAGAATATGGAAAGACTTCTGTTCAGAAAAAATACTTGGAAAAGAAATATAATGAAATAAAATTACCAGTAGAATACGAATCTTATAGTTCGTGGGATACTATGATTATGTATGTAGAAACGTATTCTATTATTCTGGCAATCATAGTTGGTTTTATTTGTGCTGGAATATTTGCAGATGATTTTCAGACAAAAGCAGATGCAGTATTTTTCTCTACAAAGTATGGACGTACAAAAGCTGTTAAAACAAAAATACTGGCAGGAGTAGTTACGACAGTTATGATTTATTGTATGGGAATTATATTACTTAGTGTGATTTGTTTTGGAATTATGGGAACCAGTGGTATGAATACACCTTATCAAATGTATCAGGCATATAGTATTTACATTATGTCATATGGACAATACTATTTATTGACAGTTGTATGTGGATTTATAGCCAGTATGCTGGCGGCTTCAGTGTCTATGTTAGTAGCGGCTAAAATGCATACAATTAGTGTCGCTGTTTGCATTCCGTTCTTTTTATATTGCTTATTGCCATTTATAGGACGGGCACTTTCTGGGTATACAACGCTTTTCAATTTGATACCAACAATTTTGACAAATGTACAGGCAAGTGTAAAAGTCCCACTTATTTATCAGATTGGGAATTGTGTATTTCGACAAATTCCGCTTGTAATGGTAATGTATACAGTGATGGCAATAGCCTTACTGCCTTTTATTTATAAGAGTTTTCGCAGATACGGAAAGAAGTAAAAATTGTATTCATACTTATGAAAAACAAAGTAAGTAAAATATTTTCTGGAAAAATCAAAGCATAATTTAAAGATTTAAGGCGGGCAAGTTGCCCGCCTTTTGACGATGTCTCACGATACCAACAAATATATCGGCGAACTGTACTGCAGGAGTTACAGCAGAGCTGACAAACAAAGGCATTTCTAATATGTGATGGAAAGAACGCCCAAACTTCGTTTTGAAAAGAAAACCTGTAATTGCCTCAGCAATTTTTCGGTCAGCATCCTCATGCACCTCATCAAATATCATCATAGCTTTGCCATAGTGATGATGATTACAGTAAAACTCAACCTTTTTTAAAAGAAGGTAATACTGCTTTGGAAGATGATGCTCCGGAACAATAATTGGTTCATCTGGCTTGTCCATAATTATGGCAAAATAGCAGCGTTATAAGAGGTAATGATGTCCACCATGCCTTCAACATACGCTTTATTATTTGTACGGTTCTTAGTAATAGTTGCGTCACGAATTAGTTTTGTAGACTTTATTTCGTCCTGTTTTCCCTGCAATGGTCAAGCGTATATTTAAAGTCAATCGCCGCAGTTTCGGACGCACACGCATAAGACGAAACATAGATTTGTTCATCGGTTTTGTCCGGGTTGCAGATATATTCTATGGCTTTATCAACGGTTGCTTTGATAGCATGGATTTTTGTGTATGCCATACCTCATTCATCAACTCCTTTACTTCGTTTATATCCTCTTGATAAATGTTTCCGGTGCTGTTTACCCTTTTTGCAATCTGGTTTAAATTGGAGCTGATACGTCCCAACTCCGTATTATAATTTCGCAGGTAACTGTTAATCAACATCATACACATATCCATATAAGATCTGCTTGCGCAGGAACGCAGAAATACTCTTCATGCCGGATGCTTTGAATTTGGTGTTGAGGATGTATTGCTCATCATTGCTGAGATAAAATTGCACCGGATTGGTGCGGTTTCGATTTGCCATTTCTGCCACTTCCTTTCTCTCTTTTGGGTACAAAAAAACTGCTGTAAAATGTTCGATTTTTACAACAGTTCGTTTCAGGTTTTATTCAGTTTTGGGCGCAATCACCAACAGCAGATTGTAGCAAAAGCGGCAGGAAAGGTCAAGGTATTCCACAGGAAAACCGAAGAAAAAATAAAAGAGGGTTAGGGACACTTCCCTATGGAAATTCATACGCACAGACGATAGGAAAGTGTGGGAAATTTCGCCTGTGTCATGACACAGGCAGTGCTTGCTAAGGTTGTTTTTGGCACTTCCTTAGGATGTGCCAGATGCTTTGTTATTTAGAATAAAAGTAAAATAAATACTTGACGTTTAAATCTTACAGATGTAAGATATGTGCGGGGGGGAGTATTTACCGAAAAAAGAAATCATGATTGCTTTGACATAACTTTTTAAATGGAAAGAACAATTTTTTTTAAAATGAAATCTTACAACTGTAAGAAAAAGGAGATGCTATGACGAAAAAAAAGAAAAAAAGCAGGATATACATTATATGGCTCGTGAATTTATGTTTGATTACAGCTGTGGTTGCCTTTTTTGTATGGTATGAAAGTGTACCTGATGTATCACCGGAGAAGATTCTTAAAACATATATGGCTCATATTTCAAATCGAGAATATGAACAAATGTATGAAATGATTGATGCAGGAATATCTGGGAATATCAGTCAGGAAGATTTTGTAAAACGTAATTCTGCTATTTATGATGGAATTGATGTAGATAATATGAAAGTTCATATCACATCTTATGATAAAGAACAAAAAGAGATCTGTTATGAAACATCTATGGATACTGTTGCGGGAAACGTTACTTTTGAAAATAAGGCATCATTTATACTGGAAAAAGGCAAATATAAGCTGATATGGAATGATTCTTTGATATTTCCAGAACTGGATTCCACAGATAAAGTAAAAATGTCTACAACAAGTGCTAAGAGAGGACAGATTATAGACCGAAATGGTCACTTGCTTGCAGGCGAGGGAGTGGCTTCTTCTATAGGCGTAGTTCCCGGAGAATTAGAGAATAAGAATGATGCTATCAGCCAGTTGGCAGAATTATTGGAAATGAAAACAGAAGATATAGAAAAAAAATTAGCAGCAAAATGGGTAAAAGATGATTCATTTGTACCATTAAAAACAGTTCCAAAGGTGAATGAATTAAAACTGATGTCGATTGAGCCAGATCAGGAAACATTGGCAGAGAAAGACAGACAGGAGAAATTATTAGAGATTCCAGGTGTGAAAATTTTAGATATCACTGTAAGGGAATACCCACTGGGGGAGGCTGCTGCACATTTAGTGGGATATGTTCAAAACGTTACAGCAGAAGATTTAGAAGAACACGCAGGGGAAGGATATACATCGAACAGTGTTATTGGAAAAAGTGGAATGGAAGGATTATTTGAAAAAGAATTAAAGGGACAGAATGGGTGTGCTATTTCTATTGTTGATTCAAACGGCAATAAGAAAAAAATCGTAGTAAGCACGATTGTGGAAAATGGAAAAGATATAAAACTAACGATAGATTCGGATTTGCAGAAAGAATTATATGAACAATATAAAGATGATAAGAGTTGTACGGTTGCTATGAACCAGTATACAGGAGAAGTGTTGGCGTTAAGCAGTACACCGTCATATGATAACAATGATTTTATTATGGGAATGTCAAATGAAAAATGGACTGCACTTAATGAAGATGAAAGAAAACCTATGTATAATCGTTTTCGACAGGTCTGGTGTCCGGGCTCTACGTTTAAGCCTATCATAGCTGCTATTGGATTAACAACAGGGGCAATTGATCCAGATGAGGATTATGGGAATGAAGGATTGAGCTGGCAGAAAGATTCCTCATGGGGATCTTATTATGTAACGACGCTTCATGCTTATGAGCCGGTTATTCTAAAAAATGCTTTAATTTATTCGGATAATATTTATTTTGCAAAGGCGGCATTAAAAATTGGGGAAAACGATATGGAAAGTTCATTAACAAAACTGGGATTCAATGATGTACTTCCATTTGATATTAAGATGGCAAAATCGCAGTTTTCCAATACAGAAAAAATTGAAAAAGAGGTACAGTTGGCTGATAGTGGCTATGGACAAGGTCAGATTCTTGTGAATCCTTTGCATATGGCTTGTATGTATTCTGCATTTTGCAATGAAGGAAATATGATAAAACCATATCTTACATATAAGGAAGATGCAATGCCTGATGTCTGGATTAAAGAAGCATTTACAAAGGATGTGGCGCAAACTGTTTTGGAGGATACGAAAGAAGTCATAAACAATTCTCATGGAACTGGCTATGCAGCACATAGAACGGATATTATATTAGCCGGAAAAACGGGAACTGCAGAAATCAAAGCATCAAAAGATGATACAACGGGGACTGAATTGGGATGGTTTTCTGTTTTTACAACGGACAAGAATATGGAGCGTCCTATTATGATCGTCAGCATGGTAGAAGACGTAAAAGGAAGAGGTGGAAGCGGTTATGTTGTCAAAAAAGATAGTCAGGTTCTTGAAAAGTGGTTTTCTGGTAATTAGTATAGGTTTTTCGATGGGGATTTCGGGATGTAAAGGGAATACAGAAGAACCAGTATCTTCTGAACCTATTGAAATTGTCAGTGAGAAAGGAATGGATGACAATTTTATAAATATTCCGATAGATATTTATGCGGAAGCCACAACAAAAAATAAGCTGAAGGATATGGAAACAGTACGTAAAGTTGTAGAAAGATTTGGGGAATGTGGATATGCGGCAGTTGATTGTGAAAATCGAGTTGATATGACACAAATGCAAAGTGTGATGGATTTTTGTGATTCGGTAGAGAACCAGAAAGAAGCAGAAGTGACAATTATCCAAGTGAGTAGTTTGGGAGGATTTTCAGTCTATCATTTACAGACAGAAAATGGAGTGGTTCATGTGAAAAGATGTTACTACGGATATAAAGATGGAATTATGAAAAGTGAAGATGAGGGTGAATATCAAACCGATTATTGGAGATATACCGATGATGGATATCTGATGTTTTCTGGAACTTATTTTTCAGAAGAATTGTATGTATTAACATTAAGTTCTGCAGAAGAGCATGTAGCATTTCGTATACTGCCATTGGATGCAAAGTGTCGGGAATTAAATGAAAAATATCTTTTGCCAATAGGATATGAGTTAAATAATATGTTTTTAGTGGATTGGAATGAGGATGATTTTGGAGAACTGAATTTCTATGACATGTTTGATTTGTTGTATCCAAAGTTGCATAATGAAAAATTTCCATATGTAGCAGATGATAACTTAGGCATAGGTGCAGTTTATCATATTCCTAAAACAGAGTTTGAAAATGTAATTATGGAATATTTTAATATCGACAGTGATAAATTGCAGAAAAAAACTATTTACGATTATCAAACTCAAACATACGAATATAAACCAAGAGGATTTTATGAGATAGAGTATCCAGAATATCCGTATTCCGAGGTGGTTGGGTATAAAGAACATTCGGATGGGACGATAACGCTCAACGTTCATGTGATATATCCGTATGCAGGCAATTCAAATGTATATATGCATGATGTTACGGTCAGACCATTATCTGACGGGGGATTCCAGTATGTATCAAATTACATTGTTTCAGAGGAAGAAAATAACAACATTACATGGCATACGCCACGCTTAACCGAAGATGAGTGGAATGATATATATGGAGGACAGTAATGGAAGATATAAAATGGTTTATAAAAAAGTTTGGAATCATTTTTGTGATTCTATTGGTGATGATTGTAAGTACAGGAATTTTTTATGAAAAGAATGCGAGAACATCCTCAGCAGAGGAGATATGGGAAATGTGACTGAATGGAAAGGACAATATTTATGAAAAAGCGTATTTGGTTCATTGTACTGATCAGTTGCCTGTTATGTGGATGCATAAGGAAAGATATGACATCAGATAGTCAGTTGATGGATAGTAGAGATGTTGATTCTATGGAAGAAAACGAGAATGCAAAAGAAGATGTCGCAGAACAGTGGGAAAAAGGTTATGACCTTCCAATAGATGAGCCGGAAAGAAAAGAAGCAGAGGATGAGTGTAAAATGATTCTGGAGCTTATTTCTGATATTTATACTCAGGCAGATAAAGGGGAGGCAGTTAATACGGTTCTGGATGATAAGACAATCTATAAAGTGCAGGATCGGATAAAAGAAAAAGGGTATCCGGTTATAACGATGAAAGCATATGCAGCAATGGAAAATTATAAAAAAGTCGAAGATTTTCTTAAAAACTGTCAGGAAGAGAAAGCTGGTTTTATAGTGCTTTACGAGTTGCAGTCAGATGGTGGCATTGGCAGAGATAAATTTATTTTTGATGGAAAGGACATGTATTTAATAAGTGCGTGTGCTACATGGAACACCAATGATACATATGGATTGTCCTATATTTCTTATGCAAGGATAAAGGAGTGGAAATATACGGATAAAGGATGGTTTTGTTATGAATTATGTGTTCCGGAACCACCGGAGGTTACAGAGATTGTTGACGGAAGCTGTCTGGTAAGAATAAAGCCATTATCTAAGGAACAACGGGAAATGTCAGAAAGATGCGTACAAGGTCTGGGGTATCAGGGAAATAATCTTTTATGCTCGAATTGGGATACCGACCATATGGAAAAACTGGACTATAATGGAATGTATGAATATCTGTATGCCATGAAACATCAGAAAGCGTTTGATGCCGAGGATTATTCAAATGGAATACCAAAAGAAGAATTTGAGAGTTTGATCATGGAATATCTTCCAGTAACAGCAGAGCAAATTCAGGAATATGCGGTATTTGATGAAAAAAATCAGACTTATGTATGGGTACGACTAGGCTGCCTTAACTATGCACCAACTTTTTTTGGAACTTCGTTGCCGGAGGTTATTGATATCAAAGAAAATGAGGATGGAACAGTGACATTAACGGTGGATGCGGTGTGTGATATGGTCATTTGTGATGATGCGGTCATAACCCATGAACTTACAGTAAAGTTTGCTGATGATGGTAGCTTTCAATATTTGGGGAATGAAATCTTAAATGACGGAATTATGCATATACCAGACTACCAATACCGAATTCGTGAATAGCAACAGAAGAATGATTTGATAATAGTTGTGTTTTGTGGTAATCTTACAGATGTAAGAAAAGGAAGGAGGACACATGAAGAAATTAAAACTAGTTGGAATATTGGCAGCAGTTGTATTAATAGGCGGTGTGATTTCAATTCCGCTTATAAATAACCACACTGCTTATAAAGTGGAAAAGGAATTATGTGAAACACCACTGCCAGAGAAAACGGAATTGATAGAGTCAATATCACGGGCAGGGAAGCTGACAGGTAACGGAAATGGAATGCAGTATTTCGGAGCAATTTTAATTCGAAGTGATTTGTCTTTGGAAGAATTGGATGCTTACTATTCAGGGTACAGAAGTAATGAGTGGGAATATCTTGTAGATATCCAAGAAGGACAAGAGATTGAAGTGGTCGATCATAGTACATTGCAATTTGCGGAGCAGATAGAGAGTAAAGGATATTACATTGTGTATTCGTGGGGAGATGGGAATTCTTTGCTGAAAGAGATAGATATTCGTGGACACTAAAAAGGAGCAAGATGAATTATGAAATATATTTCCAAAATCAGTAAAATCAGTAGCTTCATATTTTACATATTTCTATTGTGCCAATTATGGCATTTATGCCAATATGGAAGGATGGTGTAAAAATGATTATAAAGTCTATTATGACCGATGAAGATAGAAAAGCATTAGAGTATATGCTTTCGTTAGAATATGCTATGCCATATCAATTACTTAAGACAAAAAATAATAGAAGGAAAATTATTTATATAATGACACCAGTATTATTTTTGTTATCAATCGGCTGCTATTTTGTAAAGAGTTATCCGATGTTTTATGTGGGAATGGGGATTTCTATTATTGCATTGATTTGGATTATTTGGTTTCAATCTAAGGGAAAAAAATTTGAAAATAATGTCCATGAATTTGTATGGAATAAATCAAGATATAACAAAGTGGAAATTGATGTTCAGGGAATAAAATTAGAAGATAAAAAGATCTGTGAACTTAAAGAAATAGATAGAGTCTTTTTGTACAAAGGTTTTTTCTTTCTCATAACGAATGAAAAGAAGTTACTTGTACTAAAAACAGTAGGTGTAGAGACAGAAGAACTTATTAAGATTATTAAAGAAGCTGATATCTTATTTGAAAAAAGAGAAGAACCATTTAATATTTATGAATATTGCAAAAAGTAGTAATTAAAAAAAGAAAAAACATTTAATATTTATAAGCCTCGAAAAAACGAGTAAAAGTTAATTCTACAGTTAACCTTTACTCGTTTTTGTTATTTCTGTGATACCCAGATATTCATGTCTGATAAGATAGACATGGTTATTTCAGTTGCGTTGCCGCCAGTAGCATCGCTGTCTGCACTAATGTTGGTGGCAAAAAAGTATGTATTATCTGCAGTTTCGATATAACCGATGAACCATCCGTTTACATCCTGTCCATTCACACGGCCAGTTCCGGTCTTTCCGTAGAATGTTCCGGCATCGGAAGCTGAAAGGCAGATGGCATCTTTTACTGCATTGATATTTTCAGGGGCGAAGCCGAAACTGTTATTCTGCAGCTTGGTTAAAAGTTCGACCTGTTCTATTGGAGAGATTTCCAAGGAGGATTCCATCCAATAAGAGGAGAAATCGCCACTCATGTTTTCGTTACCATATCCGATTTCTTGAACATAGCTGTAAACGTCAGAGGCTCCAAGCTGTTCATCTACTGCTTGAAAATACCAATTCACAGAGGAGTTCATTGCAGACTGTAAGGTCTGATCTGCGTTCCATGCTTCAAATGGATAGGTTTCTCCATTCCATGCAATGAACGAATTTTCCGGTGTAATGACGCCTTCTTCCAATCCGAACAAAGCATCGTATATCTTGTAGGTGGAGTTTGGAGCAACCCGTAAGGTGGCATGCTCCATGTCATGTATACTCCATGCATCGTTTTCCAAATCGTATAAAACAAAGCTGCCTTTGTATTCTCCGAAGTATGTGGAGAGGTCTACATAGGAAATATTCTCAGAAGAGGAATCCCATTGGTAGTGGCTTCCATCTGCTGCGTATGTAGAAATAAAAGGTGTAAGTCCCATTATTAGAACTGTGGTCAGTATAAAAGCAGTCATGCCTTTTAACTTCTTGTAAAACGTTGGTTTCTCATAAGAAGCGATGTTGATAATGCGACGCTTTATTTGTTTCATGTTTCCGCTAAGGCTGGCAGCAAACGGAAAAGGAGAAATGGAGACCTTTTCTATAAAGTTAATCAGCGTATTTCCATAATTCTCATAATCGTCTTCTTCCAGCATTTTCAGAACAGAAGTGTCACAGGCAACTTCTCTGTCATTACGCATTTCTCTTAGTGCAAACCAGACAAAGGGGTTAAACCAATAAAGCACTCCGGCAAAGTTCATAAGATAATTGGCAATGGCATCCTTATGTCTGTAGTGTTGCAGTTCATGCAATAGCATATATCTCATATCAGATTCATGATAATCTGAGATTAAATGAATTGGCAGATAAATACATGGTTTCAAAAATCCTACGATAATAGGTGATTTCAAAAAAGCGGTACTGTACACAGGAATATTCCTTGTTATTTTCATCTCATTCAAGCATTTGTTATACAGTCTGCGAACCTCTGGGTTCTGAAGGGGGAGCGCAGATCTCTTTATTATGCGTAAACGAAGAGAAGATTTGATTACCAATATCATCATCGCAAGCATTCCCACAATCCATATACCTAATAAAATATATCCGGTAACGGATGGCGTGTCTTTATTTACAGAAAGGGCAAAGTCATTCATCCAATTTGTAGTACCAGATAAACCGGTATCCATAACATTATTTGTACCAACATCGGCATGAGAAGTGGTGGAGTTTTGTACGCTACTGAGCCATGAGAAAATTTGCGGGAAACTAACTAGACGGAAGGGCATAAAAGGTACTGCTAAAAGTCCGAGTAACAGCAACCACAGATTATACTGCATCCGGCTGGACAAGTTGTTTCTGAACACCCATTTGGCTATCAAAAGAATTCCGATGATACCGCTGATCAATACATTGCATAATAAAAAGCGTATCATGAAATTAGCCATGTTAATCGCCTCCTTTTTTTCCTCTCTTGGATAGAAGAGAGCGAAGCGTTTCTATTTCTGGTTCTGTCAGTTTGTCATTTTCTATGTATGCAGATAACATAGCTGTAATATCCCCGTCATAATAACGATTAAGAAAGGAATTACTTTCTTGACAAATATATTCACTTTCTTTTACTAATGGAGTATAAACGAAAACACGACTTTGTTTTTCATAAGTGAGTACACCTTTAGTAACAAGACGTTTAATAAGTGTTTGTATCGTTTTAGGACTCCAGCTTGTGGACTGCAGTAATTTTTCTGTTATTTCATTGGTGTTAATTGGAGCATGTTTCCATACGATTTTCATAACTTCATATTCAGCTTCCGAAATTTGTGGTAAATTCTTCATGTAAATCACTCCTTAAATCTTACGCCTGTAATAAGAATAGTATATTCTGTATTTTATGAAATGTCAATTTGGGAAAAATAGTTGGCTGTAAATCTTACTTATGTAATAATTAAATTATTACGCAAGTAGGATTTAAGGAGGTGGAAAGTTATGGGGAAAATGTTGCTGTTGTCATTTGAAAATAGTGAAGATGATGTTATTAGCGAGATATTAAGCATATTAGAAAATAAGCAAATGAAAATATGTGAAAATAGAAACATAAAAAAATGCTTAGAATTTCAGGGATTAACAATAAATGCTGAAAAACGGTTGGCGGTAAAAGGAAACAAAGAAATAGAATTTACTTTTACAGAATTTGAGATTCTTTTACTGTTAGCGCAAAATGCTGGAATGGTATTTAGCAAGGAGAAAATATATAATATTGTCATGAGCCATATCAGCAACCTGCGTGAGAAAATAGAAGATAATCCGAGTAAACCGATTTACATACAGAATGTATGGGGAGTAGGGTATCGCTTTAATAAAAATTTAAGCAGTGGTCTGTGAGTTATAATTCAGATCACTGCTTATTTTTCCTTTTTAACACCCAAGAGATATTCACAATTCAGCAAGGGCAATGGCAAATGTAACGGGTAATCCCAAAAGAACTATTGGTACTATCCTCACA